>Ga0247727_10008693_pt1 | contig 18734 bp, 10 predicted proteins | sample WisWelCaveWW1625_FD_202498 | JGI IMG/M metagenome (GOLD analysis project Ga0247727, IMG submission 202498) | Biofilm microbial communities from Wishing Well Cave, Virginia, United States - WW16-25 | ecosystem: Environmental > Aquatic > Deep subsurface > Groundwater > Cave microbial mat | place... | reverse complement strand
GATCCCGCATTGCTTGCATTCGAATCGCAAGAATACGCGACGCAGGGCAACGCGCCCGGCGCGGGCGGGATCGAGACGTGGGAATTCAAAGCCGTCGGCGTTGGCATGACGAATTTAAAATTGCAATACTTTCGCCCCTGGGAACCACTGAACATCGCCGGCGAATTTGTTTTGCAGATTCAAGTCAAATAGCACGTTGGCAATCAAAAATCCGAAATCCGCAATCTGAAATAAAAAACGCCCCTCTCACCTCAAGGGCGAAAGGGGCTTCGCGGTACCACCTTGTTTAGTCGGATAGTCTGGTGGTCTAATCGTCGCGTGGTCAAACGTTTTGACTACGTGACGATTCGACTAGGTAACTATCTGACTCTCTTCTGCTATATCGGGCTGACCCGTCGTCAACTATTCTGCGCGACTTTCTCGCGCATTTTGCGGACGATACTCCCCGGCGACGTTCGATTGCTTTCCTTGCGAGCGTTTTCCACCTCTCAACGCTCTTCTCTATCAATCAATAGCAATCTACTCTTCCGGATCAATATTATTTTTATTCGATTGTGGCGCGATTCTAGCATGATCGTCGCGGCGTGTCAAGCCGCGCGTAACAAATTCTAACGCGTCGGCGTGCGCGTTGGCGTGCGAGACGGCGTTGGCGTTCGCGCCGAGACGGGCGTGCGAGACGGCGTCGGTGTTCGCACCGAGACGGGTGTGCGCGTTCGCGTGGGCGTGCGCCCCAGCGTGGGTGCTGGAGCCGGCGTGTTGCTCGCGCTGTCGCACGCGTAAAATAGACTGAATGTGTTCGATACTTTGTTCGTGAGATATAAACGATTCAGCGCGGGATTCTCGAGCAGTCCGTACGGTCCGACGCCGACCCCTTGTGCCGCGCCGAGCGTTTTCTTGAAACTCAAATCGTTGTTCAAAACGCGAACGGTACTCTCAAAAGTTTCGGCGACGTACACCGTGCCGCACGTCTGCGATTGCATCACAAAGCCGCCGTCATCCGTGTTTCCGACATCCGTCACGCGTTCATTCGACAAATTGCCGAACGAATCCAAATCCCATACATACAATTTGTTCGGCACATCCGAACTGGGCAAGCCGACGAGCGCGAACAATTGGTTGAACGCGTTGCTCACGCCCACATAATAGACCGCGCCGCCGCCCGCGCCGTTCGAGAAACTTTTGATGCGCGTCGCGCTAAAGATCGTCCCCACCGTACTGATCCGCCACAAGTCCAAGCCATCGCGATTTCCGACGAACACTTTGTTCGATGCGGGATGCGCGGCGATGCCGAACGTGCCCGAGTCCACCGGCACGCAACCGATCAACGTGTTCGTTGCGGAATTGATTACCGCGACGCGCGCCGACGCATACAACGACACGTACACATAACCATTATTCGGATTGACCGCGAGATGCGTCGCCGATCCGCCGCAGGAAGCCAGCGGAATATCGAGCGTTTTCGTCAGCGTTGCCGGATTGATCACGCTCACGCTCGATGGATCGGAACGACTGCCGAAATTCGCGACGTAAATTTTGTCATTGACCATTCCAATTCCAAACGGAAGTGTGCGCACAATAATCCGGCTCATCGGCGTCAGAGTATTTTCATCCGCGACGATGACGGAATTATCGAGATGGCTAATCACAAACAAGCGACCGCGTGCGGAATCCAGCGTCATGCCTTTGGGATCGTTCGGAAAAATTCTCGATACGGGCAGAGTTGGCGTAACAATCCTCGTTGGCGTTCGGGTCGTCGTCGGCGCCGGAGTTGGCGTGAGCGCGGCAGTGTCACCAAATTCAACAATGGTCGCGAGCCCATTCGAAACAAATGCCGCGACTAGATTCGGCGTTGAGCTAGTTGCGCCGGCGGGATCGGTTTCGCTGACAAAATAAATTCCTTCGGCGAGATTCATAAAGCAATGCGCGCCACTGCCATCGCTAAGCCACGAATCCAAAACCGAACCGCCGGTCGGCGCGATGGTAACGATCGCACCGGCAAGATTGCTTTCGCCCGCATCGCGAATACCATTCCCGTTCACATCGTTGAACACTCTGACGCAGATCGAGCCGGCGTTTGTTGCGAGTGTGGGTGTCGCGGTTGCCGCAAATTGATCGCCAAAGTCCACGCTCGTAGAAATTCCGGCGCTGACAAATCCGGCAACAATGTTTGGTGAGGTTGAGGTCGCGCCGGCTGGATCGGTTTCGGTCAACATGTAAATGCCGGGCGCGAGATTCGGAAAGCAGAATGGCTCACTCCCATCCGTGACGCGCGATGCAAAGACCGCGCCGCCGAGCGGCGCAAGCGTGATGGTCGCGCCGGCGAGCACAGGTTCGCCGGCATCGCGCGAGCCGTTGCCGTTGAAATCGTTATACGCGGTAACGCACAACGACCCAACTGCCGGAGTTGCGGTGACCGGCGGCGTGTTCGTCGGCGTGCGCGTTACGGTCGGTGTGAGGGTCATCGTTGGCGTCGGCGCGCAAACATCGGTATAGACGCCGACGCTGTTCGGGAAAAAGTTGGAAACGTAGACGCGATTCGTGACGCCGTTCACCGCCAGCCCTTGCTCCGCGCCGTTGCCGGTTGCGGCAAAACCGGCGAGCGCGTTGGTGCCGCCATCCACTTTGTAAACGCGATTCAAGCTGGGCGTCGTTACAAAAATTGTGTTGCCGTTCGTATTGACCGCGACCATGAACGGCTCCGCCGGCATTATGATCGTGCCGATGATCGCGCGCGAAATCGTATTCACGATATTGACGTTATTGCTGTTGCGATTCGTTACGTACAAACGATTCGTCGCCGGATTCACCGCGAGACTAAACGGATCCGAAAAGCCAGTAATGTTGGCAATCACGGCATCGGTCGCACCAATGATCGCGACGAGTTTGCTCGTAAAGATGGTCGCGTAAACGAGATTCGCGTTGGCGTCCACCGCAATCATCGCGGGGTTTGCGCCGACTGCCGGCGAAGCGACGACGCTGTTCGTGGTGCCATCAATGATCGAGATCGTACCGCTGTCAAAGTTCGCGACGTAAACGCGATTGTTGTTTGGATTCACGGCGATGCCCCAAGGCAAACTGCCGACCGGAATTTTTGTAATGAGCGCGCCGGAAAATTCATCGAGCACCGAAACATTGTTTGAATCACGATTCGTGACGTACAAGCGTTGCAAAGCCGGGTTGACCGCGACAGCGTTCGAGTGCAAGCCGCCGGTCGCGAACGTATTGAGAATCGCGCCGGAATTTTCGTCAATGACAGTCACGGTGGAGGTGTTGAAATTTGCAACATACACGCGCCCCGCGCTTGAATTGATCGCGATGCCTTGCGGGCTGGAGACGCCGGCGGTTGTCCGCAATATTGTTGGCGCGCAGGAAGGCGTGGGCGTGAAAGTATTTGTCGGCGTGCTGGTCGGCGTTCGCGTCGGTGTTGATGTCGGCGTATTGGTTTGGGTTGGCGTGCTCGTTGATGTCGGCGTGCTAGTCGAAGTTGATGTGCTCGTCGACGTCGGCGTTGCGGTCGGTGAATTGGTTTGGGTTGGTGTGCTCGTTAAGGTTGGCGTCGGCGTAAATAGTATATCGCCAAATTCGACGAAGGTCGAAAAGCCGGCGCTAACGATTGCCGCGACAGTATCCGGCGAGGTTGAAGAATAGCCGGGCGGATTTATTTCGGTGACGCTGTAGGTGTCGGTCGGAAGATTTGGAAAGCATACCGGTTCGCTCGTTCCGTCGGTGGTGTACGTTTGCACGGTCACATTCGCGGAATTCTTGATCGTAATTTGCGCGTTCGCGAGTAACGGCTCGCCGAGATCGCGTGCCGTACTGCTGTTAAGATCGTTGAACGCGCTGACGCATAGCGTGCCAACTGCAAGGTTCACCGTTTTGGAAGTTGTGGGCGATGTCACTCCGCCTGCCGTCGCTGAGGCGGTGTTGGTTACAAATTTTGCTGTGACATCGCTAGCGGTCACCGTGTACGTAGCCGTACAAGTAATGCTTTCGTTTGGGTCCAGATAATTGTCGCCGTCGCCAATCGTACTAACGGCGGGGCAACTCTCATCGGTTGATTTGTCATCTGAGACGGTGACTGGACCGAGGAGTGGCGCGAATCCACTGTTCGTCACCAGATAACTGTAATTCAGCACATTCCCGGCGGCAGTAAAGTTTGTCTGCGCCGCACTCTTGGCAATCGTTAGACCGGTGGTCGCAAAAGTCGCAGTAGATGGAGATGAATTTTTTGTTCCGCTCGCAAAAGTACCCTGAGCAGTCGCGGTATTTGCGTTTGAACCGGTTGTTGCCGAGATCGGTCCCTTGACACACGTCGCGGTCTCGCCGGCTGCCAAAGGCAATGAAGCCGACCAGTCGCAAGTCGCCGGGTCAACTAAAGTACTGGCTAATGTTGGATCACTTACGCTTAGGGCGGTGAATGCTAGATCGCCGCTGTTGTAAATTTTGAACCGATAAAATACATTGCTCCCCGGAGTGACCCCGATAAATAAAGTCCACGGATCAATCCCGTTTGTCGAAACCTGTTTTGTCAAATCAATGGATGCAATCTGGTCGTTTACTACTACTGTGCCAGAAGCGATATTACCGTTTCCGCCTTCGGTCGATGAAACAACGGTTGTCGTGTTATTCTTCGTCCCAGCCGTTGCGCCGGTGACTATGACACTGAACGAACAATTGTTGTTCGCCGCAAGCGATCCACCGGAAAATGAAATGGTACTGGGCGCAGTTGTCGATAGCGAACCATTACAAATTGATGCGGGCCCAACTGTAGCAACCGTGAGACCAGCCGGCAAAGTGTCCGTGAACCCGATGCCGGAAAGCGAACTGGACAAATTCGGATTGGTGATGGTGAAAGATAAGGTCGAAGTATTACCGGTAAAAATCGAGGCCGGAGAAAAAGACTTGGCAAGCGTTGGCGGCGCAATAACGGTCAATGATGCAGTTGCATAATTGGTCGAAGTTCCGGTTTCGATAGATGAAATAAATCCGGAGACATTATCGTACACGCCTTCAGTTGTGCCGGTGACTGATACAGTGAAATTACAACTTGCCCCCGCCGCGAGCGCCCCGCCCGTCAACGCAATCGTCCGCGTGCCGGCAGTAGTGGTCAATGTGCCGCCGCATTGTGGCGAAGATGAATCAGCAATGGATAAGCCGGCGGGGAGAACGTCATTGAAAGCAATGCCCGTCAGTGCTTGATTTCCCGATGCCGTGTTGTTGATCGTAAAAGCCAGCGTGGAAGTACTGCCTTTCACGATTGGAGATGAGAAAGATTTGGTGATGGTCGGCGCCGGAGCCGGGATGGAACAGCCGGTGAAGGTGATATCATCGAGGTTGAGATGAGCACCGGAAGAATTATTATTCGCATTCCAGCCATAGATTCTAAAAGTGGTTGTGCTGGTAGTGCTCGTCAGCCCGGTAAAATCTATGGTGCCAGATGCATGCCAAGTAACATCGTTTGCGCCAGCGAAGGTTGCTTGAGGACCCAGGAGACCAGCGCCATTATTGTAATAAATAAATAGTGTTTCCGGACCGGGGGACTTTGACTTGTAATTGAAACTCATACCAACTTGCTGATACTTGGATGTATCAATTACAAACTCAACGTAGTCATCATCACCGGTTGTGAAGGAGGCGGATCCCTTAAAACCAAAAGTCTGCCAGGAATATGCAGAAGCGCTACCGTCACCCGTATCAATTGATGAACCTATACCTGCCGGAGTTGAAGCAGTCGCGGTCGTAACATTACTTGCTTTGCTTGTAAAAGATGGAGGAACAGTAGTGCTCGTTGGGTCCATCCTCCAACGCGCCAATGTTTGTCCGGCTGTACACGCGGGCGCGGAGGAAGCCGTCAATGTGTCGCCGCCAAAATTGCCGGTATCTGTGGACGTGTTAATAAAAAGATGCCCGGTCGTATTGGGATAAGTGCCGGCAGTCGCGGCAGTCACATTCACATTGATGGTACAAATACTGTTCGCAGATAATGTGCCGTTCGCGAACGAGACGGATGTTGCGCCGCCGGTCAATGCCGGCGAAAACGCTCCCGCACCACAGCCGTTCGTGGTAACACCCGGCGTGCTCGCTACTTTTAAACCGCCCAACAACGTATCCGTAAAATTGACGCCCGTAAAAATTTCCGTTGTTGGGTTCGTCAACTTGAACGACATAACGGACGTCCCGCCGGGCGAGATTGCTTTCGGAGTAAATGTTTTCTGAATTGTAATGCTAGATGGACCGACAATAGATGCAAAGCGCGCGCCGGCAGAAAAGTCGGCATTGTAGTGATAACTGCTGCCGGAGAAATCGTAGAGGAGAGTATTGAGGGGCTGGGTCGTACCAGCACCGCTGATGATTTTGACTGTGTATGTGGTGATGACGGTTCCGCCGGCTTTGTCATCTCCGCCGATGCAAGAGCGATAGGTTGGGCTGTTAGGGTCGTTGTCCCAAATGCAGGCATCGGAGTAAAGTTTATCGTTAGGGTTTGGAACGTTCGTTGTATTACTATCTGCCGAGTAGGTTGTGCTCACCGACAAAATTTGAAAGATGGTATTTGGAAAATTGATAAATGATTCTAACTGGTTGTACCCTTGAGTCGCCGTGAATCCGTCAAGCACAATAGTATATGTGTTGCCAACCATCAGCGTCATCGTCCCGCCGGCGGGAATCGAAGCGCCATTCAATTTTACAGACGTAATGCCATTGCGGTTCTGCGAAATCAGATGCTCGACATACAGCTCGCGCGGCGTTGGAGACGAAGCCGTGCCAGAAGTATCGGTGGCGGTAATGTGGTAGCGTCGCGTGGTATCGTATGCGCCTGCCACTTGCGAGATTTCAACTTCGAAATAAGCATCTGAACAACCACCCGCCGCGATGGACGCGATCGTAATCGTACTTAACGATCCGGGGCGCAAATTGATGTTTGCATTTGCCGAATCCCAAACCCAGTTCACTACAACATTCGTGGTCGCAACGCTGCTACAAACGCGCGCCCCGACCGGAAAGCGGAAGGGTCCGGTGGCAGGGCTGTTGCTGTCCAAGCCAATGACGTTCCAAGTGATCGGTGTAACCGTTAGCGTTGTAGCGCCATACACCGTGGAGGTTGCTAACAGCGATAGCCCGCCGATAAAGAGAACGGCTAGCAGTTTGGCAAAGCGGAACATATTGTGTCCCGCCGGTTGCAAAATGGAAACACGCGTAGGCAATTCAAACTCCCAGTGTAGGCGCAAAAACGGATCGGCTTGCCCGGCGAAGGAAAGCAATTGCGCGAGCGATGCGAAGATGAATTTGAGGACGACACGAATCTTTTTAGATGGCAAAGCAACTCCCCACTTGGCTAAACACAAAAATAGCGCGACCCGTTGGCGCGCCTCTTGACTTGCATTCTACCACATTTTTATAGCGCAGTGGATGACAATGCGATTACAAAAATAAAGACCTTCAAGACTTGCCCTGAACGCAGGGCAGGCACCTCGAAGGTCTTGTCAATGCGCGGCTCCGGCAAATCCAGATCAGCAAAGCCGGTCAATTGCGGCTATTCAATATTCTCAAAAATCGCCGCCGCGCCCATTCCGCCGCCGATGCACATCGTTACCATTCCAAATTGCACTTTACGGCGTTTCATTTCGTTGATCAACTGCACCGTCAGCTTCGCGCCGGTCGCGCCGAGCGGATGCCCGAGCGCGATCGCTCCGCCGTTCACGTTGACGCGGTCTTCTTCGATTTCCATCTGTCGAATCACCGCAATCGCTTGCGCCGCAAAGGCTTCGTTGAGTTCGATGAGATCAATGTCATTGATCGTCAACCCAGCAATCTTCAACGCTTTTGGAATCGCGGCGACGGGACCGATGCCCATAATTTCCGGCGGCACGCCGCCGACCGCGAACGCGCGCATCTTGACCAGCGGCTTCAAGCCCATCGCTCGCGCTTTTTCGCGTTCCATCACGACGACCGCGCCCGCGCCGTCGGATGTTTGCGACGAATTGCCGGCGGTAACCGTGCCGCCGTTTTGAAATACCGGCTTCAACGCGGAAATTGAATCCCACGTCGTTTCGCGGCGCGGACCCTCGTCCACGCTGAAAATATATTCTTCTTCGCGCGCCTTGCCCTCGACAATTCTAACGTCAATCGGCACAACTTCATCTTTGAATTTGCCGGCGTCAATCGCGGCAATCGCGCGCTGATGGCTCCGCAAGCCAAATTTGTCTTGATCTTGGCGCGTGACGTTGAATTGTTTGGAAACATTTTCGGCAGTCAAGCCCATCGAAAGATAGACCGCCGGATATTCGAGCGCGAGGTGCGGATTCGGCGCGAAATGAAAACCGGTCATCGGCACCATGCTCATAGATTCCGCGCCGCCGGCGATGATGCAATCGCCCCAGCCGGCGAGAATCTGCTGCGCGGCAAGCCCAATCGTTTGCACGCCGGAGGAGCAAAAGCGATTGACAGTCATCGCCGGAATGCTCGGCGGCAAGCCGGCGCGTAACGCGATCTGCCGCCCCATATTCAAACCCGATTCACCTTCCGGCATCGCGCAGCCGATGATCACATCGTCCACATCTTCCGGTTTCAATCCTTGCGCGCGTTCCAGCGCGGCTTTCACGACCGCCGCGCCCAGTTCATCCGGACGCGTTGTGCGCAATTTGCCGCGCGGCGCTTTGCCAATCGCGGTGCGGGCGGCGGAAACGATCACGGCTTCTCGCATGGGGACCTCCAAATTCTAAATTCTAAATTCGAAATTCACTTCTTGCGGTTCAGTCTTCCTTGCTGTGAAATTGTCGTTTTGAGGAGCGCGATGATTTCACTCAAGAGTTCGATCCGGTGCTTGACGACTTCTGCCGAAAGCAATCGGCTGATGCGCCAATACCATCCGCGCGTTTCGCGCGATGAGCCGAGAGCAATTTTCAAAAAACGCGCATAGTCCGCGCCAAATCCCTTGCTGTAACCTTCTTCGATATTCGCGCTAATCGAGCCGGCGGCGGTGATGAGTTGCTCAACCAATGCTCTGCCGCGCGCATCTTTTCTCAAACGTTCGCAATCAAACCACGCCAAATCGAAAAGAAATAGTGCTTTGGGATAAGCCACGTAATTCCACAGCGGATCGGTTCGCACCTGATCAGGCACCGTCGCCTGCCATTGTTCAAACGACGTTGGACGAGGTTCTGCCATAGAATCCTCTTCTTAAATTCAAAATTCTGAAGAGGGGAATTTTGAATTTAGAATTTTCAGTTTCGTAACGCCTTCCCCGTATTCAAGAAATGCCAAATTCGTTCGCGCGTTTTTTCCTCCCCGCACAGCGAGACAAACGCCTCGCGCTCCAAATCGAGAATATACTGCTCGTCCACCCACGTCGGCGCGGTGAGATCGCCGCCGCACAACACCCACGCGAGTTTTTCGCCGACCTTTTTATCGTAATCCGAAATGTATTTGCCTTCGCGCATCATATGAATTGCAAGGCGCATCGCGGCAAGCCCGCGCTCGCCGGCGGCGTAAATATTTTTTCCGCGCGATGGCGCGCGATAATTTTGCGCCGCGAGCGTCAACACTTCTTGCTTTGCCTGCGCGATTTGCTGATCCTTATTCATTACAATGCGATCGCTCGGCGCAAAAAATCCCCACTGTTGCGCTTCCGCCGCGCTCGTCGCGACTTTGGCGGTGCCGACCGTTTCAAACACGCGGCGCAAAAGCGGCAGAACGTCTATGCCTTCGGTTTGCATTCCGAGCGAAACGACGCGCCGCAACATTTCTTTGCAACCGCCGCCGGCGGGAATCAATCCCATGCCCACTTCAACCAAACCGACATACGATTCCGCCGCCGCGACGATGCGCGCGCCCGCCATCGCCACTTCGCATCCGCCGCCGAGCGTGTAATCGTGCGGCGCGGTCACGACCGGCTTGGCGCTATAACGCATTGCCATCAAAAAATCTTGCAACGCTTTCGTCGCCGCTTGAACCTTGTCCCACTCTTTGTTTTCGGCGGCGAGTCCAATCGTCATCACGTTCGCGCCAGCAGAAAAATGCTCGCCCTGATTCCCAATCACCACGCCGACGAAATTCCGGTCCACTTCTTCCAGCGTTGCGCGCGCGATCTCGACGATGCCTTCGTCCAGTGCGTTGAACTTGGTGTGAAATTCCAAACACGCGACGCCGTCGCCCAAATCAATCAGCGACGCGGATTCATTGTGCCGGATCACTTTTTGATCTTTGAGAACGATCACGCCTTTGCGCGCAGGAATCGTTTGGTAATCTTTTGCTTTGAGATCGTAATATTTGCCGTCTTTGTAAAACGACGGATGCCCGGTCTTGAGCATCTCTTTCACCCACGCCGCTACTTTTAGCCCCTGCTTTTCCATGCGCGCGACGGTGTCCGCGACGCCGAGCGCGTCCCACGTTTCAAACGGACCGAGCGCGTACGCAAAGCCCCAGCGAATCGCGTTGTCCACCGAAAAAATATCGTCCGCGATTTCGGGGATGCGATTCGACGTGTACGCGAGATTGGCGGCGAGCGTGTCCCAAATAAATTTGCCGGCGCGATCCTCTTGCGCGACGAGAAAGCGCAAACGCTCGCGCAAATCTTCAATCGCCTCCGCTTGCAGAACCGAATCGTAGAAAACTTTTTTCGGCGGCTGGTACTCCAGCGTCTTCGGATTGAGGACGTGAAATTCGCGCTTGCCCTCCGGCATTTTGACTTGCTTGTAAAATCCCTGTCCGCTTTTATTGCCGAGCCAGCCGCGCTTGACCATCTCGCGCAAAAATTCCGGCGGCTTGAACGCGTCGCGTTTTTCATCGTTCGCGAGCGCGGCGTACGTGTTGTCGCGCACGTGCAACATCACGTCAATGCCGACCAAATCGCCGAGGCGATACGACGCGGTTTTCGGATGCCCGATCAATTCGCCGGTGAGGTCGTCCACCTCGTTGAAGGAATAGCCATGCTCCAGCGTGTATTGCATTCCGTACGAGCCGGCAAATGCCAAGAGGCGATTGCCGATAAAGTTCGGCGTGTCTTTGCAAATCACAACGCCCTTGCCCAAAACATTTTCGCCAAACGCGCGGACGGCTTCGACGACCGCCGGCAACGTTTGCTCGCCGGGAATCACTTCGAGCATTTTGAGATAACGCGGCGGGTTGAAGAAATGCGTGCCGAGGAAATGCTGTTTGAATTCGGTGGTGCAGTTCGCCACAATGTCGCGAATCGGAATGCCGGAGGTGTTCGTCGTTACGATCGTGTGCGGCTGGCGGATTTTTTCTAGTCGCGCCATCAGCGCGCGTTTGATTTCCAAATTTTCGACAATCGCTTCGAGAATCCAATCCGCCTCGCGTAGTAAATCGAAATGATCTTGTAGATTGCCGATGCGAATGCGCTCGACAATTTGCGCGGACATCAGCGCGGCGGGGCGTGATTTTTTTACCGCGTCGAGTCCGGCAGTGACGATCCGATTGCGCACCGCCGGCGATTCCAGCGTCAGCCCTTTTTTCTCTTCGTCTGACGTTAGTTTATTTGGAACGATGTCGAGCAAAACGACCGGCAAGCCGGCATTCGCGCACTGCGCGGCGAGCGCGCCGCCCATCGTGCCACTGCCGATGACGGCGACGCGATCAATAGAATATTTCATTGAGGAATCTCCTGCGCGGAATCATTGCAAAGGAATTATAACACGCCTGCGATGAAATACAAATGCTTTTCGTCGCACCCTGTCATTGCTTCGTTGCAATGACAGGAGAGCAGAAATAAAAAGCGCACCGGGCTTTTCCTCCCGATGCGCTTGCGTATTTCAAAGCCAAGTTTTTTTTGAAAGCCATTGGCTCTCTTTTGAATTACTGAATCGTGATCTGCCCGGTCATTGCCGCGCCGTGAATCTCGCAAAAGTACGGGAATTGTCCCGGCGAGGCGAATATGAAACTAAACGTCTGACCGGGATTTAACTGATTCGAACGAAAGACCGTGCCAATCTGTCCCGGCGTTCCGTTCGTCACCGTATGCGCGACGGTGTCAATGTTCGTCCACGTTATGGTCGAGCCGCGCGTCAGCGTCAGATTCGCGGAAAGGAACGCGATGTTTTGCATCACAACCGCCGCGCTCGTTGGCGTCGGAGTGCCGGGTGTTGGTGTCAGCGTGGGTCCGGTTGTCGCGGTCGGACCCGCGGGAGTTAGCGTCGGTGTGGTCGCACACAGCGTCACGGCGCTCGTCGCGTTTTGCGGATTGCTCGGGCTCACGCTTTCAAAATCAGCGGCGTTATTATTCGCGTCCGCACAGCCGCCGATTTTGCGCGCGTACGCGCGGTCTTCATTCGCGGCTTGCGGCGCGAGCGGCGTTCCTTCTTTGAACGCGGCGCTCGCGCTCATCCCGACCGCGTCCACAATCGCGCCATCCGCTTTCGTGAGCGCAATGCCGCCCTCGTCCGCGATCCCGGTCGTGTACGTTAAATCCGCGGCGACGCCGGCGGAATAGCCGCCGTCGGAATTATTGTTCGCGAGCAGATAGCGTTTGCCAGATTGAAGCAAAATTCCGGCGGGAATGGTCGCGCGCGTTTCCGCGACGCCGGTATTGCTCGAGCCTTTAATCAGCCAGCCGCTGATATCGAACGCGCTCGTCCACGGATTAAAGAGTTCGATGAATTCATCGTTGCCGCCGTTCGGACCGCGCGTGCGGAATTTGCTGATGACGACGTGATTCGGCAAGGGACCCGGAATATCGCGATAGATCACCGACCCCGGATAAGGAATCACAATCGTTTGCCCGGCGAAAATCAGATGCGGATTCGCGATGCCGTTGACAAGCGCGAGCGCGTAGATCGAAGTGCTGTTGCGAACCGCGAGGCGAAATAAATTGTCGCCGGCAACGACCGTGTACGTTTGAAACGTCGCGGGCGTTGGCGTCGCGCACGGCACGTTCAATAGTTGACCGACGCGCAAATAACTGCTCGGCAAAAAATTGGATTGCTGTAAATCGGAGACGGTGACGCGATAGCGGTACGCGATCGAGAAAAGCGTATCGCGCAGTTGGACGGAATACTTGCATGCGGTTGTGCCGGGCGGGAAGGGCGTGCGCGTGATTGCCGGCAATGGCTGAGGTCCAAGAATCGAGGAACTTGAGCCGACCGGAATGACGAGGCGTTGCCCGACATAGATAAAATCACTGCGTAAGGAATTCGCAGCTTGGATCGCGCTGACAGAGGAACCAAAGCGGCGCGCAATCGAAAAAAGCGTGTCGCCGTAATTGACGACGTACACGATTTGACCGTCGCGCGGCGGCGCTGCATCGGTCGCCGGCGGCGCGAGCGCGATCAAGAACGCGAGCGCGGCGGCGATACTCAAGACGCGTTGAACGGTGTGACGGGAAATTCTCATTGGCTAATCCTCCCACCCTCTGCTATGAGGTTACACAAGGATTATAGCACAGGTCGCGCGCACAATCAATTAATTGTTTCTATAGCAACGGGCTGGCAATCTGCCCGCGCCGCTTTATTGCCCATTCTCGCTAATCACCGTTCCGTCCGTTTTGCCTTCGATCCAAAGATTGCGCGCGTTGTTTGCAAAGGTGTTTCCCTCCACGCGGCTAAAAAGCACATTGGCAAGACGGATGCCGGCGACGGCGTTATCGCTGACCTTGTTGTTCAGGATTGAATGGTCGCGCACAGCGTATTGATCGGGCGTCGGCGTCAAGAAAAAAAACTCTTTCGGGTCCCACGTTGTATAATATAGGTAAATGCCTTCGCGCGCATTGGTGATTTGATTGCCTTCGATAATACTGCCGCGACTGTTGATCGAGATGATGCCGTGATTCTGCATCTCCGCGATCTTATTGCCGCGCACAATCGTGCCGGTCGTATAGCCGAAAAAAATCGCATCGTATGAACCGACCAACTCATTGCCGATGATTTGATTGTCCTTGCAAAAAGACAACTCGATGGCGTTGTACACCGCATTGAGAATCTTGTTGTTTTGGAGGAGATTGTTGTTGCCGCACCGCAACGCGTGCGCCTTGATGAAAATGCCGTTGCCGTTTTCTCCGCTGATCAGATTGTCACGCACGATATTGTTGCTCGAGCCGTCCTGCAAGACAATGCCGCCGGCGTCACAGCCGCGTCCGACCGTGCCGTTGCCCCACGCGCAATAGCGGATGTTATCTTGTGTCGTGTTGTTGTAAATTTCGCTGTTCGACGTGTTGATCAGATTGATGCCCCACGCGGAATTTTTTGACGCCGTGTTATTCCGAATGATTACGCGGTCGCTGTCGCGCACGTCAATGCCGATCGCTTGCTTGCTCGTCACGTTATTTTCGACGATGCCGCCGCGCACATTGTCGAGCCGAATGCCGCCGCCTTCGGTCAGCCCCAAGAAAATGCCAAAGCGATCCGCATTTACATCATCGCGATTGCCGGAGAGATCGTTGTCATGGAGATAGATATTATTTCCGCCGCTGACAAAAATCCCGGCGCGATGTCGAGTGGCTTTGCAATTTTTGATTTCCACATTCGTCGGCGTTTCCAAAAAAGGGCGGAAAAATTGCCGAACAAAAAACGCATAGCCCTGAAAATTTCTGCCCTCGACCGTGAATCCTTGGCAATCAATGATGATGTTATGCCCTTGCACTTGGAAGCAATCGAGTTCGGGCGTTTTGATATTCGCGGTGATCTTGTAATAGCCCGGTTGCCAGATCGGCGCGCAATGTCCGATGCTGATCACCGGCAAGGGCGTGGGGGTTATGGTTGGAGTCGGCGTGCGCGTCGGAGTCGGCGTAATCGTTGGCGTGCTCGTCGGTCCGACAGTTGGCGCTAAGGTCGGCGTCGCATCTGGCGCGCTAGGCGCGCGCGGCGCGGTTGGCAATGCGACGGCTGGCGCGTCCGGTACTTCCGCGATTTCTGCCGGCGCGCAGCCGGCAAGCGAGAGGAATAGAAACGCGGTCATGGCAAGAATGGATTTTAGCATTGGCATTACTCGTTGAAAAATATTGACAAAGCCGCGCAGAACTCTGACGCGGCACGGGGCGAGTATAGCACAAGCGGCAACCCGCGCAAATTCGCGCGCGCCTTTTGACACCCGCGCGCGGATGCGTTATGATGAAAATCGAAATGAATTTGCGTTCGCCAACGTTCGGATGAAAATGCCGCCGGCGTAAGACACGATTGTAAACTTGTCCCACATTCTCAGAGGAGTTGCCGTGCAAGAGTTGACGCGGATTGACGACAAGGTGCGGCGAAATTTTGAGGCGAAGAACGCGGCGCGCGACGCCGCGCTTGCGGTTTCGCGCGAACTGATCCGGCATTGCGCGCTTTCGATTCGCGCGACGCACCGCGCGGAATTCGCGGATGCCGCGCAGTTAATGGAAAAAGCGCGCGCGCTTGCCGCGCAAATGAAGCAGAGCGTCGCGGCATATCCCGATCTCTATTTCACCGGCTATGTGCAAGACGCGCTCAAAGAACTTGCCGAAGCGCATCTCGTTCACGCGATCATCACCGACGCGGCGATTCCCGATCCGGATGCGCTCGGCGTGGAGTACGCGGCGTACTTGAACGGCTTGGGTGAAGCCGCCGGCGAATTACGCCGCTATGCGCTCGATATTATTCGGCACGGCAAAAGCGAACGCGGCGAAAAAATATTGAATGTGATGCAAGATATTTATTCGTTGCTCGTGACGGTAGATTTTCCGGACGCGATCACTGGCGGCTTGCGTCGCACGACCGATATGGTGCGCGGGGTGTTGGAACGGACGCGCGGTGATTTGACCGTCGCGGCGCGGCAGGAAAAATTGGAAGAGACGTTGCGGGAATTTGAGGGGAGAATCAAGGGAGGTGGTTAGGCAGTTAGTTTGTTGTGTGGGTTTGATGGCTTTACTGGAACAACCGAACGACCCAATGGCTTGACAACCGAGTGAAGAATGCGAGAAACGCAAACCGATCGAATTATCCGCGCGAGTGAAATCGGCGAGTACGTCTATTGCCATCGCGCGTGGTGGTTGCATCACGTGCAAGGCGTCGCGTCCGCGAATCGCGCCGAGATGCAAGCCGGCGTCACGCGGCATTTACACCACGGGCGCGCGGTGCAACGCGCCGTACTCTGGACACGCGCCGCGATCGCGTTCGGCGCAGGTGCGGTGATTCTCGTGATGATCGCGCTGGCGATCGGCTGATATGCTCCCATTCATTTTTCTTTTTTTAATCGCCGCGCTGATTTGCTTTTTCTTTGCGCGGCGCGCCAGCGAGCGCACCGGCTTGCCGATCCACGCGCGCATCGTTTACGCGGATACCGGCGCGTGGGAGCAAGTCGCCAAGCCGCTCTTCTCAAAAAAATATTTGCTCGCCGGCAAGCCGGACTATCTAGTCGAAGAAAACGGCGCGCTGATTCCGGTCGAGGTCAAGCCGAATCGCGTCGCGCCGGCGCCGGTCGAATCGGACGTGATGCAACTCGCGGCGTACGGGTTGCTCGTCGAAGAAAATTACGCAGAGCGGCGCGCGCCACGCTATGGCTTGTTGAAATATCGCGACGCGGTCTTTCGCGTTGAACTAACCGATGCGCTCCGCCGCGATCTGCTCGCTCTGATGCAAACGCTTCGCCGCGATGCGACCGCGCGCGACGTGCCGCGCGATCACGCTCAACCGCGCAAATGCCGCGCCTGCGGTTATCGCGAGGCGTGCGGACAGGCGTTGTAAGAATAATGCGCGTCGCGCGTTTTCATTTCACCGCGATCTTGAAAAATCTGCGTTTGCCGATTTGAATCACTTTGCCGTTTAATTCCTCGACCGACCAGCGCGCGTCCATCTGGTCAATCTTGACGCCCTGAAAAAATTGCGCGCCCGCTTGCTCGATCATTCGTTTGGCTTCGCCGCGACTGCCGAGCATCGGCGGCGTCGTCAGCGTCAACAAATCCACCGCCGAAAGTTTTCCGTCCGCGAATTGCGCGCGCGTGAGCGTTGCCATCGGCATCTCTGCCGGCATTTCGCCGCCGCGCCGCACGCGTCGGAATTCTTGTTGCGCCGCGTGCGCATCTTTTTCGCTGTGCAATGCCGCGACGAGCGCAAACGCCAAGCGCTCTTTCGCCGCGAGCGGATCGCGGGCGGCGTCGCGTTCGATTTGCGGCAATTGATCCGTCGGCGTATCAGTCAGCAAGCGCGTGTAGAGCGGGATGAGATTGTCTTTCAATTGCATCGCCTTGTCGAACATTTCGAACGGCGGCGCGTCGAGATCAATTGTATTGCCGCGCGTTTTGCTCATCGTTTCGCCGTCCACGCCGGGCACGAGCGGCGCGGTCAACACAAATTTTTCTTTGCCGAGATATTCGCGCACGAGATCGCGCCCGACCATCATATTGAAAAATTGATCCGAGCCGCCCAGCTCGGCATCCACCTTCATCGCGACCGAATCGTACCCTTGCAACAATGGATACAACGTCTCGACGTAGTAGAGCGCGTCGCCTTTATTCAAACGTTCTTGAAACATATCGCGTTCCAATAGCCGTTGCACGGTGATCTGGCTCATCAATCCCAGCATCTCGCCGAGCGACATTTTCAATAACCATTGGCTATTCCGCAAAACGCGCGCGGGATTGCGCTTGGTCTTGAAATCCAAAATTTTGCCGGCTTGCAATTTGTACGTCGCGATATTTTTCTTGACGATTGCCGGCGCGAGCATCTCGCGCTTTTTGCTTCGCCCGGACGGATCGCCCACCAAGCCGGTGCCGTCACCGATCAAAAAGATGACGGGATGCCCGTGCAATTGAAACCAACGCAATACGCGCAACGCGATCATATGCCCGATGTGCAGATGCGGGCTGGTCGCGTCGTAGCCAACGTAGATTTTGATTTTATCGCCGCGCTTTAGCCGCGTCAAAAACTCTGCTTTGACAATGATATTTTCCACCGCGCCGCGCGCCAACAATTCTTCAAAAGACCAGTCTTGCATATTGTCTCCTCTCAATAAAAAAACCCTCGCCCAAAAGGGACGAGAGGTTTTTGCCTTCGTGGTACCACCCTTGTTCGCGTTGATCGCGCGATCAACGCCTCAACAAATTATTTTCTCGTTAACGGGAGAAACCCGGCACGGCATACTAATTACTTTCTGCCGGCGACTCGAGAGGGTAATTCGCGGCGTTCGCCCTGCGAGTTTGCACCGATCACTCGCTCTCTGCAAGTTACGCCAAGCCGCTACTCTTTCTCCGTCGTCGTCTTTGCGTTTGATTGAGTGGGCAGGGTGGGATTCGGACCCACTTAGGCTTACGCCATCGATTTTACAGACCGACCCGGCTCGCCAACTCCGGCGCCCGCCCGCGCAAAAATTCTTGCGGCTATTATAGCGAGACGAATGCAAAAGTCAAGAAAAATAATTTGACATGTTCGCAATTACAGATATACTAGGCCGCGCTCGAAATCGAGCGCGTTGCCGACGTAGCTCAGTTGGTAGAGCGACGCACTTGTAATGCGTAGGTCCTCGGTCCAAATCCGAGCGTCGGCTCCTGCAAATGGCGATTTCAGATAGCCGATCGAGGATTATCCAGATCAACAATCTGCAACCGAAATCGGACTGCCTTCGTAGCTCAGTTGGCAGAGCGCGTTCTTGGTAAGAACGAGGTCCCGGGTCCAAATCCCGGCGAAGGCTCAACAATTCCGGGAGGTGAAATGTCGAAACAAAAATTTGAACGCACCAAACCGCACGTCAACGTCGGCACGATCGGGCACGTGGATCACGGCAAGACGACGCTGACCGCCGCGCTGACCAAAGTCAATAGCTTGCGCGGCATGGCG
>Ga0247727_10008692_pt1 | contig 18737 bp, 16 predicted proteins | sample WisWelCaveWW1625_FD_202498 | JGI IMG/M metagenome (GOLD analysis project Ga0247727, IMG submission 202498) | Biofilm microbial communities from Wishing Well Cave, Virginia, United States - WW16-25 | ecosystem: Environmental > Aquatic > Deep subsurface > Groundwater > Cave microbial mat | place... | reverse complement strand
CCCACCAGCGCACGCCGGCAGCGTGGATGATGCCCTCCACATCTCGTTCCTGTTCCCAGTCCCGTTCTCAGACTGGGTCACTTCAGCCGAGCGCTACTGGGTCATTTTTGCGTAGCGCCGAAGTCCTGCCGCCAATTGGCGGCAGGGTCCCGGGACGCGACCAAAGGTCAACCCCGCTTGCCCCTAATCCGAGAACTTGCTGCCCTCGACAGCGCCTTTTCGACCCAACCGCTAACCGTGACGCCTTCGATTTCTGCGCGCGTGTAAATCCGGGTCAGAATATGAATCGGCAATCGCCAGGTTACACTCCGCCGGATCGTTCCACTCATGGGCGGCCTGCCAGCGCCTGGCCTTTTCCCGCCCCGGCTCAAGGAGCGACACCGGTCGCGATCAGCAACTCCGCCGGTCGAGCATCCCGTCTGGAGCTCGATGGCGTCACAGAGGTGACACGGCGGCGGTGCGCCGGTCCGACCTCTTTGCGTCGAGCGATCATTCCCTGCTGGACCCCCAACTGTAGCCACATATCCTTTAGCGCCAGGTACACCGGATCCCGTAGCACCTCCAGGTGGGAACGTCGCTGAGCGTAGATCGGCGATCCTGGACTAAAGAGAAAATCTTCGAACGAGAACCAGTCCACATTCTGTCGAAACTGTCTTACTGCCTTCTCGTAGAACGTCCTCTCGCTGCCGGCCAAACTGCCCAGCTCGACGCTGAATTTCGTCTTCAAATTGACATATCTCATGATTCAGATCTCCAGATCCCACGGCCAAAGCCGCTCGAAATAGCGCGAGATGTTGCTGCGCGTCACTTGACTTCCTCAAAGTACACGAGATGATATTCGAGATACATGACATCCTGCTTGAACTTCCGGCGTGCTCGCCGCAAGAACGCCCGTATGGCATTGACCTCACGCGTGTTTTGACAATCATGAAAACCTCTCGATTCAGTTCCGACCGCTTCCGCCACCAGCCTCTAACCACGCCCCGGTCCGTGAAGCCCTTGACGAGCTTAGTCATCTCATCAAACCACCAGCTCCTCACCTCCTCCGGGAATGGATTCCCGTCGTTGTCGCGAAGCGGAAACAGCAACGTTACCTGGAACCACTCCTGCGGGTTGGGCATCGCCCTGTCCTCATCAGAATCAGGACCTCCTGCCCAGAAGTGTAGCAGCGCCCTTTGAATATGTCAACACAATTTCATAGCCCGCAGAGGATCGGGGCCAGTGCAAGGCAGGAGCCGACTAGCGGCCTGGATTATCTGCTGACTTGGGCCTTGGCCAGGAGGCCCTTCACGACGTGACCGTGGACGTCGGTCCGTGGCAACCTTGCGGATGCGGGTTGACTCGTCGCTGATATAGAGATTCCCGGCGTTGTCAAAGGCCAAGCGGCGGGGCCGGGAGACAATCGCATTGATCGCCAATCCTCCGTCCCCCCCGAAGCCGGTTCTCCCATTGCCGGCCACGGTTGTGATGACACCTGTTGGCGTCAGCCTCCGAACGCGGCTGTTGCCCGTGTCCGCAATGTACAGGTTGCCGAAACTGTCTACGGCCACCCCTTCGGGGGCGGTGAATCGTGCGGTCGTGGCTTGCCCGGCATCGCCGGTGAAACCCGCAACGCCCGTTCCGGCCACGGTGGTAATGCCGCCGCCGGTCGAAACTTTCCGGATTCGGTGACCGCCGGTTTCAGCGATGAAAACGTTGCCGACTGCATCCACCGCCACCCCTTGAACGGTACTGAGATCGGCCGGGGTGGCTATGGTAGTGATAACCCCGCCCGGGGTGATCTTGCGAACAAGGCCGCGCGGCGTCGGGTTATCGTTCACGTTCTGTGCGTCTGGGGCGCTGCTGACGTACAGGTTCCCTCTCTGGTCCCGGGCGATGCCCCTCGGGCCCCTAATCCCGGCCGCCTTGTACGGTACCGACGCCGGGCTCCCGCGTTGCCCACAGGAGGGTCGCCCGTTCGGAGGTTACGTTCTGGAGATAGGGGTAGCGGACAAGGATCGGTCCCTGCGCCAGCGCCGTCCATGCCAGCGCCAACGCCGGGAGCCCGCACCGGCTACTCGGCATTCCCCTCCACCCTATCGTCTCAGCCGCATTACACCACAGAACAGGGGTCGGTGCCAGGGTCTTTTGGCGCCAAATATAAAATTACTTAACGGTTCTAGCAGTCTTAGTACTTTCCGTGATCGTAACATTCCGCCGGCGCAGGTAGGAGGCGAGGTTGTCGCGGGCTTCCCGGTCGGCGAGGCGGAGGGTGAAGTCTTCCTTCTGCCAGGATTTGGCGGTGTTGGACACCTTCGAGCGGAACAGGAGCTGGAACTCGTAGACGGTCTGGCCGGTGTAGAGGGCGGGCCGGATGGTGACGGTCTTGAGGTTGGAGTAGGGGACCGAAAAGCCGTCGGACCAGGCGGGGCGGAACGAGAGGTCCTCGGCGCCCAGCAGGATGGGACCCGAGCAGTGGGCGATGGCATGGTCGTGAAAGGCCGGACCGGCCGCCACCGCTTTCAGGTCCTTGTTGTAGAGGTGCGGGGACTGGCGCCCCTGGTCGACCACCGACTGGTAGATGCGGCGGGCCTGGTCGAAGTCGCCGGTGTGCTGGAGCAGGTCGCCTTTGAGGATGCGGACGGAGAGGGAGTCGGGCTCGCGCTCCAGGACCTGGGCGATCTGGGCGCCGGCCTTGTCGTAGGCGGCTTGGGTGATATAGGCGCGGGCGAGCAGGGTCTTGGCCTGGAGGTCGGTGGGGTCGAAGGCGAGGGCCAGCTCGAGGCGGCGGGCGAGGCTCTTCTCGGCGCGGAGGGCGGGGTCGGGGAGGCGGCGACCGAGACCGAGCTTCTCGAGCGGGCCGCGCAGCGCGGGGTCTTCGACGATGCTCCAGCTTCGCCAATCCATCTGGTCGACGGGCCAGTTGAGGGGCTTGTCCAGCAGGTCCAGGACGCGGGCGGCGGCGATGACGGCCGCCGCCTGTGGACCGTTCTGATAGGTGATGGTGGTGATATCTACCAGGTCGCCCTGGGGGTTGACGGTGGGGCAGCCTTTGGTGAGCGCGTCGAGGGGTCCGCCGACCAGGATCAGGTCCAGGCCGGGGGCGAGGGTGTAGGCGGCGGCGACTTTGGCTTCGCGGGCGGGACCCTTGCCCCGCGGGATCAGGTGGAGTGACTCGCCGGGGGCGGGTAGAGGGCGACGGGAGACGGGGAGGTGGGGGGCGTTGAAGGCCGGGATCTTGAGGACCGCCAGGTCGCCCGCCGGGTCCAGGGCCTTGAGCAGTACCTGGTCGTAAACGTCGCCGTTGGCGAGCTGGACCTGGAGCCGGGCGGCCTGTACCACCAGGTGGTAGTTGGTCACCAGCAGCCCGTCGGAGCTGATGAGGAACCCGTTGCCGCGGAGGATGTCGGAGCCGTCCGGGGCCAGGTGGATCACGGCGCCAGTGGCCCGCTGAGCGTCTTCGAGGGTGGCGGCGTTCCGGAGTGAGGCGGCCGCCAGCGCGAACACGATGGGGTGCAGGTCAGGTCGTCTTCTTGGCAGCCTTGTCACGGCGCACCTGCTGTTTCTGGACGCGCAGCTTCTCCTGGAGGTCCCAGATTCGCTTGTCGTTGACCTCTTCCCAACGGAGGGTGTAGGCGTCCTGGCTCCAGATGGACTCGGCCTCCTTCTCCTTGCCGGCGGCGGCAGGGTCGTTGTAGTAGACCGAGACCGAGAGGGTGGGCATGTCGTCGTTGGAGGAGAGGCGCGAGAGCGTGCTGGCCAACTGGATGGAGCCGAGGGCGAGCGGCCCCGGCGCAACCAACGGTAGAAAATCCATGATCCCGTAAGACACCGTAACCCTGGAGATCTTGCCCTTGCTCTCGCCCTTCTTGCCATAGATGGGGCGCTCCAGGTCGAAAGTCGAGGGTGGCGTGGCGGCCAGGAGCCGGCCGGTGAGCGGGATCAGGGTGCCGGCCCCGGCTTCCTTGGCGGCGAAGACCTCGCCGAAGTTGAAATAGAGGTTGGCGATCAGGCGGCGATGCTCGGCCACCTCGAAGGGGTCGGCCAAAAAGATTTCCGCGGCGGTGGAGCCGAAGGCATTCATCTCCTTGACCAGCTCGGCGCGGAGCTTGGTGGTGACCTCGTCGACCTGCTCCCACTTGACGCGCGTCTCGCGGAACTGAAGGCTGGTGACCTTGACGCGGTCCAGGACGGCCAGGCGCTTGGCCTCGATCATGGCGGGGTCGAAGGGCTGGAGGGGCTTGCGGGTCTTGACGAACTCGGCGAAGCTGACGGTAGGCTGGTCGGCGAGCAGGCCGCGGATATAGTTGATGGGTACGAGGAAGCCGAGGGTGTCGTTGAACAGGCGATAGAGCGAGACCATGCCGATGATCTCGCCGCGCTCGTTGAGGGCCGGACCGCCGATGCCGGTGCGGTGGACGGTGGCGGAAAGCTGGTGCAGGCGCAGGCCGCGCATGGAGTCGCGCACGGCGGAGACGATGCCTTGAGTGGCGGACGTGAAGGTGGCCTGGGGCGGGAGAGCACCACCACCGTGTCGCCGGTGCGGGTGCGGTCGGAGTCGCCCAGCGTGATGGCCGGGGCGCCCGCGGCCGCCACTTTGAGAATAGCGATGTCCTTGCGGGGATCGACCGCCACCACCGAGACCTCCCGGGTCTTCTTGCCGTCGGGCAGGATTACCTCCAGGCCGTCGGCCTCGGAGATGGGCTGGTAGGCGGTGACCAGGACGCCGGGGGGCCCGGCGAAGAAGCAGGCGAACTTCTCCTGGTAGTTGCCCTCGGTGTCCAAGGTAGCGACCAGACCGGCGGCCTTGCCGTTGGCCTCGATGATGTCGGGGAGGGTTTTGGGCTGCGCGAGAACGAGCGCGGCGGGGATTAACGCGAGCAGGATGGTCCGCAGACTCATGATATCCTCCTGGGGTTTGGAGGTTATGGTAGCACTGGAAGAGCTGGTGCGGGCAAGAAGAAGTCTATGGGGAAAGTACTCGGGCAGCAACCGCCAGGCTGCGAAAGCCCTGGTCAAAGGTAACTACGGTGAGGCCGGCAGCCTTGGCGAATGCCGCCAGGTAGGCGTCTGCCCATAGCTTGGTGGACGGCTGCGACTTGGCACTGAAACCTTGGAACAGGTGTTCGAACCCAGGCTGCTCCGGCTCTCGGTGGAATTCCACGCGCTCATCTTCGTACCACTTGTGGTAAGCCGCCCAGGCGCCGTTCTGATTCCGGACATCCACACCCATCACCTGCTGGTTGGTGAGCAGCCGCAGCAACCCGATCTGCGTGAACCGGCAGAAGAACATCTGCTCATCGGTCGATTCCAGCCAGTGTCGGGCGATGATGTGATGCACGTGGCGGTCATGGGTAAGGGCCAGCCACACGTTGACGTCAGGGAAAAGGGAGGATCTCATGGATCTGCTCATTGGTCAGGTGCAAAGTCCCCGGCTCCTTGGAGCGCAGAATCGGGAGCCGGAGGCGTCCCTTCCGGCGGGCGCCCGTCTGGATTTCCCTTTGCACACCCCGCAGAATCAACTCCTTGACCGAGCAGCCTTCCTGAGCAGCCTTGGACTTGAGCTTCCGGTAGGCGGGATCCGGAATGTCGACCGTGGTCCGCATATTCTCATTGTACCATATTTATGGCTGTATCCAGCACCTCATCCCTTTCTTCTCTCGCCCCTCGGATGGTCCGCGGTTGGAGCCGGGGTTGCCGCGCAACTCTTGTCTTCTATTCCCGTACCGGCGGTCCTGCAGGCAAAGGTCCCGGTTGGCCACAGCGCCCCACGGGGGCCTCGATCATATCGGGGGAGGGCCAAGGCTCCTGGGTTACAAGCAACCTCACCGTCCACGAGACACCTTGCGAACGTGATGCACGGCAATGCTGTCCGGGATGGATCACGGCGGCGTCAGGACCCTGGCGCCACTGGCGTCAAAACGCGGACGCGCATGTTCAGGAAGTCCGCGACGTAGACGTTACCCGTCCTTCCAACGGCCACAGCCGCGGGGACGTTCAATCGGGCGTTGGTAGCCGAGCCCCCATCGCCGCTGTAGCCAGCCTGGCCTGTGCCTGCGATGGTAACGATAGTCCCCAAGGCCGCATCAATGCGTCGCACGCGATGATTGGTGGAATCGGCGACATACACGTTGCCCGTGACGTCTGCCCCAATAAACGAGCCGGAGGATATCTGAGCGCTGGTGCCTGGGCCGCCGTCACCGCCTGCCCCCTCGATCCCGGTGCCGGCCACTGTTGTGATGATCTGGGTTGCAGCCGCCACTTTGCGGACGCGACGGTTGTCGCCTATATACAGATTCCCGGCGGCATCCACGCCGAGGGTGTTTGGCAAATTCAGTTGCGCCGAGGTTGCCGGCCCGCCATCGCCGCTGTAGCCTAATATACCGGTGCCGGCTATAGTCGTGATTATGCTCGTCCCTGCGTCCAATTTGCGGACACGGTGGTTGTCTCTGTCTGCTATATAGACATTACCGGCGTTGTCTAACACCACATCACCTGGAGCACGAAGCTGGGCTCGTGTGGCTGACCCTCCGTCGCCGCTGTAGCCGGGAGTTCCAGTTCCGGCGATCGTCGAGATGATGCCGGTGGCTGCACTCACCTTTCTCACGCGGTGACCCTCCACCTCTGCAATGTAAATGTTCCCGGCGTTGTCGACCGCGATGCCGCTAGGCTCGTTGAGAGCTGCCCTCACCGCAGGCCCGCCGTCGCCACCAGACCCTGCCCCGGCTACGGTCGTGATGATTCCTGTTCCTGCTGCGACCTTTCGGATCTTGCTGCCAGGACCGCCTGTCTCGATGATGTAAACATTTCCCGCACTGTCCGCAGCAACTGCGGCCGGGTAAAGGACAGCCGCGTTGGTGGCAGGCCCCCCATCTCCGTTGGAGGCCTCGACTCCGATTCCCGCCAGCGTCGTGATACGGTACTGAGGAATCACGGCGGCCATGGGCGCGACGGTCAGCGTCACGGGCACGGTCTGGGAGCCAGCCGCCGCGTCCGGCGCGGTAATCTGTACCGAGCCCGCATACGTTCCGACAGCCAGTCCGGACGGACTTACCGAGACCATCAACGTGGCTGGTGTGGTCCCGCTTGCGGGGCTGAGCGACAGCCAGTTCCCGCCCGAGGTGGTACTCACGGCGGCGGTGAACTGAACGGATCGCACGCTGCTGCTGACAGACAGAGCCTGGGACGCGGGCGCTGCGCGGCCGGTCTCAAACCGGAACGATAGTGTCGTCGGTGCAACAGTCAGCACGGGCTGAGGATCGCCTGCGACGGTCAAGAACACATTGGGCTGGCTGCTCAGCCCTCCGATCTCGGCCACGACCGCTTGGTCACCGCCGAAGGTGTTCGGAACGACCACATTGAATTGGTACAGGCCGGCCCCGACCAGGCCGGCGAATTCGACCGTGGCCGGCATCCCGCCGATGCGCACGGAAAGCACGCGCGGATTCACCAGGGGAGCAGCTCCCTGGAAGAGCTCATCGGCCACTCCTCGCGATGGACGGGGCCGAGGCGAGGCATCAGGCCGTCTCTGGGATGGTCGGATCGATTCCGTCTACCACAGGCAGGGTGAGGTGCTGGGAGATGCGGAGAAAAATCCACTCCTCCAGGACTTCCGCCAATTCCTCGCGACAAGCCTCCAGGGTCACACCGCGGGCGTAGACGCCCTCAAAGCCGGGGATCTCCCCATAAAGGGCGCCATCGTCGGGCAGAATCTCATACTTGGCTTGGCGCATGGCGCCCTTCAGGTAGTCGGCAAACATCCGGAAGCCTCACCACGTATTATAGCTTCAGCCGACTGGACCCGGCCGTTGCGCGCCGGAATGTACGCACCTTACGCGAGATCGGCTTGACGAACAAGTCGTCATTTGTCATAATAAATGACGATGAATCCGACACCAGTCGAACGGATCTTGGATCTGCCGGCGCTGCTGCGACGGAAGTCCCACTTCCTCTTGGGACCTCGCCAGACGGGGAAGACCTACTGGATCCGGCGGTCGCTGCCCGGGGTGCGACTGTACGATCTGCTGGATTCCACGACCTATCTGACGCTGAGCCGCAACCCGGAGCGGCTGGCGCAGGAACTTGGCACCCAGGACCACCTGGTGGTAATCGACGAGATCCAGCGCCTGCCGGGGCTGCTGAACGAGGTGCATCGCCTGATCGAGGAGAGGGGAGTGCGGTTCCTGCTCACTGGTTCCAGCGCGCGGAAGTTAAGAGGCGGCGGAGTCAACCTGCTGGGAGGCCGCGCTCGAACGAAGCATCTGCACCCGCTCAGTTACCGGGAGCTCGGCGACCGCTTCGATCTTCGGACTGCCCTGGAGCGAGGATTGCTCCCTTCGATCTATTTCTCAGATGATCCCGGGGCCGACCTGGAAGCTTACGCTGGCGCCTACCTGCAGCAGGAGGTCGTGGCCGAGGGAGCAACCCGTAACGTGCCGGCGTTTAGCCGGTTTCTCCGTGTGGCGGCGCTTTCGAACGGGACGGTCGTCAACTTCACAAGCGTGGCTAACGATGCCCAGGTTCCGCGAACGACCGTTTATGAGTACTTTGAGATTCTCAAAGACACGCTAGTCCTCGAGGAGCTGCCGGCGTGGCGAGGATCGAAGACCAGAAAACCGATAGCTTCGTCGAAGTACTACTTCTTCGATGTGGGGGTGGTCGGGGCGCTGCAAGGGCGGCAGTTCCGGCTGGGGACGCCGGGGGCCGGCGAGGCGCTGGAAACCTACCTGCTGCACGAGCTGACTTGCTACCGGGACTACCAGTCGGGCGAGCCCCTCGCGTATTGGCGTTCGACCTCCGGTTTCGAGGTGGACTTCCTTCTGGGAGATCACACGGCGGTAGAACTGAAGGCCAAATCTAACATCGCGGCGCGGGACCTCAAGTCCTTGCGGGCCCTCGCCGAGGAGGGCGTCTTCAAGCGCCTCATCCTGGTCAGCCTGGAGGCGAAGCCGCGGCAAGTGGAAGGGATCAGTATTCTGCCCCTCTCGATCTTCTTGGACACGCTGTGGGCAGGCGGCTACCGCTAGGTTCCGCAACTACCATGTTGGGGCCGGAGCGCAGGTATTATGACACGACGTATGTGGCCGATTTTCACTCGGGGACGCCGAGGCCTTGGCTACGGGCCTTGGCCGGCAGCCAACTGGCGCGGGAGGGGCCGGTAATGCACCATCCAGCCGACGGAACTGGTACACGAGGTCTTCCTCCGACTGTGGCGTGCAGGTCGTGAACATCGACCGGGTGACGGGTGATGTTGTAGCTGAGGTCGTCGGTTTCGCCCCCCGGGTCCGGCCGCCCCGTTCGACACAGCGGCGTCACTAGCGGCTTGGATTATCTGCTGACTTGGTCCTTGGCCAGGAGGCCCTCGACCACGTGACCGTGGACGTCGGTCAGGCGGTGGTGGCGCCCCTGGTACTTGAAAGTCAACCGGGTGTGGTCGACGCCGAGGCAGTGCAGGATGGTGGCGTGCAGGTCGTGAACATCCATCGGGTGGCGGATGATGTTGTAGCTGAAGTCGTCGGTTTCGCCCCAGGTCAGGCCGCCCTTCAGGCCGCCGCCGGCCATCCAGACCGCGAAGCAGCGGGGGTGGTGGTCGCGGCCGTAATTGGTCTCGGTCATAGTGCCCTGGCAGTATACAGTGCGCCCGAACTCGCCGCCCCACACCACCAGGGTCTGGTCCAGCAGGCCGCGCTGCTTCAGGTCCTGGACCAGGGCTGCGGAGGCCTGGTCGGTCTGGAGGCACTGGCCGCGGATCTCGCGGGGCAGGTTGCCGTGCTGGTCCCACCCGCGATGGAACAACTGGATGAAGCGGACCCCGCGCTCCGCCAGCCGCCGCGCCAGGATGCAGTTGGCGGCGTAGGAGCCAGGCTTGCGGGAATCGGGGCCGTACAGCTCGAAAGTGGACTCGGGCTCTTTGGAAAGATCCGTCAGCTCCGGCACGGAGCGCTGCATCCGGAAGGCCATCTCGTACTGGGCGATGCGGGTCGAGATCTCCGGATCCTGGTAGTCCTGGAGCTTGAGCTCGTTCAGGCGCGCCAGGTCATCCAGGAAGCGGCGGCGGGCGGCGGAATCGTACCCCTCCGGGTCTGACAAATACAGAACCGGGTCGGCGCCGGAGCGGAACTGCACCCCCTGGAAGCGGGTGGGCAGAAAGCCGCTGCCCCACTGGCGGTCGGCCAGGGCCTGGGAGGCGCCGCCGCCCTGGGACACCATCACGACGAAGGCCGGCAGGTCCTGGCTCTCGCTGCCCAGACCATAGGAGATCCAGGCGCCGATGCTGGGGCGCCCGGCCAACTGCGCCCCGGTCTGGAGGAACGTGACCGCCGGGTCGTGGTTGATCGCATCGGTGTGAAGGGACTTCACCAGGCAGAGCTCGTCGGCGACCCGGCCGGTGTGCGGGAGCAGTTCGCTGATCCACATTCCCGACTGGCCGTGCTGGGAAAACTGGAAAACCGACGGGGCGGTCGGATAGTTGGCCTGATAGGCTGTCATGCCGGTGAGGCGCTGGCCCATGCGCACTGAGTCCGGCAGGTCCTGACCCTTGACCTTTTGCAGGCCGGGCTTGTAGTCGAACAGGTCGAGCTGGGAGGGGGCGCCGTGCTGGAACAGGTAGATGACCCGCTTGGCCCTGGGGGTGAAGTGGGGCAGGCCGGGAAGGCCGGAAGCGGCCTGGGCGTCGCGCGAAACCAGCGACGCCAGGGCCGCCAGGCCGAGCGAGGCGCCGGAGCGGTGGAAGAAATGGCGCCGGGTGAGCAGGAGTTGATGTTCAGCGACCGGATCCATCGGCTCACTCCTTGCTGACGGTCTCGTCGAGGTTGAGCAGCAGGCTGGCGACAGCGGCGTAGGCGGCCAACTCCCGCGGCTCCAGCCCCGGATCGGCCGGGGAATCCCCGTGACGGAGGTAGGCCTTGGCGCGATCGCCGGCGGTGAAGTAGCCCAGATGGTATTGGAGATTCCCGTGAAGGTAATCGAGCTCCCGCGGCGCAGGCGCCCGGCCGGCGACCAGCCGGAAGCCGTGGCGCAGGCGCGAGGCGGGGTCCGGGCCGCCCTCCCGAATCATGCGCTGGCCCACGAACCGCGCCGCCTCCACGAAGGTCAGGTCATTCATCAGGTTGAGGGCCTGCAAGGGGGTATTGGTGCGGCTCTGGCGAACCACGCAGACCTCGCGGTTGGCGGCGTCGAAGTTGGCCATCATGGGAGGCGCCACGGTGCGCTTCCAGAAGGTGTAGAGGCCCCGGCGGTAAAGGTCATCACCCTTACTCTGGACGTAATACATGTCCTGCATGATGAGGTCCTTCCAAAGGCCCTCGGGCTGGTAAGGCTTGACGGACGGCCCGCCGAGCTTTTCCTTCAGCAGGCCGGCGGCCAGCAGGGCCTGGTCGCGGACCATCTCGGCCGGCAGGCGGAAGCGGGGGCCGCGGGCCAGCAGGCGGTTCTCAGGATCCCTCTGGAGCAACTCCGGGGTGGCCCGGGAGGATTGCCTGTAGGTGGCGCTGGTGACGATGAGCTTCTGAAGACCCTTGACGTCCCAGCCGGAACGGACGAACTCGGTGGCCAGCCAGTCGAGCAGCTCCGGATGGGACGGCCAGTCGCCCTGCAAGCCGAAGTCTTCGACAGTGCGGACCAGGCCGGCGCCGAAGTACATTTGCCAGAAGCGGTTCACGGTGACGCGCCCCAGCAGCGGGTTGGCGGAGTGGATCAGCCACTGGGCCAGCCCCAAGCGGTTGTTGGGGGCGCCCGGAGGCAGGGAGCCGAGGGCGGCCGGGACGCCGGGTTCCACCTTCTCGCCGGGCTTGTTGTAGAGGCCCCGCTGCAACACGTGGGTGGGGCGCGGCGGCTCCATGTCGGTCATTACCATGACGGTCGGGAAGCTGCGTTCGAGTTTTTCCCGCTCGCGGTGGAGGGCCGTGAGGCTTCGCCAGGCCTCCCGGGTGGAATCCGGAGCGGCATGGTCGAGGTAGTACCATCTCAGGATCCGCCGGCGCTCGGGCTTGCCGGCCAGGGTCTCGAGGGGTGCAGCCAGGGCGGCCATCTCGTCGTCCGCCAGCACGCGGGCCCAGATGCGCACCTCATCCACCAGGCCGCGGAAGCGACGCTGGGGTCCGGCGCCGCCGCCGATCCGGAAAGGCTCCCGGAACACGCGGCCGGCGTTGCGAAAGGGCCGGTAGAGAGTGTCGATCTCGACCTTGACCTTCACCGCACGGCCGTCGAGATACACCTGGATGCCGTCGGCCAGACGGGAGCCGGTGTAGGTGACCCCCAGGTGCCGCCAGCGCCCGGCCTCCAGCGTCTCCTCGGTGTCCAGCCGGATGGCGTCGTCGTCGTAGCTGCTGGTGATGTGGACGTGGACTTTGCCGCGGTTCAGGTAGACGCCAAAGCCCTTGCCGCGGGGTCCCTCGGTCATGCGGGTGAGCACGGCGCCATCCAGGGCGGCCTCCGGGTTGACCCAGGCAGCCAGGGTAAAACGCTCGTCGATGTCGAAGGCGGCGGCGCCGTCGGCTTCCAGGTAGGTCTTACCGTCTAGCGATGCGGCTTGCCCGGCGCGGCCGGCCACGTAGGAGGGTTCCCCACCCCGCGCTTTGGCCTCGCCAGGGGATTCGAACAGAAACGCCCGGTCCAGCTCCGAGGCGGGCGCCCAGAACGATCCCGGCGGCGGCGCGAAGCCGGCTGGGACCGTCTCGTCCACCTGCTCGTCGAGGATTCGGATCCGGCCGTTGAGCTGGTCGAGCTGGCGCTGCTGTTCGCGGGTGGGGGCCGCGACCAGGGGAGGCGAGTTGCCGTATTTCATCGCCCGCCCCAGCTCGGGGACGTTGTTGAAGTAGGCGTAGACCTGGTAGAACTCCTTCTGGCTGAAGGGGTCGTACTTGTGGTTGTGGCAGCGGGCGCAGCCGAGGGTGAGGCCCTGAAACACCGTGAAGGCGGTCTCGAGGCGGTCGACGGCGTACTCGACGCGGTACTCCTCCGGCACGATGCCGTCCTCGGTGTTGCCGCGGTGGTTACGGCTGAAGCCGGTGGCCATCTTCTGTTCGAGCGTTGCGCGCGGCAGCAGGTCGCCGGCGATCTGGTCCAGCGTGAAGCGGTCGAACGGCTGGTTACGGTTGAAGGCCTCGATGACCCAGTCGCGCCAGCGCCACATGACCCGCTCCCCATCGTACTGATACCCGTTGGTGTCGGCGTAGCGGGCGGCGTCGAGCCAGCGGGCCGCCATGCGCTCGCCGTAGCGCGGGGAGGCCAGCAGCCGGTCTACGACTTTCTCATAGGCATGGGGGGAGCGGTCCTCCAGGAAGGCGTCGATCTCGGCCGGGGTGGGAGGCAGGCCGGTCAAGTCGAGCGACACCCGGCGCAGCAGGGTCTCGCGGCCGGCCCCCGGCGATGGCCGCAGGCCTTCGCGCTCCAGCCGGTTCAGCACCAAGGCGTCGATGGGGTTGCGCGGCCAGGAAGTGTTCTTGACCTTCGGCAGGGCCGGGCGCTTCGGCGGCAGGAAGGCCCAATGCGGCTGCCACCGGGCGCCTTGAGCGATCCAATGGCGAAGAGTCTGGATCTCGGCGGCAGTGAGCTGGAAGCCGGAGCTGGCCGGGGGCATCCGGTAGGCGGCGTCCGCCGAGGTGATCCGCCGGATCAGCTCGCTCTGGTCGGGCCGGCCGTCCACGACGGCCCGGATCCCGGCGCGGTCGGCCTTGGCGGCGGCCTCGCTGTCGAGCCGCCGCGGCACTCGCTTGGCGGCGGCGTCCGGTCCGTGACAGAGGAAGCACTTATCGGAAAGGATCGGCCGGACGTCGCGGTTGAACTCGACGGTGGTCTGGGCCGCGGCGAGCGCCGGCCACGCTATCCACAACGCCACGCCAGCCGCCCGCATGTCCTGATGGTAGCACAGCGCGGGCCACCGCCCGGGCGGCGAGGGCGAGGGCGGGGTGCATAGTGATGTCCACCTCACTGCGCCCGCCACAAGGCGTGGACCGGCAGCGCCCGAACACCATCCAGGTCGAGGTACTCCATGCCGCGATAGACCACATACAGCTTCAATGGCTTAGGCCACTCGAGGTCCCGCAGCCGCTTCAAGTGGCGCGCGTCCTTGGGCTGAAGGTTCGGAAAACTTGATATCGACGGCGCGGAAACATTCCGGCTCCTCGAAGATCAGATCGACCTCCGCTCCGCCTTTCGAGCGATAGTACAGCAGGCGATCGGAGTCGAAGAAGCGCAGCCCGCTGGATGTCGTTGTCGCAAGGCCATCCTCTCACGGTTTCTCCCGCGAAGTCACTGGTCCGGCGCGACGGAATGTATAGGGGGTCGTGGCGGACCTGGGCGCTACTCGGTCGCGGCGGGCGGAGAGGCGAGCCTCAGGAACTCCTTCATTCCTTGCGGGCCACGAAGCGGACGATCGGCTGTGGCCGGCCGCCGGACCAGTCGGCGGGGGCGGTAAGTTCCTGATAATGGGTGATGCGGAGGTGGTTGAAAACGCGAAGAAGGTCGTTGGACTGGTAGCCAAGCTTGCCCGCCTGGGAGGCGTCGCCGTGGAAGCCTTCCACCACCACCAAGCCGCGGGGCTTCAGGCCTTCTACGATCCTGGCGGCGTTGCGGCTGAAGATCTGGTGCACGAAGATGCCGATGACCAAATCCCACCGGTTGCGGCCATAGTCGAACTCGTCGGCGCTCTTCAGAACGGCGTGGAGCTTGACGCCGATCTTGGCGGCTTGTTCCTGGGCGAGGCGGATGCCCTCCTCGGAGATGTCCACGCCGGTCACGTCCCAGCCTTGCTGGGCGAGCCAGAGGGAGTTGCGGCCCTGTCCCATGCCGACGTCGAGGGCGCGACCGGGCTTCAGAGGCTTGACGGTCTCGACGAGGAAGGCGTTGGGGTGGCGGTTGAAATTCGCGTTGGGATCGGTGAAGGTCTTGTTCCAGCGGGCGGGGTCGGAGAGGGCAGGAGCTTGCGCCCAGGCGGCGCTGGTCCATGCGGAGGCGAGGAGGGCGGCTAGCAGCACAAGACGGCGCTGGGTCATAAGACCTCCGGAGGGGCGGTCAGCGCGGTTGTAGCGGGCTGGTGGCGTGGATGTCAAGGGCAATAGGGCGCCTTTGGCCCGAGTCAGTGCCGGCCGCCCCCCTCGGGTATGTGCCCAAGGACTTTTGTTTGCAACACCTTAGGCCGGATTACGCAAGAACCAGTACGAGACTTACGAAATTCCTATAGACAGCCCCCGCCGGATCTGGTAGCATCCCCTCTTTGCCTTCTGGTTGGTCCGGCAGGCCGAATCACCCCGGATTCGAATGGCATATAACAGATCGAAAGCGTCCTTCGCGCTGTTGGCGGTACTGGCTGCCTTGTCGGTGTCCTGTGCCCGCTATACCCGTACGGTGGACTTGATTCCGTCTTCGCCGCGGCCTTGGGTGCTGCCCCCGTCGCCCACCCCCATGGTGGATGAGCCGCCGCCGCTGCTGGCCGCCTACCTTCCCGCCAAGGACCCGGCGCTGGCCTTGCTCTACGCTCACCCGGTCGAATCGGTGGCCCCGCCGCGGCGGGCGCCGGACCGGGCCGCCTGGCGCCGCAATTCCGGGCGGTTGATCGAGGAGTTCCAGGCACGGGAGTTGGAGTCGCTGATACAGGCATCGGAGTCGGCATCGCAGCAGTCCGACGAGATCCTGCTGGAGGAGCTCCTGCGGCTGACGATTCCCGAGGACTCGCGGCTGTCGCCCGAGTTGCATCGGGTCCTGGCTTCCACCCGTTCCGACCTGCCTCTGGCGCTGAACGAGCAGGTGCTCCGGTACGTCAACTATTTTCTGGGCCGAGGCCGCAACACCATGCGGGCCACGCTGAAGAGGGCCGGGGCCTATCGACCCATGATCAACCGAGTCCTGGCCGAGCACGGGGTGCCCCAGGACCTCATTTACCTGGTCCAGGCGGAGTCGGGATTCCAGCCCAAAGCTCGTTCGGTCAAGAGGGCCACCGGGATGTGGCAGTTCGTCAGCTGGCGAGGGAAGGAATATGGTCTGAACCAGAACCGCCAGGTGGATGAGCGGCTGGATCCGGAGAAGGCCACGGTGGCGGCGGCGCGGCACCTGGCTGACTTGTACAGCCAGTTCGGCAACTGGTACCTGGCGATGGCGGCTTATAATGCCGGGCCGGGCCGGGTGCAGGGCGCTGTCGAGCGCACCGGCTTCGCCGACTACTGGGAATTCGTCAAGCGCGGGGTGCTGCCGCGCGAGACCTCCAACTACGTGCCGGCCATCCTGGCCATGCTGCACCTGGGCAAGAATGCCGAGGCCTTCGGCCTCAACGACCTTCCGCCGGAGCCGCCCATTCACTATGACACCGTGGCGACCTTCTCGCGCATCGGTCTGACCCTGGTGGGTGACATCACCGGGGCGACGGTGGCGCGGGTCAAACAGCTGAACCCGGCGCTACTGGGATCGGCGACGCCCGACGGGCTTTATGCCCTGCGGATCCCCAAAAACACGGCCTCCCGGTTCCAGGCGGAGATCGCCCGGATCCCCGACGCCCGCCGGATCAGCTGGCGACTTCATGAGGTTCGGGAGGGCGAAAACGTGATCCAGATCGCCGCCCGCTACCGCGTCAAGCCCGAAGATATCCGGTCCGTCAACGAACTGGGCGCCGGCCAGCCGGCGGCTGGTGAGCGGCTGACGATACCGGTGCCGTACCGGGCGGAACCGGCCCGGTCCGGCAGTAAGGGAGTAACCGCAACCGCCGGTCAGTACACGGTCAAGTCCGGGGACACCTTGGGGGCCATCGCCAGGCGCCACCGAGTGACGGTGGCTCAATTGCAGCAGTGGAACCGGATCCCGGGCGCGCGGCTGGCAGCTGGCCAGGTCTTGAACCTGCGGCCGGCCAGCCAAGGTCCGGCGCGGCGCCAGATCGCCGCTACCCGCAGCCCACGGACCTCGAATCGTTGAAGTTTTCCCTTGCCTCCCTGAGAAAACGGGTTATTCTATCCCATGGCATTGTCATTCCTGTCACGCTGCCGGCGCCGATTGGCGCCGTCTGTGAGGAGGCTCGAGGAGGAAGGATATGGCGTTTCGTGACCCCGATAGTTTTGGTCTGAACGACGAGGAGTTGGAGGAGGGCTCGGAGCTGGATGAGGAACACGGCTTCGAGGCGGATGAGGACGCAGAACCAGACCTGGATGTATCCGGGATTCCGGTTCCTCCGCCACCGCCTCCGGTGACTCCGGCGGCTAAGGCTCCCGCCAAGAAGCCGGCTAAGAAGGCCAAGGCTGCGGCGCCCAAGAAGAAGGCTGCGGCGCCCAAGAAGAAGGCTGCGGCGCCCAAGAAGAAGGCTGCGGCGCCCAAGAAGAAAGCGGCGGCCCCCAAGAAGAAAGCGGCGGCCCCCAAGAAGAAGGCTGCAGCGCCCAAGAAGAAAGCGGCGGCGAAGAAAAAGAAGGCCGCTCCCAAGAAGAAGAAGGCGGCCAAGAAGAAGAAGTAGTGACACAGGCATTCTTGCCTGTCCCGGAGCGGCCCTGACAGGCAGGAATGCCTGTGTTACCCGACCGCCTGCCGGCACTTGGCGTAGAGCACCAGCAGGCTCTCGGCGTACTCCTCGTTGGAGCGAGCGGCCGGCTTGCCGGAAAACCCGGCGCCACCTTGCATTTTGCCGTAGCCCGTGGTCAGGGCAATGAACTTCATCAGGTCCAGGGCGATGTCCTCGGAGCGTCTCGCTCCGCCTGACGTGGGAAACACGCTCGCCGGATCAGCCATCTATTGATTCTCCTCGCTCTATTGTACGATGGTTCTCCCCGCAGCGATGCCGGTTACGGCCAAGCAGCAGTTCGCGCGCATGCGCGGTGGCGCCCAGGCCCAGCTGATGTGGGCTTCGGATGGCCATTACTACATCGTAAAGTTTCAAAACAACCCGCAGCACCGGCGGGTGTTGGCCAACGAGATGGTGGCCCACATGCTGCTGAAGCACCTGGAGTTGCCGGTCCCGGATTGGGCGATTGTGGAGGTGCCGCCGGAGCTGGTGGCCAACTGTGCCCAACTCTACATCGAGGCCGGGGGCCGGCGCCAGCCCTGCGCCTCGGGCCTGCAGTTCGGCTCCAGGTACCCGGGCGATCCGGCCCGGCTGGTGGTGTGGGACTATGTACCGGACGAGCTGTTGCGACAGGTCACAAACGTCGATTGTTTTGTAGGGATGGTGGTGTTCGACAAGTGGGTGTCGAACGCCGATGGGCGGCAGGCCATTTTCTTCCAGGACCGCGCGGCGCGCTGGAGGCCGGCGGCGGCCGGCGGAGATCCGCAACAGAGGGGATTCGTGGCCGCCATGATCGATCACGGGTTCGCCTTCACGGCGCAACGCTGGACCTTTCGGGACGCGCCCACACTGGGCGTCTATCCGCGCCACTGGGTCTACCAGGGCGTCACCGGCTACGACAGCTTCGGCCGGTGGCTGGAGCGCGTCGGGCAGCTGAACTCCTTGGTGCTCGACGATGCCCTGAAACAGGTACCGGTCGAATGGTACGGCGACGATCAGGCCGAGCTGGAGCGCCTGCTCGAGCAACTCTACGGCCGCCGCCGCCTGGTGCCGGATCTGCTGCGGGCGGCCAAGAACGCGCTCCAGGACCCGTTCCCGAACTGGAGATGACTGATTTGCCAGACTCGATTTGCCACAGAGGCACAGAGAACACAGAGAATTCAAGAAAAGAAAAGGGGTTCTCTGTGTCCTCTGTGCCTCTGTGGCCAGGAACTGATTTGCCAGACTCGATTTGCCACAGAGGCACAGAGAACACAGAGCATTCAAGAAAAGAAAAGGGGTTCTC
>Ga0247727_10008691_pt1 | contig 18739 bp, 21 predicted proteins | sample WisWelCaveWW1625_FD_202498 | JGI IMG/M metagenome (GOLD analysis project Ga0247727, IMG submission 202498) | Biofilm microbial communities from Wishing Well Cave, Virginia, United States - WW16-25 | ecosystem: Environmental > Aquatic > Deep subsurface > Groundwater > Cave microbial mat | place... | reverse complement strand
TTCATGAGGCTGCGGAATGCGGCCCCTTCTTTGTGCATATCGAGGAAGATTTCGCCGCAAGTACCGTCCTCATACTCACCCGTGCGTAGATAGAGCTTGTGCCCCCCGACGACAGCTTTCTGCGTGTACCCATTGCGTCTGGCCGGGAGTGGTCGGCGCTTTGCGAGGTACCGTACCAACACTCGTTCTGTGATCTTTTCCGCAATCGACAATATTTCAGACGAGGCCTCCACGGTCTTGCCGCTGTCCGTTGAGGCCGATAGCGGCTGGCTCAACTTCGAGCCGTCGCGATACAGAGCCACGGCCTTGACCATGCTCTTCCAGGCAAACAAATAGGCCGACTTCACTTCTTCCAGCGTCGCATCGGCCGGCATGTTGATCGTTTTGCTGATGGCGCCGCTGATGAATGGTTGTGCCGCCGCCATCATACGTATGTGCGCATCGACGGCGATATACCGCTGACCGATCCGGCCACAGCGGTTGGCACAATCGAAGATTGGAAGGTGCTCGGCTTTGAGATGTGGGGCCCCTTCCACCGTCATGGTGCCGCAGCAATAATCATTGGCAGCGGCGATTTCTTCTTGTGTAAATCCCAGCGCTTTCAGCATGTTAAAGTTGGATTCATTTAATTGCGCGTCGGTCAATCCCAACTTCTCCCGGCAGAAGTCCTCACCCAACGCATACTTATTAAACGTAAATTGAATCTCAAAGGCCTGGGCCAAACCGACTTCCATTCGTGCAAGTACGGCGTCGTCGAACCCCTTCTGCCTCAGGGTCTCATGGTTAATGAATGGTGCGGTCTGCAAGGTTTGCCGGCCAACACAATAGTTCACGATGTCCTGAATTTGAGACTCGGCATACCCCAAGGCTCTGAGTGCAGCGGGTATGCTTTGATTGATGATCTTGAAATAGCCTCCGCCGGCCAGTTTTTTGAATTTGACAAGCGCGAAATCCGGTTCGATACCCGTCGTATCGCAATCCATCACGAGTCCGATCGTGCCCGTAGGAGCAATCACCGTGACCTGCGCATTGCGATACCCGTAGGCCGTCCCCAATTCGAGGGCACGGTCCCAGGCACGACGTGCGGCCACAAGCAACTCGTGAGGACAATGCTCCGGCTGGATCCCTATCGGTGTAATCGTCAAACCTTCATATTCTTCCGGAGCGGCATTGTACGAGGCTCGCCGGTGATTACGGATGACGCGCAACATGGCCTCGCGGTTTTTGGTATAGCCCGGGAAGGGCCACAGCTCTGCGGCCATTTCAGCCGATGTGCCATAGGCTTCGCCGGTCATGATGGCGGTCAGCGCACCGCTGATGGCCAGTGCTTTGGGAGAATCGTACGGAATGCCTTGCCGCATCAGCACAGTACCTAAGTTGGCATAGCCAAGCCCCAGCGTTCGGAACTCAAAACTCTTCTCGGCAATAGAGCGACTGGGAAACGAAGCCATGAGTACGCTGATCTCTAGTACGATTGTCCAGAGGCGCACGGCGTGACGGAAATTCTCCAGCTCGAACTGGCCGTCGGTCGAGAAGAATTGGGCGAGGTTGAGCGAAGCCAAATTGCATGCCGTATCGTCGAGGAACATGTATTCGGAGCAAGGATTGGAGGCATTGATTCGGCCATCCTCCGGACAAGTATGCCATTCGTTGATGGTGGTGTCGTATTGCGTACCGGGATCCGCGCAAATCCAGGCGGCCCAAGCGATCTGATCCCAGAGGTCCCGCGCCTTGATGGTCTTGGAGACTTTGCCGTCAACCCGTCGCTTGAGTTGCCAATCGCCGTCCGCCTCCAACGTCGCAAAAAAATCGTTGGGAATGCGCACACTGTTGTTTGAGTTTTGGCCGGACACTGTTTGGTAGGCCTTGCCGTCCCAATTCGTGTCGTACTCATGAAACACAAAATGCGTGAACCCTTGCTGCGCATAGGAATACATCCGCTGGATGTAGGCCTCTGGAACAGCATCCCGCCGAGCGGCGGCCAGGGCTTCCTTGAGGATCGGATTCTGCTTGGCATCGATCTCGATTTTACTCTGACCGGCACCATCCACGAGGTGGCAGGACTTGAGGACAGCGTTGAGGCGCTGTGCGCAGATTTTCGAACCAGTCACCATGGCAGCGACTTTTTGCTCTTCCACCACCTTCCAGTTGATAAATTCTTCGATGTCGGGGTGATCCAAATCGAGACAGACCATTTTGGCGGCCCGTCGGGTCGTCCCGCCCGACTTAATGGCGCCTGCCGCGCGATCGCCGATGCGAAGGAAGGACATCAATCCGGACGAACGGCCGCCGCCGGACAACGGTTCGGCATCGCCGCGAAGCTTGGAAAAGTTGGTCCCGGTCCCCGATCCATATTTGAACAGGCGCGCTTCTCGCACCCAGAGATCCATGATGCCGCCCTCGTTGGCCAAGTCGTCTTCAATGGACTGAATGAAGCAAGCGTGCGGTTGCGGATGTTCAAATGCGTTGGTGGCTTTGACGACTTCACGGGTCTTAGGATCGACATAAAAATGCCCTTGTGCAGGCCCTGAGAGCCCATAGGCAAAATGAAGTCCCGTGTTAAACCACTGGGGAGAATTGGGTGCAGCCATCTGATGCGCGAGCATGTAACAGAGCTCATCATGGAAGGCATCGGTATCTTCCGAAGTCTTGAAATAGCCGAAGTTCTTCCCCCAGGAAGTCCAACAACCAGCGAGCCGTTCAAACACTTGTCGGGAGTCACGCTCTCCTCCCAACTGCGGCTTGCCGTCAGGCCCGACGATTGGATTCCCCTGTTCATCTCGCTGCGGCACTCCGGCTTTCCGGAAATATTTTTGGGCGAGAATATCGATCGCGAGCTGGGACCAGGGCTCTGGAATGTCGATGTTTCCCAACTTAAACACGGTCGATCCGTCGGGATTACGAATTTCCGACGAACGTTTCATGAACGGCAAGCCTTCATAGGGACTTTGCCCACGACGTGTAAATCGGCGTTCTATTCTCACGATTTTCCCTCCCCCAGTCTGCGTAGTTGGTGTGGGACTGCTTTCGATCCCAAGCAGGAACAATCAGGCTTCAATATCAATATGGCGATGTGCTTTGAGCGCCCTAATTTCGGTGTCTCGATGATTGATCCACCCAAGGAGCTTCTACATATAGCTATCTGGATGAATTGTCAACACCAAATGTAGTGGTTTGGCTGTGGAAATGGAGGAAACCCTGTGTATAACTACAAACGATTGAAAAACGCTATCTCTCGGAGATTTAGACTGACTTATCCACAGTGCTTAGACCGAAAACAGACCTAATTTTGACATCCAAGGGCTTACCAGGACAAAAAACTAAAATACCTGGCGGCCGAGGGTCAGAATGGCTTCATCCACTCCCTCAACGGGAATGAACTGGTTGCCGATGCCGATGACCACAACCCGTGTACCCAGGACCATTGTTTCAAACCGGCTGAGAACTCCCCAATTTTGACGAATAGTGTGAGGACGCACCATGCTATTGAGCAGGTCCTGACTATGCCTGCGAAAGATATTTCTGACCACCGTTCTTTCCCGTTCGGGTGTGGACTGATCCATTCGATCCATAGCCTTGGCAAGTTCGGCTTGCACGAAGCCTAGATATTGATCCGTGGTGGGATTCGTCAGCGCCAGCACGACACTCACGGCCAATGCTGTTACGACTAGGCTCAAACGTAGAAGGCTCATATAGGCCCTTAGCCAGGATTATTCATGAATGCCGTTGCGAAAGCGCTTGGAGGCCAGGCGAGGGGTACGAGGCGAGAGGGGAGACCTTCCTTCTGGTCACCCCCTTGCCTCTCGCCTCGTGCCTCTCGCCTGAATATCGGTGATTGCCGCAGAAGTCTTCATGAATGGCCCGGGTCAGATTGATTGCTGTTGACCAATGACGCAACAGACTCAATGGAAACGGAGGCACGCTGCTCCCCTTTGACAAACAACAGCTAGATGATTAGCCTACACTCGACAGGTCTGTTGCGGCAATCCTGCTGCTCACATTGCTTGTATCAGGAGGATCATCATGTTTGTCTGGAGCAAACGCCTTGTCGCAACCTTGTTGGGATTATTTGTGCTCATGCTGGGAATCTTTCTCCTCGATGCAGCTCCGGACAGCACGAGCGGGCTCAAAATTCATACAACACGCTGGATGGCCCTCAACTATCTTGGCTTGGTTGCGTGGGTCTTTGTCTGGATGATCGATCAAGCCCGCATGCGCGGGAAAAATTTTTGGGTTTGGCTTGTCCCCTTCGTCCTGGCACCCCTTCCAACGTTGATGCTGTTTGTCTTGTTCCTCCAACGCCGCATACAGTCGTCATAGATCAGCTGAGTCGGCTCTGGCATGCGCCTCACGGCCGGCCTCTTGATCCAGCAGCGCCCTGAGACCCCACGCCAACCAGATACCCGGTAGAGCGACCAAAAATGACCAGAAGAAAAATTGTGCCCAGCCGACCATTTCGACCAACTCGGCCGACGGACGACCTGAGAACACTCGCCCGAGCGCTTCCAGAGAAGAGAGCAACGCAAACTGAGTTGCCGTATACCGATGGTCGCACAGCGACATAATCAGTGCGACAAACGCTGCGGTGCCCATGCCGCCGGTCACATTCTCGACGAGAATCGATGTCGTGAGCGCCATGTAACTCTTGCCCATCCAGGCCAGCCACATAAATCCCAAGTTTGAGACCGCTTGCAAGAGCCCAAAAAGCAGTAACGACCGAACCATCCCGAGCTTGGCCATTGCGACGCCTCCGACCAACGCGCCGATAAGTGTGGCTCCGAGCCCAAGACCCTTCACATACCCCACCTCGCTGACGGAGAAACCCATCCCCCCAATAAGAAACGCCGTTTGAAGCGAGGCCGCGACGGCGTCTCCAATTTTATACAAGACAATGAGGGCAAGGAGTCCAACCACTCCGGGACGCGCGAAAAATTCTTTCAGTGGTCCACCAACCGCTTCGGCCAGACTTGCCGGAGTGGCACTTGGCTCTGACGGTTCCGGACTGACGAGGATTGTGACAATTCCTGCCGCCATTAAGGCGGCAAGCAACAAGTAGGTGTTTGGCCATCCAATATGATCGGCTAACAGGAGGGCACCGGCACTCGCAAGCAACAGCGCACATCGATAGCCGTTCACCCACACAGCGGCACCGAATCCTCGTTCCTGGCGTAAGAGTAAATCGGTCCGATAGGCGTCGAAGACGATGTCGAGTGAGGCAGAGAGGAAGGCCACCAAGAGGGCCAGAACCCCGAGTATTTCCGGGCGCTGACCTGGGCCAGTCACGGCCATAGCCGCCAAGCCGAGAGCGACACAGATCTGCATCACCAGCATCCATCCGCGCCGGCGTCCAAGCCAGGGAGGGACCAGGCGATCCATTAATGGGGCCCACAAGAATTTCAGTGTGTACGGAAGACCGACGAGCGTAAAAATGCCGATGGTCTTCAGGTCGAGCCCGACAACCGTCAGCCAGGCCTGGAGCGTCCCAGCTGTAAGGGCCAATGGCAACCCCGAGGCGAAGCCCAAGGGCAACATGATACCGATACGCCGGTTTGCAAGGATCTGAATGAACGATGCGGTTTTCATCGAGCTGTTTCGGTACGCTAGGCCGGGGCTATCTCGTAGCCTTAGGCAAATTTACCAAACGCAAGCTACCGGCCGAGCACAATGGAGGACGTAGCATAGCATCGGAACGGAGGGGAAGCTCAGGACATTCTCGAAATCTAATCAATCGAGGGGAAGGAGGAGTAGGTCGAAGAGGCACCGAAGAACCACCCCCCACGCACCAGCGCATCGAATCTCAGCAGGGTTGTCCGTTGAAAGCGCAGGGCTTATAGCGTGTAATATCAAACTCCACGTTTTCTTGATAGACCCGTTCGTTGCCGTTCACGCCATCCTGCTCTGGATCGTTATACATGGTGTGGTTCCACCAGTAGAACAAGGGGTAGGCCTCCGTCTGGTAGACAGGATTACCATAATTGTTCCTGGAATATTCCTGGACGAGACGACCGGTGACATAATCGACTTTGCCAGTACCATTGAGTGAATACAACATCAAGAAGAGCCGAGCCTCGTGATCGTATTGCTCATCAATCCTTGTCACGAGGTCAGGTTCCGGAGGAAGGATCTCCTTCGTCCACCCTCCAGACCCAGGGAGAATGATGAAAAGAAAAGATGCCGTAAAGATAGAGGCGGCCAACTGCGAAGGTGCCACAGCAGACTCACGATAAGGGGGCAGGCACGGTCGGCAGATACTACCATGGCCTTCCAAGGCCTTCAACCGAGAACAGAGCGCAACGAGAAAAACTCTTTGCAGATCCTTGCTCCTATCGCAAGGATCTCCCTATAATGCGACTATCATGAAACGTGCCTCTCTCCATACACTCGGCTGCCGACTGAACCAAGCAGAGACAGCGGTGCTCGCAGCTCGCTTGCGGCGCGATGGGTACCGCGTCGTCGAATTCGGTGAGCCGACAGACTTGCTCGTCGTAAACACCTGCTCCGTGACAGAGGATGCAGAACGGACCTGCCGTTATGTCATCCGCAAGACGCTGAGACATTCCCCCGATGCCTTTGTGGCGGTGACCGGCTGTTACGCTCAGACCGGAGTTCAAACATTGCGTACCATTCCCGGGATCGATCTCATTGTCGGCAATCAGTTCAAATGGGACTTACCGTCATTTCTACCTGCCCCACAGGCATTGAAGAAACAGCCGGACCCAGAAGTGTTCCATACTCGCACCATCGACCGAGAGGATTTCACCCTGCCGGAGTATGGCGAACCAGACTCTACCAGAGCGCTGCTCAAGATCCAGGACGGTTGCAACGTAATGTGCAGCTTCTGTCTCATCCCCTTCGCGCGCGGGCATGAGCGAAGTCGCCTTCGGGATGACCTAATCCGAGAAGCCGAGATGCTTGCGGCAGGAGGCTACCGGGAGATTGTACTGACCGGTGTCAACATCGGGCAATATCGCCAGGGTGAAATCGATCTAGTCGGGTTGATCGCACAGTTGGAGGAGATTGAAGGACTCGATCGAATCAGGATTTCATCTATCGAGCCGACGACGATCACGAACGCTCTCTTAGATCGGATGGCTTCCTCATCGAAGCTGTGTCCCTATCTCCATGTTCCACTGCAAAGCGGAGACGACGCCATCTTGTCGTCCATGAATCGTCCATACAATGTGGGAGAGTTTATCCGTCTGACCCACCGTGCCGTGGCGATGATTCCTCACCTTGGGCTGGGAACCGATTTGATGGTCGGGTTTCCCGGAGAAACTGAGAAAGCATTCGAACGTACTCTGAGCCTCGCGCGCGAGCTTCCCTTTTCCTATTTGCATGTCTTCATCTATTCACAACGGGCCGGCACTGCCGCCACGAAGTTGCCCAACCAGGTGCCGATCGCAATCGCTCGGCAACGTGCGAAGCTACTCGCCGAGCTGTCCCGCCTTAAACGTCTGGCCTTTGCAGAACGGTATATCGGATCTACAGTGTCTGTCCTCTTCGAATCAGGAGTAATGGACGGCTTCAGGTTGGGAGTGGCAGCAAATTTTTTGAAAGTGGGCGTCCCATCAAATAGTACCCTCACCAATCACTTGAAAGAGGTGCGGATTATCGGCACCTCGGACCGTTGTGCGTTGGGTCAGCTGACAGCGGAGCGTCAGCACATGCGAGGAGTACCGGTTCTATGAAGGCCAAATCTACACCGACCTACGTGCATCTGGAAACCTTCGGCTGTCAGATGAACGAGTATGACTCGGAGCTCGTTCGCTCGCTGATGAAACAGGATGGATTTGTGTTCACCGACGAGCGAGAGCGCGCTGATGTAATTCTGATGAACACCTGTGCGATTCGTGAGAATGCCCACAATAAGGTCTATAAGCACTTATCTGATCTCAAGAAACTCAAGCGGCGGCGTCCGTTGGTCGTGGGCGTCTTGGGTTGTATGGCCCAGAACCTAAAAGAGGAACTGACGGACATTCAGCCGCTGGTCGATGTGCTCGCAGGCCCTGATGCCTATCGCCGGCTACCGATGTTGATCCGCAACGCGATGCTCTCGCAAGAAGAGGGGCTGGACCAGAAGGGACTCGCAGTCGACCTTTCGGAATATGAAACCTATCACGATGTCATACCCGACCGAAACGACGGGGTGAACGCCTGGATCGCCGTCATGCGAGGCTGCGACAACTTCTGCAGCTTCTGCGTGGTCCCCTACACGCGGGGGCGTGAGCGCTCCCGCGCTCCAGAGGGAATCGTTCAGGAAGCTCGCCGAATAGCCGAGCAAGGATTCAAGCAAATCACGCTCCTGGGGCAAAACGTCAATTCGTACCGATTCGGCGACTGGGATTTTGCACGATTGGTCACGGCTGTCGCGGATGTGCCAGGCATCGAACGCGTGAGGTTCACGTCCCCGCACCCCAAAGACTTTCCGCCTTCATTGTTGGAAGCCGTCGTGTCCCATCCCAACATCTGCAAGCAAATTCATTTACCGCTGCAATCCGGCAGTGACCGCATGCTCGGCTTGATGAATCGCACCTATACCAATAAAGAGTATCGTGCCTTGGTCGACCGTATCCGCACCCTACGGTCGGACATCGTCCTCAGCACCGATATCATTTGCGGTTTCTGTGGGGAGAGCGATGCGGAGTTTGCCGAGACGTACCGGCTTGTCGAGGAGATACGCTTTCACTCAGCGTTTATCTTCAAATACTCTGAGCGAAAGAACACCATCGCCGCGCGCAAGTTTTCGGACAATATCTCCGAGACGATAAAGACCGAACGCGTGACACGACTTTTCGACCTCCAACGGAGCATTTCCTACGAGCGCAACCGGGAATATCTGAAGACAACGGTTCCCGTCCTGGTCGAAGGGGATGCTAAGCGGTCCGCGAAGCAGGGTATGGGAAAAACCGATGGCAACATCACCGTCATCTGGGACAAGCGTGGGATATCCTCTCAACCGGGAGACATGGTGTCCCTGGCCATCTACGATGCATCCTCCACGACGTTGTATGCGGAACGTCCGCCGGTGAATTGAATCGTGGGGGTCACCCTACTTTCCGAGTAATCATTTGTGCAGAATACGCTCCAAAAACGAACACTTCTGGACAAGATCTGTTTATCTCTCGTCTTTCATGGCTCTCAATGAAGTAATGTGAGATTGCAATCCGCGTGATGATCCGCAGTGGAACGGGCGCTTTCTTTTCCGGAATCCATGAAATAACTCGGCACAATGTTGCGATTTAGTGCTGCATTATCATACGCCTAGACTCATTATCTCCTGTGCTTATCCTTGTCCTCAATTCATCAGTCCATTCCGTAACAATTCCCATCTTCTCCTAATATTGCCCTAGTACATCACTGAGTCTACGTCATCCCTACTAGAGGCATAATCTTTGCTATTCTGAGTCACCTATACGTAACCATACACTCTCGCTCTTTGGAGACGAGGCATGATCGAAAATCAAGATCACAGCGTGAAAGAAAAAACAGATACCTCCATAAGCTTGGAAACCCTCATTGCGATGGGACTCTTCGGATGGATTGCATTGAGCATAGCACTGATGGGCCTGGGAGTCTGGTAATCCCCCTGGCGCACCAACACTTCGTCTCGCCAAGGATAATCACACACACCCGTTCCGAAAGAAGGAGCGTCGCGATGAAGAGCTACCTCCCGTTAACGAATGTGCAGCGTCCGTTCATACAGAGCCTTGTTGGGATCGTCGCCTGCGCCCTCATCATGAGCGGTTGCACCGGTGGGACAAAACTCGCACACAATGCAAAGGGCAGCGTCTACTTAGAAGAAGTGACCGATTGGTCGTTTGAAGCCAGCCATCCCGCCGTGATCGATCAACTGACCATCACAAAGATCATGACCGGGTTATATAGCAATGACGGCATGAGCGGATCTTCGAGAATGTCCGCTGGTGGCAGCACGCCGATGAGAATTTTCAGCGATGAGGATGCAGAATTTCTCTCTCCCCTGCTCGTACAAGGCTTATTCAAGGCGAAACCCGAACAGCTTGTTGGGTTCCGCGTATCCTCATCGGCAGGGTCAGGCGTTGAACCCACCACGGGCAGTATTTACGTGCAGAAGGGATCGATCTACTTGACCATTGGGAAGGGTGCCAAACCGACTGGTTTTATGCCTGAGTCGGCTGCACGCACCGAACCGGCTCCGGCCTATGCCGCCGGTGGTACACTCGACGCCATGACGATGATCATCGACTATCATGCACTGGCCAGGGCGCCGATGCCTGCCGCCATGCCGATGGCAAAAACCACGCCGATTACTCCAATTGCGCCCACGATGGCGGCTGCTCCAGCGAAAGCTCAGGCGGTATCTGCCAGTGTGGGGCAGGAGGCGGGACAGGACGATTTTTTGGCTCAGAAACTCATTGACTTAAAGGTAGCAAAAGAGGCGCTCACCAAGAAAGATTCCGAGATCACTATGCTTCGCAAGGAGTCGGCATGGATGAAGCGCGAACTGCGGGACCGCGACGAGGAAATAAAAGCGCTCAGATTAACCAAGGTATCTGCTAAACCCGTACCCAAGAAGAAACCGGCGTACGCGACACGGACTCGCTAGTCTCCCTCAATCGACATTCAGCAACTCCGGCTGGAGCAAGACCACTTCACTGGACAGGGGCTGTCGGAAATTCATCCGGCAATAACAGGCATACGTTACATATGTATCTTGTAGGCAGTACCGAGCCAACTCTCGCCCCTGTCCTTTTCCCCACATCTCAGCCACCTGCGCCCCACTGCCCGATTTAGTTTCGACGTTCAGCGCTCGCGCCAGCATGTCGAGTTTTACCCACCCACGCGTATCCCAATTGCTCCAGATCGCCATCGTGTCGTAAACCGGTTCCGTGCGGAATTTGGCGAGGTTGATGTCCAGGCTCGGCTTGACTTGGTGGATGATCGATCGCTTCTTAATGAACGGAAGGTCGAAGCCCAGCCCGTTATGGGTGATGAAGAGAGACGGGCGGTTTTGAGCCAAACGGCTCCAGAATTGTCGCAGCAACTCCCGCTCATTCCCACCATACCAGGCCACCGACCCACGCGGCTCGAGCTGGTCAGAAAATTCCAACAGGCCGATACAGACGATCTGACTGAACGTGCCGTCAAAGGCGGATTTCGCATACTGTTCATCCTCGGCGCGTCGTTGAGCTTCGGCAGCCCCCGCTGTAAACAAATCGTAGCCCTCGCCTGCCGGCTCAGAATCGCCGCTTGATGGAAGCTTCCCCACCAACCGCGCCCATTCTTCCCGAGGCGCTTGAATGGTCTCAATATCCAAGACGACCTTCATACAGTCTGCCCTATGCTCTGTCGCCGTAAGGCCTCGATGATCGGACGGTCTGCTGGGGGGAACTCAAAGTCACCCAACTCGTGTGGCCAGACCCATCGAATTTCCGCGCAGTCAATTGCTGTGGCGTGCCCGGTTTCGATCCTGCAACGGAAGAAATGCAGCTCCACAGTTTTCTCTGCATACTCGTGCCGAATGATCTGAAAGGGTATCGGCATGTCGATACGGACACCCAGCTCCTCGAACAACTCTCGCCGCAGACATTCTTCTAATGTTTCACCCGGTTCGCACTTCCCGCCTGGAAACTCCCAGAAACCTGCCAAATGCACGCCCGGATTCCGCCGGGCGATCAAGTAGCGACCCTCACGATAAACAAGACCAGCAGCAACCTCAATGACCTTCATGCCGCACCGTCGCTCTTTGCGATTTCTGATCGAAAGGGTACGTCTTGCAGAGTGATTTCATCGGACATTGCCGACAGGAGGGATTTCTCGCCGTGCAGCAGGTCGCCCCAAAGTCCATGATCGCCTGGTTATAGTCATAGCCCTTCCCGCGTGGGATTAAGGCTTCCGATAACTCCCAGAGCCTCGCCTTTTGAGTTTTGGGATTGCCCTTCGCGACGAACACTCGATGAAGGACTCGAATGACATTCGTATCCAGGATCGGCGCATCTTCGTTGAACGCGAACGACCGAATCGCGCCGGCCGTGTAACGTCCAATCCCCTTGAACGACAGCAATTCCTCCGCATCGCTCGGAAGATGGCCCCCATACCGTTCCATTGTCTCGCACGCGATACTATGTAATCGCTCTGGCCGTATATTGTAGCCTAGCGGGTACCACGTCTTCTTCACATCCGAGACCGGCGCATCAGCCAACTCTTCAAAGCTTGGGTAGCGGTTTAGAAACTCACGGTACTTCGGAATCACCCGATCGACCTGAGTCTGTTGCAACATCACTTCAGAGACCAGAATATGATAGGGGTCGGAAGTCCTTCGCCAAGGCAGATCACGGCCATGCTTCTCGTACCACTTCAGCAGCCGGATCTGAAAACGGCGCTTCTGCGAGGCGACAAGGCCGGGAGACTTCTTCGAGCTCTTCTTCTTGCGCTGAAAGGATGTTCGTAGGCCAGAGGTGGTGGACATCGCAACGTCAATCCAATGGCGGCATTCTAGAAGTGCGCCCACCGAAAATCAAATGGCAACCAGGCGGAACAAGTGCTGCAGCCATGTTACGAAAGTTGCCACAGGATCTTGCCCGTATTATTTATGACGGTTCGTCGCGAACTCGCATAGAATCCAGGCGAGGGGCACGAGGCGAGAGGGAAGACATTCCTTCTGTTCACTCCCTAGCCTCTCGCCTGAACATTGCGATTGCAGCAGAAACGTTCATGAATAATGCGGGCTAACACTCATCCGTCACGTCTGTCTGAATTACGCAATTTTCCCCACTCTTCTGCCTAATTTTCGCCATGGTCTGCTCACAGAACACCATTCGTCTGGCCCCACCTATGTCCTCCCCAACTTTTGAGTACCAGAAATTTCCAAAGATCTCAATTTCTTTGACAACCACTCGTTCACCGACTAGCCTTTCCTGAGGCGAAGATAATGCCAGCGGGAGTCTCATCCGCGAGGCCTCTTTAGTAACGGATGCCTTTTGAGGGCACCTATATGCCGGAACAGAGGCAGCACGTTCGCTATCAGGTGGAATGCCCTGCTACGTTCGAGGGCAATCATGCCGGGATAGGGATCGTATACAATCTCGGGATAGGTGGCTGCAAGGTCGTCAGCGATCTTGAGGTTAAGAACGGCACCCTCCTCACAATGCACCTCCAGATTCCGGAACAGACTAGCGCCATCACCATTCGAACCGCCTCAGTCCAGTGGACCCTTGAACTCGAGTTTGGGGTAGAATTCCTTGAGATGCAGGAGCTGGAACGAGCCCGCCTGGAGCAGTTCCTGGCAACCCAAGTGAACATCGCCGCATAGGAATCGCTCAAAGCACAGCTATGGTCACCAGAAAGCATCCCAGATTTCCCGTGTCGCTCTCCAGCACCTTGGTGCATAAGGATCACTTCCGCCATGCGGGGTCCGTACGAAACATTTCGGCCAAGGGATGCCGCATAGACAGTATCATCAGCCCCTTTACCGGCATGCAGCTCACCGTGCAGTTACATATTCCTGGTGAGTCCAAGCCCATTTTGATAGACAACGCCGCAGTTCGCTGGTCCGGGTCCGCCGGCATCGGACTAGAGTTCCTGACGGTAGCCCCCCTGCATCAAGGCCGACTGGACCACATGATCCAACGGCTCCAACCCAAGACCGGCCTTCAGTAGGCGGCTTGTTCTGTAGTTGCATTTTGGCCGTTCGCCTCCGTATCCTCCGTCTTCATGGACCTCTCCCAACTTTCCCAGGAACAATTCAAAGAACTCGTACGTGGCATCGTCGACGATCGTCTTCGCGAGTTACTGGGCGACCCTGACCTCGGACTCCAACTTGGCGATGGCCTGCGCGCCCGCCTGAAAGAGTCCTTGTCCAGTACCGTGAGACTGTCCGGCGAGGACATCGCGGATCAGCTCGGTCTCCGCTGGTAAGGACGACATGGCCTGGTATCAGCTTGCCTATCGCCCAGCCATTCTCCAAGACCTTGCGAGCCTTGAGCCATCCATGGCACAGCGACTCTTGGACAAGACCAAATGGATCGCCTCCAACATCGATAATTTGCGCCACGAACCGATCGCGCCGGACCTGCCGGGCCTTTCCAAATATGCGGTCGGGGACTGGCGAATTTTCTACTCCATCGGCCGGGACGATCACCTGGTCGATATTCATGGCATCGTTCACCACAGGGAGCTCCGTTCATGATTGCCGTCACAATCGCCGCCATCGCAAAGCTGAAAGCGATTCAAACCCATCATCCTGAGGATCCAGTCGTTAGAATTTCCGTACGCGACCTGGACCATTCACGCTTAAGCTTCAATATTACGTTGGAAGCGAACACCCAGCCTGATGACGACGTTCAGCAGATCGATGGTCTCACGATTGCGATTGATCGGCGGAGTGCGCCACGGATGGAAGGCGTGACTGTAGACTTCACTGAGGCAGACGGGTTTCGCTTCCTCCACAATGAGGAGGGCCGCAGCCTATCCTTCCTTACAATTCCCACACTCAATTAACGGAGAGGTCTACCAGGCCGTTGAACAATCCCGCCAGCGGCGTTCTCGCATCGCTCCTACAAACTGTGAAACGTGAAACGAGGGTCGCCGCGGAGTTGTGGTCTTGTTTGGAACATGGCGCGTTCCTGGGTAAAGAGACTGTCTCGGCAGACTCAAGGCGGGAGGGTGAAATAGTTGCCAGGGTTTGGCGGGTTAGACATTTGGCCTTTTTGAGCCTCCCGCGGGATTAGGTGAGTCGGTCGGGCAAGCTTGCCACATGCACATGGAACTCGCCCCGAGTCACATCGTCGACATAGCGGCGCAGGGCGTCCTTGACCACAGGGAATGCGATCTTGTCCCAGGGAATTGCAGAGAGTGAGAATAACTGCACCTCGAGGCTTTCTTCACCTGCCCCGAACTCGGGCGAATGCATCGGCCCTCGGAACACCAGATAAGTCTGGCCGATGTGTGGGAGACTCAGAACCGCAAAGAGGCAGATACGCTCTACCTGGGCCTGCGCTTCCTCCAGTGTCTCGCGAACGGCCGCCTGTTCGGTGCTCTCGCCGATTTCCATGAAGCCGGCAGGAAAGGTCCAGAGACCGGACTTGGGCTCGATCGCACGCCGGCATAGGAGAATGTGGCCGTCCCACTCCGGAATACAGCCTGCGACGATCTTTGGATTATGGTAATGAATGACCCGACAGGTATCACAGACGAACCGGGGCAAGTGGTCGCCGGCAGGAACCTTCTTCGTAACTGGGGCACCGCAGGCGCTGCAATAGTTCATAGAATAATGACGCGTGATGCGTAACGAGCGAGAAAAGGAGGGCTCGCGCGTCTCGCTTATCCCGCACGTCTCGCGAAGTGTTATATGAGCATGGATAGCACAAAACTGCGGTTCTTTGCACCCTGCCCGCGCGGGCTGGAAGGGGTTCTCGAACAAGAGCTTCACGACCTTGGTGTGCCTATGACCACAAAGACGGATGGCGGAACCGCCTTCCAGGCTCCCTGGTCCACGATGTATTGGGTCAATCTCAAGAGTCACATTGCCAGCCGCGTGCTCTGGGAAGTCGGACAGGCCCCCTATCGCACGGAAGACGACGTGTACCGCGCGGCCTATAGCCTGCCCTGGCCGGACTGGTTCACGCCCTCACAGACCATCAAGGTGAAAGTGAGTGCGCGCCGTTGTCCACTCACCAGCCTGGACTTCGTCACACTGCGGATCAAAGACGCCGTCTGCGATAAGTTTATGTCGGTGTGCCATAAGCGACCGAGTGTGGACAGGCATCGCCCGAACATCCGGCTCGACGCCTTTCTCGATGAGTCAACGGTGACCTTCTATCTAGACACCTCCGGCGAGCCACTCTTCAAGCGGGGGCATCGTGTCGTGTCCGTAGAGGCACCGTTGCGCGAAAATCTGGCGGCGGGATTGCTGCGGCTGGCTGGATGGACGCCCAGAGACGTACTGCTCGACCCCATGTGCGGCAGCGGAACGATCCCGCTCGAAGCCGCGCTGATGGCGCGCCGCATCGCGCCCGGACAATCTCGCTCATTCGCGTTTGAACGCTTGCTGGTCCACGATGCTAAACGCTGGGGCCATCTGCGCGAATCCTCTCGACTGAAACAACTGGCAGAGGTGCCGGCTGCCATCTATGCCTCAGACCAGGATCCTGCTGCGATGAAGATCGCGCAGCGGACATTTCAGGGGGCGGGAGTCGCCGTCGATATTCGCCTGCGGCAGAGCGACGTGCTCGCCCTTGAGGCTCCAGCTGAACAGGGTGTGATGATGATCAATCCCCCCTACGGAGTCCGACTCAGCCGACCTGAGGAACTCCATGCGTTCTATCCCCAGCTGGGTGATTGGTTGAAACAGCGATTCAGCGGATGGCGGGCCTATATACTTACCGGCGATTTGCTTGTTCCCAAGGTGATCGGCCTCGCGCCATCGAAACGCATTCCCCTGTTCAATGGTCCGCTGGAGTGTCGTTTATATGAATTTCAGATTGTGTCTGGCTCGATGCGCAAGACGATTCCTACACCTAATAGCAAAGGGTGACGGACAGTTCTTTGTCTATGCTTGCGGAGGTGGTGTATTTGTTGACTGGTAGGGAACGCAACCTGATAGAGTGTTGTAAGAATGGAGCTTGTCAATCGACTGCTGTCTTGTAACGCTATCTGTACGGAGGAGGCTCTCATGGCACAGAACATTACTATCGGACCGATCGTGAAGATTGTGAAAACCGACGACGAATGGAAGAAACTCCTCGCGCCGGAGGCCTACCGGGTCCTACGGCATGAGAATACCGAGCGCCCCTTTACCGACAACATGCATGATAACAAAAGGGCAGGGGTCTACTACTGCGCGGGATGCGACTTGCCCCTCTTTTCTTCAGAACACAAGTTTGACAGCGGCACCGGCTGGCCAAGCTTTTGGCAACCAATCGATCCAAAGGTGGTCGAATCCAGAACCGATTACAAACTGATTTTCCCGAGGACCGAAGTCCACTGCGCACGTTGCGAGGGGCATCAAGGACATATCTTTAAGGATGGCCCCAAGCCGACCGGCCTGCGCTACTGCATCAACGGCGTCGCGCTGAAATTCGTCCCTGCATAACTGCGCCTGTGACACGCGGCTGCAATCGTCGAGGATCAGCGCTTCACAAGCGGAGCAACCCCGTGATTCGGGTGTTCTACCAGCGCTTGTGTCAGACGGGCAAGGCGAAGTAGCTGGCGTTGACGGCGTGCATGCGGAAGCTGCTCACCATTCTCAACGCGATGCTGAAGAGTGGGACGCCGTGGCGGGGTACGGCCAGTCAGCCGACTTGATTTTCCAGACAGTAGCCGACCCCGTTTCTTTTCCGCATCTGCTGGAAGCGGGTTACGACATTCGCACGGTCTAGGAACTGTTCGGGCACCGCGCCGTCAAGACAACAATGATCTACACCCACGTGCTCAACCGCGGAGGTCGAGGCGTGCAAAACCCTGCGGATCGGGTATTGGGATTGTCCGGCGGGGTGTGTTAGGACGCACGATATGCGTGATAAGACACTTCAACATATGCCTATGATTGCCGCCGTAAGCCATTCGGTTTCAACAGAGTCGCGGCTCCTGCTCCCTTGCTGGTCAGGGGCGCTCACGAAGTAGTCTATGCTTTAGTTGCAGAAATGATTAGGACTTCGAATTGTAGTTAGTCGTGGCCAGAGACTCGGAGTAACATTCGCCAAAATAACGGACAGGAAAATTTATGCGCCAGAATTCTGGGGACAGACAGCGTGGGAGGAGGGTCGACGGGGCAGGTTGGGGCATATGCCGGTTATGTTCAGTTCTGGGCAGGTTCCGGTCGCAGTCAGGCCGCGCCTCGAGCGATCCGGCCGGTTGTTTAGTTGAAACTGCAGGGCCAGCGCACCTCCGGTGCGTGCTTCACCCGACGTTCACACGCTTCGCTTCCACCGAAAGCTCAACGCGATTCAGCGTCCATGGAGAAACGACGTTCAGAAGCTGTTGATACAGTTCGACATACCGCATGGCCTCGACCCTCCTTCGAAGCTACTTCCATACCATCTCCATTCATCAACCCATGGAGATCCTGGATGAACCGAACTTCCTATCGCTCGCTGCTCAAATTGACACCTCTGATTCATATAGTCTAAATTGGGGTCCCAAGCGGCTACTTAAACAATTTTTGGGTGCTTAAATTTACAAGCCGAATATTTTGGAGGGGAGGAGAAGATGGATATTAAAGCGGCTGCGGCCGAACTCATTGGCACATTTACACTCGTTTTCATCGGAACAGCGACCGCCGTCTTTGCTGGTTCGGGTATCCTGGGTCCCAAAGGGGGCATGGGCATTCTGGCGATCGCCTTCGCGTTCGGTTTCACCCTGTTAGCGCTCGTCTACGCGATTGGCCCCATCTCCGGCTGCCATATCAATCCTGCAGTGACGATCGCCATGTTGGTTGCGGGGAAAATACGTGGGGTCGACGGAGCCGCCTATATTGTCGCACAGCTCATCGGCGCGTTCTTAGCGAGCTTGGTGCTACTGGGCATCCTCTCAGGCGTTCACGGGGATGTGTCCGCGAGTATCGCGGAGTATTCGCGTTCTACTCACGGATTGGGCGCAAATGACGTGCCCTCATTTCTTTCTGCGGGGTCGACGCTGGGGTTTGAAATTGTTCTGACAGCGCTTTTTCTTTATGTGATCTTCAACGCGACTTCATCTGCAGCTACCCCCGGAGTCGCAGGTCTAGCCATCGGGGGGTATCTCTTCGTTGCCCACCTTATCG
>Ga0247727_10008690_pt1 | contig 18740 bp, 16 predicted proteins | sample WisWelCaveWW1625_FD_202498 | JGI IMG/M metagenome (GOLD analysis project Ga0247727, IMG submission 202498) | Biofilm microbial communities from Wishing Well Cave, Virginia, United States - WW16-25 | ecosystem: Environmental > Aquatic > Deep subsurface > Groundwater > Cave microbial mat | place... | reverse complement strand
TGAGGAACAGAACCACCTTTGGTCTGCTTTTGAATGTGACCTTCTCAATCTCTCGCGATTTAACTTCGAAGAGCTGCAGCGTTTCTTCTTCCAATTTGTAAACCACCAGCGAGCTATCGCTGACCGAGTGAAGCTCGCCGGCCATCTGCTGTCCGGTTTTGAAGTGCAGAACAATTTTCTCGCCTTTCGCAAGAAGCACAACGTTGTTTAAGGCCAAGAATAAAGCGGCAACGAGAATACATCTGCAAGGTGACATGGCAATCTCCCGAGTCACGTTTTTTCATACAAAGTAATGAGGGGTCTTTTGTAGCACCGCTCGGCACATTGAATTTGTGAAATTGTTTTTAGAGCAGCTTTGAACGGTTAAAATCATCGAATTCCGTGCAATCACCGGATCGATTCCGGCATGATTTGAAGCTGTGAAACCACGAAGTGACGCCTGTTCGCTATGGTCACCTGCGTCTTATGGTTTTGCGTCAACGAAATTTTTGACAACCCGGCCGGCTTATTCGGATTGATGATACGGGTTGTGCCGCAACTGCTTAGAGCGATGGCGGCGATGATGAAGAGATATTGCTTGAGCATTTCGCTTTCCATTTTGATTTGCACTTGTGAAAACTAGTCGAAAGAGCCAACTAAACTCGCTGACCCTTTCAAAGTAATTGCTCAGGCTCAATAAACAATGACCGAAGAAGCCTTGTTGTCGAATCCAAACGGGAGATTCGTGCAATTGCAACTGAAGGGACACGCCGAGCCGGAACATGTGATAATCAGGCGCGAGCCGGAATAGTTGACTCCATCATAAAGCTCGCAAACAGTTGCGCCGGAACAAGTAGTGATCTTCACCGAACTGACTTTATTGTTTAGAATTACCATGGGTGATATTCTTTTTCCGGCTTGAATAGTTATAGATGTGCCACGGCAGCCCCAAAGATCATAAAGCGTGGCGCTTCCGCCTGGTACGATGGCGCCTTTATCCAACGTGTTCTCAGAAAAAATTTCAGCAGGCGAATCAAATTCAGTTCGTTGCCTCGCCTTGGAAATTTGTTTTTCTATTTGTGCAAACTTGCCGGCAAACTGTGCGGTCTTCGCCCAGGTTTTAAAGTCGACTTCGGAATCGAATACGTACACGACCTCTGCTTCAGGCAAGCCGTCTCCCACTATCGTGATCGGAAACTTTTTGTCCTTGAAGATTCTTTGAGATTCCTCGCGTTCATAGAGTTTGCCTTGGTACATGAACATGATCGATTGCGCGTCCGAGGCTTGTGCGCTTTCGTCGGAAAAATTTTCCAACCGGGATTGCGTATCAACCGTGACGGGCGTTTCTTTGTTGCAACCCACAAAAAAGGCCACGCCCAAAATGAACATCGAGAGGAACACGACGGGCATCGGCGAGCTTTGAAGCCTACGGTTCCTGCGAAGAGAAGATTGGTTTTCCATGACCCCGTTCCTTGAAATAATGGGTTCTTGATTTTGTGAAGTCACGTTCAATGACTGCGAACGGCTTCATGTGGTTTGATTCGTTACAAGACTATGAAAAAGGGTCAACACAGATTTGTTGACCCTTTCAGCGATTGCTTACTGAACAAAGAAAGAAGAGGTTTTATCGTTAAAGTTGTACTGGCGGAGATCCTTCCAAGTCGTACTGTTTGTAGAAGGGCAGCGTGAGCTATAAAATGAGAGGAGTTTGCCCGAGCCAGTCCACCCGATGCCATCAAAGAGATACACATCGGTCCAGCCGGCGCAGGTGGTGACTTTCACCGAGCTGGTTTTGTTGTTGGAGATGACGTTATTGCTGAATCTCACGTTCGTAAGATTGTAATATCCATATCCCGCTGCAACGGAAGGGAGAGAGCCGCCGCCAAAGTTGATGTGCTCATAAAGCTTGGCGCTGCCTCCGGCAACGTTTATGCTCCCGGGATTGCCTTTTCCAAGTAATATCCCGGAATAGGACTCGGCAATGGCAGGATCGGATTCGACCTTCGCCCTGGCTTCGGAGATTTGTTTTTCCATTTCAGCAAATCTGTCGGCGAACGGCGTGCTCTTCGCCCATGCCTCGAAGGCCGCTTTCGAATCAAACACGTAGACAACGTTTTTCTCCGGCACTCTGTCGCCTGCCACCATCATCGGAAACTCTTTGCCCTCAAAAATTTTCTGGAACTCCTCGTTCGTATAGAGCTTCCCTTGATAGGAAAACTTGATCGCTTGCGCGCTTTCTTGTTGCGCGATAGCGTCAGAAAGATTCTCCGAGGGAGATTGCTCATCGACTGAGACGGGCGTCTCTTTATCGCAACCGACAAAAACGACCGCCGACAACATGAACAACGAAAGGAACACGACAGACATCAGCCCATAAAAAGGCTTGCGGTTCCAGCGAAGGGAAAGTTGGTTCTTCATACATGAGGTTCTCGTAAAAAGTCCGAGTTTTTTGGAAAAATGTTGAAGTCATACAATATGTTGATGTTTCTTTTATTTTAAAATCTACATGTTGTATGTCTCTTCAAATTTCGGACTTTTTACGAATTACACATACATCACTCCTTGTTTGAAATAAGGTTTTGGTTTTGCCGCAGCGCATCGTGATTAAAACTGCCGCTGCAACGATTGTGAGTTGCTTCAAACATAGACAAGGAACGTGCCAGCGCTGAAAATAACGGAACACGGAATGGTTTCGCGTTTCAACTGATTGTTTTTGTAATGAAAAACTCTAACGGTTGGAAGAATGGCGAGAATAGTTATGAGGAACTAAGAGGAGGAAACGTGGTATCAAAAACCACCGCGGGGTAAAAACAACTACTGCGGCCAAGAACTGTGAGCGTGCAATTGCTGAAATTACTTCTCAAAATCTTTAGCGTTTATGCCGAGATCTCGCAGCTTTTTGCTCAAATTGCTCTTGTCCATGCCGGTGAGGCGCGCTACTTCTGAAATAATGCCGTTAGTCTTGTGCAAGAGATCGCTGAAATATCCTAGTTCCCAATTTTTCTTGGCTGCCGCATAAGGAAGCACGGGAGGCACCGTCGGCTCCGAAGGGCGACCGTATACATCACGAGGAAGATCATACGCCTGAATTATCTCGCTGTCCGTATGAATAACGGCGGACTCGATTGCGTGTTGCAACTCGCGCACGTTGCCAGGCCAGTGATAGCGTAAGAGCAGTTCGTGGATTTCGGGGCTTAAATCATGAATTGTTTTTTGGCATTCCTTGGCGTATCGCCGCAGGAAAAAGTTGGCAAGCTCCGGAATATCTTCACGCCGCTCGCGCAAAGGCGGAACATAAATTTCCACAACCTTTAAACGATGAAAGAGGTCAAGATAAAATCGGTCTTGCGCAATGAGTTCATGAATATTCGGGCCGACGGCAGCGATCACGCGGACGTCCGTCTGGCGAGGCTTGGCCGTGGTTTCACCCAGGCGCCGAAACTCGCCGGATTCCAAAACCCCCAGCAATTTGGTTTGCACGCTGGCGCTGGATTTGGCGATTTCATCCAAAAAGATCGTGCCGCCGTCCGCGGTCTCAAAATATCCCATTTTATCATTCACCGCGCCAGTGAACGCTCCTTTCATATGGCCAAAAAGATCAGACTCCACTAGATTTTCAGCAAATCCGGCGCAGTTGACTTTGACAAAAGTTTGCTCAGCGCGCAGACTATTATTGTACACCGCCTGCGCAACAATACCCTTTCCGGCCCCGGTCTCGCCAACGATCAGTACTGGCGCGCCAGTGGGAGCAGCTTTCTTAATAAGATTGAGGACTTCCAGCATCGCCATGCTCTTAATGCCGATGATCTCATCAAACCCCTCACTGGCTGTCAACAGCTTTACGAGTTGACGATAGCGCTCTTTTTGTGCCGCTTCTGATTCCAACCGCTGGAGCTTCAGCGCATTATTGACGGCCACGGAAATTAACTCGGCGAACTCGCTGAGCAACTCTCCGGTTTCGTCTTTAAAAGTCGCTTTCATGCTACGGTTGTCAATATAGATGACACCGAGAAATTTGCCTTCGTGACGCAACGGCGCACCGGCGGCGGACTGAATTCCCAAAAGAAGACTGCTTTGGCTTTTATCAGCGATCAGATTCTTCTCAGTATCATCAGGGACATAGACATAATATTTGCCGCTTTCCCGCACGCGTTGTATAATCTTCGTGCTCACTTCCGGCTGCGTGATATCTTTTTGATGACGATCGCGCGCGACTTGAAACAGCAATTCATCTTTCGGACCATACACGATGATCATGCCGTTTTCGGCTTTCGTCTGCTCGATGACTTTGTCCATCGCCAAGGGCAGCAGCTTGCCGAGGTCGGTTTCAGCAAACAGCGTTTTGCCGGTTTCAAAGAGAAACTCACGGACTTTGCTGAGGGTGCGATAGGAGGACATGAGAAATCCTTTTTGTGCTAATCAGTTCCCTGTTTTATTTAGTTTTTTAAAAGTCTCGGATATGGATACCCCCATAGTTGCGCCAATTTTTATTTGAACTCTATCTTTGCTAGGATGTTTTCGCCAAAAGCCGCATCCACCGTCAAGAGCGAGCCAGCGCTGAGGGAAAATTTTTACTGCGATCGTCACCAAATTTCTAGTTCCCACTTCTTGAAGCTGCGAACCTTCGACTTTATATAAGGCAACAGGTTCGAACCCGGCCATTAACATCATAGAGGAATTCACCTGCAATTGCAAGGCGGCGAAAATTTTGCTGTGTTTTGACTCTGAGGAATCTTCCTTCGTATGCGTATCACGCACAGCTAGAGCGCGGGCCTTCAAAAAAGTATAACTCAGACCGGCGTGCAGCCGAACTTTTCCCAAAGTTTTAGAAGCGTAGCCCACGAGACCTTCCATTTCCTTGCGAAATTTTCTGCCGTCCGGCAATGTATCAGAGTCCAAAACACCAAACCAAGTGCGCCCGGTCACTGTAATGCCTGGCAATCCGGAAATAGGCTTCCCTTCTGGGAGTCCAAGTTTGAAGGCACCGGTCATGAGTTGGGCTGTGCCTTTCGGAAGTGTATTGATTATATCGATGGTTCGGAACTCGATCTCGCCGAAGCCCACGCCAATGCGCAGATGAGTCAAGACAGGATTACGGTAATTGTTAGGGAGCCCCATATATGTTCCCCCTCCCCAATTGATATACGGCCAGCGAAGCTCCGGCGAACCCAAAATTTCTAATTCGGACTTGATAATGTATGGTGGAGGCGGCAGCGGCTCACATGCCTTCGCTGTCTTTAGTTTTTCCACACGAGCCACAAAATCTGCCACGGGCAATGCGGAGGGATCAGGCGCATAATTAGGATTGCGTTTTAGAAGTTTGCAAAGCAGCGTATCGGCCAGACGCCTCTCCCGGCGCTTGAGCGCGACAAAAACGCGCAACTCGAGAGCGCTCGTCTCTTCACAATTGGCAACCAAAGTGAGGGCCTTGCTAAAATCAGCGCGGTCATAGTGAGACCAAGCAACCTCTAACGAATCACAGTCGGCCCGTCCTTGCGCGAACGAATCCTGGCAGGTTCCTAAACTCAAACAGAGAATCATGATCCGTAGAAAAAAGCCCGCTCGCCTCGACAGGCAACAAGCCTCATCGTGATCGTTTGAGTTCGAATTTAAGCTCGTCATTCTTTTCAACATTCAATTTCCTCTGCTCGGTTTCGTACCCTTCTTTTCGGACTTCTATTTCGTGCTGTCCGAAATTGAGAGCTAAAGCATCCGGTGTCAATTGGTTGGTGGGTTGGCCGTCTACATAAATATTTGCTACCAGCTTTTGATCCGTCGAATCAAAAGCCGTAATGCGAATCTCATATTTTTTCGTGAAGTCTATTTCTCTCGAAGTGCCTTGCTCCGTCATGGCGATGGTTTCCTCCCATTTGCCCAAGGTGGCATGAACCACTTTTATGTCATTTTTGCCGACAGGCAATAAAAAACTTTCTTGCGTCACAGTTTTTAACTTCAAAGAGTTGCCAATATAAACATCGCTTGGCGGATCGATCGCGAGCGTTAAGGTACCGGTTCGGCGAGGCGGTTCAATAACGATAGTTGGTGTATCGACAGGTGGTTTGGACGTCGGCTTCGGAGGCGCTGCGATCATGGCTTGTTTTAAAGTGTCCACTCGCGGCGCGTTAAGTCCATGCCGCAGAAAAATTTTTTCATTCATCGTTACGTATCCCGCGCAAGCAATATGAAGATCATGCTCGCCCACGGTCAATTCCATTTGCCCTCTTTGGGCGGGCGGAATGATTTTACCATCGATCATCACTTCGGCGCTTTCCGGCACAACAGCAATAGTGAAAGCCGCGACCGGCCTCAATATAAAAATCAGCGTAGTATCCGTCACTCCTTTTACCACAATTGCACTATCAATATTAAAGTAGGTCGATTCACGAATTGAAACGTGCAGCGTATCGACGTCGACAAAGCGACTGGGCAACGGGCTTTTGCCGACGGGCGTGTTGTCAAATTTAATTTCAGCGCCAGGCGGTTCAATATAGATAGCAACTTTGGTTGGAGAAAGAAGACCAACCCATTTCAAAAGGCGAAGAGGCAGATCGGGCACGGCAAATATCGTAACGAGAGCCAATATCAAAGCCACGGTGATGACGCCCCAAACGATTAAGAAAATTGGCCTCCATTTTGGACCAGGTGGAGCTTTTACTTCAAGCTTCTTGATTTCCATCTGCATTTCCGCCGCGCTTTGAAAGCGGTTCTTTGGCTTTCTCGCCATCGCTTTCATAACGATTTTTGCCAAATCGCCAGCAACCTTGGAATTGAATTTCGTTGGCGGCGGAAAATGATTCTCATCAATCGCATTGGCAATCTTGCGCCGCGTCTCGGTTTTTTGGAAAGGCAAACGCCCGGCTAACATTTCATAACAAGTGATACCGAGGGCATAGATGTCGGTACGATGGTCAATCTCGGCGATTTCTTCATTCACTTGTTCCGGTGACATATAAAATAGCGTTCCCCAGAGAATTGATGATTGCGTCAGCTTGGAATCGTCTTGTATTCTCGCCAAACCGAAGTCGGTGATCTTGACCTCGTCCTGGCGCGTCAGCATGATATTGCTGGGTTTGAGGTCGCGGTGAATAATCTTGGGGTGCTCTTCACCAGGCGAATGCGCATAGTCGAGCGCCGATAAAACTTGTTGGCAAATTTTTATGACCAGATCGCTCGACAAGGCGCCATCCTGCTCGATTTTTTTCTCCACCGTTATGCCGTCGATATATTCCATGACAATATGCCAATTCCCCATCTCCTCAAAAAATTCGTAAATGTGAACGAGGTGCGGATGTTTCAGCTTTGCCAAGATTTTGGCTTCGGCTTGCAGGCGCTTGATAAAACTCTCATTTTGGGCGAGTTCAAATTTGATTATTTTTAAAGCCACATAGCGTTCCAGCACCAAGTCCCAGGCTTTATAAACCACGCCCATACCGCCATCGCCTAAAACGGCATCAATGCGGAAATTTTTAATAATTCGTCCGAGCATTCCGGCTCTGTCAATCATCTTACCTTCAGTCGGCATCGTTTCCATCGTTTGTTTTAGTTACCGATGACTTGAGATAAGCAGTTATTGAGAACTCTTGGCCTACAAGCTCTGACAAGAAAACAAAATTAAATACTGAAATAATTACAGCGAAAGGAGAAGACAACACGACGGGCTTCTTTACAAAGCGTTCATTGATGAAAGGCAATAGGAGAGCGAAGTCCGCGCCGAAGTAACTGCCGAGCGTTTATGAATAAAATGTAATTTTTCAAGGAAAGCAAGAGGATTTTTTAAAAAAGCGGAAAGCAACCCAACAAAATATAAGATGAAACTGCGTCAATATAAATCCTTCTTAATTTTCGCCACCTCCGCCTCCAGCGCGGCGATTCTCTTTTTCATCTCCTCCACCTCCGCGCGCAGTGAAGTGGTTCCGGAAACCTCCTCCACTTCGGCAGTTTCATCATGGTAAGCAAAAAACAAATGCCGATAACGATCTTCCTTTTGATTGGCGCGACGGGAAACTTTTTCGACAAAAGGTTTTGCGCCGGCCATCAAACTTTCCAATGTCTGCTCGACCGCTTCGAGAGTAGAAAATTCAAATTGCCGTTCCGTGCGATTTTTGAGTTCACCAACCGTTTGCGGCCCGCGTAATAACATCACGCTCAAAACGGCTAATTGCGCGGTCGACAAATCGAGCCCATTTTCGCCACCGCGATGGGTGTATTTCATGACACGGCCTTCCCCGCTCACGAAGGCGCACAGGCCTTTTTGTTTGAGATTCAGCAGCGCATCTTCAACTTCGTCGGGTGAATATTCCACCACCGGATCGCGGCTGGTTTTCTGGTTGCACGCGGCCACCAGCGCGTTCAGCGTCATCGGATAATATTCCGGCGTGGCCTGGCTTTTTTCAATCAAACATCCGAAGACGCGGGCTTCTTCGTTTGAAAGTAACATGTTTTTTTTCGTGTAACGTGAAACGTGTAACGGGCTTAGTTTTAAGCTTTATTTCTTCTCGTGGTAGTCAAATTTGCACAAAAAGCAAAGATTCTTTCGAGAGATGTCATTTTACCAAATATTCATACGGGTTTCATGACAGTTCAAAAAATCTCCAACTTGAGCACCAACGGATAGATGAACCCAACTGATAAGGCTAATCCGTTGGGTTCATCTATCCGTTGGGGAAATTGGTTTTAAAATCTTTTGTTGCAGCGCGTCCATGTTGTGTTTTACGTTTCACTTCTTACGTTTTATCTTTGTTCTCCGCTCACACCGCTTTCACCACCACTACCGTCAAATCATCGTGCTGCGTATTCTCCCCCGCAAATTGCTTAACGGCATTGATGACGCCGTCGCGAATTTGCATTGCGCTAAATGATGAACTTTTCGCCAAAATTTTTACCACGCTCTCTTCGCCAAATTCTCCTCGGCCGTTGCTCTGCGCTTCGGTAACGCCGTCGGTGACAAAGAGAAAAACGTCGCCGGCTTCGTATTGAACCGTGCGCTCTTCCAACTCCGTTGCAAACATGCCGTGATTATCCAACCCGAGTCCCAAACCTTTCGGGGTGATTTTTTCAACAAGTTTGGTTTGGGCGTGATAATAAAACAGCGGGAGATGGCCGGCGCGCACGAGAATCATGCGCCGCGTCGAGGAGACAAAGTCCGCGCCGAGTGAAGTGACAAAAGATTTTCTCTCCATATCTTGGCAGAGCAGGTGATTCGCGCGCACGAAAAGTTCCTTCGGCGAAAGCCCGAAGCCGTGCAAGGAGCGCATGATGCCTTGCACTTTGGACATGTACAGCGCCGCGGAAGTGCCTTTGCCGCTCACGTCGCCGATGATGACGCGAATCTCATTGGGTGTGCCGTTGAGATAATCAAAATAATCGCCGCCCACGTCCGTTGCGGGAATCGAAACGCCGGCGATATCGAGGCCGTCCACTTTCGGCGTGGTTTGCGGCAGCGAGGCGAGCTGAATGCGCCGCGCGATTTCCAGCTCGTGTTTGAGTCTTTCTTGCTCGGCCAGCTCTTCATATAAAAATGAATTCTCGACCGCGACCGAGGCCTGTTTCGCCGCGGCGGTGAGAAAATCAAAATCTTCCTGGCAGAAAGGAATCTCCGAGCGCTTCTCGCCGATGAGCATCGCCCCCACGAGTTTTTCTTTGGAGCGTATCTGGATAATATGACGAAAGCCGTGTTCCGTCAAAGTTTGCTTCAAACCGTTAGGCAAATAATCGACGCTCAGGCGGCTTTCGCTGCGGAAATTTTTCAGCACGTCGAGCAGCTTTTGGTCAATTGCAATGCAAAGCTCTTCCCAGCCTCGTTCATCCAAACCGTACGCTTCGCGGCAGCAGCAGGATTTTTGATTGCGAAAGAGGACGACGCCGACGCGTTTCAAATACATCAATTGATAAAGCTTTTGCACCATGCCGCGGGCGATGTCGACCATGTTGAGCTTCGTTGACATCACATCGGCCAACTCGCCGGCGGCGCGGCGATAATCATATTCGGTGCGATGATATTTTTTATCCAGCCGCTGCTGCCCGCTTTTGCCGAGCTTCCAAAATCCCACGCTCAACACGATGGCGACGCACATCAAAAGCCCTTTTTCCAGCGGCGCGCGTTGTTCCGGCGACATCGGCTCGTCAAGAATTTCGATGGCGCCGCCGGTAAAGTGCAAATTGGGCAGCGGCCATTCCACTTGCGGCAACAGCGTAAACACGACGACGGCCAACTTGACGATGCCCACCCACCACAGCAACGCGATGATGGTATATTGCACATTGCGCCGCACGCGCAAATCCATTTCGAGCAGATGGTAGCGTCCGATCGTGTACAGATAAGATAATGGAATCAGTGCCAATAAAATTCCGGCGTAGCCGGCCTTCGGATTCTGGTTGCTGAACTGTTGGAGCCAAACGAAACTGATTACAGAGGCCGGGAGGCTCGTCCATTGAATGACGCGCCCCAATTTTTTATATTCCGTGGTCTTGAATCGGCGATGGCTAAAATGCACGGCGCTGATATAAAGCGCTGACAAACTCACACCGATCATTAACGCGCGTTCAAATGCCCAGATAAACCCGGCGCCAAGCGTGAGCAAAGCGATCCAATAGAGTCCGTAGCTCAACCACGGTTTGGCAAGTATTTCCGGGCGCGCTTTCGGAAAATAAAAACTGCTGTGCATCCCACTGGCCGCTCCCAACACGGCGCAAATCGGCAAAGTGAAATCGCGCAGCGCCGTGAAGGCGTCGAAGAATGCATCGCGTCGAACCACAACGATGGTCATAAAGAAACCGATGAGCAAAAAGGCCAGCCCTACCAGGCGGGCGGCTTTGAGGTGTGGACGCCGCAGCGCAATAAAAGCGCCGGCGCCTGCAAACCCTAAACCGGAAAGGCAAAAAACCAGCAAGGGAATCGCAATGCCAAATTTGGCCAATTTCACCTGCAGCGTCAAGCGCTGATTATCCCGAATGACATCATACGCAATGGCTTTGCCGATTTGTCCGCGCCGTAAAATTTTTTCCGCTTCGTCGGCGGCATTGGGATAATCCGTCAACGCCTGGCCGTTGACGCGGAAAATCAAATCGCCGATCTTCATGCCGGCGCGATCCGAGGCCCCGTCTTTAAAAACGTCGGTCACTCGCGCCGTCGGCGGCAATAAGCGATAAAAACTGTCCGGCAGCGCCGATTTCCGCGCCTGATACGTGGCGAAAAAATTTTTAGCCGGACGCAAAATTCCCAATTCGACGGGTGAATCCGGCGGGAGTTCGCGAATGATTTGCGCCAATGGCGGATTCGGGTCAAAATTTTTCCCATTCACTTGCACTAAAATATCGCCCGCCAGAATCGAGTCCGGCAAGCTCCGGCCCTCCGGCGGCTGCGCGGGAAAACTTTTGGTGAGGTAAACGTTCGCCGGCGTCGTGCGGAACCAGTTCTCATCCGTCGGCGCGCCGGCATAGCGATAAAAATTAACCGCGCCGAGAATGGAAAAATAAACGAGCAAAACGCCGTACCACAAGCGGAAAAGTTTGGGATGATCGTCAAAATAAGCCATAAGCCGCAGGGATATGTTTCATATAATTGGTTGCAGCGAAAATAATCAGTTTTTTATACGCAGATCAATTTAATTTGTTTTCCGGCTGAATGCAAGGAAATCTATTTGCCAATTGGGGAAATTTTGTTAAATTGATATTTCGCAAAACGTCAAAAAAACTCGCGAACTGAAACAACGTGCGTTGCCCCGCGAAGAGCGGGGCACTCCGATTTCACGTCGCGAAACAGCACTTCAAAACAAACCAGTTCACCATTACTTTCTTTTAGTCGTGGTGAGCGGAGTCGAACCATGACCGAACGCGAATGTTTGCAACAATTGCTTTACGGCAAGAGCGCGCATGCGCTGACGCTCAACAGTCTGGAAGGCCTCGACGAGAAGTTAGCCGGCGCGCGCCCGGCAAATGCGCCGCACTCGATTTATCAACTGCTCGCGCACATGATTTATTGGCAGGAATATGAGCTGCAGAAAATCGCCGGTAAAGATCCCTCCTACCCGGCGCATGCGGCGGAAAGCTGGTTGCCGGAAACGGCGCCGAAAAATTTGCAAGCCTGGCATGAAACGATCCAACGTTTTGCCGAAGGCCTCAAACGCTACGAAGCGTTATTGGCTGATCTGGCGGCGGACTTAGAGCGAATGATCGACGTTAAAAAGAACGAAACAATGCGCGACGTTATTGTCATGATCATCGCGCACAACAGCCACCATCTCGGCCAGATCATCACGCTGCGGCAGCAGCTTGGCGCCTGGCCGCCGCCGAAAGGCGGAGACACGTGGTGAGTGTTTCGTAGTAGCCCCTTCAGGGGCTGGTGCTCATGACAAAAAGAGTGCGCCTGAAGGCGCGACTACAAAATTTTTTTAAAATGAAACTCGATCTGCACGTCCACATTCGCCGTCACTTCCGCATCGAAGATATCCGTCACGCCGTCAAAGCTAGCGGACTCGACGGCATCGCCGTGACGAATTTTCACAATATCACGCTGGCGCAATATCTGCGCGAGCGCATCGAGGATTTTCTCGTCATCGTCGGCCAGGAAATCGAGAGCAAGCGCGGACACATCCTCGCCATCAATATCGAGAAAAAAATTCCCGATCATCTTGAACCCGCGGAAACGCTGCGCCGCATTCACGGCCAGGGCGGTCTCGCAATTTTGGCGCATCCCTATCTCGGCTGGAGTTCGATTTTGCCGCACGGGCGCGCGCGTGATTTGCCGTTTGATGCGATTGAGTCATTCAACTATCGCGCCGCGCCGATGCTCTATCCGAATTTTTTGGCGCATCTCGGCTTGCGAAATCTGGCGTGGCCGAAAGTTGCCAACACGGATTCCAAAGAGTTGGCCACGATCGGACGATGTTACAACATCATTCCCGTTGAACCGTCGCCGCGGTATACAGAAAATGTAGCCAACAAAACAATTCCGGAAATTCTCCAATGCCTGCGTCGCGGGCAGATTCGGCGGCATGAAGAATGGCAACTGCCCAACGGCGAATGGCTGCAATCAAATGTCTTCAAAATGGTTGTCCCGCAGAATCGCTACACCTGTTTTCTCTGTCACAGCAAAACGGTTTTTAAGCTGATCCCGCGCGCCTTCACCTGTTCGGCCTGCGGGCAGCGGGAAGTTCGCAACGTCTGCTGCGTGCGCGGCCATTATTTGTGCCGTGAATGCCGCACGCGCAAAGCGCTGGAAACGTCGGAATTTTTGGCGTATCGCGAAAATTTAGAGAAGACTGTCAATGCCTCCTAAACTCTGTTTGAAAATGGTTATGATGTTCGCTGTTGTCATCACGTTGAATGATCACGCCGTGGCGCAAAAGAAAACCGGCTTATGGCACGAGTATCGCATCATCGACATTCACGCGCACATCGGCTCATTTAAAGGATATGACTTGAGCACGCCGACGCTGATGGAGAATATCCAACGTTACGGCATTCGCCTCGCGCTGATTTCGAATATCGACGGCGCGGATTTACCGCAAACGCAAAATCTTGACGAGATCAAAGCGAATCAAGCGACCGCCGAACACGTGCGCCAATATCCCGACCAACTACGCGGCTTGGTGTGGATACGGCCGAAAGACGGCGCGCCCGCGAATGTCGAGCCGTTTTTGCAAGATTCGATTGTGACCGGCCCGAGCAAAAAGATTTTTGTCGGCATGAAGATTCATCCCGACATGAACAATTTTCCAGCCGACGATCCGCGCGTCGATGGCTATTTGCAGCTTTGCGAGAAATATCAAATTCCGGCGGTGTTTCATAGCGGCAATGATGACACGGCGAATGCTGCACCGCAGAGAATTTACGCGGTCGCGCGGCGGCATCCGAACCTGCCGATTGTTTTGTATCATACGGGTTTTCTCGGGCCGCATGGCTCGGCGATTGCTGTTGTTAAAGAAGCACTCACAAAACGCGATGCACAACTTTATCTCGAAACCGCGCAGGCCGATCCCGCCGAAGTCCTCCGCGCGATTAAAGAGCTGGGCAGTGGCCGCGTGTTGTTCGGCACGGACGCGACGTATTACGGCAAAGCGCACTATGAAAAATATGAGCCGATGATGGCGCGATTGAAAAACGAACTTGCCGCCGAAGATTTTGCGAAGGTGGTGCGGGGGAATGCGGAGAGGTTGTTCAAACTGCGTCCGTAAAATGTCATTCCGTAGGCTACGCCCGCAGGGAAACCTTTTTGTATTAAGCGAGTATCCTTGATTGCAAAAGGATTTTTGCAGAATGACGCTGCTTTTAATTCGTGAACGGTTTATCAAATGCCGGTTCGACATTTGACTTTCATCTTATAATTTTGTATATTTCATTCATGAATACCAATACCGAGCATCCTTTGCTCGACCTTTCCCGCGACGATATCGTGCCGTATTTCATGTGGGATTATCGCTACACCGTCGGCCAAATTAAAGAGATGCTGGCTGAAGATGACGAAGACCAGCGAATCTGGTTGATGGCGAAAATCATGCGCGACGCCCGCTACTCGGACGTGTGGAAATTTATTTCGCTGCAGGATTTTCTGAAGTATCGCGAGCGCCTGATGAAGGGACGGCTGGGATGGAAAAAAGATTTCTGGCAGTTTCTTTATTCCCGCTGGATTCAATATGGAATTGTGAAGGAGGACAATGATTCTTACCATATTGCAAAATAAATTCCTTGAGAAGTTTTTCAATCTCACGCAGGAGTTTTATTTGACTGGCGGAACGGCGTTGAGCGCGTTTTATCTCAAGCACCGCAATTCCGTCGATCTCGATTTGTTCACGCATGAGGATGCCTCTTTCCAAAGGGCCGATAATTTCGTCAATGAAGTTTGTGCGCGGCTCGATATTCTCTCCCAACGAGTTGAGAACACTTCCTTCTTCAAACATTTTAGTGTTGGCCCTAAAGAAGAGCCCCTGACACTGCACTTTTCCAAAGACTATTCGGATCACCTCAAACCGCCCAATCGCTTCGGTGAAATTCTCGTCGATTCGCTGGACGATATTACGGCCAATAAAATCTGCGCCACGCTTGGACGCACGGAAATCAAAGATTTGGTTGATCTCTACTTTCTCGACAAAGCCGGTTACGCAATTGCCAATTATTTCGATCTGGCAAAACAAAAAGACGGCGGCCTGGCTTTTGAAACGCTGGCTTATACTTTGAGCCAATTTAAAATTTCAAAAATCCCGCCATTCATGATCAGCCCTTTGACCGTTGATGAATTGAAACGTTATCTTGAAGAAACGATTCAATGGCTGCTTTCACAATCGCCGCCTTCGCCGTAGATTTGTCAATTATGGAAACTTTAAATAATATCATCAAAAACGGTGAAAACTCCTTTGTCGAATTTAAAGAAGAGCGCATTCACCCCGAAAGTCTCGCCAAAGAAATGGCGGCCTTTGCCAACACGGCGGGCGGCGCTGTTTTTATCGGGATCAACGACGACGGTTCAGTGGGCGGCACGACTCGCCCGGATTTAGAGGAATGGGTTTTCAACATCGCCCGCAACAATATCAAGCCCGCTCTGCTGCCGCTGTTTGAAATGATCGTGTTGCCGGACAAGAAGATTGCGCGCGTGATCGTCAATAAGGACGTTTCCGGTCCCTTTTCGGTTGCGGGAAAATATTATATCCGCGCCGGTTCGACTTCGCGAGAGTGTTCCAAAGAGGAATTGGGCCGTTTATTCCAACGTTCCCGCCAAGTCTACTTTGAAGAAACGCCGATTTACGAAGCCGATGAAACCCACCTTGACCGCGAAAAAATTCAAGAGTATTTTAAGCAGGTTTACGAATACGATATCACTCGCGAGGACACGACACCGTTCACGGCCTTGTTGCAAAATTCCGGCATTCTGCTGAAAGAGGGCATGGTCTCCGTCGTCGGGTTGGTGCTGTTTGGCAAACGCAACGGCAACAACGTGCCGCCGATTCATTACACGCAAAAATTTCTGCCGCAAAGCGGCGTTGCGTATGCGCATTACGCCGGTCGCGAGATGGCCGACGAATTGTTGGACAGCGTTCACTTCGAAGGCGCCGCGCCGGATTTGGTCGAAAAGCTCACCGAAAAAGTGCTGTTGCGTTTGGCGACGCCGTCAAAAATCGAAGGCTTGAAACGGGAAGAAAAAATCGCGTTGCCCCGCAAAGTGCTGCGCGAAGCTTTGGTGAATGCCGTCACCCACCGCGATTACAGTTTGCAAAGCAAGATTCGTATTTTCCAGTTTGACGATCGTCTCGAAGTGATCAGCCCCGGCGGGCTTCCCAATTCCGTGACGGTGGAGAAAATGAAAGTTTCTTATTCCATTCATCGCAATCCGCTCATCGTCAAGTTTATGGAGAATCTGCGCTATCTCGATGGATTGGGTCGTGGCGTGCCGATGATCTTCCGCGAGATGAAACGGCTGCAGACGCCGTCGCCGGAAATTATTGTCGATGATTCGCAGGTCAAGCTGGTGCTTTATTTCGCGCCGGCCGCCTGAGCTTGATCCGGCAACACAAATATCTTGCGCGCCAGCTCCGAACGCAGTGTTTCCTCGCGATAAAGCGATTTTAGGATACTGGTTTGCCAATTCAGCAAATCCGGATTGGCTGCTGCGAACTCTTCCCAGCTTTGCTCCCCTCCCGCTCTTTTTATCCGTTCATGAATGAGAAAAACATACGCCCATGTAATCGTCTCGTGATAGAGATTATTTTTCCCATGAGTACGGGCAAAGCGTTTGATGCCCTCGGAAAATTTTGCCAGCGTTTCGAGCAACGAATGGCGCTGCAAATACAGCCACGCCAGTTTCACGTGATCGCGATGATGAAAGCATTCGGCGGGCAACGTGCAGGCTTCGAATTGTCGGATAAACTCGTCATCGTCGTTTGCCGGTTTCATTTTTTCCTTTTTATCTGTTTATCATTTTTCTCCGTCAATCGGTGGCTGGCCGTTGCCTCCAAATTCAAGTTGTAGATTCGCTTCAAGTCCGCGATGCGGCGCAGCGATTCCTCGCCGAACGGCGATTTGCCCTCGAACGCGTGCAGCACGATGCCTTCGAGCAAATCGCCCAAAGTGAGATCGTGATATTCCGCCAAAGCTTTGAGCACTTTGAGCAGGCGCTTCTCCAAACGCACGCCGGTTTGCAGGCGCTCGATGAGGATCGGCTCCGGCGCCACGGCCGGTACTTTCGCTTTGCTTCTTTTCATAAATGGTTCCGTCTTTAGAATTGGTACATTGGTACATAAATACCTATGTAAAATTAAGAAAGCATTTCGAATTTTGCAAGAGGAAAGCGCGAAAAAATGTAGCGGCTCAGTTACAGGAGGAGGAAATGTCATTCAGGATGAATCCTTTTTCAATCCAGCACTGTGCCAGCAACAAAAAGGATGCTTTCAGCCCTGGCCTGCGGCTGGGCAGGCATGACATGACTAATACCCCTGAGGCCGAGACATTACGAAAAACGTGGCGGGAAAATTGCGGAACCGGCGGGCGGCAAAAAAATCCCCGTCCCGCTTCTTTCGGAGCACTCGTTATCGAAGCGAGACGGGGAGAAAAACTTTAGTGAAATCAGGCGGGCGCAAGCGGGACTTCACAATTACCGCACCACCACCATTCGTTGTGTTTGCACAAAAGTTCCGGCTTGCAAGCGGCAAAGATAAACACCCGAGGGAACGGCGCGACCTTGTTGATCGTGGCCGTTCCAATTCATCGTATACCGTCCGGCTGGTTGGATATGATTGGCGAGCTGTAAAATTTCCTGGCCAGCGAGATTGTAAACTTGCAACACAACTTGGCCGGTTTCCGGCAACTCGTATCGAATTGCAGTGGTCGCACGGAATGGATTGGGATGATTCTGCAAGAGCCGATAACTCGCCGGCAGCGCAGTTTGGTCTTTTTCGCCAACATCCGTCGTCCCTCCAACAATGATCGTTGCGGCTTTCGCATTTAATGCCAGCTTCGATCCTTTCTCATCATTAGCGACCACGTTGTGCAAAGTCAAATTTATTTTGTCGCCGATGCGAGCATTCGCGGCGATTTTCATTTTCACTCGTACGATCGCGCCGCTGCCAGTGATTCCGCTTCGCGGGGCTTTGCGGCTAATGCCGGCGGCGATTTTACCGCGCGACGCGTCTACGTTGGAATAAAAAATAAGATCTTGACCGAGCAGGGAATCCGGCTCAACGGCAAGCACTTGCAAGAGCTGCGGCTGATCATGGCTCAACTCGAATGCCAAACCGAATAAATTGTTCGCTGCATCGACTTTGAGCAAAAGAGAAAATTCCTGATTCGGCGCGAGCCCGGATGAACGCACCACCGGCGTAATCGTCGCGCTTTGCAGCGTCTCCACTTTTTCTATCTTTCCATCCGCAAGCAGCGCCGGTGACGTGTGCGACTTGCCCCAGTTGAATCCTATGGGCAACACATCGGCTTGATCGATCTTGCCATCGCCATTGGCATCGGCATAAACCGCATTCCAACATGGACTCGGCTGGCCGACCCATGTGAGCGAAGCATTCGGGCGAATAGGACCGGTGCTGCCCCAATAAGTTCCAAGCGGCAAAACATCGGCTTGATTAACGGTTTTGTCGTTGTTGGTATCACCCGGCCACACGATTGGGCTAAGGATCGTAATCGTAACCGTCTTTGTGGCCAATGCCATTAACTTAACCACTCGCGACGGCAACGCGGTAGGGATTGCACAGTCGCGATTTTCTCTGGCGTGGGTATGAACGGCCCTCGCGAGGTTTTTCGTACATCCGCGACATCATGTGGGT
>Ga0247727_10008689_pt1 | contig 18743 bp, 12 predicted proteins | sample WisWelCaveWW1625_FD_202498 | JGI IMG/M metagenome (GOLD analysis project Ga0247727, IMG submission 202498) | Biofilm microbial communities from Wishing Well Cave, Virginia, United States - WW16-25 | ecosystem: Environmental > Aquatic > Deep subsurface > Groundwater > Cave microbial mat | place... | reverse complement strand
GCTTCCAGGTATTCCTTTTTAGATCGTGGACTCATAGGTTGACCCTCCTCGCGGATGGTAACATCAATTATGAGTCAACGAATCGCTCTTAAAATATTTTCGGTAACATTTAATGTGAGGCAATGCGGGTCAATAACCTCTCCTTGCATTGGGTACAGCCCCATAATATAATGGCGCCGTCAAATTTTCTTCCCGCACCTTTTCCCATAATTAAAGAGGGTAGGATCGGGAAATAAGCAAATTGAATGGAGAAGAGTATGGCTGAGACCGCAAAAATTATTCTTGATGGAAAAACCTATGAATTCCCGGTCGTGCAGGGAACGGAGCACGAAAAGGGTATCGACATATCCAAATTGCGGGCCCAGACGGGATATATTACCTTTGATATCGGTTTTGCAAATACCGGATCTTGTCAGAGCGCCATTACGTATCTGGATGGGGAAAAAGGGATATTGCGCTATCGCGGTTATCCTATCGAGCAGATTGCCGAACACTGCACATTTGTCGAAACAGCGTACCTTCTCATTTACGGGGATCTCCCCACGCAAAAGCAACTGGATAAATTTTCGGCCGATTTCACGGCCCATTCCATGATCCATGAGGATATGAAGAATTTTTTTAACGGCTATCCCTCTTCTGGCCATCCGATGGGGATCCTTTCGGCGATGGTTTGTTCTTTGGCGGCCTATTATCCAGAACTGATCAAACCGGAACCGGCCAAAGACGATATTTACACGGTGGCCGTTGAGCTTTTATCGAAGATCCGGACCATCTGCGCGTTTTCGTATAAAAAATCCATCGGCGAACCTTTTGTCTATCCACGGGCCGACCTAAAATATGTTCCAAATTTTTTAAACATGATGTTTTCGTCGCCTACCAAAGATTACGAAATCGATGAAGATGTGGTCAATGCCTTAAGAGTGTTGTTGGTTCTGCACGCCGACCACGAACAGAATTGCAGTACTTCGACTGTGCGGCTCGTGGGCAGTTCTCTGGCCAATCTGTTTGCCTCGATCTCCGCGGGGATTTGCGCGTTGTGGGGCCCTTTACACGGCGGCGCCAATCAGGAAGTTGTCGAAATGCTTCAGCAAATCCAAAACGACGGGGGCAATATCCAAAAATATGTCGATATGGCCAAGGACCCGCATAAAGATTTTCGTCTGATGGGCTTTGGCCATCGGGTGTATAAAAATTTTGATCCGCGGGCCAAGATTATCAAACAGAAGGCCGATGCCCTCCTCAATAAGCTCGGGATCCATGATCCGTTATTGGATATCGCCGTGAAGCTGGAGGAAGTGGCTTTAAAAGATAGTTATTTCATCGAGCGGAAGCTTTATCCAAATGTCGATTTTTATAGCGGGATTATTTATCGGGCGATCGGGATCCCGGTTAATATGTTTCCGGTCATGTTTGCCATCGGCCGGCTTCCGGGCTGGATCGCCCACTGGAAAGAGATGATCGAAAGTCCGGCGACGAAAATCGGACGGCCCCGCCAGATCTATACGGGTTCAACCCAGCGCAACTTTATCTCCTTAGAAAAACGTGGATAAAAGGACAGATACCATTTTTTCAAGCCTATTTTTCAAAAAATGGTGTTTGTTCCCTTTTAACGAAAGGATGGACCGTGCTGACTTTTCAATCAACCATAAAATTTGACAAACCGGCCAGCATTGTTTGCCTGTGGCAGGAACAGTTAAAGGATAAAACATTTCCTTTTCAGGAAGACGGCTTAACCGGGGGAATTTTAAATCTCCACAAGGCCGCGCAATTTTCCGCCGAGAGCGGGGAAGTCCTGGCGGTGCCATATAAAGGCCGTTTGGCGGTGCTCGTGGGAATGGGAAAGCGCAAAGAGTTTTCGATGACGACCTTGCGGATAAATGTCCGTAAAGCCCTGTTATCGTCCTGTCTGAGTAAAATCAAGGAAATTGCCGTGGTGCCTCCTGAGCCCAAAGAAGACATCGTCCGCGGCATTATCGAAGCGGTTCTGATCGGCGGTTATAAATGGCGAAAATACCTGACCACCAACCACGAAAATAATTTTGACAAGAAAAAAGTGGTTATTATCGCCTCTCCTAAAAAAGTTTATGCGGACGTTATTAAAATTTGTGAAGCGGTGAATCTGACCCGTAACCTCGTCAACGATAACGCCGACACTGTCACGTCGGATTTTATCGAAAGGACCATCCGGGATTTAGCCCGTGGCAAGAAAAACGTGAAGGTCGAGGTGTTGAACCGTAAGGAACTAAAGACAAAGGGGCTTAATCTGATCCTGGCGGTCAACAAGGCCAGTAAAAATGATCCAAAACTTATTATCGTTAAGTACACCGGGGGACGTAAAGGTGATGGGTCTACGGCGATTGTTGGCAAGGGGATGACCTTTGACACGGGAGGGCTTAATCTCAAACCGACAGGACATATCGAAACGATGCGTATCGATATGAGCGGCGCCGCGGCGGTCGTGGGGACTTTGCAGGCGGCGATCGCCTTGGGGTTAAAGCGCAATATCCTTTTTGTCGTTGGTCTGGCTGAAAACGCCATCGGGTCAGAGGCGTATAAACCCGGTGACGTTTTTAAAAGTTACAAAGGGATTACCGTGGAAATCGGCAACACAGACGCGGAAGGACGTCTGGTCTTGGGCGACGCCCTGGCGTATTTGGTCAAAAATTATAAACCAAAAAAGATTGTCGATCTGGCGACCCTGACGGGTGCGTGCGTGGTGGCCTTAGGGTATGATTATTCGGGGCTAATGTCGAATAATGATACGCTGGCGCGGCAGATTATTGACTGCGCCACGGTGACGGATGACCGCGTTTGGCGGCTGCCGTTATATCCCGAACTGAAAGATCACATCAAGGGCCAGGTAGCGGACATAAAAAACGTCGGGCTAAAGGGCGCGGCCGGTACTATCTCCGCCGCCGAATTCCTGCGGCAATTCGTGGACGACACCCCCTGGGCGCATTTAGACATCGCCGGGACGGCGTATGTCGATGGCAGCAGCCGTCTTTATTACGGTCATGGGGCGACGGGAGTGGGGGTCAGATTATTGATCGATTTTTTAATCAAAAATTCTTAGGAGCAACAGCTAATCACGGGAGGTTCTTGTATGGTGAGCGCAATTGTCAGTAAACAAATTATAATTCATGTGGACAATGAGATCGGAACTTTGGCCCAGATCACCAACCTGATTTCTGATTGCGGGATCAATTTGGTCGCTATTTGCGCCTACGCGATTAACCGAAAAGGTTTTATCGCTTTTGTCTCGGAAAATAACATCAGGGCCAAACGTATTTTGAAAGATAAAGGCTATGACGCTAAGGATGAAGATGTGATTGTGTTGACCATTGACAATAAACCTGGAGCGTTACGCGCGGTCACGGAGAAAATCGCCCGGGTGGGGGTCGACATCACCCTGATTTACGGCACCGTTGAGAAAAAGGACAGGACGAGCCGCCTTATTTTGGTCACAGAGGATAACAATTCCGCCCTAGCGGCCATTCGGTTAAAGTTAAGAAATGTTAAAAATGATAGGAAAAGAATTCTTCAATAAAGTTGCCAACAGCAAAGAAGACTTCTTACAGGCCTTTATTAATCTCCTCGCTGAAAGTCGGATTAGGTTTTGTGTCATCGGGGGGCTGGCGGTCAATGCTTACGTCGATCCGGTGGTGAGTCTCGACTTGGATTTGGTAGTCGTGGCGGAAAAAATCGATGTATTGGTCTCGAAACTTAAAAAAAAATTTAAAGTCGAGATGTTTGTCCATAGCATCAACATTTCGGATAGAAATTCAGATTTGCGTGTTCAGATTCAAATCGATCCGCGGTATCAGTCTTTTTTAAAGAAGGCGCGCACGCGAAACGTCTTGGGTTACAGGATTTCTGTGGCGGCCGTGGAAGATATATTACAAGGAAAAATTTGGGCTGCCCTGGATCAAACGAGGCGGCCGAGTAAACGACAGAAGGACATGGCCGACATCCTGCGGTTGCTCGAAGCCAAACCACGGCTAAAAAAGATGGTGCCAGCTGCCCTGGGCAGACAGTTGTTGGGAGGTTAAAGGGAGACATGAGGTGAACTACCGCATTGAAACCGACAGTATGGGGGAAATGAAAGTCCCCGTTGATAAATATTACGGTGCGCAGACCGCCAGGTCGTTGATGAATTTTAAGATAGGCGGAGAAAAATTCCCGCGGCCGATGATTAAGGCGCTGGGGACTGTCAAAAAAGCCGCGGCATTGACCAATAAAGAGCTGGGGCTTTTGCCGGCACAAAAGGCTGATCTCATTGTCAAAGCCGCGGAGGAAGTGATCGACGGCAAGCTCGATGATCATTTCCCGCTGGTGGTCTGGCAGACCGGCAGCGGCACACAGACCAACATGAACGCCAACGAAGTGATTGCCAATAGGGCCATCGAACTGGCCGGCGGAACCATGGGCAGCAAAACCCCCGTCCACCCTAACGACGACGTGAACAAATCCCAGTCGTCCAATGACGTTTTCCCAACGGCCATGCACGTGGCTGCGGTCGTTGAGATTCAGGCCCGCTTGATCCCGGTGGCGACAAAATTACGCGACGGCCTGGCCAAAAAATCCGCAGAATTCAAAGATATCGTCAAAATCGGTCGCACGCATTTGATGGACGCCACCCCGCTGACTCTGGGGCAGGAATTTTCCGGATACGTCCAACAGTTGACCAACGGTCTTAAGCGAATTGACGGAGCCTTGCCGCGCCTGTACGAATTAGCGCTCGGGGGAACGGCGGTTGGGACCGGGCTTAATACCCATCCGCAATTTGCCGTCAAGGTCGCTGAAAAAATCGCGGCTATAACGGGTTGGCCGTTTGTCAGTGCGCCTAATAAATTCGAAGCCCTAGCTGCGCATGACGCGCTGGTGGAATTGAGTGGTGTTTTAAAAACATGGGCCGTTTCCTTAATGAAAATCGCCAATGACATCCGCTGGCTGGGGAGCGGGCCGCGCTGCGGCTTAGGTGAAATTCATCTTCCGGAGAATGAGCCGGGCAGTTCCATCATGCCTGGAAAAGTGAATCCCACGCAGTCCGAGGCCATGACCATGGTCTGTGTTCAGGTCATCGGTAACGACGTCGCGGTCAGTGTCGCCGGCGCGGGGGGAAATTTTGAACTGAACGTTTTTAAACCCGTCATTATTTTTAATATTCTGCAATCGCTAAAACTTTTGTCCGACGCCTGTGAAAGTTTTACGGAAAATTGTCTGGTCGGTATCGCGGCCAATGAGGACGTTATAAAAAATCATTTAAACAATTCTTTGATGCTCGTGACCACTCTTAATCCGCACATCGGTTACGACCGGGCCGCGGAGGTCGCCCAAAAGGCGCATAAGGAAAAAATCACGTTAAAAGAAGCGGCCGTGAAACTAGGGTTCCTTAAACCCGAAGAATTCGACCGCCTAGTCGATCCCCGCAAGATGATCGGCCCGCAAGGGTGATGAGAAAATCATACCATGATCATCGGCGTTCCCAAGGAAATCAAAAATAACGAATATCGCGTCGGGCTTTTACCGGTGGGCGCGCAGATGCTGGTTTCAATTGGCCATGAGGTACTCGTTGAGAAGGATGCGGGTTTCGGGAGCGGTATTATAGATGAAATGTATCGTTGTGTCGGCGCCCGGATCATAAATTCTCCAGGCGATATTTATAGCCAAGCGGATATGATTGTGAAAATCAAAGAGCCTTTGCCTGGCGAATATCCGTTTTTAAAGAAAGGGCAGGCGGTTTTTACTTATTTTCATTTTGCCGCCAACCGGGAATTGACCGTGGCTATGCTTCAGCGTAAGATTATCGCCTTGGCTTATGAAACGCTTCAAACAGAGAACGGCGAGTTGCCTTGCCTGACGCCGATGAGTGAAGTGGCCGGGCGCATGGCGGTCCATGAGGGGGCGAAATATTTAGAAGAACCCATGAAGGGGCGCGGAATTTTATTAGGCGGTGTCCCGGGAGTCAGTCCGGCCGAAGTTGTGATTCTCGGGGCAGGTGTGGTTGGCTCAAATGCCTGTAAGATGGCGGCGGGTTTAGGAGCGAAGGTTACGGTTCTTGATACGGATTTAAATCGTCTGCGCTATTTAGATGAAATTATGCCTGCGAACGTCACGACCCTGATGAGTAATTCCTATAATATTCGGGATTCGGTTCTTAAAGCGGATTTAGTCATTAGCAGTGTTCTTAAGCGCGGGGCTAAAGCCCCTTGTCTTATTGATCGAAAAATGGTTTCGCAGATGAAAAAGGGCGCAGTCATTGTCGACGTGGCTATCGATCAGGGAGGTTCCTGTGAAACGAGCAAACCGACCACCCATGATAACCCGACGTACGTGGTTGACGGTGTCGTTCATTACTGCGTGACCAACATGCCCGGCGCTGTCGCCCGGACGAGTACTTCTGCATTAACGAACGCCACCTTGCCTTATATTATGAAATTAGCGGAAGAGGGAGTGGAGCGGTGCATTAAAGAAAATTTTTCTTTGAACCGCGCTTTGAATATGTACAAGGGAGATTTAATTATTAAAGAAGTGGCTGAGACGTTTAATCTGCCGTATAGAAATTTTCCGTTAGAAAGCAGCGATGAGTAGGACGACGCTAAGCGAGCGCCGCCGGTTTGTCCGCGCCCGGCGCAAGATGTGGCTGCAGCACAAGCTCCACCATCGGCATCATAAACCCGTCCATGACCGCTGGCACTGGGCCATATCCTGCGACATGAGTGTCGGTGGGGTGTTGTTTATGACCAGTCTTCTTTATCATAAAGGAGACGTGATCGATCTCCGCGTCACGGTCGCCGGAACCGTTGACGTTTTAAAAGGATTGGCACGCGTTGTGCGCGTTAACAAAAAATCGGATGAGACCTTTGCGGTGGCGGTAGCCCTGTTATTTTTCGAAAACCACAAAAAAGGGTAATTACTAAAGCCTGCACGGTCGCCTTCACATCGGGAATATTTTATTGAGACGGTTCCGTCGCCAGAATCACCTAAAGTCACGGTGAAATCTGACTCTTTTCTTGTTTTTATATGTCGGCCACGTTAGAATACGCCCAAGAAAACAGGAACATTAACCATGACCAACGCCAATTCTTTTAATCGTTTTCAGACTTATTTCCAGTGTCAGCTGCGGGCGGATCGTGACGAAGAAAAAAGCAAGATTCTCCATCCATTTGTTACCATTTCCCGAAAAGCCGGGGCCGGCGGCATCACCATCGGCGAAGAGTTATGCGATTATTTGAGAAAGCACGACAACCAAGCGAAGAACGCCTGCCCCTGGACCGTTTTTGACAAAAATTTGGTCGAAGAGGTTATTCGGGAGCACAGTTTGTCGGACAAGGTCGCGCGCTTCATGTCGGAAGACAGGATTTCGGAAGTCGCTGATATCCTCGATGAACTTTTTGGCCTTCATCCGTCCCAATGGACGTTGGTTCATAAAACCAGTCAGACGATTCTCCATTTAGCGCAGATGGGTAACGCCATTATCGTCGGCCGCGGGGCCAACGTCATCACCCGTAAACGGCCTAACGGTTTTCATGTCCGGCTGGTGGGTTCATGGGAAAAACGAATTGAATACATGCGCGACCGATTCAATCTGTCCAGAAAAGAAGCTGTGGCCATGATTAAAAAACGCGATCTGGGCCGGAAGAATTATCTGAAGAAATATTTCGACAAGGATATCGATGATCCGCTTTTATACGATCTGCTCATCAATACGGACAACGTCGCTTATGAAGAAGCCGCCCGCATAATCGGCGAGGCGGTCATATCGTTAGGCCAGCGTCTCCAGCGATGAAAACTCCCCCTATGGACAAGGCTAATCGTCGGCTATTTTTAGTATCTTTTCCCTTCAGTATTAAAAATCCTGGATTACTTTCAAATAATTATCACAACGAATGACACGTTGATATGCCATTCGGGTATGAACTAATCGTTATTGGGGTGATGCTCGGTCTTAACGCCGTTTTCGCGGCGTATGAGATGGCGCTAGCGTCGATTTCGCGCGCGAAATTAACAGCTCTGGTTCAGCATAAACGCAAAGGCGCGGAAGAAGCTGCCTTCATGAAAGACCGCATGGAAGCAAGCCTGGCCGTTGTGCAGGTGGGCATTACGTTTGTGGGGGCCATCGCGGCGGCGGCTGGTGGTGCGGGGATCGATGACGCGTTATCGCCCTACCTGCAGTCGCAATTCGGACTCTCAGCGGGCTGGGCCGACGCCGTAGCGATCATCTGCTTAATTATTCCTTTAAGTTGTTTAACGATTATTTTCGCGGAACTGATCCCCAAAACATACGCCCTTAATAATAAAGTCTGGGTTTGCCTGACGCTTTCTCCGGTGATGAAGGCGTTGTCGCAGATTGCCTACCCAATCATCGCGGTTCTGGAAAAAATTGTAAAGTTTTCCACACAGTTTCTCTATAAAAAAGGTCCCAAGCGCAGCCGCTTTGAAGACCAGATGGGTCTGCATGAACTTAACGCCGCTGTTTCGCTGGCGCGGACATCGCGTTTAATCGGCGCCCGGGAAGAGAAGATCGTTTTGTCCGCGGCCCAGCTTTCCGTGCGGCCGGTGCGCGAGATTATTTTGCCCTTAGCTGACATTTCCATGATCCCCATCAGCAGCACCCTTGCGGAAGCCCTGGTGATTGCGCACATGGACATGCATACCCGCTTTCCCGTCTGTGCCCAGGAAAAAGATCCGCAGAGCGTACAGGGGTATGTCAATTTTAAAGACATCGTCCAGGCGCTTAAGTTAAATCCAAATGACCCGAGCATCAAGGGAATTTTACGTCCGATCAAAACGGTTTTGGGGGAGACTCCCATTTCTCAAGTCCTCGAACAGATGATGCAGGAAAAATTACATATCGCCATGATCGCTTCGCCAGAGCAAAAGATTATCGGCATGATTACTCTCGAAGACATTATTGAAGAATTGGTCGGTGAGATTGAAGATGAATTTGACCGCCTGCCGACGCATATTCACCCTTACGGGGGCGGATGGATCATGGGGGGAGGGGTGCATATGTCCGCCGTGATTCAAACAGCAGGACTTTCCGGACTGCTAGAGCTAGAAAGGGAACGTGGCTGGCGATTGGCCGACTGGGTCGCGGAAAAGATTAAGGGCCCCTTAAAAGGTGGCGAGATCGTTGAGGCAGACGGTCTTTCGGTCATGGTGCGCAAACTCCGGCGGAAAAAATTGGGCGAGGCGATTGTTACTCACAGAGAAAAAGTAATGTAGAGATTGTGAATTTAATAATTAAGAAAATTACCCCTGAGAGTTTTCGTCCGTACGGATATTTGATCTATTATCCTCAAAAGCATCTTAAGGGGAATACAAAAAATCTCTTTAGGATTATTTTAACGGAAAATTTCTGTTTGGGATGGAGAATCGCGTACTTGATCGTGCGCGACAAAAAAATCCGTCGGCTGGAATGTCACCCCGAATCTTTTGAAAGTTTTGAACCGGTATGCGGCCGAAGTTTACTGTTCGTTGCCTGGAAGAAAGATGTCAAGGCGATCGAGTGTTTTGAACTCACCCGGCCGATCATATTAAAGAAAGGCGTCTGGCACGGGGTGGTAACGGTAACTCCGGAATGCGAAATCAAACTCACCGAGAATTCAAAAGTGAAATGCGTTTATTGGCCGTTGGGGTTTCATTTAGTAGGAAATGGAGAAAATAAGAGAGGTGCCGATGGGTAATGCACTAGGAACCAGTGACCGCCCCTTAAGGGTGGCGATTGTGGGCAGCGGTCCAAGCGGATTTTATGCCGCCGAATCACTTCTCACCGCCGCCATCAAAGTGAAAGTCGATATGTTCGACCGCTTGCCCACACCATTTGGACTTGTCCGTTATGGTGTCGCGCCGGATCATCCCAAAATTAAGAATGTCGTTAAAGTTTATGAGAAGATCGCGGCGCATGAATCTTTTTCATTCTTCGGTAATGTGAGTGTCGGTCAGGACATCAGCGTTGGGGATTTAAAAAAATTTTACGACGCGGTCATCTTCGCCTGTGGCGCGGGGACGGACAAACCGTTGGGTGTTCCTGGTGAGCATTTACCGGGAAGTCACACCGCCACCGAATTTGTTGCCTGGTATAACGGGCACCCGGATTACCGAGACCGGAAATTTGATCTCTCTGGCAAGGTGGCTGTGGTTATCGGCCAGGGCAACGTGTCCATGGACGTCAGCCGTATCCTGTGTAAATCGGTGGATGAATTAAGGAACACCGATATCGCGAAGCATGCGTTAAAAGCTTTGGCGGAAAGTAAAATAAAGGAAGTTCATTTGATCGGCCGGCGAGGGCCCGTGCAAGCGGCCTTTACTCCGCCGGAAATTAAAGAGTTTGTTGAATTAAAAGAGTGCGATCCAATTCTTGATCCTCAATATTTAAACATAAATCCGGAAAGTCAGGCCGAATTAGCCGATCCCAATAGCACCATTCGGGCCCGAAATTGGGAGATATTAAAAGAAATAGCCGCCTGCAGTCCGGCGAACAACCCTAAACGATTCGTCATTCATTTTTTGAAAAGTCCAGTGGTGCTGCTGGGTGAGAAAAAACTTGAGAAGGTGGTTTTAGAAAAGAATGAATTGACCGGCCCGGCCGGCAAACAAACGGCCCGGGGAACCGGAATAAAGGAAGAGTTGGCGTGCGGGATTTTATTTCGTAGTGTCGGTTATCGCGGCGTGCCGATTCCCGGAGTCCCGTTTCATGAGCAAAAAGGAATTATCGCCAATCTTGACGGACGCGTGGTGGACAATGAAAAAGTTGTGCCCGGTCTTTACGCGGTGGGGTGGATCAAGCGCGGGCCGTCGGGAGTTATCGGGACCAACAAGGCCGACAGCGCGGCCACGGTCGAACGGCTTTTAGCGGACGTCCCGAATCTTGAGGCCTGTCAACATCCAGACACGCAGGCGGTTAGTGATTTTTTTAAAACAAAAAAAGTTCGCGTAGTCAGTTTTAATGATTGGCAAAAAATCGATGCCGCTGAAATCGAACGGGGCAAAGCCTTGGGCAAACCGCGGGAGAAATTTATCCGCGTGGAAGAGATGTTGGGGGTATTGGAGGAAAATTGATATCGCACATCGTCGGTCGTACATCGTACTTCACCGATGTGCGATGTACGATGTACGGCTTTTAATCAATCACGCAATCCGTCGGGGAAGTCGTTTTCATGAGTTCTGCGGTGGCGGGGTTTTCTTTGAAGTGAGCGATAAGTAGATCACTACCGATTCGGCGGTTAAAGCTGCCTAAATCCTCACTGGATTTTCCATGTGTTTTGTGAAATTTAAACAAAGTATCTAAAACTACCGCGACTTTTTCGCGGGGGATAGACCGCAAATAAATAGCCGTGCCATCCCCGGACATAAGTGGGATCCCTTGATCGCGGCCGCTCTCCGAACCCATAAGTTTAAGCTGATAACGGTTTAAACCCGAACCAACCAACCCGATCGATTTTGTGGCCGGTCGGAAGCACTGGCGTTCGCAGCCGGTTATTCCGATGGATTCCGTCAAATTCCCCCAGCCTAAGGCTTCGAGTTCATCAATCAAAAATGGTTCGAATTTTTCAGAATCCGTATACGTCAATCGGCAAGTGTCGCGGCCTACGCATGCGCCGGAAAGAAGACGCAGAGTCGAATAGGCTTTACTGTTTCGTTTCCCGAAACCATGTTTGGCTAAATCCGCTTCAAAATCCTTTTTGGCTGCTTCCGGAATGTTGGTAAAGAGGGCGTCTTGATTAGGTGTGATCAGTACCTCAATAGGATATTTGTTCATGACCTCGCGCAGCATGGTTTTTAATTTTCCGTTAGGACTGTTGTCGATGATGCGGCCGTTTTCGATAAAGGCTCCATACGCCCACAAACCGTTCGATGGTTGAAGGTGCCAGCCGTGATGCATGTGCCGGTCGCCATAATCCAGATCCGGATCTGGTTTTAAAAGAGGAAAGCCGACAATACTGCTGACCTGATCGCGGTACCAATCGATCCCCATTTTTTTGACGACATATTTCAGCCGCGCCCAGAAACGGTTTTGCCGGTCGCCCCATTCCATATGAACTTTGAGGACCGCGTCCATCACCACCAGGAGTTGATCTTCGGAAACTTTACAGAAGGGAAGACCTAAAGCCGCCATCGTTGGTTTACCATTACGCTCGCCCTGGCCGCCACCGATGTAGATTTGAAATTCGCTCACTTTGCCGTTAGAAATGATAGGGGCGACACCCATATCGTTGCTCCTGAGCTCCACACAGTTATCGGGAATCAATTTTTCTGTTTGCGGATCCTGATGGACCGCGGAAAAGGCGATTTTGAATTTACGGTTTAAGAGGTTCGGGCCGTATTGGAACGATTCGCTCGGTTTGCGAACATAGTTCGGGTCAATGGCAAAGATTTCAATAAAAGGTTCAATGGGTAGTTGAAAGTAGGCCCCGGCCCTTTGCGCCCAGGCATTGGCGTTGTATATAGTAGAGAAGCGAGAGAGGGGGCAACCCATGACGTTACGGGTGTTGTCGCCGCAACCGTTTAAGGTATTCAGCCCGGATTCAGCGAGGCGTTTGACGACTTCGATGACGTGTGGCTTTTTGATCCAATGAAACTGAATATTCTGGCGGTTGGTCAGCCGAATAGAAGGCTGGCCGTTAGAATCTTTGGTGTATTTTGTGGTCAATTCATCGATCAGGTTCCACTGCGCGCGGTTTAAAGGCCCGCCACCGGGAATACTCACCCGAATCATGTAGACCCAGTCTTTTTCGTTGCCGGTTCTGGCGCGATCGAATTCGAGGTAGATGCCGTAAGATTTGGCCAGCTGTTCCGCCTCCCAGATCAAATCGGCCGTATCGTTACGAAACTGGTCAGCCAGATGGTCGCGCAGCCCATTAGAATTGAGTTTGTTAAGCTCTTCTTTAGAAAGCTGATCGTGAGGGGTATTAAAATTTGGTTCGAAAAATTTTTTCATATTGGCTTTCATATTACCTTGCGGCCATTGAAAGTCAATCGAATTTTCATCGTCTTGCGGGTTGAATTATTGTTTTTAAAAGATAAATAAAAATTTTTAAAATAAACCCCTTGTCAGAAAAAAATATTGTGTTATACTTGCGGCGTAAATGTTTTTTTCTAGAGTAAAACCTCTTAAAGCCACGGGAGTTACGATGAAATCAATTTTGCCCGCCTCGTTCTTTTCCGGATATTCCCGTTTCAAATTCAGCATTTTTCTTCTCTTAAGTTGCCTTACCTTAGTTAGCTCAGTTCTTGCCGCAGGTCGTAACATTCCTTCTGATAACAACGCATCAACTAACACCGAAACCATTCCTAACTACGTCCCTGGAGAAGTGATTATTTTTTTAAAACCCGGGGAGTCACCTTTTATTACGGATACGACAGGCAAAATTAAAATTCGTTCCACCGCCTCAAGTGACACCATACAGTTAGAATCTGTAAATAGAAAATATGGTTTAAAAGAAGCCAGACATTTAATCCCTGATCTACTTAAGAGAGATTTGCAGGGACGTGTGGTTCGGGTGGTCTCGACCATGGAAAGGGCTATGGAAGTCGAAGCCAAGTTCGATAAGCGCCGGGAAAGACGAAATCTTAACGTCGAAATACCGAATTTTGAGGATAGTTATGTTTTGACGATAGATGAAAGAATGGATGTTCTTGAGGCTGTTAAGGAATATAAGCGAATCCCAGCCGTCAAGTCTGCGCAACCCAATTATATTTACAAAAAACAAAGATTTCCCAATGACCCATTTATTTATTTCCGTAAGCAAAGTGGGGAGGAAACATTTTGGCCATTTGGTTCTTGGGGACAAGATGAAGCTGACATGTGGGGATTAAAAATAATTCAGGCTGATAAGGCATGGGATGTGGAGATTGGTAAACCAGAAACGGTGGTCGCGGTACTGGACACCGGCTTGAGTTATTTCCATCCAGATATTACGGAGAATGTGTGGCAGAATTTGGCGGAAGATGCAGATAAAGATGGGCATACAATCGAATTGATAAATGGGAAGTGGGTCTTAGATCCAGGAGATTTGAATGGGGTTGACGATAATAATAATACTTATACAGATGATTTAATTGGTTTTGATTTTACTCGTTGTACAACCTACGAGGAGAATGAAAGCTGCATGGAGGCAAATAAGAAGAGCATGGATCCCGATCCTAAAGATGTCGATGGGCACGGTACCCATGTGGCAGGAACCATTTCCGCTGTGGGTAATAATGGGATCGGGATTTCCGGAGTTTCCTGGCACTCCAAAATAATGGCCTTAAGATTTCTCGATGATAATGGTTTTGGAGTGACAGCGGATTTGATCCCGGCTATTAAATATGCAGTAGACAATGGCGCGGATGTTATTAATTGTAGTTTTGGGGCCCCACCCGGTGATGAATCCATGGCTGAAAAGAGCGCATTTGACTATGCCGAAAGCCAAGGGGTCGTTGTGGTGGCAGCGGCAGGTAATTCAACGGACAATGTTGGTAATGAACAACGTGGTTACTATCCAGCGGCTATCAACAGCGTCCTGGCAGTGGCGGCGTCAACTCCAGAGGATAAGAGGGCTTCTTTTTCAAACTATGGGGCTAAAGTCGAAGTCTCAGCTCCAGGAGGTGGGGTTGATGATTTTTTTGGTAATTCGTTTGAGAATATGTTGTCCACGATTGATAAGAATACTTTTATTGGGTCAACTTATTCTTTTTTAGAAGTATTGCAGCCATATACCGCTGATCCCAGTAAACCGTTGGGGAATTACTATCGTATCAAAGGAACATCCATGGCCGCTCCGCATGTTTCTGGGTTGGCGGCGTTAATTCTTTCTATTCCGAAATATTCTAACCTCCGGCCGCGTGAGGTCGCCATGCGTATTGCCGCGTCAAGCGATAATATTGATGTTTCTTTGGGAGAACCGAGCCCAGGGTATATCGGTGCTGGACGCATTAATGCGTTTAAGGCTTTGCAGGATATTACTCCCCAGAATATTCAAAACGGTACTTTTCGGAGTATACCTACGTTTATTGATTACACTCTTTTTGAACAGCAGGGCGATATGAATGGGAATGTTGATCCAGGAGATACCGCGAACTTGGTTTTAAAGTTGAGAAATTATGGTCTGGATTTAACCAATGCTAAAATTGTTATTGCTACTAACAGTCCCTTTATTACACTTATACAGTCGGAATCTGTGGTCGGGGAATTTAAATTTCGCGATATTCCAGCCCCTTCGTTTGTCGTAAAATTCTCTTTAGAAACCAAATATAGCACCCCCATAACGTTCACTTATACGGTCACAAGTGATCAGGGAACATTTACAAAAAGCTTCGACATCAAACTTTCCAAGCCCTATTCGATTACGCCACGCAAAACAACAGGATTTGCCAATGAAAAAATTACCGTTGACTGGACCGCTCCGGATGGGCACCCAGCCAATGATTGGCTGGGAATGTATAAGCCAGGTGATCCTAACGAAAATTATATCCGACCCTTTAAAGATCCACAGCATTACACGGGGGCGGCCACTTCGGGTAGCGCTGAGTTTAATCTCCCTGCTCAGCCGGGAGATTATGAGTTTAGGATTTTGTCGACAGAAAACAGTGTTTATATAATGAGAGAAAAAAGTGGTGTGGTCACTGTTCAGCCTTCTACGTATTCTTTGTCAATAGATAAGACCGTCGCAAATCCTAATGATACATTGACGGTCAGCTGGAATATTACTGGAGCGGCCTTAACAACAGACTGGATCGGGATGTACAAAAAAGGGGAAACGGACAATCACAAGTATGTTGGTTGGATTCGACCAAGCTACCGATATTCAGATGGAAAATTAGTCAGTTCGACCACATTCTTTGTCCCCGTAAGGGAAAGTGAAGGGGGGACATATGTCTTTAAATATCTCTTGGATAATGGTTACACCGCCGCAGCGACCAGTAATAATGAGGTCCAAGTGAAAACAAATATTAACATTAATATTACAAGCCCTTTAACCGCTAATCCCGGGGACACAATTACCGCAAAGTGGATGTTTTCTTCAGGCCAAATGGGAGATAGCGACTGGGTTGCCCTATATGAAGTTGGTAAACCCAATACCCAATACCTGCAATGGGATTGGGCAAATAAATATGCCAGCAATAATACAATTCCATTTAAGGCCCCTTCGTCTGGCGGTCCTTTTGAAGTCAGATATATCATTGCCGGAGGAGTTCCTTATGTTGCTAAAGCCACCACACCAGAACAAGTCGCTGTTAAAAGTAATATTACCGTAGATATCTCGACGCCTGCTTCAGTGAAAATATATGAACCTGTTACAATTACTTGGAATGCTCCAAGCAGTGAAGTCGCTAATGGGGATTGGGTGGGCTTATTTGAAGTGGGGAAAGCAAATACCGATTATGATCTCAATCGCTGGGCTTATGTGAAAGATCATTCTAATAATGCGGTTACGTTTCCTGCCCCCACCAAAACGGAGGTTCAATATGAGGCCAGATATTTAACAAATGGATATAATTTGAAAACATCCAGCGTCAAAAAAGTCTCGGTTACTACGGGTACCAACCCGCCTTCCGTCACTAACCTACGCTCAGAACAAGTCACGAGTAACAGTGCGGTGATCAAATGGACGACAGATAGTTCCAGCACTAGCCAAGTTTTTTATGGATTAGACACATCTATTAGGAATTCAACACCCGAAGGCACTCAATTGTTAACAGAACATACGATTACCTTAACGGGGTTGACTCCATTTAAGAAGTATTACTATCGGGTAAAATCTAACAGCGGCGCCGGGGGTGTCACCGTTAACCCGTCCGAAAGTTTTTCCCCGAAGGATTTTACCACTCAAGATGATTTTGATTCGATACCTCCTCTCATTACCAATCTCCGGACGAATAATTTAACCTACAACAGTGTTCAGATATTATGGGATACGGATGAATTGGCGGATAGCGAAGTTGAGGTCCGGTTTACCCGAAATAATGTAACAACGAAATTACGGTATACTTCAGAAACACTGGTCAAGGCCCATGTTATAGGGGTAACTAACCTTGAGCCAGGGACAGAATATACTTATGTGGTAACTTCGGTGGATGCAGCTGGAAATGTTGCGACATCAACGCCCGCTGTTTTTACCACTCCCAATTACCCAGCGGGGGTTTATGCCTTGGTGCTTTCTAAGACTACAGCCAACCCCAATGATACTATTACTGTCACGTGGACAGCTCCTGCAAACCATTCGGCGAATGATTGGGTAGGCATGTATAAGAGCGGGACTTTAAATGATGCATATCTTCCTCAATATTATTATTTGACATCAGGGGTGATAAAAAAAGATGTGCAGTTTACTATCCCAGCCACTGCCACGACCGGTGAAAATTATGAGTTTCGTATTCTTTTGAACGGTCGAACCGATCAAGGGGCGACAGCAGCTACCAGCGAAAAAGTGAATGTACTTATCGGGACTCCAACCCCCACACTGAAACTTACGGCGGATCAACTTCAGATTCCGAAAGGTGAGAGTACGATAATTCATTGGAAGGCTGAGAACGCAACCAGCTGCACAGCCATTGGTGCGTGGACTTCTAGCACAGCCGTAGAAGGAGATGCGACTGTGAGTCCCATCCAAGATACCGAGTATCGAATGCGCTGTGTTGGTCAAGGCGGAATAGTGGAAGAGGGTATTAAAATTGAAGTTTCTGGAAACTACACGCTTACATTAACCAAAACCACGGCTGTGGGTGGAGATACGGTGGAGGTGACCTGGAATGCACCAGCGAACCACAGCACGTTGGATTGGGTTGGGATGTACAAAAAAGGAACTGCGAATAACCAATATATTGGACCATTTGATCCTGTGGATCATTATTTAGAAGCAGGAACGACCGGGACAGCAACGTTTAAGTTGCCTTTGGAAGGCGGAGACATTGAGTTTCGGATATTATTAAACAATAAAACGGACACTAGTGTGGCCACGAGCCCGACCGTATTTACACAGTCAGCTTATGCGTTGAGTGTTGGAGGATCGACAAACGTTTCAGCTGGATCCCCGGTGACGGTGAACTGGAAGATAGAGAATGAGGGAAAAGCGACTGCCAATGATTGGATAGCGCTCTTTAACGAAAATCAAAGCGATAACACAAAATACATTTCCTTTCAAAGACCAACGGCTGGGACTTCAACTGGGAATTTAACCTTTATAATACCAGGCAGTGCTGCGGTAAATGACCACTTTGTATTTCGTTATTTTCAGAATAACGGTTATATCAGTGTGGCGCAGAGCAATGCGGTTGTGGTGACAGGGAACACTCCGGCAGCACCGACAAATCTAACTGGGACGGCTTCCGGAACCGAGATAAATCTTAATTGGGTAGATAACAGCAGTAATGAAACAGGATTTATTATTGAGCGATCTTTAGGTAGTGGGGCGAATATTCCTGTTGAGTGGAAAGAAATAGCCCGAGTTGCGGCGAACATTATTCAATATAAAGATGCTGACCCGAGTCTATTACCCTTAACTCTCTATTGGTATCGGGTCAAAGCGTATAATCAAGGGGGGAATTCTGCGACAACAAATGAATTTTTTATCCAGACCCAGGGCAGTGGTTATGAACTCTCAGTACCTAAGACAGCAGCGGTAGGCGGGGAGACAGTGGTGGTGACGTGGACAGCGCCGGCGAGTCATGGGACACAGGATTGGGTAGGGATGTATAAGAAAGGGACTCCCAACAGCCAATATATCGGGCCATTTAACGCCGCGGATCATTATTTA
>Ga0247727_10008688_pt1 | contig 18743 bp, 16 predicted proteins | sample WisWelCaveWW1625_FD_202498 | JGI IMG/M metagenome (GOLD analysis project Ga0247727, IMG submission 202498) | Biofilm microbial communities from Wishing Well Cave, Virginia, United States - WW16-25 | ecosystem: Environmental > Aquatic > Deep subsurface > Groundwater > Cave microbial mat | place... | reverse complement strand
CACGAAGACGCCGTCGCGGGATTAAAAAAAGCCGGTTGCAAAACCGTCTGGGTCGGCGCCGAATCCGGCTCGCAAAAAATTCTCGACGCGATGGATAAAGGCACGACGGTCGAACAAATTTATGCGACGGCTGAACGCCTGCGCCGCCACGGCATCGAAGTTTGTTTCTTCCTGCAATTCGGCTATCCCGGCGAAACCGAAGCCGACATCGAAAAAACGATTAAAATGGTGCGCGACTGCCAACCGGACGACATCGGCATCTCGGTTTCCTATCCGCTGCCCGGTACGCGTTTTTATGAGCGCATCAAAAACACGATGGGCGAGAAACATAACTGGGAGCACAGCAATGATCTCGACCTGATGTTTCCCGGCCAATATCAACCGGATTTTTACCGGCAATTGCACCGCGTCGTGCATCAGGAGTTTCGGCTGCACAAAGCCGCGATTTTATTGTCCCAAATTTGGCGGCATCCGGCGCAATTCACGTTGGGAAATTTGCGCCGCGTTCTTGCCGCGGCTAGTCGCTTGCCGCTGTTTTATTGGGAACGTGAGCGATTACAGCAGTTGAAGATTCCGAATCGGCAATTGGTTTGACAGAGGTGTTGTGTATTCTTAAATTGATTCATACTGACAAAGGAGCATCGATTATGGCAAAGAAACAATGGACGTGGGCTCCCGGCCCTACCAGCCGGCCCAAAGCAAAAATTTCTGATCTGGCAAAAGCAGAAATACAAAAAAAGTGCGAGGAATTGATTGAGCTGACGCTGAAGCCTCAGCACATCAAGCCCCCTCCGCAAAATTCGGAGTGGAATTATCTGGTAGACATATTTGCCAAATGGCAGAGAAGCTACTTATATTTTTGCTCAAAGTATAATTGCCCTTCACCCAACGCCATTGCGCCTTCTTTTGAAGACAAGTTTGCCCGCCTCGAATATGTCGGCCCGAATCAGTTCAATTTGTCTTATCGCCGGCATACCCAACAGTGGCTTGAAATCGCGGCGGGCTTGACTTTGGAGCAATGTCTTGAGACGATCAAAGACGATCCGCTATTTACGCCATGATAAAATTTGTCTTGAAGATTGCTTTGAAATTCGCTATGATGATAAAGGGCTAAAATAAAGCGGCCATGTACGAGGAAGAGAATATGCCAACCGTTCAACCCCAATTTGATTTCACCCGCATCGACCGGCGCACGCAAAGAGTCACGCCGGCCTTGATGGCGGCGATTAGAGATCGGATTACTGAAAATCTTCATCCGGAAAAAATTATTCTTTTCGGCTCACGAGCCAATGGCACGGCCACGCCCGGCAGCGACGTTGATTTGCTGATTGTGTTGAACGATGAACACCCTCTGGCGTGCGTCAGGCGCCGCGACCGATTTGGCGTCATTCAAAATCTATTTCGTTATCGCTTATTTGGCCTGGACGCCATGGTTTTGACGAATGGGGAAGTGCAAAAAATCAAGGATGAAAATGAAGGTGAATGGGATTTGGTTTTAGAAATACTTGCTGAAGGTTTAATCCTTTATGACCGCGCCCAGGAAACCAAAGCTAAGTGAACATCTCCGCTTGCGGACTCGTGAATGGTTTCGCAAAGCCGAGCATGATCTGACCTATCTCGAACACGCGCCGTTGGAGGTGGATGATCCGCCGACTGATACGACGGGCAGGTTGGCGCACATGGTGGCTGAGTATTCTCTCAAGGCCTACCTGGTGCTAAACAAAAAGAAGATTAAGAAAAGCCACGATTTGGATGAAGTCGTGACTTTATGCATTGCTGCTCGCAAGGATAAGGACTTCGAAGAATTGCGCGAGGATTGTCAAATTCTCAGCCGTTATAAAACCTATTTTACTTATCCCGGCCCTATTCCGGAAGCCATCAGCGTTGAAGACGCCAGAGCCGCTATCGAAAAAGCTCGCCGTATTAAACAAAAAAGCTCAAGAGTTGGGGTACTATCAAGATTAGGATATGGACATTCTCCTCACCCACGGCTATTTTCTGCGCGAAGACCCGAAAGAGCAGGCGATCATGAAGCCCTATCCGCCGCTGGGCCTTCTCTATCTCTCGGCCTATCTCAAGCAGAAAAATTTTGCCGTGGAAATTTTTGACAGCACCTTTGCGGCTAAAAATGATTTCGTGCATCGGCTTGTCACCAAAAAACCCAAGCTTGTTGGCCTTTATGCCAATTTGATGACGAAATTCAACGTGCTCGAAATGATCCGGCAGGCCAAAGCGCAGAATTGCATTGTCATCGCCGGCGGCCCCGATCCGCCCTATTACGCCGAACAGTATCTCGACTTCGGCGCGGATGTGGTTGTCATCGGCGAAGGCGAGCAAGCTTTGGAAGCGTTGATTCCGATTTATGCCTCCGAAAAACTCGAGCAACTTTCGCAAGTTGCCGGCATCGTTTTTAAAAACGAACAAGGGCAGATTCAACGCACGCCGGCGCGTGAGTTAATGCCAGGCTTGGATGCGTTGCCGTTTCCGGATCGCGCGGCGATTGATTTGCAGAGATATATTGAAACCTGGCGCACGCATCACGGCATGGGCGCGGTGTCGCTCATCACCAGTCGCGGCTGTCCGTATTCATGCACGTGGTGCAGCCATTCGGTTTATGGAAAGACGCTTCGCAAGCGCAGCCCCGCTCTCGTTGTCGACGAAGTGGAAGCGATTCGCGAAAAATATCATCCCGACATGTTGTGGTATGCCGATGACGTGTTCAACATCAACCACAAATGGCTGTTCGATTATGCTGCCGAGCTGAAACGGCGCGAGATCAAAGTTCCCTTTGAGTGTATCTGCCGCGCCGATCGCATGAACGAAGATATTGTGGCGACGTTGCGCGACATGGGCTGCTTCCGCGTCTGGATCGGTTCCGAAAGCGGCTCGCAGCGCTTGCTTGATGCGATGAAGCGCGGCGTTAAAGCTGAACAGGTGCAGGTCATGACGCGGCTCGCGAAGCGCTTCGGCATCGAAACCGGCATGTTCCTCATGTGGGGGTTTGAAGATGAAAACCGCGACGACATTGTCATGACGGTCGATCATGTGAAAAAAGCGAATCCCGATCTCGTGCTAACCACCGTAAGCTATCCGATCAAAGGCACGGAATATTACAACCGCATGGCCGCACAAAATGTCATTGTCGATAATTTGCCGTGGGAAAAATCCAATGACCGCGATTATAAAATCCGGCATCGTCACTCGCGGCGGTATTATGATTTTGTCAATCGCTGGATGCACGGCGAAATAAAATTGGCGCGCTTGCAGGAAAATGGAAACTGGCGGAAGCGCATGAAAGCGAAAATAAATTCACAGATCGGCAGGCTGGGAATGACGTTGACCGCGCATCAGAAGGAAGTGTAGTATGAAATCAAAAACTGTCTTTGCAGCATTGTTGATCATGATCGCGGATAACGTTGCAGCGCAAGTTTACCAAGCGCAATGGCAAGAACAAAAAAGCGGTTTGACCTCATCCTTTCGCGGTCTCAGCGCCGTGAATGAAAAAATCGCTTGGGTGAGCGGCACGCGCGGCAGTTACGCGCGCACGACGGACGGCGGTCAAACGTGGATCGCGGACTCCGTCGCGGGCGCGACGCCTCTCGATTTCCGTGACGTGCAAGCGTTCGAGGCGAACCGGGCTTATTTGATGAGCGCCGGCAACGGCGAGTTGTCGCGCATTTACAAAACCACTGACGGCGGCAAAACCTGGCAATTGCAGCATCTTAATAAAATTCCTGCCGGCTTCTTCGATGGCATGGCGTTTTGGGACGAGAACAGCGGTATCGTCATCGGCGATCCCATCGACGGCCATCTTTTTATTCTACTCACGAACGACGGCGGAAAAATTTGGCAAGTTTTGCCAGCCGAAAAATCTCCCGCCGTGATGAATGGCGAATATGCTTTTGCCGCGAGCGGCGCCGGCATCGCGGTGTATGGCCAAAAACATGTTTGGCTCGCCACCGGCGGTTCGGCCGCGCGCGTGTTTCATTCGCCTGATCGCGGCCAAACCTGGCAAGTCGCAAACACGCCGATTGTCAGCGGCAATGAATCATCCGGAATTTTTTCCATTGCCTTTCGTGATGAGAAACATGGCGTCGTTGTCGGCGGCAATTATAAAGAACCCAACGAAGCCAAAGGCAATGCCGCGCTCACGAGTGACGGCGGTAAAACTTGGCAGTTGATCAAAAATCCGGCAAGCGTTACATTTCAATCCTGTGTGGCATTTGTGCCGGATCGTTTACATAGCATGATCGTCGCGGTCGGCACTTCGGGCTCACATTATTCGATGGATGCCGGACAAACCTGGATGAAATTTGGCGATGAAGGTTATCACACCTTAAGTTTTGCCCAACCCGCTCACGTTGGCTGGGCTGCCGGCGGCGAGGGAAGAATTGCAAAACTCCTCATCGCGAAAAAACAGAAATAAAATTTAATCATCGTCTTGCCCTACTGCGACGCACTGCTCCTGAGAATAAATTCGAGGCCGTATGACCCAGCAACTCTCTCGCACGCTGAGCTTGCGCGATCTCATCGTGCTCGTGATCGGCACCGTCATTGGTTCCGGCATCTTCATCGTTCCGGCCGTCGTGTTGCGCCAAACCCAAGGCAGTGTTGGCTTGGCAATGTTCGCGTGGATGCTGGGCGGCATGCTTGCATTCATCGGCGCGATGACCTACGGCGAGATCGGCGCGAAACATCCTGAAGCCGGCGGTATCTATGTTTATATTCGCGACGCGTTTGGCAAGCTTCCAGCGTTTCTCTACGGGTGGACGCTTTTCTTCGTCATGAGCAATGGCGCGATTGCGGTGTTGAGCATCGCGAGCGCCTCTTACATGAGCCAGGTGATTCCGTTATCGCGGCCGGCAATGTTAATCGTGGCGCTGTTCATGATCCTCATCGTTGCCGTCGTCAACATTCTCGGCACGCGCAAAAGTATCGGCTTGCAAAATTGGACGACCGCGGTGAAAGCCGGCGCGATTGTTTTGATGGGCGCGGCGCTTTTGCTGCTCGGTGATGGTTTAGGCGCGACACGCCTTGCACTTTGGCCGGATGCCTTCAGCATGTCTTTACTTTCCGGCGTCGGTGTGGCCTTGATCAGCGTGCTGTGGGCCTATGAAGGTTGGCAATATGTAACCTCCGCCGCCGGCGAGGTGATCGATCCGCAACGCAATTTTGCGCGCGGTTTTGCTTGGGGCGCCGCGGCTTTGACTTTTCTTTATTTGCTCGCGAACCTGGCCTATCTTGCGGCGCTTGGCCCGCAACAAGTCGCGCAATCCGATCGCGTGGCTGCGGAAGCCGTTGGTCGCATGGTCGGCCCGCTTGCCGGCAAATTCATCGCCGTGGCGATTATGATTTCCATGTTCAGCGCCGCCAATGCGGTGATGTTGACGACGACGCGCGTCTTTTTTGCGATGGCGCGTGACGGCGTCTTCTTTCGCAAATTAGCGGAACTGCATCCGCGTTTTGGCACGCCGGCGTATGCTGTTATTTTCAGCGCCGTGTGGGCGGTCGTATTGTTAATCTCCGGCACGTTCGAACAATTACTGACGTATGTGGTTTTTACCGGATGGATTTTCTATGCGCTTGCTGCGGCCAGCATTTTTATTTATCGCCGCCGCGAGCCGGAGGCGTCTCGCCTATTTCGCGTGCCCGGTTATCCGTGGACGCCGCTTCTTTTTATCACGGTTGCCGCTGTTTTTGTGGGCAACACGATTATCTCTCAACCCCGGCAATCCTTGCTCGGTCTGCTCGTCGTTCTTGTGGGCACGCCGGTATTTTTCCTCTGGCAAGCCAGAACTCGACGACAGCAAATCGTTACTCCACCTGGGGCGCAGCCGAAAACGTTAGCGCCATAAAATATAGCTGGGACCGAACTCGCCTTTACAAATTAATTAATCTTTATATTTTATTTGCATGGCACGTTTCGCAATAAAATACCCGGCGGTGTTGCCTCGCCCGCATCAAACCTGGCTGTTGCTCAAACGCTTTTGGCCGTTCATGCGGCCGTATAAAAGAACGATTGCTCTCATCGCTGTTTTGATGATCATCGGCTTGCCGGTCAGCATCGTCTCCCCGCTGTTGGTCAAATATCTCATCGACACCGTAGTGGCGACGGCCAATACGCCACAATTGTGGCGCCTCGGTTTCGGTTTGATCGGCTTGACGTTGTTCGGCCAGATTTTGAGCTATGGCCAATCATTGTTGAACAATCGTTTTCATCTTCTGGTTCTCTATGGCATGCGGCGGCGTTTGTTCGCGCACTTATTGCATTTGCCCATGAGTTTTTACACGGCGCATGACACCGGCTACATTATGAGCCGGCAGCGCGATGATTTAAAAAATCTCAGCGGCATCATGGCCGACACTTTCTTGCGCGCCGCCCTCAATGTGATTCGGGTCATCGTTTTGATCGGCTTGCTCTTTTACCTCGACGCGGCCTTAGCCGCCACCGGCTTGATTTTCGTCGTCGTGTTTTTTGGCGCGAATTTGCTTTTCTCGCGCCCCTTGCGCCGGCGCAATGAAGCCGTGCAAGAAGCTGAAACTAAAACCGGCACCGCGATGCACGAAGGCATTATCGGCATCGGCTTGATCAAAGCAACGACGCGCGAAAAAACCGAGCTGCGCCGCTATTTGCGCGTGCTCGGCGAACACGTGCGCGCCACCGTTCGCCGTGATTTGTTGGAAGTTTTCTCCGAAGAGCTGATCGGCTTAGCCGGAACGGTGGGCATGTATTGTATCGTGTTGGTCGGCGCGTACCGGATTATGGCCGGCAATTCCACGTTTGGTAATTTATTTGCTTTTTTTATGTATCTCACGAATTTGTTCGGTTCGACCGGCGCTTTGATGCGGATTAACTCGAGTTTGCAGCGCTCGATGAATGCGCTGCAGCGTATTTACGAAGTGTTCGACACGCCGCCGGAAAAAACCTCTGCAGCGCCCAAAAGCCATAAGCCCAATCCCTGCGAGATTATTTTTGATAACGTCAATTTTAATTACATGGCCGGCGTACCGGTGTTGCAAAATATTTCTGCGCGCCTTCCGGCCGGCGCGCAAGTCGCCTTGGTCGGGCCGAGCGGCGCCGGCAAAACCACGTTTGCGCACTTGATCCCGCGTTTTTACGAGCCGGCCACGGGCCGAATTTTGCTCAACGGTCAAGATTTGCAGAAAATAAAATTGTACGATTTGCGCCGGCTCATCGGCGTCGTGCCGCAAGACGTATTTTTATTTGACCGCACGATTCGCGAGAACATTGCGTATGGCAATCATGTTGCCGATCCCGGCGACATCGAAAAAGCTGCGGCCGCGGCCAATGCGCACGATTTCATCGTTGAATTTCCCAACGGCTACGAGAGCAAAATCGGCGAGCGCGGCATTCGTCTCTCCGGCGGGCAAAAACAACGTCTCGCCATCGCCCGCGAAATTTTGCGCAACCCGCCCATTCTCATTCTCGACGAAGCCACCAGCTCGCTCGACTCCGCTTCCGAAGCGCTGATCCAGGAAGCGCTGCAACGCTTCAAAAAGAATCGCACCTCGATCATCATCGCGCATCGTCTCTCCACCGTCATCGAATCCGATTGGATACTCGTTTTCGACAAAGGCCGTATTATCGAACAAGGCCGCCACGAGAAGCTTTTAGCGCAGGGGGAATTTTACGCGTTTTTATTTGAAACGCAGTTCAAACGAGGATTGGTGGTGACGGATTAATTTGTAGTGACGCCTGCAGGCGTTTTATTTTGATGTTTTCACAAAAAGGAAATGGATATGTCCCAGCAAATGATCTCGACCCACCCAAACATTCGTTTCGGCAAGCCGCGCCTTGCTGGAACAAGAATCGCCGTTGCCGAGGTGATGCAGCTCGTCAATGCCGGTGTTTCGATACGCGAAATCATCGGCGAATATTATCCCGATTTGAGCGAAGAGCAAGTGCAGGCATCTATCGAGTATGCCCATCGCACCAAAACAGGCAAGTAACATGCGCGAAGTCTTTTCATCTATGCAAGTGGTAAATCGCGCCGAACAGCATCAGGACCGCACCGCTATCATCGCCTCCGAAGGCACATTCTCGTATCGCCAGTTGCTTGCGGCCTCCGCAAAGATTGCGTCGTCTTTGCTCGATGGCAAAAAAGCTTTGTGCGAAAAGCGCGTCGCCTTTTTAATTCCACCCGGCTTTCAATACGTCGCCACGCAATGGGGTATCTGGCGCGCCGGCGGCATCGCCGTGCCGTTATGTGTTTCGCATTCGCAACCGGAATTGGAATATGTCATCGCCGATTCCGAGGCAGAGAGCATCATCGCCCATCCGGATTCCGTGAAGCTTTTGCGCCCGCTCGTCGCAGCGCGAAACGCACAATTTTGGGTAACAACTGAAATCATGCACGCCGCGGAAATGATACTTCCGCCAATCGACGCCAGCCGCCGCGCGATGATCATTTACACCAGCGGCACCACCAGCAAGCCGAAAGGTGTCGTCTCCACGCATAAAAATATCGAAGCGCAAATCAAAACGTTGGTCGACGCATGGGAATGGACGGCCAGTGATCACATTCTGCACGTTTTGCCATTGCATCATATTCACGGCATCATCAACGCCTTGGCCTGCGCATTGTGGGCCGGTGCGACGTGTGAAATCCTGCCGAAGTTTGATGCTGCAAAAGTCTGGTCGCGCTTTCTCTCGGGCGATGTCACGTTATTCATGGCCGTTCCAACGATTTATGTCAAACTCATTGAAGCGTGGGAGCGGGCTTCACCGCAGCAACAAAAAGCCATGCCCGCCGCCGGTTCAAAAATGCGCCTGATGATTTCCGGTTCCGCCGCGCTGCCGGTTCGCGTTTTAGAAAAATGGGAAGAAATTACGCAACACGTTTTACTGGTGCGTTACGGCATGACCGAAATCGGCATGACGCTTTCCAATCCGTTGCACGGCGAGCGAGTTCCCGGCAGTGTCGGCACGCCGTTGCCCAATATCGAAGTGCGCCTCGTCGATGACAACAGGAACGAAGTCGAAGCCGGAACCCCCGGAGAAATTCTCATCAAAGGCTCGAGCGTTTTTCTCGAATACTGGCGCAAACCGGAAGCGACGCAGCAGGCTTTTCACCACGGCTGGTTTCGCACCGGCGATGTTGCGGTCGTGCAAAATAATTCGTATCGTATTCTCGGACGCCGCAACATTGACATCATTAAAACCAGCGGCTATAAAGTTTCCGCACTCGAAGTCGAAGAAGTCCTGCGCGCGCATCCCGCTATCAAAGAATGCGCCGTCGTCGGCATCGCAGATCGCGACTGGGGCGAACGCGTTTGCGCTGCGATCATCACCGGATCAAAAACCACATTGACACTCGACTCACTGCGAAGCTGGGCAAAAGAGCGTTTGGCCAATTACAAAATACCGGCGCAAATATGTATCGTCACTGATTTGCCCCGCAACGCGATGGGCAAGATTGTCAAACCCGAAGTAAAAAGTTTCTTCATTGGATCAAATCGATGACTGGAAAAACAATTATGGCAAAATCATTATTCAATAAAAACGTTAAATTATTTTGCCACAATAATTTTACCTTAAAGCCTTTCATCCGTTGGCCGTTTTTTATCCGTTGGGGAATTTTTTATAAATTGGGCAAGCAGCTTTCAAAAATCATAATCAGCATCTTCGCCCTCACCGCCTGCGAAAAAACAAAATTCCCCTCGAACCATCTTTTCTATCCCACCTCGAGACCGGTCTCCGCCTCGCCGCTCGTTATCGATCTCAACCGCGACGGTAAGCTCGAAATCGCCATCAGCTCATTCAACGGCGATTTTTATATTCTCGACGACTCGCTGCGCGTCCTCGCGAGTTGGCCGCAACTCCAACAGAAGCCCGCACAGAATGGACGCGGTTTCTACTCTTCCGCTGTTGCATGGGATGTTGATAACGACAGTCATCCCGAGCTTTTCGTCGGCAGCGAAAGCGGCAAACTGATCGGTTGGCAACTCGATTCATTGGCCGCTGCACCGACGCCCGTCAAGAATTTTCCCGTCGAGTTCGGCGGCCTCATCTGGTCATCGCCTACTATTATTGCCGACTCGCTCATTGCCATCGGCGGCTATGAAAAAATGTTCGTGTTTGATCGCCATGGCCATCCCGCGTTCGGTTGGCCGCAGTCCATCAAAGGTTGGACCGAAGCCACCGCGGCGTGGCATGATGATCTCCTCGCCATCACGACATTAATTCCCGGCGAAACCAGCCGCGGCCATCTTTACGCATGGCATCGCAGCGGCGCGCTCTACGCGAATTTTCCCATCAATCTCAAAATGGATTCCAACACCTCGCCCGCTCTCGCCGATCTCGACAACGATGGCCACGTCGAAATCATCGTCGGCGACGACGCCGGCCTTCTGCACGTTTTCACGCGCGACGGCAGCGAGCTTCCCGGCTTTCCGCGCCTTGCGGGAAATCGGATTGAATCTTCTCCAACCGTTGTGGATATTGATGGAAATGGCATGTTGGATATCATCGTCGGCGCGGCGGACGGCTATGTTTACGCGTGGAATGCGGTGGGAGATAATTTGCTGGGATGGCCGGTGAAAACAAACGACGAAGTTCGTTCCTCCCCATCCGTCGCCGATATTTACGGCAATGGCCGCCTCGCCGTCATCATCGGCTCGCTGGACAATTTTCTCTACGCTTTTTTTGCGGATGGAACTCCCGCGCCAAAATTTCCCATTGATTGCGGCAACAAAATTTCCACTTCAGCATGGATCGGCGATCTCGATGGCGACGCGCAAACCGACATCGTCATCGGCGCCGACAACGGCGTTCATCGCATTTGTAACCTCGGCAAACTCGGCGCCACGCCGTGGCCGATGTTTCGTCGGGATGTCAAACATACCGGTGCTGTCGCTTCCAAGTAACATGTCATTCTGGAAGAATCCTTTTCCGCACAAGCACTGTGCGGGATATTAAAAAGATTCCTACGGAATGACATCTAGGTAAGCCTGTTCATTGGCTTCGATAAAACCGTCTATTTCGCTTTTGTGATCATGATAATACGACAACGCATCGTGCAGTTGCACGGCTGTTATGGTCGGAAAGCTTTTGAGAATTTCCCATTTCATCCATTCCTCGTTTGTGGCAGCCGATAAGTGCCCATACCCGAATATATGTGCCTTTAATGGCCGCCTGCCAAATTCCGGATGCACCCCAAATTTTAACGCTGTGCGGATGTTCCGTTGGTTGAATTTTTTCATTATACATAACAGCATCTCCTGTATTGGAAAAAATGTGGCACTTTATATAAAGCGAAGTGCTTCCCACTGCTATTTTAATGTAGGAAATTTTAATAAAATTGCGAACAAGTTATCTCATTTTGCGTCGCCAATAAAAATAAATCGGCAGCCCCGACAGCATAATGCCCGCGCCAATTGCGGCGTCGCGCGGCGCTTCAACAATGGTATTGATCATCAACCAGATCGCGAAGAGAATGAAAATGACGGGCACTACCGGATAGCCCCACGTTTTGTAGGGGCGCGGCATGTTGGGCGCTTTGCGCCGAAGAACGATCACCGCGCCGCAGGACATCGCATAAAACAGCCACGAAACAAAAACGACGTAAATATATAATTGATCATAAGAGCCGGAAGCGGTCAAAATGCAAGCCCATACGCCCTGGACGATCAACGCGACCAACGGCACGCGATACTTCTCGTTCACCTTCCCCATGGATTGAAAGAACAGTTTCTCTTTCGCCATCGCGTAAGGAATGCGCGCCGCGGTAAAGACGATGCCGTTGTTTGAACCCAGCGTTGAAATGAGAATGGCAATCGTCACCAACGCCGCGCCGGTCGTGCCCATAATCGTTGTGGCGACATCCGAAGCCACCAATTTCGCCTGTGCCATCGTTCCGACCGATAACACATAAACACAGGCAATACTAATCAAAACGTAAAGCACAATAACGATGAGCGTCGAGAATATAATTGACAGCGGGAGATTGCGCTGCGGATTTTTTACTTCGCTGCCGACATACGTAATTTCGATCCAGCCGTCGTAGGCCCATAACGCCGCGACCATCGCCAATCCGAGCGGACCGATCAAGCTCGAAAAAGATTGCGCCGGAAAAAGCGGCGTGAAATTTTCAACCGCGCCGCCTTTCAAAACAAAACTCAGCACAATGATTCCAGCCAGCGCCGCCATTTTTAAAAAGGTAAACACATTCTGCGTCCACGCCCCGAGCTTGAGTCCGAAACAATTAATCGTCGTGAGCACAACAGTCGAAAGCATGGCGACAATTTTGATTTCGGTATCATTAAGCGGGAAAAAATAACCGAGATATTGCGCGAAGGCCACCGCAATCGCCGCAATCGATGCGGTGTTGATCACCATAAACGCGCCCCAGCCGTAGAGAAATCCCCACACCGGCCCGTACGCCGCGCGCAAATAAATAAACTGCCCGCCGGCTTCGGGCATCGCCGCGCCCAACTCGGCAATCGCCAGCGCTCCCATCAGACTCACCATTCCCCCGACAATCCAGACAATAACGGTTAATGCCGAACCCTGCGCGTGCAGCGCAATCGTCGCCGGCACGATGAAAATCGCCGACGCGATCATCGTGCCGACGTTGATCATGGTGGAATCCAGCAGAGTTAATTCTCGTCGCAGCTCGGGTGTTTTATTCTCTTCTGGCATAGTGCTGTTGTTCTCTTGATTATTTTGCAGCGTTTTTTGAATGCGTGCCGGTTTCGTAGTCCTGCCCCTTGTGGGGCAATTTTTCATCACGAACTTTCGGCAGCGACAGCCGCCCACAAGGGGCGGGAACTACAAAAGCTTAAGCAGCTTTTATCATTTGTTTAAGGTTTTTAAAAGCGCTTTCGCCGCAATTCAGGCCGGCTTTGAAAAAATAAAAATGTTGCTGCGTTTGCGCGCCCTGCAAAATAAGCTGATCAAAGAGCAGCTTCGATAAGTGGAACTCAACAAAGCCAGTGTGTCCATGCTATGCTCAGTAGGGAATGATTTGTAGCTGTCATCTGCGAGCGTTGTTTTGCTCAATAATCTCTTCGAAATTCGATGATTGCTTCGGCTCCGCTAGTTGCGAAAATCAATTAGGTGGCAGTTTTAGCCTTACAATGCAAAATCGAGATTGCAGACTGGCAGTCTGCGTTACGTTATCGCCTCAACGCGACTATCACGAATCAATTGCCACATCGCCTCGGAAAACGGAAAATCATGATGAATCGACCACGGCGCCGCGCCGAGAAAACCGCGTTCGCGGCAACGCAGCACATATTTGGAAAAATCATCCGATTTAAATTCGCCGAGCAAAATCGGCTTGTTTAGTTTCTCCAATCCACACAAACCCAAAGGATTTCTTGCGTCCCACGGTTCGCCGTGATGATGCGTGTAGTGATGCACTTCGATGAAATCCAAATCTGCCGCGCCGATTTCACCTCGTCGCGCCCAATGGCCGCCTTTCCAGCCCGTCGAGCAAGTATAAGGCAAATCAGGAGCAATCGTTTTGATCACTGCGCCATAATCGGAAATAACGCGATGCAATTGCTTCAGCGCTACTTTTCTTTCCAAATGCAAATAATCAATTTCATTGTGCAGATCGACCGACCACAACACCTCGCGCATCTGGCGAATAAAAGTATCAATCACCATTCGCATCGACGTGACGTTGAGAAAATCCGGCAAATGCGGCTGCGCCTCGTCATTTTTAAATTCAAACAAAACCGCGGCGAGCTTGAGGTGATATTTTAAGAGAAGCTGTTTCAAACGCTCGAGATTGAGCAGCGTTTCAGGCGCGACATCCCAAATCGAGCCGATTTTAACGCAGCCGTCGAGATTTTCAAAAATAAACGCGCGCACCACCTGCACAAAATTTTCGCGGCACATTTGAAAATCCGCTTCGATCTGATTCCAATCGATCTCCGCCGGATAACCGAGCAGATGCTTGCCTTCGCCGTGGCCGTAGGCGCCGAACCACGCGGCGTTGACCATTGAGACCCAAGTGAGATTCGTCATAATTTGAACTTCGTCGCAAAGATTCCTTGAACTATAGTCGTTGCGAGTTGAGGTGTAATATCATTCGAGCGTTAGACCACGCGCAGTGGCTTTTTATGAATGATGATAAAATGAGAGAACCGCGATATTGCCTCACGGCGCTTTGACTTCGACGACCATTTCAATTTCCACCGCCATGCCATTGGGTAATGAGGCCATGCCGACCGCAGAGCGCGCGTGTTTGCCGCGCTCGCCAAAAATTGACACGATGAAATCGGAAAAGCCGTTCATCACTTGTGGATGTTCGGTGAACGACTCACCCGCATTGACCATGCCGAGCACTTTGACGATGCGCTGCACCTTGTTGAGATCGCCAATCTCCGCCTTGAGCGACGCCAATAAATTGACGGCGGTCAATCGCGCAGCTTCCCGGCCCTGCTCAATGCTCACCTCGCGGTCAACTTTTCCGGTGATGTAACTGCCGTCGGTTTTTCTCGGCCCGTGCCCGCTCAGAAAAACCAAATTCCCGCTGCGGACGGCGCGAACAAAATTTGCCGCCGGCGCCGGCGGCGTTGGCAGCGCAATTCCCAATTCTTTCAGTCGCTTCTCCGGATCTATCGTGGTTTCCTGCGGTTGTTCGATAGCGCCTTTGCCTGCGAATTGAACGACATTCGCCACCAGCCCCAAAATGCAAATTCCCGATACCATCATGAATATTGACATTTCGTTCTCCTATTGAATTTGTAAGTCACTCAATTCTTGCTCGATCAGCAGATCGGCCTTTTTAAAAGCTCATTATCAACGCGATCAATCACTATCTCTCATGGAAACGTTCCAATTTTTTGCCATAGAATTCTGGCAGCGATTTGACGTTCACCGTTCATATTCAAAGCCGCGATAGTCGTGCGGCCAATTGCAGTAAGTCCTGTGATTCGCGCCTGGTGTGATTCCAATGAAAGTGTTTCTCCCATTTATCTTGCCGTGGATTAAAAAGGCGCATTATTCTTCTGCGGGTGGTATCCATGCCCATTCTTTTTTGATATTTGCGCCCATTGCAGGAATGGCAGGCGAGAGCAAGATTGTCGATGTCGTCGCTGCCGTCGTAAATGCGTGGGATAATATGATCGACAGGGAAGCGATGATTGAACAGAACTTCAGGAGCATGACAATACTCGCAACGATAGCCGGCTCTTTCAGCTACAAGATCATACAAGCTCACAGATGAAGGATCTCCCTTTATCGGTTCTTGCGTTTTCTGTCCGCTCTGACTTTTCCTTCTTTCGTCAATGAACGCAAGGACGCCAACGCTTTTCTTTTTTGCAACTGCCCTCTTTCATCAAACAATTCCGGATGGCTTTTTTGCACGAGTTTTTTGGCGCGAGCGATGGCGGTATCGAGCTCCACATCGCCAAGCGCGATCAATTCAGCCTGTTCCGTTGGAGTGAGCAAGCGCACTTCTTTTTCCGCCAGCAACTCGTCATAGCGCGCCGTGAAAGTTTGGGGTTTAGCAATACGGCCAAGCACTTTTATGTTGATGCGTACTTGATCCCCCGGATTAAGACTAAGCCGCTTTTGCACGGATGGCACAATTGGCAACAGGCCGTTTTCAAGAACGACGGAAGTAAAGTTGGCAACCATAAAACGCCCTCGCAGATAAGTATGGGTTTAGTATCGAATAAAGGATACGAAATCTCCGGCCCAAAGTCAAACTTAAAAACTATTTTCTCAGCACCGATTTTCACAGAACGTTCAAACTTCTCTTGATCATCGCCTCAGCCTTTTCCCAATTCAAATCCTCGAGCCTTTCGATAGCATCGCACAACTCCGCCAAAATCCGATCCTGAATTTTGCCGCGTGACAACGCTACCGAATAGGGCAACCGATGAAAAGTCACCATCGAATATTTGGGCAGGAAAATCGCCGGATATTTCTGCTGCAAAGCTTGTTCGACTTTTTTCTTGAAAAGAAATTTGGAATCGGCAACGTGATCGCGCATCTCGATAAAATTTTCCAGAGCCAGTTCGGCAATAGCATCCGTATTGGTTTTGCGCAGCTTTTCAAATTCAGCAAAAACTTTTTGCCAATCATTGCCATGCTGGTCAATACACTCGGCCAGATACGCGCAACTTTCAAAGGCGCAATTCACGCCCTGTCCAAAGAAGGGGACGATGGCATGCGCCGCGTCGCCGAGCAATAAGGCCTTACCGGCGATATGCCACGGCTGGCATTTGATGGTGACCATGGCGCTGGTGGGATTGGAAAAATAATTCTCAACCAAATTTGGCATCAACGGCACCACGTCGGGGAATTGCGTTTTGAAGAAATTTAAAACCTTCTCTTCGCTGTCGAGACTCGCAAAGCCCGGATCGCCTTCGAATGGAAAGAAAAAAATGCAGGCAAAGCCGCCGTCGATATTCGGCAGCGCGATGAGCATATAGGTTTTGCGCGGCCAAATGTGCAGCGCATTTTTTTCAATTAGATATTCGCCGTTGGGCCCGCTGGAAATCGTCAATTCTTTGTAGCCGTGCTCCAGATATTGTTGCGAAAAATTGAAGCGCCCGAATTTGAGCATGTCCATCCGAATCGCGGAGGCCGAACCATCGGTGCCGATCACGACTTCGGTTTGAACTTTTCGCGCCTGCCCAATAATATCGTCGTCTTGCAATTCTATTGCGCCGGTTTTAAAATCCATTCCTTTGCAGCGCTCGTTGAAATGAATTTTGACGTTCGGATGTTTCTCGGCTTCGTTCATCAACGCCATGCTCAATTCGCTGCGTAATACGGCGTAGATGACTTCGGTATCGTCCTTGCCGTAACGTTGAAACGTCAATTCGCCGGTGACGGCGTGCATCATGCGGCCTTTCATCGGCACGGCGATTTTCATGATTGAATCCAACACGCCGACTTCGCGCATGGCATGAATGCCGCGCGTGGAGATAGCAAGATTGATCGAGCGCCCGGCGCTAATTTGGTTTTTGCGCATGTCGGGGCGGCGCTCGTAAATGTCGACGTGAAAGCCGCGTTTAGCGAGATAAATCGCCAGCAGCGAGCCCGCCGGCCCCGCACCGATGAGGGTGACTCTTATTGAAGAATTGTTTCTCACAATGTCTGATCTCAAAAAAATTCGACATTGTCATTCCGTAGGAATCTTGTTTGGTGCTTAAATTTATACTGGATAGCAACAAGTTTCCTGCGGAATGACAACTTCTAGTGGTTCTTTATTTCTTTAACAAAAATCTCCACGAACCGATACACCTCGAAAAAAGAATTATACAACGGCGCCGGCGCTACACGCAAAATATCCGGCTCGCGCCAATCACAGATGACGCCTTGCGCCGCGAGCCGATCACAAATCATACGACCGTGCCGATGCATGCGGATGGAGAGTTGCGCGCCGCGTTGCGCCGGATCGCGCGGCGTAATGATCGAAAAATTTTGGTTCGGATATTGGCCGAGCAGGAACTCCAAATAGCCGGTGAGCAAAACACTTTTGGCGCGGAGTTTTTCCATGCCGGCTTCGTCAAAAATATCCATCGACGCGCGCAACGCCGCCAGCGGCAAAATCGGCGGATTGCTCAATTGCCAGCCTTCCGCGCCGGAGATGACGTCGAAATGCGGGCCCATTTGAAAACGCGTTTTTTTATTGTGCCCCCACCAGCCGGCAAAACGGGGCAACTCCGGTTTATTGGCGTGCCGTTCATGAACGAAGCATCCGGCGAGGCTTCCGGGACCGGCGTTGAGATATTTGTAACTACACCACGCGGCGAAGTCGACATTCCAATCGTGTATTTGTAAAAACAAATTTCCGGCCGCGTGGGCTAAATCAAAACCCACCACACAGCCCTGCGCCTGGCCGGCTTTCGTGATACGTTCCATTTCAAACGCCTGTCCGGTCGCATAGTTAACGCCGCCGAGCATGATCAATGCAATGGTCTCGCCTTCTTTTTCAATAAGTGTTTCGATATCGTCGGTGCGAACATTCACTTCACCCGGGCGCGGCTGCAACTCGATGAGAGAAGTTTTGGGATCGAAGCCGTGAAATTTAATTTGCGATTGGACGGCATATTGATCCGAAGGAAACGCGTTGGCTTCGATGACGATTTTATGCCGCTGCGGCGTCGGACGATAAAACGAAACCATCAGCAAATGCAAATTCACCGTGAGTGAATTCATCACCACGACTTCGATGGGTTTCGCGCCGACGAGCCGCGCTGTCTGCTCGGTGAGAAACTCGTGATACGGCAGCCATGGATGTTTCGCCTGCAAATGCCCCTCGACGCCGAGCAATTCCCAGTCTTTTAATTCTTGCTCGACATAAGCGCGGACGGTTTTGGGTTGCAATCCCAATGAATTGCCGCAAAGATAAATGCAATCGCCGCCATTTTTTGTTTTGGGAATATGAAAGCGCTCGCGATATTTGGCTAAGGGATCGGCGCCATCCATTTCGAGGGCAAAGGATTTATTCGCCTGGAAATCATTCATTACGGATGAAATAAATTGTGTTTATCGGTTGTTGTGTTTATCAGTTTTGTTGTTTCCTGCGGACGCAGTCTATTTGTTGGTGGTAAAATAAAGCCAGAATTAATTTCTGAATTTTGCTCCGCAATGGCACAACGCGGACGAGCCGCAACCAAAAAAGATTAACACGGAGAAAACAGAGCAAACAGAGAGGGTAATGCTTGGAAAACTCTCTTTAGCTTTGTAATCTCTGTTTGCTCTGTTTTCTCTGTGTTGGAAATTTTTGTTATTTTTGCACCGCGTGGCGCGT
>Ga0247727_10008687_pt1 | contig 18743 bp, 18 predicted proteins | sample WisWelCaveWW1625_FD_202498 | JGI IMG/M metagenome (GOLD analysis project Ga0247727, IMG submission 202498) | Biofilm microbial communities from Wishing Well Cave, Virginia, United States - WW16-25 | ecosystem: Environmental > Aquatic > Deep subsurface > Groundwater > Cave microbial mat | place... | reverse complement strand
CTCCGTGAATCGCTTGCGCATGGCTTGAGCCTCCTTCCCCTGTGTTGTAACCCCGGGGAACTCTACGTGCAAGTGGCTTGAATTTTTGGGGAGGGGTCAACGGATCCAACATCAGAACCAATGGATGCTGTTCGAGTTATGATGGGACACTCGTGATATGGTTTATTGTCTCCAGTTCTATCTGTATTTCAACAGGTAAGGTGTATAGGATCTTCGGATGAAGAAGTGCAGCTACTACAGTGAGCGTGCTCTCGAAAGCGCCTTGGCCCTCTTTCTGGGGTTTGGAGCAGCCATTCAAGTTCAGGCAAACGAGCCAGCAACTGCGCCGGCAATCTCGGCACTCGAGGTTCCGCATGAATTAGGCCGCATCTCGCAGCGGTTGCCTGCAACGGGCTCTTCCACCAAGGAGACCAGGCTTGTGGTCATTATCCAAGACGCTCACGGTAACTACACCGCCCAAAAGTCCATGGCTGGCATCCTGGATTACCTGGCCGAGCACTATGGCTTAAAGCTCATCTTCATGGAAGGCGCCGAAGGCAATGCGTCGTTGGAGTATCTGAGGCACACAGGGCCTCTAAGCGTCAGGAAGCAGACGGCTGAGAATTACCTGAAAGCCGGCCTCATCTCAGGGGAAGAGTACATCGATACCGTTTCAGATCATGATTGGGTTGTCTGGGGCGCTGAAGACTTGGAACTCTATGAGAAGAACTTCAACGCCATGCTAGAATCCGAAGCCCTAAAGCCACAGATCGAGCCCCAGCTTAAGATGATTCAAGAGGCGATCAGGGAGCTCAAAAACAGACACTATGGCCTGCAGCTCAAGGAACTGGAGAGCCGAAAACTTGCATACGCTTCAGGTGAATTTAAGCTCGGCGGATATCTGAAGTATTTGGTCGATCAAAACACTGCCCTAGGATTATCGTTGGATGCTTACCCTAACATAGCACTGATGGTTGAGCCGCAAGCTCCAGTATCGGCCGAGAAGTTCAAAGAAGAAATCCAGGTATTCGCCTTGCTTAAGGAAATTAGGACCTTGGAGCGTTCAGTTATCGAGCATACTGCCCAAACACCGCAGGAAAACCAGCTTCTCTCCATTCAAGAAGGGCTAAGCGCCTATACCAAAGCCTTGGCCAGGGAATGGACATCCGATGATTACAGAGCCTTCCAAGAACACCACGATTCTTGGCAATTCAGCATATGGCTTGCCCAGATCAGGGAGCTTGCTTTGGCCAACGGCATAGCTTTTGATTGGCATGGCGATCCGACTGCATTAGATCAATCCCTCCAAGATGTCATCCGGTTCTATGACGCGACGCTTGAACGGGACGCGGCTATTCTTCGTAACGTTCAGGAGAAGATGGGCTCCGAAGGCCGAGCGCTCTCAGCGCTGGTTGTGGGAGGCTTCCATTCGGAGAACATAGCTCAGCTGCTTATCCAGAACGGCCTCAACGTAGCGATTCTAACCCCGGTTGTAGGCAATGACGATCCATCCATTAACTATCTTGAGGTTATGAAATACAAGTATCAGGACTACCAGCACAAAAACCGCCCTCGTAGCGCTGGCGAGCTTTGGGATGAAGATGCGGCTGAATAATCGACTCAACCGTAGAACTGCCGCGCTAGCCGGCGCTCTTCTGCTGGCCATTCCACAATCTTCGATTACGGCTGTTGCAGCGCTATCGCCCGATAGTTCGGCTTTAATCGCCCTGCATAGCTCTGAAAGTCCAGCCATCCCGCACCTGAGAGCCATCCAGGATCTGATCAACACCTTCAAGAAAACCAAGACCAATATTCACTACGAAGGCCCATTTAGCGAAGAGGCATGGAAAAGACCTCGCGATAACAATCCCGAAATAATCGAAATAACGAAAGATGTACTTAAATCCGAACATGGTCTGTGGATTCAAGTTATGTACCTGGAAAAGCTGGTCGAATGGGCCAAGCGTAGCGGATATCTCGGTGAGCAATCAGGCGCTTTGATCGTGAAAGATGAAAATTGGTTCGAGAAGGCACTTGAAGAAGCTCCGGTCATACTTAGAATGGCAGATTCCGGTCCCGTGCAACAAGACCGGAGCCTCTCCAGCATTCCGAATTCTCAATTCGATCAGGAGAAACATAGCCACGATCCCAGTTTAAGCCTCGAGGGGGGGTAGAGGAAGACACCAAGGGCCGCCTAGTCTTCGATCCGGCGCTCAAGGAGCTACTGTTGCAGCGCGGTTATCCGGAAACCCAGTTACATTATCTGTCAGAGAACCCAACCGTTCGATTCTTCAACCTTGAAGAAAGAAAAGCAATCCATGTTTCGATCTTGCAGCTTATTGAAGGCCAGGATACTAAATCTGCAGCAACGGTCATCGAAAAGCACTTTCCCCCTTCAAGCGAACGGAATGCGGATACTGCTTCCACTGTTTCCTTCGGTGAATTGCTTGAGCTGAAGAAGGCGCATGAACAAGGGACGTTTTCGGTACGTACCAACCAGATCGCAGTGGATGGTATTCGAATTCCTTCTACGGACCCCCCCTATTTTCCCGATTTGCCCGATGCTGAAAGACAAACGGTGAATGAACACGGCCTCAGTATCCTAGGGGATGGCAAGGTCGCTGTTATCGTTCCAGCTGCAGGCACCGGCAGACGTTTCGGAGGATATCAACTTCCGGAAGATCACCCGGATAGGCAAAAAGTCTTGACTGAAGTTCTTGAAATTGGCGGCCAATCTCGCTGTGCACTGGAGGTTCGTGCTGCCCATTTGAAGTGGTGGCTGGAAAAGGGAGTTAACGTTCCAATGCTGGTTATGGGAAGTCATCGCAATTCCGCGACCATAAAGAAAAAATTGGTAGATAAGCATCAATATGGATTGGCACAGGGGCAGGTGACGATCTATACGCAACATGGAATATTCCGACTCAATCCTACGGGAGACGATCTGCGTTATGATATGGAGACGATCACAAGGATTCAAAGGAGTTATGAGCAGACGAGCCCTGGTATGGACTGGTATGCCTACCGCGACAGAGAAATTGATGAAATGCTGGCCGCCAATGGCACGCCAGGAGATTTCTTTAGGAAGAATGATGGCAGAGTAAGCCTTGCGCCGGCGGGTCATCAGGAGGCAATCACGTTACTGGTGTTGAACCGTCAGCTATTAACGCTTGCCCGAAAGGGTATAAGCCATATTGTGATGGCAAACGGCGACGATACTGGTTTCGTATTAGATCCGGCAAAGCTCGGATATTTTGACAACAGACCGGAAGGAATGATGGCTGTATTTGTCCGGAGAGATATTACATATACCTTATCCCTGAATGGAAACAACTACCAAATAATCGTTCGTCACCGCGATGTTATCAGCAGCGATTTGCCAATCGAATATTCGGTGCGCGTTCATGAAGAGGGAACACTGGAGATTACAAAAGAGGGGGAAGCGGCCCATTATGAGATCTTGAGCACAAATATTGAAAGTGGAGGCTATCTCATGGAATATGCGGACGATGAAGGGGGCTTTCGATCGGTTATTGTCGAACATCCCCAGATCCCCTCCACTATAGATCTCGTACGATTGCCATACTTTCACACAGCCCAACTTTATTTCAAGGTTTCTGCTTTACTCGAATTGTTTGGTTTGACGGATCTAGACGAATACGAGCGGATGTCGCAAGAAGCACTGTTGGCTCGTGTTCGGAGAACGCTCGAGGCATCTCCACCATATCTCGAAGTTAAGGATCTCGCTGATGTATCAGTCGATGGATCAGAGCCACAAATACGGAAGACAGTCCAGGTCTCCCGAACTGTAGGAGCCCTATCTTACCTCCTGAGAATGGTTCCCATCGTCATCGATCGTACAGGCCAAGAGGGGTTGGGTGGTCATTGGACATTGAAGACGCGCGGACACATTGATGCCGCCTCGAGTAGCTTCGCAAAAGCCCCTTGGAGAGACATGTTTGTTTTTGCAGAGTCACCGACAGAGCCCCAATATCTTCTTGATGACCGGCTCTTTCAACCGAACCATCCTGTTTTGCGGCAAGAGATGCCAATAGTCAACCCCAAAAATGACACTCCGATTCAACACGAAAATGCTCTTACGGGAAGCTATGGCGAAAAGATGGAAAGTTCGCGCGGGCTCACAAGGAATGGAGAGCCCATAGATAAATGGCGAATCATCCCCCACGTGGTGGAGTATATGAGAAATCTGGCCAAAATAGGCCGGCAATCGATATCTGTTCTTGAAGCGGGTGCTACGAAAGGGGGAATGCTGGGTGCAATTCAACAGGCCTTGGTTGATGCCGACCCCGCGGGGGAATGGAGACATGCGGTTCACTTCACTGCGATAGATATCAACCCGGACTTGATTACCGTTGGTAAGCGAGAACATCCCGACTTTAACTTCATACTCTTGGATCTGATCACAGGCGACCTTACCCCCTATCTTGGAACTCAAGATGTCGTTCTCTGTCCGAACGTTCTGCATGAAATATACTCAGCAGTACGCGAGGAGGACGGCACAATCGATGAACAGGGAGGCGAGGATCTGGTAACAAAACTTGTGGAGCGTACTATCGGTATGTTGAAGCCGGATGGGCTTTTTGCTGTGTTTGACGGCGTTCTGCCGGAGCATGGGAATGAGTTCGTGCGAATTCGGTTTAAGAATGCGGCGGCCAGAGACCGATTCAGGTTCTTTGTTGAAACTTATGCTGCATTCAAGTGGGAGCCTGAATGGCTTGAGAATAATTGGGAAGTGCGCCTGCCTATGAAGGCGCTGGCCCGATACCTGATCAAGTGCTACGACACGCCTTTTAGAGAAGACTGGCTTAAATTTGAAATGGAACGATGGTCTGACCTGCCGGAAGATTTCCAGAGATATATTCAACTGAAAACTGGCCCGGTTTATGCGGACGATAGGGTTTGGTGGGAAATTGAGAGGTTCGAAACCAGCGCATATTTTACTCCGCTTCAGTTCAGAGAGTTGTTTAAACAGCTTGGTATCGATCTGCGTCACATTGAACTCCTGGTATCTTTTCCAAGGGTGAAACAGCTTGACCATGAAATGGTCAGCGAGGGGTTGACCCTTCCTCCGCAAAAGATCCTAATAACGGGCACAAAGAATTCGACTGACGAGTCGGCAGCGATTGCGGGGGTGCTTACAACGATGCTCTCAAGTCATCCGAAGCGATGGCGCGTCATTCGGCAGGATGAGCGACTGCTAGCTTTACCTTACACGGCGGATGCGGGGCGTCCATTAGCTGATGATTTTGTAGAACTCTTTCAATCCAATCCGGTTCCAGCGGCATCGGACTTTTTTCCGAGCATCGCTGATCACATCGCATCCTATCGTGAGTCCGCAGAGGGAGCTTAGGAGTGCAATGCCCCCCGTTAATCAAAAGCTATTTACTGAGTACCTTGAGTAAAGGATGTAGTGTTACGACAGTCACCCTTGTGGCAGGTAGATTCTATATCCAGAGCTGACGGTCCAGGCTGCGGTATTGGATCGATTCCGCGATGTGCTCAGGCTGAATGACATCGGCCGCGGCCAGATCCGCGATAGTGCGAGCGATGCGCAGGAGTTTCGCGTAGGAGCGCGCTGAGAGCGACAATTCCTTCATCGCGGCGTGGAGCAGCTTGGTTGCCTCCGAAGTCATACCGCAGAATTCCTTAAGCTGCTTCGTGCGCAGCTGCGCATTCGGGAGCATCTGACCGCGCTGCAGCCTAAACGCTTGAGCGCGCAGCACGCGCTCGCGGATCTCAGCCGACGTCTCGCCTGACGGCGCGTTGGTTAGCGCTTCCAGCGGCACCGCCGGCACTTCTATGTGCAAATCAATCCGATCCAGTAGCGGGCCGGAGAGCTTCGACAAGTAGCGTTCCACTTGCGGGCCGCTGCACCGGCAGCGCGCGCCTTTGCCGCGATCCATCAAATGCCCGCATGGGCAGGGGTTCATTGCCGCCACTAACATAAACCGCGCGGGAAAAATGAGCGTGCGCTTAGCCCGCGCGATATGGATGCTGCCGTCTTCAAGCGGTTGGCGCAGGCATTCGAGCGCGTCGCGGTGAAATTCAGGGAGTTCGTCCAGGAATAAAACCCCTTGGTGCGCCAGGGACAGCTCGCCGGGCCTAAGTGAAGAGCCGCCGCCAATCAAAGCGCTGGCGGAGCTGGTGTGATGCGGGGCTCGAAACGGCGCTCGCCGCATCAAGCCGCCTGCGGCCAGAAGTCCTGCGATGCTGTGGATAGCGCTCACAGCAATCGCTTGTTCTTGGGAAAGCTCAGGCAAAGTCGTGGGCACGCGTTGCGCGAGCATGCTTTTTCCGCTTCCAGGCGGGCCGACCAAAAGAATATGATGGCCGCCGGCCACGGCGATTTCAAGCGCCCGTTTGGCGTAGGCTTGGCCTTTTACATCCGCAAAATCCAGCGCGGCATCCAGCGCGTCGGCAGGCGCAAGGGCTGAGGGCGCGCAGGAAGCATCGGGTTTGACAAGATCAGGCAGCGGAATTTCGCCGTTTAAAATAGCGACAGCCTCGCGCAGCGTGCGGATGGGAACGATTTCAAAACCGCCGACCGCGGCTGCTTCCGCCGCGTTGGCCGCTGGAAGAAACAACCGCCGCGGCATTTGCCGCAGAGCCAATGCGATGGGGAGCACCCCCGGCACCGGCCGCACTTGGCCATCCAATGCGAGCTCTCCAAGGGCTACGATCTGGGAAAGTCCAGCGGCATCTACCTGGCCGGATGCGGCCAGTATCCCCAAGGCGATCGCCAGGTCGAACACCCCGCCTTCTTTTTTCAAATCAGCGGGAGCGAGGTTGACCGTTACCTTTTGGGAGGGCAGGCGGTATTGGGTGTTGGCAATGGCGGCGCGGACGCGCTCCCGTGATTCCCGGACCGTTTGGTCGGGCAATCCGACAATGCACAGGCTTGGCAGACCACGGCCGGCGTCCACCTCGACATCGACAGGGAGGGCGTCTAAACCCAAGGTAGTATAGGAGATAGCACGAGCAAGCACTTCGAAAAACACACTTGTGTTCTGTGTGCGGGGAGGATTATAATCGACAATAACATAAGCTAACCTACCCGGTCAAGGAGATTTCTCGTCAATGGGATCCACGACAGGTCGCGTGTTGTTGATGGTGCTGGCGGTTACGTTGCTAGCTAGCCTTGCCTATGCCGTTTCGATGAACCAAGAGCGCACGCGCATCTCAGATGCCTACCAGGAAGCCCAGCAATCACTGTCGCAGTTGGAGAAAGAGCGCGCCAACCTTATTCAGGAGCTTGCCGGGTCAAATGAAGAACTCAAAGATCTAAGCGGTGTTCGCGAAGAGCTTATGCGCTGGAAATCGGAGCTGGACAACACGCAAACCAAGCTCGAACAAACACAGGCCGAACTCGCTTCGCTACAAGTTGAATACACGCAGCTGCGCAACACCAACACCTCGCTTGTCACGCAATTGAACAGCGTTACCGACGAGAAGAGCGCGCTCGAATCCAAGTTCTCCAATATCGATGAGCTTAAAGGCGCTATTCGTCAGGTTAAACGTGAAATGTGGGCTAGTCGCATGCAGGCTTGGAGAGAACATATCGAGGCTTCCCGCGAAGAAGACCTTAAGCGATTGGAAGCGGGCAATCGCGGCTTCATCGTACGCAACGGCGCACCGACGCTTGGAAACGCGTCACGCGTGCAGGTGCGCGTTTTGGAGCCTCAGACCGCCTCACCATGATTGAGGGGATGCGTTCAAACCAGGCCTTGGTGGCATGGTTCGTGGCGTGTATCGTCGCTCAGGGAATTAAAGTCACGCTGGGCGTTGTACGTTTGCGCCGGTTCGATTTCCGTTGGCTTATCGGAACAGGCGGCATGCCCAGCACTCACGCAGCCGGCGTCACGGCGCTTAGCGTATCGATCGGCTACCAAGTGGGTTTTGATACCCCGATTTTTGCCACAGCCGCAGCTTTCACCGTGATTACCCTTTTCGATGCCCAGGGTGTTCGCCGTTGGAGCGGGCGCCAAGCGCAGGTGCTTAACAAAATGCTTGAAGATATTTACTTTAAGCGGCGGATTCACGAGGAACGCGTTAAGGAATTGCTGGGACACACGCCGCTTGAGGTGTTGGCAGGCGTGGGAGTCGGCGTGGTAACGGCCTTGGCGCTTCTTTAAAAAACAGCGCTTCTCGGCACGCAGAGCACACAGGACGGAAAGGAGTGGGTATGCGTCGGCAGGTGATCGCAGGTACGGTGGCCGGATTGGTTTTGGTCTCCGGCGTTGGGATTATCGTCTTAGGCAATCAGCAGGGTATTTTTGCCGAAAAGGAAAAGCAGCTCTTAACGGCAGCCGAGCGCGCCGAAAAACAGGGCGATTGGGTGCAGGCCCAAACTCTGCTTGAGGAGATGATCGCAACCTTTCCGGATTCGCCCTGGACAGACGATGGGCTTTTGCGGTTGGCGCTGATTTATCGGCAGCAGCAAAAGCTGAGCGAGGCACGCAAGCTCTGCCAGACGCTTTTGGATAAGTTTCCCCAATCGTCCTTAGGCGAGCAGACACAAACGCTGCTTGGCCAGATCAACATCGCGCTCTTATTCTCACCGGTGGTCGCGCAAGAAGATTCGATCTACGTCGTTCGGTCAGGCGATACTTTGGCTGAGATAGCGCAATCGCACAAGACGACGGTGGATTTTGTGAAGCGCTCTAACGCGCTGAAGAATGATATTATTCGCCCGGGCCAGCGGCTTAAGGTGCCCAAAGGCCTTTTCTCTATAGTGGTCGACAAATCGCAGCGCCAGCTGCTGCTCACGCGCGACGGCCAATTCATTAAACTTTATGACATAGCCCCCGGTAAAGAAAACTCCACTCCTGAAGGAACCTTCAAGATCATCAACCGCATACCCAATCCTGTGTGGTACGCGCAAGGGGCGGTCGTTCCGCCGGACAGCCCTGAGAACGTGCTGGGCACGCGCTGGCTGGGCTTTGATAAGCCGGGCTACGGCATCCATGGAACAGTCGAAATGATTCCAATCATGCAGCAACAGAGCGCCGGTTGCGTGCGCATGGTCAACAGCGACGTCGAAGAGCTTTTTACCATCATTCCCATCGGCACGGAAGTCACGATCGTCAACTGACGCTTCAGGCGTTGGGCCGGCTCTCCCTAAAATAGGCAGCTAACCGTATGGGCAACTACCGCTACGATTTTGAGAAGCCGATCGCCGAGTTCGAGCAGCGCTTGCAAGAAGTTGAGCGCGCCGGCGGCCGGCAGAAGCATCCGGATCTGGCCAAAAATCTTGAGCAGCAGCTTGACCAGCTCAAGCGCAAGATTTACGGCGGCCTCACCCCTTGGCAGCGCGTGCAGCTGGCGCGCCATCCGCTGCGCCCGTATACCCTCGACTATATTGCGGCGATTACGACTGATTTTATTCAGATTAGGGGCGATCGCCTCTTCGGTGATGACCGCGCGCTGATAGGCGGGGTCGCTAAAATCGAAGGCCGGCCCTGCATGGTGATGGGCCATCAAAAAGGCCGCGACACCAAAGAGAACCTGATGCGCAACTTCGGATCAGCGCATCCTGAAGGTTACCGCAAGGCGCTGCGTTTGATGCGCCTGGCCGAGAAATATCATCTGCCGATCCTTATTTTGATCGATACACCGGGCGCCTACCCGGGAATCGGGGCAGAAGAGCGCGGCCAAGCGCATTCCATCGCCTACAATATCCGCGAAATGGGGCGCATCAAAACCCCGATCTTCATATGTGTTATTGGTGAGGGAGGCTCGGGCGGCGCGTTAGGCGTCGGCGTGGGCGATTGCGTTTGCATGCTGGAAAATGCGTACTATTCGGTGATTTCACCGGAAGGCTGCGCGGCCATTCTTTGGCGTGACCGCGCCAGAGCGCCTGATGCCGCGGCGGCGCTGCGTTTGACATCTTCGGATTTGTTGCGCTTTGGCATCATCGATGAGGCGATTGAAGAGCCGCTGGGCGGCGCGCACTTGGACCCCGAAATTGTCTCGCAGCGCATTCGGGCATCTTGGCTGCGGTTCTTGAAGTTTGCTTCTACCATGACGCTTGACGCGCTGCTGGACAGGCGGTATGAGCGCATCCGGCGTATCGGCGCGTTTAGCGAGCAACCCATCACCGCCGTCGCGCAAACAGATCCTTCCGAAACCGCGATAGATTCTTCCGAAGACGCCACCGGTACGGCCGGCTGAGGCCTGTTTTTGCGCCTCGGGCGGCGCTTCAGGGACACACTTCAGAGCGCTCGTTGACGGTTCGTTGCTTTAATGCGAAAATAGCCTCTCAAATTTGCGGGGCAGTAGCTCAGTTGGGAGAGCGCCACAATGGCATTGTGGAGGTCAAGGGTTCGATCCCCTTCTGCTCCAGGTTTTAGCACGCGGTTGATCTTATAAGTGCATCGCCCTCACTTGCATTCCTTAGGAATCAAGTCATGCGAAAAATCCGATCCCTGGCCGCGCTGTTTTTCGGCTTATTTTTCTTAGGGGCTACCGCAAGCGCATTCGCTGGTAGCGCCGCTAATCCGGACACATCCGCGTTACCTTTTCTCAGAGTTCAAGGGGACAAAATCGTTACAGAATCCGGCCAAACAGTGCTGCTGCGAGGCTTTCAAGGCTTCGGATTTTATCCGCTTTCCAAGGAGATGTACCTAAAGGCGGTCTGGGATAGGGGTGCCGACCCTTATTCTTTCGACAAGTACGCTGTGGACTTGAGGCGCTATATCCTGACGGATTTTGATGTTCAAGAGATCAAGAGCACAAAGGCAAATGCCGTCAGGTTGTGGTTTAACCTCCATGAAATCCAAAAGGAACCATTCCGCTACAGCCAAGTGTCCCTGGATCTCTTAGAGGATACGGTCAACCATTTCGGGCGTAACGGCATCTACGTGATTCTTGTTCTGGGCGGCACCGGACAGAATGACTATCCCGATTCAGCGATTTATACCGAGCGCGGCCTGTCTTTATGGGATAAAAGTAATGGCTTGTGGGAGCAAACCATCGCCTTATGGGGCACGCTTGCTGAGCGCTTTAAAGATAATCCCGCAATTGCAGGTTTTGACATCATCAATGAACCACAATCGCCTACCAAAGAAGCTCTGCATGATTACTATGAAGATGCCATCCAGGCGATCCGCCAGCATGACCGGAAGCATATTCTCTTTCTTTCAGTAGCTGAAAAAAATGAGCATACGTACCAATTAGGCGGGCATTACGATGATCCGAACATCGCGGCGACCTTCCATTATTACTTTCCGCACGATTTTACCTTGGAGCCGGATAAACCCGGCATGAGCTATCCGGGCTACTATAACTTCTGCCCACCTGATACGGCTCGCAGCGCTTGCAGCAAGCAATACTGGACGCGCGAGACACTTGAGCAGATCTTTAAGACCGCGCTCGCGCTTGAGGAATTGAAGGGAAAGCCCATCTTTATCGGAGAATTTGGCGCGGACGCTCGAAGAGACTCGCAGGGTGGTTTGCAATGGATCGCTGACGTCACCGCGATCATGAACGCAAATCATCTGCATTATACGATGCATAACTACAAGCATCGATTCTTCCAGGGCTACTGGATCATGAAGCCTGAAACGAAACGCGAGATGGCTAGGATCTTATCCGGACTTGCCGATGGAACGCTAACCTATGAAGATATATCCGAGGAACAGAAAGAAGCGCTCTCGACAGAAAAAGGGCATTCTCGAAGAGAAGGCATTAAAGAATTATTAATTTCAGCCTTCGGCGCAGGCTCTGGCGAGGATAGCGGCGGGCAGAATCCTACGCATCCGCGTCGTGATCGCCTACGGCGATTTTGGAAGAAAATCCAAGGTCATTAACGCAATTGATCGAGCCGGAGTGGTGGAACTGGCATACACGCGGGTCTCAAAAACCCGTGGCCGCAAGGCCATGTGGGTTCAACTCCCACCTCCGGCATTTTTTGATCGCTAGCCCACCAGGCGCCAGGGCGCGGGTAACGGATAGATAGAGGAGTATTGGATGCGCGAGAATATTTCAACCGGCGGAAAATGGGAGCCGATCATCGGCTATTCGCGAGCGGTAAAGGCGGGCTCCTACATTCATGTCTCAGGAACGACAGCGACAGGCCCGCAAGGGTTGGTTGGGGTGGGCGATCTTCACGCGCAAACCGTTCAAGCCCTCAAAAATATCGAATCGGCTTTGAAGCAAGCAGGGGCCTCGCTTGAGTCTGTGGTGCGCACGCGTTTGTATCTTACCAATATTACAGAGTGGGAAAAAGCCAGTCGCGCCCATGGCGAATTTTTCGGATCAATCCGGCCGGCCTCGACGATGGTTGAAGTCAGCAAGCTCATCGATCCCCAAATGCTGGTCGAGATCGAAGCCGACGCTTACGTAGGGGATTAGGCGTCGCGTTTGATTGTCGGCTCCCGCAGCACCGTGTTATACTCACCGCATGCCGCAGTTCGTGTACCGAGCCAAAGACAGCTCGCTGCACATCGTTGAAGGTGTGATCGATGCCGATAATGAAGCGGCGGCGATCAGCCGGCTCGGCGGCCAGGGTGTTTTTCCTATCTCCATCGCTGAAGCGATGCATGCCCCGACAGGTAGAGCCCGATGGATCGCAGGCGGCATCTCGACCCGAACCCTTGCCTACACTACGCGCCAGCTTTCGGATCTGTTAAGCGGCGGCATTCCGTTGTTAAACGCGCTGACATTGCTCGGCAAGCAGACCGAGCATCCCCGTTTGCAGCGCGTTGTTGACAACCTGGCCGCGTCGGTCCGCGAAGGGCGCGCGCTGAGCGAGGCCATGGCCAACCATCCCAGAGTTTTTCCACCGCTCTATCTATCGATGGTGCGCGCGGGCGAAATCGGCGGCGCTTTGGATGAAGCGCTCTCGCGTTTGGCTGATTTGGGCGAGCATGACGCGGAGCTAAGAGGCCGCATTGTCAGCGCCGCTGTGTATCCGATATTTGTGCTCGTTGTGGCGCTTGCGCTGACTATTTTTTTGATCGCTTGGGTTATTCCTAAGCTTTCTGAGGTTTTCATTGAATCCGGCCAGCAGCTGCCGCTGCCCACGCGGATACTGCTTGCGGTAAGCGGCGCGTTGACGCAAGCTTGGTGGGCGTGCCTTGCCGGCGCCCTCATTTGCTGGTGGGCCGGCGCAGCGTGGCTCAAGAGCGCGTCCGGCCGGGCGATGCGCGATCGCCTGATCATGTCGCTTCCCGGTATTCGCACCTTAACGCGGCAGATTGAGACCGCGCGTTTTGCCCGCACGCTGGGGGCGATGATGAGCCAGGGGGTTCCCGTGCTGCAAGCGCTCGAAGTGGTCGGCCATCACATGGGCAACATGCTGCTCAAAGAAGCGGTCGTTCGCATCCAGGCAGCGGTCCGCGAAGGATCGAGCATCGCTGCGGCGATTACCGCCTCGGGGCAGTTTCCGGTTTTCGTAAGCAACATGGTGGCGGTCGGAGAAGAAGCGGGTAAGATTGATTCTTCGCTCTTAAAGATCGCAACGGCATACGAGCGCGAAGTGGATCGAACGATTCGCGCGCTGACAACGGTGCTTGAACCTGTGCTGTTGCTCGTTGTGGGAGGGATGGTCATGTTCATAGTTCTTGCGATGTTGTTGCCTGTTTTTGAGATTGGGTTGGTGGTCCAATGAGTTGTCCTTGGCAAAGAGAATTCAAGAAACGGGATAAGGGTTTTACTTTGAAGGGTTGTGATTTGAAGGGTTTTACTTTGATCGAGCTGATTTTGGTGGTGACGATTATCGGGGTTTTGGCGGCGATGGTTGTTCCGCGTTTTGTGGGCAGGTCCGAGCAAGCCAAGAAGGCCCGCGCCAAAGCCGACACTGCGTCTATCGGTACGGCGCTTGATTTGTACGAGCTGGATATGGGCCAGTATCCAGCCAGTCTTGAAGACCTGGCCAAACGCGAAGCCCCGGCTGGGGTCGAGTCTGATCAATGGAACGGCCCGTACCTTAAAAAGGGTTTGCCTAAAGACCCTTGGGGGCGCACCTATATCTACAGCGCCGAATCCCAGCACAGCCAAGATTTCGATCTGTATTCGCTGGGGCCGGATGGCCAGCCGGGAAACGACGATATCGCGAATTGGGATTGATCCTAGGGCGGTAATAGCCGAAGCTTGCAAGCCTTGCGCGGGAGCCGCGAGGCATTTGTCGCTTTCGCGACGCGGCATGACCTTGCTTGAGATCGTCATCGTCAGCGTGGTGCTCGGTGTTTTGCTTGTTTCTTCGTTGCCGCGTTTTTCACAGACCGCCGAGCGGCTTCGCGTGGAGCGGGGCGCTGCGGAACTGGCGCAGCTATTCCGCTACGCGCACGCGCGGTCTATAGCCGAGGGTAAAACGGTCTTATGGCGGTGGGACGAATCTTCTCGTCAAATTCAGCTGTCTACGCTCACGCTGGACGGCACGGAAACGCCGCTAAGCGATCGTTTCAAGTCTACGCATCCGCTGGACGCTCTGGCGGAGTTTGAGCTTTCCGATGGAGAAGAGCCGATCGATGAAGGGCGATTTTTTCCGGACGGAACCGCCGAGCGAGCGACGGCGCGACTCGCATACCGACAGATCGTTTATACCGTGCAGGTGGATGATGCGACCGGGCAAATTTCCTACACAAAAGGGACTGCTGATCATTGAGGCGGTAATCTGCGCCGTCTTGATTACCACCGGGTTGGTGGCGATCAGCCGCGGGCTTTCGAGCCAGCTTCAGGCACAGAAACGTCTTGCCGAAGAAGAGCGCATGCTGCTTCTGGTGCGGTCGGTTTTGACCGAGCAGGAGCGGCTTTTATGGTCAGGCGCGCTGACCGTAACGATGCGCGCGACCGCGTTTGAGGATCCGGACGCGGCTTACGAGTGGGAAATCCAAGCTTTTCCTCTTGAAGAGACGCTTGCCGATGAAGTGCCTCTTTGCCGTGTGGATGCGCTGGTTAGCCGCGAAGACGGCACCGGCAGAAAAGCGCGCTTGTCTACCTTATGGCCCACCAGCCGCATTCCGCCTGAATGGTTTTAGCGACGCATCGCCGCGGCTTTACGCTGGTCGAGCTTCTTGTGGCCTCCACGATGATGGCGGTTTTAATCGTTGGGTTGTCCGTGCATTTGCGCGCCGGGCTTGAGATATGGCGCAGGCTCAACACCGACGGGGACGCGCGTCAGCGGCTCTACGTGGCAACCGAACGGCTGGAACGCGACTTGGCGCAGGCCGTTATCATCGACACTCGAGAGGAAGCCTACGGCATCGGGCCGCCGATGCTGCCTCAGCCGTTGTTTGGCGCTTCCCAATTGGATTGGTATGTCGTTTACCCTTCAGGGCCTACGCGTCCGAATGGGGATGCCGCGTTTGTCAGTTATTGGTGCGGTGAATCCGAAGGTAAGCACGGGCTTTGGCGCACGGTCCTTTCGCTTTCGGCCGCGCGCGCGCGCCTAGAGACGACGCCGCAGCTCTTGCTTGACGGCTGCGAGTCGCTGAGCGTTCGTTACGCGTATTTGGCTCTCGAAGGAACCAGCGGGCTTGATTGGCGCGAGCAATGGAACGGCGGCATCGAGCGATTGCCGGCGCTGCTTGATGTGCGCATCGAGCTTTCCGATGGCGCGACTTTACGGCAAGTGCTGCCTGTCCCGGCGGGTGTTTTAGTCGCTTTCGAAGATGCGGCCGGGACGTGATGAGATGATCGCATGGAGCCGGCGCGGCTCGCTGATGGTGATGACGCTGTGGATCATCGCGATTTTGGGCATACTGGCTGTTGCCATCGGCAGGCAGCTGGCGCTGCAGGTGCGCATCACGCGCTACCGGCAGGCGCGCGCGGATGCGCAAGCTTTGGCGCGCGGCGGCATTGCTTTGGCTATGGAGCGCCTGATGCTGGATGCGCAGCGAGCGGATGAGCCGTATGATTGGTTGGGAGAAACATGGGCCGCAGGCCCTATCGGTTCTGAAGGCGGCGGCGTATGGAGCATCGGGGTGCCCAAGAGCGCCGATGATCCCGCCAATATTATCGCGCGCGTTGAGATCCGCATTACCGATGAAGACGGCAAGTTGGGGTTGAACAGTCTGGAGAATCCGGTTGTGTACGAAAGCTTCATTCGGCTGCTGGGTGCATCCGATCAGATCGACCTGATCGCCGATTATGTCGACGCGGATTCCGAGCCTCGCCCGGCGGGGTTGGAAGAACTTGAGGCGGTGGCGCCTTATCGCGCTAAAAACGGACCGCTCGCCGCGCTGTACGAAATCGGCGTCATCCCAGGCATCCGTCCGGAGACGCTGCTTGATTTAAGCCCGCACGCTTCTGTTTTTATACCCGCAGAAACGCTGATTAATATCAATACCGCTCCTGGCGCTGTATTGGTAGCCGCAGGGCTGACGACTTTGGCCGAGGCGATCGTTTCTTTTCGAGAGCAAGGCCATTATTTCACAGTTCTTTCGCCTGAGGTTGTGACCGATAGCCCGGCGGTTCCGCCTCCATTTGACCCGGGCGAGACCGAATTCCAAAATGTGTTGGACCGGTTGGGGGTGACGTCGCAAACATTTACCGTCGTTTCGGAGGCGACAACAGCCGATCCAGAAGTGCGCGTGCGGGTCGAAGCGGTGCTGCGAAGGACCGGCTGCGGTGACGGCATGTCTGAGCCTTGCATCGTATCTTGGAACGAGCAATGAAGCGATTGAAGGAACGCTTGCGATGAAAGGCCGGCTGGTTATCGAGTGGACTCGCGCGACCTTGCGTATGGCGCTGGCAGAGCTCGGCCGAAAACCCAAGCTAAAATTGTTCCGCACGGTCCCACTGGGCTCGCAAGACCTAACGGCTGAGGCGCTGGCGCAGCTCTACCGCGCTTTGGGCGTTTCCGTCAAGACGGCAGTGCTCGTGATTCCACGCGAGCAGGTGATCACCCGCGGCGTGCGCTTTCCGGCTACCCAAACGAGTGAGCTCGCGCAGATGGTCGAGCTTTACGCGCGCGCGCAGCTTCCGTACGCGCGCGAGCAAATGATCCTCGACTTTGCCGTGTTAGAGCAAAAGGCGGGTTTTAGCAATGTAGTCATCGTAGCCTGCCAGCGCGACGTGATCGATAAACCGCTTGCGCTTCTAAAGCAAATCGGTTTGGAAGTTCAGTGCGTTACGGTCACCTCTTGGGGCGTGGCTGAATGGTTTCGTCATCTGCCGAAACAATCCGAGCTGCCGGAACCGACGTTGATCGTTCATCTGGATGATGCGCGCACCGATCTGGTGCTGGTGGCCGATAAGCGGCTGCTTTCCAGCCGCAGCATCGGGCAGGGAACGCTTGACTGGGCCGATTTAGACCAAGTCGTCGAGCTGCTCGCGATAGAAGTGGATCGCAGCCGCGCGTCGTTGCGCAAAGAACTGCCGGATTTAGACGTGCAGTCCGTCGTGCTTACGGGGTTTGGAGCGCTCAATGAATGGGCGCTTCCGCTTAACCGGCGTTTGGGGCTTCCAGTTCAGGTTGTGCCAAGCGACTTGCCGTTTGCGCCGTGGAAATCAGCTCCGGATACGGGCGTTTCTCCGGTTGTTGCGGCCGCGGTTGCCGTTGGCGATTTGAACCGGTTGCTGCACTTAACGCCTCCTGAGCTTAAAGGACAGGTGAAGAGCCGCCACCAGCTCAACGAGCTGGTTTTAATCGGCGCGTTAACGGTCACTGTGATCAGCATGGCGGTTGGACTGATCGGCATGGAAGTGTACCGCCATCAGCGCGTCGTGAATCAGCTCGAGCAGGCGCTGTCGGGTTTATCGCCCCAAGCCAAGAGCGTGCAGGAGAAGCGGCGCGCCTCCTCGTTGGTAAATGGCGTGATCAGCCAACGCCGCCACCTGGCGCAGACCTTATCCGGTATTTTTCAGAACTTGCCGGAAGCGATGTCGCTTGAGGCGCTCAATTATGAGCGGTCGCGGCAAGAGTGGTCTCTGCGAGGCAGCGCAGCATCCACGCAAACAGTGCTCAACTATATCGCGCAGCTTGAGCAATTGCCTCAAGTACGCGCCGTGCGGCTCAAGTATTCGCGCCAGCGGCAAACGCTCTCTGGGGAGCGCATCGATTTTGAGGTGCTTGTGACCGCGGCATCGGAGGCATGACACGATGAAGCTTCCGTCTTTGCGCGCTAACGAACGCCGGTTGTTTGTCATCGTGGCGGTTATCCTCGGTGTTTGGGCGCTGCTGAGTTGGGGAATTCAGCCTTTATGGAACCGCGTGGCCGATTTGCGCCTTGAAGCCGAATCCAAAACCGAGCGTCTGGCCGCCTTGACGCGCCTTATGCAAGAGGCTCCCGCTGTGGACCAAGAGTTTCAAGCTGTGGCATCGTACCTATCGCAAGAAGACGGCAAGCAAGCCCACCAAGCTTTTCTCACAGAACTTGAAACGCTCTCTCGCGATTCCGGGCTGCAGTTGAGCCTTAAGCCTAAGGCGGCGGCAAAGAGCGAAACCAACCAGTCTAAGTTTGAGGTGGAGCTGGAAGTGCAGGGCTCGCAAGCGCAGTTGCTGCAATTTTTGGATGCATTGCTTGCTTTGCCGCGTTTGATCGCCATCGACCGCATGCGGATCGCGAGCATGCCCTCGGGCCAACAGGCTGTGCGCGCAAGTCTGGTTATTCAAGGCATCATCCCCTCAAAAGTGCCGCAATAAGAACCCGCCTGAGAAAAACACCCGCTTGCGCTGTCGGCAGTTTGTGATATGTCCGGTATTCATAGCAAGTGAATTGTCCGCTTTAAGCGGATACAGAATAGGACGTCAGGAGGTGGTGGATGACGTTTTATTCGGTGTCCGCAATGGAGCGGACGAT
>Ga0247727_10008686_pt1 | contig 18743 bp, 31 predicted proteins | sample WisWelCaveWW1625_FD_202498 | JGI IMG/M metagenome (GOLD analysis project Ga0247727, IMG submission 202498) | Biofilm microbial communities from Wishing Well Cave, Virginia, United States - WW16-25 | ecosystem: Environmental > Aquatic > Deep subsurface > Groundwater > Cave microbial mat | place... | reverse complement strand
GTCCTGACGCCCAACGTCCCTTCCCCGCTCATGCTCGCCCCCCCCGCTTCAGGCGCGCTACGCTGCGCCGTAGCGCCGCCTCCGCGTCGTCCGCCCGCCGCGCCGCGTCCCGCTCCGTCATGCTGTCGTACGCACGCGCCAGGAGCTTCCTCGCGCGGACGCGATCCGCTTGGCACATCGCCGTGTCAAGGAGCGCCTCCACCTCAGCCGCTCCGAGGATTCGGAGAGCTTCCCGGGCGGCCCCGTTCGTCTCTGCCCCGGCTCGCTTGCTCATGTCTACAAGCTACGCCGCGCACCCGATCTTGTCTGTGATCCCCGTCACAGTGGCGCGATTTGCAGGTATGTCCCCTAAAGTGGACAGGCCCGCGGCCTTCGAACCGTCTGGATCTCAGACGACACTCGGCATGTCATGGACTCAGACCGACCAAGGTAGGGGCTACCCCAGGTCAGGGAGGCTAATGGCCGACCCTCGAAGGTTGGCTTGCAGGTCCTCACCAGTGGGTGAATCGCTCATCCTTCTCTCGTTGCTTGAGCTTGCGAGCTTCACCCTCGGTTAATAAGCTAGCTTATCGGAAGCTGACTCCACTTCGCCCCTCGCTGGCAGCCCGCCACGCCCAGCGCCGGCGCCCACCCAAGCCGAGGCAGTCAGTTCCTACGCCCACCACCGGCAGCCGGAACGGTGGGTCCCCTCCGCCTCGAACATATCCACTTTGGCGACAGTCCATTCCCCGGAATGCTCCTTTTCCCCCTTCTGGTAGAACACTCCTGTGGATACCCCTCCTCCGCGTGTTCACTCTGGGATGCACTCTGGGGCCCCCTGGAGGGGTTGCCGCCGAAAGTAGCCGGATTTGGCGACAGTCTGGTATCCAGAAAAAAATCGCGATGTTGGGGGAGGCGGGCGTGGTAGGGTGGCGGTGCTCCCCGGGCGCCAGGGGGATGTGGAAGGCGGGTGTCGACGCTGAGGCCTTGAGATCCTACCGCCGGGATCTCTTGTTGCCGATGTTGCCCCGCCGAGGTTGGGCCTGGGCGCGTTTGGGCGTGGGCCGAGGACGTCCTCCGGCGTCTTCGAGCAAGTCGGCCTGGCCGGGTGAGCCCCTGATTCGGCCAGGGCCATGGAGGTGGGGGATGGAGCGGCGGGAGTTCATGGGGTTCGCGGTGACGACGGCGGCGCTTGGGGCGACCGAGCAGCGGACGATCGACCAGTTCGCGGTGCTGCCGCTCGAGGAGCCGCCGGTCCGAGAGATCGAGTGGCTGAACGGGCTGGATCTTGACGCCGAGGTGTACGTGCGCCTGGGGCGGTATCGGGGGCCGCTCACGGAGGAGCTGCTGCTCGAGGCGGTCTTGACCTGCGGGATGGAGAAGCCGCGGACGATCACGCTCTCGACGATGGGGTGCCGGGACTACGTGAAGCAGAGCAAGGCGCGGCGTCGGTACGTCGCGGAGCCGTCGCTCGGGTATCGTGAGGACTCGATCGTGCTGATGGCGCCCGGGAAGTCGATCCAAATCGAGGTGAGCTTCGGGCTGCCGAACGGGTTCCTGACGGTAGGGTGATGAAGCGGAGGTCAGTGCTCGCGACGTTCGCTGGGCTCGTGGCGTGGCCGCGGGTTGCGGCCGCGCTCAGGCCGCCGGAGTGGTGGCCGTGGCTCTCGGCGAACGTGTGGGGGGTGGGCCCCCCCGCTCACAGAGGCGCGCTTCCTCGAGTTCCTCCGGTGGTCAAAAAGGCGCGCTGGTGTGGCCGCTGGTGCGCCCGAAGTTTGACGAAGCGCGTACTGTCACCTAAAGTGGACAGTGGTGATTGAGGACATGTCACCTAAAGTGGACGTGTCTCGTCCACCTCCGCAACCTCGAGAGCTGGACGAAGCGCGTACTGTCACCAGAAGAGGACATGTCACCAGAAGTGGACAGTGGTGCTACCCTGTAGCTGCCGGGGATCGTGGGCTCGGGGCCCCCTGCTCGCCCAGGGCGGGTGAGGCCCCTCCCCGGCTACTTCGCCTAGACGACGGTGAGGCGACGGTCTGCCCACCGCTTTAGCGCGAAGGGGAGCATCTGCCTGACGTCGCAGCGGCCCTCGAAGCAGGCGCGCATGAGCTCCTTGCGGTGGTCGTAGCGCAGGACGGTTAAGAAGCCCCAGAGGGTGCCGCAGCGCTCGCAGGTGAAGCCGGTGGTCACTTCTTCCTGGCGACGGCGTCGACCTGACGCCGGATGATCTCGGCGAACGGGATCTCGGCGACCGCGGTGTTGGCGTAGGTGGTGGCGAGCTCCGCGCTCACGGCCTCGACGATCGCACTCCTGAGCAGGTCTGGGCGGCCGGCCTCCTGAAGACGATGCTCGATCCAGGCCCCGCACAGGTCCGTCCAGGCCTCGAGCGTCTCCTTCTGCTCCGGCGTCATCTGGCGAGGCATAGGCACCTCTCGAGCTCCGCGATGCGGAAGTGCGTCATGACACTCGACAGCCAGGCCACGGCAGCCAGCCCGAGCGCCAGGTAGAGGAGGGCGTTTCTGGTGGCTATTCTCATCGGTCAATTCCCCGGGAAGGTGACGACCTCGAAGGAGGGCGCGTCGGGGTGCGTCTCTGGTATAGCCCACCACGGCCGGCCCTTCGCCGGCGGCACGAGCTGTGCCGCGGAAATCATCTCCTTCTCGAGCGCCTCGTAGGCGGAGTAACGCCGGTAGACGATCTCGCGGTTGAGCGGCAGGGTAAGCAAGTGCTGGATCAGGTCTTCGACGGTCATGTTTTCTCGATTCTGGCTTGGGTCGTGAGCACGAGCCGCGAGACGGGTCTCCGCTTGCCGCGGACGCTGCGGGTGTAGCGGCGGCGGTGCAGCCAGGTGGCGCCGCACTTCCTGCAGGAGACGCCGTTCGTCTTAGAGTAGGACCCCCAGAACGCGCGGAGCCCGTGCGCAGCGAGGATCCCGGCCGCGGCCTTCATCGCTTCACCGCCCGGAAGAAGGGCGAGCTGACTTCCGTGATCGCCTGGGACACGCTGCGGTCGTAGACTTCGGCCATGACGGTCGCGATCGTCGGGATCCGCTCCCCGCACCCGGGACAGTCACGGTACGTCCTGTTGTCCGTGTGGGTGTACACGAGCCCCAGGCGCATGTGGTCGGAGGGACCGTAGGCGACCTGCTCCCATCGCCTCTCTCTGGCGCCGCACTCGCCGCACGTCGGCCGCTCCCACCGCTCTCTCCAGCGCAGGGTCTTCCCGTCGCAGCGCTTGACGGTGTGTTGCTTCGCCCTCGGCTTCGGAGGCAGCTTCACGACTCCGGCTCCACCTTTGGCGCCATCCGGTACACGACGCCGCAGTCCTGGCAGGTGATCTGGAGGGTGCCTCCAGGCAGGCGCTCGACGTGCTGCATCCCACGGTAGGTGCTGCGGTCGAGGAGTGGCGAACAGCCGCAGACCGGGCAGCAACTCATGGCGTGCCGGCGCACCGCGTTCCCAGCCTCGCTCACGGGGAGGTCCCCGCAGTCGTGGGTGCGGATCTCGGTGCCGTCCCTCAAGGCCTGCTGGAACTCCTCGATGGTGGCCTTGACGTGCTCCTCGATAGCCGCTACGTGCTCTTTCGTGACAACCGCGATCGAGAAGCTGATCCGCTTCGAAACGGAGATCGTGGCGCCGGGTGAGGGGTCGATCGGGACCTTGATGAGCCAGGCGCGGAGCTCGGCCGACGGCGCGTAATGCGCGAGGATCCTCTCTCCGTCTGGCCGCAGCCACGAGATGCCCTCCGGGAGCGGATACGAGTCGAGGACGGCGTTGAGGATGTCGATCGGTCCAGCACTCATCGGCGGTTAGCCTTCCGGCTCGCCTTCTGCTGACGCCGTTTCGCGGCCTTGAGCCTGCCGTGTCGCCTCTCGGCGGCCCTGGCCTTGGCGAAGCGGCGCTTTCGCTTCTCGATGGCAAGGAGACGGCGACCTTCCCTCAGCACCTTGGCGGCCCCGGCGGAGATCTCAACGAGGTGCTCGCCGCGCGCCCGCGCCCTCTCGACCTCCGAGCCAACGTAGACCTTTCCGGTGTCGGTGTTCATGGATCGAAGTTTCGGGCGCGCCGCTGCGGATGTCCAGCAGATTTTTCCGCTTGGACTAACGTCCGCCGCCGGCCTTCGCTGCCTCGCGAGATACAAGCGGACGTATCGACAAAAGCTGCGGAGTGGGCGGATTTCTGCTGGACATGCCGTGATCGAGGACCTACCCTCCAGATCGGAGGTGGTAGATGAAATGACGCAATCCTGGCCCTCGCGAAGATCCTGCACGAGAGCGGTCGCGCCGCTGTCGAACAAGGCAAGGTGTACATGAAGGGGCCGGACATCACGCCGCGACCGTTCGCGGAGTGGAACGATCTCCCGGAGGACGCGCGCATCGGGCGCATGATGATGGCCGACTACTTGATCGAGCACGCCCACGAGACGATCGCGTGCCTCGAGGCGACGCTGCCCATGTCGGTCGAGACGACGGAGCCGCGCGCCCCCGAGGAGCCGCGCGCCCCCGAGGAGCCGCGCGCCCCCGAGGAGGCCGTGTGAAGGCTCTCTGGGAGATCGCGATCAGCCAGGTCGACAACGGCGGCTACATCGTCAGGGCTGGCTGCAAGACCCTCGTCTACGTGGACCTCGAGCAGCTCCTGGCGGATCTGCTCGCGTACTTCCGCGATCCGGAGAAGGTGGCAGCCGCGATGTCGGAGAAGCACTGGCCGTCGGAGAAGCTCCGGCCGTCGGAGCCCACAGTGGGCTACCGCGAGACCACCGTGGCCGAAGGCCCGGCGGCCATCGACCGTCCGAGCCGCAATCGCACCGACCCATACCCCGGCCTCCTCACCGTCACGCCCGGCGGCTACAGCACTGAGGGAAGGCTACGGTGAAGCGTCGAGACTTCATCGCGACCGTGGCGGCGGTCCTCACGGGCCGCCGCCTTGGCCGTCTTGTCCGTCCGCTCCAGCGGCACGTCAACAGCTTGCGTTCGCAGGGCCTCGACGCCGAGCTCACGTATCCGCCGTACCCGATCCGCGCGACGAAGGGGCTGAAGCCGCTGTCCGACTACGCAAGGGAGAAGCGCGCATGATCTACAAGGGCAAGCTCGTGATGATGCGCGAGTTCTCCATCGAAACCATCGACAACAGTGAGAAGTCGGCATGGGCCGTGTGAGACGGGCCGTTCTCGAGCAACGAGGAGGCCAGGGAGAAGGCCGAGCGGCGCGCGAAGGAGGAGCCCGGCGTCGCCTACGTGGTGGCGACGATCTGGAGTGGCCTCCGCTGCGCGGGGAAGCAGGAGCTCGAGTGAAGCGCATCTCGGAGTGCCGCCGGTGCCACGCCGAGATGATCTGGTGTCGCACCGGCCGCGGCAAGAAAATGCCGGTCGACGCCGAGCCGACGAGCGATGGCGTCTTCGTCCTCGAGCACGGAGAAAGCAGTGACCCGGTCGTCCGCAGGCTTTCCAACGATGCAGCCGCAACCTACACCGGCGAGAAGTTTACCTCGCACTTCGCGACCTGCCCGAACGCCGACGACTTCCGCAACAAGGGTGATCGTGACGCCTGACGAAATCGAGAGGGCCCTCAAGCAGACGCCGCTCCCGCGTGGCGTCGCGCTCGTGATGATGAGGGACGACATCTCGAGGCCACGTCTTCTCCCGGCCACCGCCCCCGGCGCCTGGCTAGCGGAAATCTACCTCGCGCGGAAGAACGGGCTGCCGCTGTACTGGCCGCGGGCGGCGAATCGGCCACGCCCGACGCGCTTCTTGGCGTCGATCGTCACCGACAACGACCCGCTCGTGAACATGCTCAGGATCGAGAACGCCGCGGCGCATCTCGTGGCCTACGCAAAGGAGAAGCTAAGGCGCCGCGCGTTGGGCCTGAAGGGCAGCCGCACTCTGCGGAAGCGCGGGGCCTTCACCATAGGACCTGGGCGTCCGCGCGGGATTCTTCGCTCGATGGAGAAAACGGGAAGCAACCGCGACCGAAACTGCGTATCTTGTGGTCGCCGCCATCGCCGGAGTCCCTGCCAGGAGGAAGGCCCCGGCGGTGGTCGCCGGGCTGAACTACTAGTCACAGCCTGCGGCCCTCCGGCGGTGGCGGCGACTTGATAGGGAGAGAGCAATGAGGAAGAAGGCGAAGGCCGCACCCCGCAAGTGGCTGACGGTGGAGGCCACCGTTCACATCGGCCGCCGCCGCATCGCGCGGCTCCTGCCCATCCGCATCGAGCCGGGCCGCAAGCTCGTGCCTGGTTCGAGGACGACGGTCCGTGGAGTGACGTTCGCGGTCAAGGTCTTCGGCTACGAGGGCGATCGCCCGACCGTGCACCTCGAGAAACTCGGATGAGCGAGACACTCACGAAGCGGATCGAGCACTGCATCGACCGCTGGAACATGCTCCCGCGCGAGCAGCGCCACGAGCTCTCCGGCAAGGTGACCCAGGTGTCGCTCGGTCTCGGCGAGCTCGGCAAGCTCCACCGTGCCCTCACGTCCGGAGTGGACGAGCTCGAGCAGAGGCTCAACCGAGCCGAGGTGGTAGCGCGAGACGAGGACGAAGCGGCCGAGGGACGCTGACTCCATGACAATGGACGAATGGCGCGATGTCCTGGAGAAACACGCAAAATGGCTGCGGTCTGTGGACGGCGGCCAGCGCGCGGACCTCCGGAGCGCGGACCTCCGGAGCGCGGACCTCCGGGACGCGAACCTCCAGCGCGCGGACCTCCGTGGCGCGAACCTCCAGGGCGCGGACCTCCAGGGCGCGGACCTCCGGGACGCGGACCTCCGGGGCGCGGACCTCCGGAGCGCGGACCTCCGGAGCGCGGACCTCCGGAGCGCGGACCTCCGGAGCGCGGACCTCCGGAGCGCGAACCTCCAGGACGCGGACCTCCAGGACGCAACAGGCGCGGATCTACAGATTGCTAAAACTCGCATCCTGCCTGATGGCGATCTGATCGGTTGGAAGAAATGTCGAGGTAGCGTGATCGTCCAGCTTCTTATCCCGCAGGCTTCTCGACGCACGCACGCCTTCGGACGCAAGTGCCGCGCGGAGACAGCCGTCGTAATGGCGGTGTACCCGCCAGACACGCCGGCCGAGAGTTTTCATCGTGCGGGATTCCTGTACGAGAAGGGTGCAACCGTCCGCCCTGACGTATGGGACGAGGACTGGACCAATGAATGCGGGGGTGGAATCCACTTCTACATTACGCGGGTAGAAGCTGAGGCGCACGAATGACCGCCCCTGCCCCACACGCCTAAGCATCTGCGGCGGCTAGTTCCACTTAGCCGCGTCGCGCGTCTCCTGACCGCGTAGAACCCCCAGGACGACCCAGGCGCGCGCCTCGACGTCCTGGGGAGTGTCGTCCTCGGAGAAGAGCACGCCACCCTTCAGGGTGCGCCCGCCCGCGATCTTCTTTGCGAGCCAGATCATCCAGCCCGGCGGCATCGGCGGCTCGGTTTTGCTGACGATCAGGTTGCTCACCCCATCGTCATCGACCCACACGAGGAAACCCCAGGTATCCGGCAAGTTCGGTCGGAAGTCGGCGGCGAATTGCAGCACTCCCACAGGCGTCATTCCAGGGTCTCCTTGACACGGAGTATGCACACGCCGGACACTCTAGGCCAGCAAGTTTGTCCCCTTTGGAGGACACCCTGGTCCTTGCCCATCCAGTGCGGTGGTCCGCGACTCTCGTTGTTGCGTGCGTCGTCGGCCTGGCGCTGTTCTTTCTCAAGGAAACCTATACCCACACGAAGGCGAAGGAACAGGAGCACGAAACCCGGATCCAGGCCGAAGAGGCATCGACCAAGGTGACGGCGCTACACCTGTCGCTCATGCAGAAGCAGCTCGACCGCATCGAGGCGAAGCTCGACGCCGCGGTCGCAAGGAGGAGAGAATGAGGATCCGTTTCGCGCTACTTGCGCTCTCGCTCACGGTGGCGATCGCCGGCTCGGCAGCGTGCGGGGTGACTCTCCCGCCGATCCCGTTCCCTACCCCTCCCGCCCCGACGCCCATGCCGGTCCCGGCCCCGACCCCAGCCCCGACCCCAGCCCCTACCCCGACGCCGGCCCCGACCCCGACCCCGATCCCGACGCCGGCCCCGACCGACTGCACGCCGCAGCTCGACTCGGCACTCATGCCGCCGCTGAACAGCGACGACTGGACGGCCGCAGGCGGGGAGGCGCAGTTCACGGCCGCGGTCAACGACTCGATCGCGAAGGCGAAGCAGGCGTGCCAGGCCGCATGGTCGACGTCGAGGCCGGAGTGCCTCAAGAACGGCCCCTCGGGCATCGACCAGGGCTACGTGCTGATCTCGAAGCAGCTCCAGCTCAAGGGGATCAGGGCCGCCCAGGCGATCGACTCGAGCGGGCGCCTCTACGACCACCTCTTCATCTGCAGGGACGAGCGCACCTGCGAGGAGTGGAAGCTGTTCGAGTACGGAGCCGGCTGCCTCACCGGGAACCCCTACCGAGGGGCCTACACGGCTCCGGCGGGAGCGACGCCATCCCCGATTCCTACCCCTGGCCCGGCACCGACCCCAGGCCCGGCACCTACGCCGGGCCCTACGCCGACCCCAGGTCCGACCCCGCCGCCGCCGAGCGGTTGCACGAGCCCGCTCCCGCCGAAGGTCTGGACGGCCGCGACGCTTCCGGACGGCTGGGGCTCGGATCAGATCGGCCAGCCGCGGTGGAGCATCGGTTGCATCCCGCACGGCAACGTGATCGACTGCACGGCCCGCGTCGAGCCGCACGCGTGCGAGTACTGCGCATCCATCGGGATGGGCACGATGCCGGACGGAGTCCAGCCGCGCTGCGGGTGCCCAGTTCGCAACGAGTGCAAGCCAGTCGAGCAGACGCCGCCGCAGAACTTCAAGTGCGAGGAGCGCGCTGCCTGCGAGGCGTACCTGACCGGAGGGACGAAGCTCGAGTCGCGCAACGGGGCGACCTGCGAGTTCGCGCACGGCAACCCTTTCCTGTTCCACCAGAGTGGCGGCAACTGCCGTCTTTGCAGCGTAGGCGACGGCCGCGTCTGTGGTGGCTGGCACTAAGGAGGGAACCATGTTGAACCGCCCGTTGCGAATCGCGATGTTCGTACTCGTTTTCTGCGCCACCAGCATCGTCGGAGGTGTCGTTCTCGCGCAGGACGCTGTTCCGGCGCTGCCGATTGGAGAAGACGAGCTTCAGAAGCTCGTGATCGCCCTCTACGCAGTCGGGCTGCCGTTCGTCACCACGAGGATCAGGGCCCTCAAGCCGACGATGCCGAGGATGCTGGTCTGGTCGATCCCGCCCATGCTCGGCCTGCTGTCCGGCTGGATCGTCAACTACTTCGCCGCAAGCGGCCCCGTCAACGGATGGCGCGGCGTCGCCGGAGGGCTCATCGCGATCTCGCTGTGGGAGTTGAAGACCACCTTCAAGGACCACGGGGTCAACGGATGAGCGAGCAGATCAGCGAGCCGATCGCGCCGCTCCCGACTTCGGTGCCCGGCGTGTCGATCGTCGGGCGAGACGCGATCGGTAACGACATCCGCGCGTTCAACGACGCTGGCTGGCAGAGCCAGATCGACCGCGCTGTCGGCGCTCTCAGCCCGCGCTCACGCGGCGCGATCATCGCGGTCGGCACGCTCGAGCAGCAGCAGCTTGCGGTGGTCGCCAAGATTGCCGACAAGTTCTCGGTCGTCGGCACCTTGAGCCACACGGGGACGAAGAACTGGAAGCAGTGGCGACCGTCGGTTGCGATCCGCAAGGAGTGGTAATGGCCATAACGATAAGCGAACCGAATCCGGTCTCGCTCGCGAACCTCCGGCCCGGTGGCGAGAAGGACGAGAAGGGCCGCTTCACGACGTCGCGTGCCGAGATGGGCCGCGAGCACGCGCTCTCGATCCTGAACAACCCGAAGTACCGAGAGCAGCTCGCGCGGCGCATGGAAGCCGGCGAGGGCGGCGCGATCGAGGTCTGGATCTGGCGCATCGGCTACGGCGATCCTCCGAAGGCGAGGGAGGATTCGGGCGAGGACGAGGCGAGGTTCGTGCGGATGCGCGACAAGCTGCGCGCGTTCATGAAGGAGAACCCGGAGGAGGCTCGCGTGATGGCTTCGATGCTGGCCCGCCAGCCGCGGTCGCTCCCGGAGCCGGAGCCCGTACCGGTCCCCGATGCTGATCCCGCGCCGATCGGTTGAGGACGATTTCGCGCACCTGCTGTCGCCGCTGACGCTGGCGGTCGCGGCGACCCAGGAGCTCCCGCAGCCGTACCTATATGCCCACCACCTCAACTACATCTCGGAGAGGCTCGTCAGGCTGCACCAGCGCCAGGGCAAGAAGCGGCTCCTCATCACCGCTGCCCCGCGGCACGGAAAGTCGGAACTGGCGGCGCATTGGTTCCCGACCTACGCGCTCGCGCACGACCCGACCACCAAGATCATCGCCACGTCCTACGAGCTCGAGCAGGCCGCGAAGTCCGGCCGGGCCGTGCGCCGCTCCGTGCTCGAGAACTACCAGTTCATCGGCGCCAGGCTGATCGAGGACTCGCGCGCCGCGCACCGGTGGGAGACGGTCGAGGGCGGCGGAATGGTCTCGGCCGGTGTCCGCGGCCCGATCACCGGCAAGGGTGCCCACATCGCGATCTGCGACGACCCGATCAAGAATGCCGAGGAGGCGAACAGCCAGACGATCCGCGACTCGATCTGGGACTGGTGGACGACGACGTTCCTCTCCCGCCTCGAGCCCAACCGCCACGGCGAGGACCCGATCGTAATTCTGATCCTGACTCGCTGGCACGAGGACGATCTGGCTGGCCGCGTCATGGCGCAGGACGACTTCAAGTCCGTGTGGGATCACGTTCACCTTCCGGCGATCGCGGAGATGAACGATCAGCTCGGGCGGCAGCCTGACGAGGCTCTCTGGCCCTCGCGCTTCGACCGCGTGTTCCTCGAGTCGAAGCGAGCCGAGATGGGCTCGCGCGCATTCCAGGCGCTCTACCAGGGCAACCCGCAGCCGCCCGGCGGGATCTCGATCGACCGAAGTTGGTGGCGCTACTTCGATACGCCGCCGAAGCCGGAGGAATTCGACCAGCTCATCCTGTCGGTCGACCCGACCTTCAAGGGGAACTCCGACTCCGACTACGTGGCGATGGGTGTCATCGGACGAATCGGCTCGGCCTTCTACCTCATGGACGTGACGCGCAAGCAGATGAACGGGCCCGACACGATCAAGGCGATCACCGGGCCGACCGGGTACGACCGCCGCTGGCCCAACCTGTGGTGCTGCATCGAGGACACGGCGTCCGGCTCCATGATCTGCGACATCCTCGAGAACGACCGTGGCCGCATCATCCGCGGCAAGCACAAGAGCCGCCAGAAGGAGACGCGCCTCTCCTGGCAGGTGAACGGCGCTGCGGCCCTCATCGAGCGCGGGGCCGTCTGGATCCAGAAGGACGCGAAGGAGTCCAGGCAGCTCGTGGACGAGGGGGCCGCCTTCCCGCACGGGAAGAACGACGACCTCCTGGACATGCTCGTCCAGGGGCTCGAGCAGGTGCTCCCGCGCGCGTGGGCGCACGACCGCTCGATGGCGAGGGACGCCTCCAGGCTACCGCCGAAGGACTACCTCGACCAGATGTCCAAGGAGCTTCACGCGGCCATCAAGAAGCGGATCCTGCTTACTCGACGTGACGCCCGCCGCGCCGGGCGGATGCAGTTTCCTGGCACCTAGACGGATGGTGTACTCTTTTGAGGACAGCGATGGGGCTATTCGAGTGCCGCGGGTGTAAAGCGAAGGATCAGGAGATCGCCCACCTGATTGTGCAACTGGACAAGCTCGCGGCGATGGTCGAGAAGTCCCAGGCGCGCGTGGCCGAGCTCGCTGAGCCTGGAATCTCGTTGCGCCTCGCCGGAGCCGAGCGCGCTGGAAGCAGGGCGCCGGCACCGCCGCGCATCGTTGGTCGGCCGCTCGTCCCGAGCTTCCCGGGCTACGGGAGGGAGCGTAAGGACGGACCGCACGTCGCTCTCGACGAGGGCGGTGATTCGTGAAGGCCATCGCCAAGGAGTCCTGGCGCAAGACGCCGACGCTGCTTGACGAGGACGGCGACATCCGTGGCTGGATGGATCGTCACCTCGACTACACGTCTCCGCGCCGACGCTGGCAGACTCAGGCCGCCGCGCTCAAGCTCTGGTTCTACCTCGGCCGGCAGTGGATCGTCGCGCGCACGCAGCTCGCTGCCCACAACGGCGGCTACCATTTCGAGGACATCCACCGCGAGTCGAGCGCCGCCTTCCCGCAGCCCGTCACGAACCTGATTGCGCCGGCCGTCGACAACGAAGTCTCGCGGCTCGCGCGCAAGGAGTACGTCCCCGACACCAGCGCCGGGAAGAACAAGCCCGAGTACATCGCCGCCGCCAAGCTCGCCAAAGAAATCCTGATGTACGAGATGGGCCGGCAGATTTGGGACGACAAGCGGGAGCACCTGAACTTCAACCTGTGCATCGACGCGGTGGCGATCGCCAGGACGTCGTGGGACGAGAACGACATCGAGCAGACGCTCGTGGCCTCGCCGGAGGCCGTGAACTGCCCGGCGTGCAAGCGCTTCTTCGCGTCCCCGAAGATCCCGCGCGACTTCCTGGAAACGGGCGTGCCGAGCGACAACGGCCTCATGCCCATGAAGTACCAGGAGTCGATGCGCCCTGTCGAGCCCACGGGCGAGATGAGCCAGAGCCAGGCCGACGCGCTCGGCCAGGTCCAGATGGCGCACTGCCCCTACTGCGAGCAGATGAGCCTGCTCAAGCCCTTCGAGATGTCCCCCGACGAGGCCGTGAGCGAAGACCAGTTCGGTCGGCCGATGGGGTTCACGGTGCCGCGCGGCGAGGGCGCAATCGAGGTCGTCTCGATCCACGAGTACTACCCCGAAAACGGCGGCATCGGAGTGGAACCCTACGACCAGCGCATCATGTCGCAGGTGAAGGTGCGCCCGCTCGAGTGGATCGCGCTCCGCTACCCGGAGTTCCGCGACAAGCTCGATCCCGAGGACCCCGCGCAGCTTCTCCGCTACAACCCGCTCTACGCCGACCGAATTTTCCAGGGGGGAGGAGGTGGCTATGGTTTAGGGTCCGGCTACGAGGCCTACTACAACCACGCCCGCGTCTTCGAGACGATCATTCCGCCGCAGCCGATCGAGGGGCTCGAGAAGGGCGCGCACTTCGTCAAGGTGGGCGATGAGGTCGTGAAGCGCGAGCTCTGCGTCGAGGTCGAAGGAGAGCAGGGGTTCCGTCTCGTCCCGCGCGTGAAGTACCACTTCGCCCGCTTCAAGCGGATGCCCGGCAACTTCTGGGGCCGCTCGTTCGTGGACGACATGATCCCACTCCAGCGCCGGCTCAACGAGCTCGACGCCCAGGTGATCGACCTGCGCGAACGCGGCATCCCGACGATGTGGCTGCCGAAGGGTGCCGAGGTTTACACCCAAGACGATCAGACGGGATCGCTGCGGCTCGTCACCTACGATGGCGTGTCGCCAACCTGGACGCCGAAGGAAGCCCTCATGAACGGGATTCCGCTCACCGGCTCCATCTATTCTGAGGAGCGCGCGTCCATCCTTCGCGACATGCAGGCCCTCGGGGCGCCGCAGGACATCGAGATGGGTCAGTCCCCCGGGTCAGTCAAGACCACCTCTGGCCTGATGCTGCTGTCGGAGGAGGCGAGCCGGAAGCGGGCCCCTCGCGAGCGCGCGATGCTGGCGCTCTACGAGTCCGTCTTCGAGCACTTTCTCCAGATGACGTGGGCGTTCAGGAAGGAGGATGCCACCTACGAAGTTCAACAGGAGGGCCGCGTCTATGAGCTTGAGAGCTACAAGGGCACGGATCTGCTTGGCGACATCCGCGTCGAGATGGCTGCGCGTGTTGGCTACGACCAGACTCTCTACAACAAGGAAGCGACCGCGGAGGCTCTCACGCTCGGCCTGTACAAGCTGACCGACCCGGCCGCGGTCGACAAGTGCCTCGAACTGATGAAGCTCCCGAAGGACGTGAACGAGAACCAGACGCTCCAGATCGAGCGCGCCGAGCAGGTCTGGACGAAGTTCATGAAGGAGCGCGAGGTCCCTAACCTCGACCCGACACTCTACGACGCCCTGACGTGGTACGCGGTGTTCGGGAAGCGTTGGCACACGGACGACGCCTACATCCTGCAGCGTCGATGCGGGTGGGACAAGCTGCTGCCCTCGATCGTGACGTGGGAGCAGAAGCTCCAGGAGACGCTCGCCCAGGAGGCGATCACCAAGCCGATCTACGGCAAGCTCCCGCCCGACCAGTGGCAGCAGGTCTACGAGACTGGCACGACGCTCGTGCAGCAGGCCCAGGCCGCCTATCAGGCGGCTCAGGCGAGCTTCTCCGAGACCGCCGCGATGGTGCCGCCGGGTGCCGCGCCGCCGCAGCCGCCGATGCCGCCGCAGGTTCAGGAGTTCCCGGCGCCACCGCCACAGGGCTTCCTGCCGGACGCGCTCGAGCAGAAGGTCTACACGATCTTCCGGCGGATGCTCCCCGACTTCGACCAGGCCCTCGTGGCGGCGCACCGCGCGCTCGAGCTCTCCGAGATCGTGGTGCCGTCCGACGCGGCCATGCAGGCGATGGAGCTCGACAGCGTGCTCAAGATGCGCGCGGTGATCGAGGCGCTCAGACTCCTGGCGACGGGCCAGATGGCGACGGCCGGCGCGACCCCACCGGTTCCCGGCGGGCAGATGGGCCAGCCCGGCGCGCCGCCGCAGCCAACTCCGGGCGCCCAGGCGTCCGCGCCTCCGGCGGTGTGATGTGGCATCTGCACCTCCCCCGAAGGGCGATTACATCGCGAGGTCGGCGCGCAGGCACGGAGTCCCCGTCAACTTGCTCCGCGCCGTGGCCAAGACCGAGAGCGGGGGCAGCGGACGAACGAAGGCCGTGTCCCCGAAGGGTGCGCGTGGCGAGTTCCAGGTCATGCCGGCGACAGCGAAGGAGCTCGGGTACACCCCGGAGGAGATGCACGACGAGGAGTACGGGGCAGAGGCCGGCGCGAGGCACCTCAAGAGGCTCCGGGAACAATCGGGGTCATGGAGCGATGCCGTGGCCGCCTACAACGCAGGCGCCGCCAGGGTCGCGTACCGCAAGAAGACCGGCGAGCCACTTCCGCCGGAGACGCGCGAGTACGTGCGCCGGGTGAGGCGTAGGTCTGGTGAGCATCGGATCTCCGGGCGGGACATCGAAGAGGCTCTCGGTGGAGGCCAATGAAGAAATCGGACGCTGCCATCTGTGTCAGGACCGGAAAGCGGTCGCGTATTGCCAGGATTGCGATCATTGGTTCTGCGACGGCTGCCGGCGGCGGTGGTTCGGTAGGGGGGTCGAGTACGTGAAGCACCTCGTCGGCTGGAAGATCGAGGGTTGCTGCGGTCCGAGGGAGGCAAGCCATGCCAGCGGTCAGTGAGAAGCCATGCGCCGACAACCGCCACAGGAACCTCCTGATCTGCACGCAGGAGTACAACACTTGGCTCCTTGGCGAATATGCGCGGCGGTTTGCGCGGGGGCACTTCCATGCCTAGTGTCAGCATGCGGCAGAGACGGTTCTTTGACGCGGAGCTCGGGCGCGCCAGGGCGGGTGAGAAGACCCGCACCGGGATGAGCGAGGAGAAGCTCGAGCACTTCGCCCGCAAGCCGAAGCGTCGCCAGCGCACGGGCATGAAGGGATCAAACGCCGCGGACGCCCTCGCGGGCTACAGGAGGGGACGATGAAGACCGGGAAGCTGTCTCGCCAGGAGCCAACAAAGGACCTGGCCGCGAAGACCGTCGTCGTCGAGACTGGTTCGGCCAAGGACCGCCTCAAGGGCTACCGCACCGACAACACGGTGTTCACGGGCGCCGACGCGCGCGGGGCCCTCGTGGGGCAATACCGTCGCAAAAACAAGAAGGGATTCTCGGCTGGCAACAGCCCGAAGCGCACCTACGGCTCCGGCGGCTACTGAGGAGGCTCCGATGGGCTGGAGAGAAATCATCAGGTCGCCGGATCCGTCGCGGGCCCTGTATCTCGCACTGCGGGCGAATCCGACCGCCAGCCGGGCAGCCGACATCTACCAGGGCGGCTTCGAGGGCGCGATGGAGGGCCTCGGGAACATCGGGCGCATCGCAACGATCCCGACCAGGGCGCTCGCTGGCGCGGCCGCAAACGTAGGCGTACCGGGGGCGATCCCGGACGTCATGGACTACGCCCTCACCGGCCGCGGCCCGAGCGTCCAGTACGGGGATATCCTGGCTGGGACGCTCGAGGAGTCCGGCGAGATCGCTCCTGGCGGCCTGGCATCGAAGGTGTTGAGGCTCGCCGGCAACGTCATAACGGATCCCAGCATGGCACCGGCCCTGCTCACCGGAGCGGAGGCGGCTGGCGCCTTGGCTGGCGGGATGACGCCCATGGCGGCCGCTCCGCAGCCCAGCTTCCCGCAGCAGCCGCGCAGCATGCCGGCGCCGGGCTACACGCGCCAGACCCCATCCGGAGCGGCGCTCGCGCCGCCTGGGCGCGGGATGCCTGGAGGCGGCGGACGCCCGCGCTACCCGGGCGGCCCGGTTCCTTTGACCCCTGGCCCGGCGCCACGGCCGAGTCAGCCAGGCGGCCCCGTCCGTGGTGGAGTTGTGGACGTCCCGCAGGGTCCTGGGCCTGGGCCTACGGCCACCCAGGCCGTGCCGGTGCAGCTCCGGGGGACCGGGGCCGGGCCGATCGGGTTCGACCAGGCCGCGACTCAGCCTGTCCCGCGCTTCAGCCCGGCGGGGCATCCCGGCTGGACGCAGCCGCTCAACCCAACCGCCACGCAGCCGGTGCCGTTCAACCCCACCGCCACGCAGCGGGTGCCGATGACGCGAGGGCCTGGCGGTCGCGGGCAGTTTCGTCCGAAGGCGCAGCGCAAGAGCAGGTCCAAGGGCAAGGGCAAGGACAAGGAGGAGTAGTGTCCAGTGGGGAACGCGCTAGGCTCGCAACTCGGCGTTGGCGAGCGAGGAATCTCGATAGGGCGCGCGAAGCCTACCGCCGGTGGAGGGCAGAGAATCCAGAAAAGGCGTGCGGCTACGAAAGCGTGGATCGAGCGGAATAGGCCGCGGGTGGCAGAGGTGGCTCGGCGATGGTGGAGAGCGAATCCGGACAGGATGCGCCTGATCGCCGGTCGCCGCCGCTCGAGGCTATCGGCAGGGGATCGGCCGACTCCGAGTGAAATTGGGGCGCTTATGAGATTCCAGGAACGGCGGTGCGCCTACCGTTCCTCGCGCCTCGAATCTGGATACCATCTCGATCATGTAGTTCCGCTCTCCAGGGGCGGCCAACACTCTCTGTCGAACCTGGCCTGGGCCTGCGGCCCATGCAATCGGCACAAGCACGCGATGACGGCCGTCGAGTACAGGGCCAGCGTCGCCGAAATGGAGATCGCAAGCTAGTGGATTGGCAACCTTTGTACGACAAACTGATCGTTCGCCGCGACCCCGCGGAATCCGAGACGGCCGGAGGCCTGGCCGTCCCGGACGCGCACCAGAAGCAGCAGCACATCGGGACCGTGGTGAAGGCCGGCGAGGGCCGGTGGGTCGACGGCATCCTCCTGCCCCTGATCATCGCCCCTGGGATGCGAGTGCTGTTCTCCAAGTTCTCCGGCACCGAGCTCACCGCCGACGAACCGGACCTGATCGTGCTGCGCGAGGACGAAATCCTCGCCTGGTCGCCCCCGGAAGCGGCCGACCGGGAAGCGGCGGCGTAGAAGTATCTTGACGGGATGTCCTCTTTCGAGGACACTCCAGAGCGAAGGGCCGGTCGCACCGGCCAGAGGTGAACGATGGGACCTGAAGTGGACGTAGCAGCGGGAGCGGAGTCGACCTCCGACGATGCTGTGTCTGAAACCCCGGAGTCGACCTCCGAGGAGCAGAGCGACGGATCCGCCGAGTCCGAAGGCGACGCCGAGAGCGACGCCGAGGGCGAGACGGAGGCCGAGTCGGAATCGGAAGACGGGACGGAGACGGTCGAGGCCTCTGCCGAGGGCGACGATCAGGACCCGGCGTATCGGAATCTGGTCGCGAAGTTCGCCCACATCCAAAACGAGCGCGACCGCGATGCGGCCATCGGTAAGGCGTGGTGGGAGAAGACCCGCTACGCATCCCGGGTCCGCAAGGAAAACGAGGAGCTCAAGCTCCAGCTCGCGCGGCTCGAATCCGCCGAGCCCAAGGAGGACGAGCCCCCGCCCACTCCCCCCGCCGATCTCGTCAAGGTCACGCAGAGGATCGAGGCTCTGTACCAGAGGGACCAACAGGCGAATGCCCGACAGGGCGAGATCATCAAGGAGCTCAACTCCGCCGATCGCGAGCTGGCGATCGCGGAGGACAGGCTCAAGGACGTCTCGGACGACGACGATCGGAAGCCCCTCGCGCAAGCGCGCGTTCGGACGGCGAAGATCGAGCTCGAGGCGGCCCGCGATCGCTACTCGCGCATCATCGACAGCCGAGAGACGTTCAACGACCGGATGGAGCAACTTCTCGCCGAAAAGGCCTTCATCGAGCGGTTCCACAAGGATCAGACGCAACGTCAAACCTCCGAAGCGAAGAGGCACGAGCAGTTCAACGTCGAGTTCCCGAAGCAGGTCGAATCGCTCTCCAAGGCCGCGGCCACCCACTTGGGTCTGAAGCTGGACGACAAGCTGAACGACTCTCTGTGGCGCCACACCAACCGTGCTCTCCAGGCCGACATCCGAGGTCAGTACCTCGACGTGCCGATCGAAGAGATCCCGGTGCCGGAAATGGTTCTCGCCTACGTCAAGGAGTGGGC
>Ga0247727_10008685_pt1 | contig 18748 bp, 15 predicted proteins | sample WisWelCaveWW1625_FD_202498 | JGI IMG/M metagenome (GOLD analysis project Ga0247727, IMG submission 202498) | Biofilm microbial communities from Wishing Well Cave, Virginia, United States - WW16-25 | ecosystem: Environmental > Aquatic > Deep subsurface > Groundwater > Cave microbial mat | place... | reverse complement strand
CATCACGGCAGGCAGTCCGCAATTGAGCGCCTCGGAGTTCACGCTGCCGGAAGCGCTCAACGCGAGCGGCCTCGGCTACCATCTCGCGCAGTTCGGCAAATGGCATCTCGCGCTCGGGCCGAACACGCCACTCACGGTCGGTGGCTGGACAAATTTCGCGGGCTGCATTCCGGGGGCGGTTTCGAGTTACACGAACTGGACGAAAACCGTGAACGGCACGCAGACGGCAAATTACACGAACTACGCCACGACCGACGTGGTCAATGACGCCGTGGCGTGGATTCAGGCGCGCGGCACGAATCCGTGGCTGGCGTGGGTCGCGTTCAACGCCGGGCACACGCCGCTGCACAAGCCGCCCACGAATCTCGCGCCGCATTACGCCTCGCTGCCCGGCACGCAGTCCGACATCAACAACAATCCCGTGAACTACTTCGACGCGATGATCGAGGCGATGGACACCGAAATCGGCCGGCTGCTCGCGGCGGTGAATCTCACCAACACGCACATCATTTTTCTCGGCGACAACGGCTCGTCGTCGGGCACGTTGCAGCCGCCGTATCCGGGCGGGCACGGCAAGAGCACGCTTTACCAGGGTGGCATCAAGGTGCCGATGCTCATTGCCGGGCCGGCGGTCGCCAGCCCGGGGCGAACGAACACGACGCTGGTTCACGCGGTGGATTTGTTCGCGACGATCCTCGAACTGGCGGGCACGAGCGTCTCCGCCACCGTGCCGACGAATGTGACGATTGATTCCCGGAGCATCATGCCCGCGTTGCAAAACCAGACGGACCCGGGCCGCCGTGTCTATGCCGAACTGTTCGGCGACAATCTCATGAACAACCAGGACGGGCGGGCCCTGCGCGATTCCCGCTACAAGCTCATCCGATTCGACGATGGCCATGATGAGTTTTACGATCTGCAAACCGATCCTCACGAAGGCACGAACCTCGTCCCCACACTCACGACTGAACAACGGCAATACTACGACCGCCTCCAATTCTGGCTTTACGGCTACAGCACCAACACCGGCCCGCGCATCGAGTCGTCGTCGTGGATGAACGGGCAATTCTCCTGTACGCTCACGCAAGCCGCCAGCTACGCGCTGTGGCGGTGCGAGGATTTGGCAACGACGTTTTGGTCGCAGGTCACCAACGCCGTCGCGACGACGAACGGTTCGAGCGTGACCTTGACCGACGTTTCACCGCCGGCGGGGCGGGCGTTCTACAGCGTGGTGAAGTAGCGACTAGGAAGCGCTCTTCACGTCCGCTTAAGGTTCACCCGCGTAAACTGTCGCCATGAAAATGAACGCATGCACCGTTCTGGTTGCACTCGCATTGCCGTGTGCGGCGCTCGCGCAATCCGCAGACCCGCGCCCCAGTTCGGCCACCACCACGCTCGGCGCAAACAAAGTCACGATCACCGTCACCGGCGGCGAACGGCTGGTGGTCGCGAACGGCCTGCCCGATCATCAGCCAGGTCAGTTCCCCAACCGCGGCAACCCCAACACCATCTCCGCGCAGAATTACTCCTTCCGCATCCCCGCGCAGCCGCAGACCAACGCCACGCCGCGCGATGGCCGTGGCGCGTGGTTCGGCGTCGCGCTCAACGGCGTTCCGTTCGAGCCGGGCACGGCGGAGTTCTGGAACAACCAGCGCGAATGGAATTACGAAGCCAAGTCCGGCTTCATCAACCTCGGCCTCGATCAAAACAACGCTCACGTGCAGCCGACCGGCGCGTATCACTACCACGGTTTGCCCACGGGCCTGATGGTGAAGCTCGGTGGCGACGGAAAGAGAATGCTGCCCGTCGGCTGGGCGGCAGACGGGTTTCCGGTTTATACGAGCTACGCCTACGCCGTCGCGACGGATGCCAAAAGTCCGCTCAAGAAAATGCGCTCAAGCTGGCAACTCAAGAAAAGCGAACGCAACGGCGGCCCCGGCGGAAACCCCGACGGCAAATTCACCGCCGATTACGAATTCGTGAAAGGCAGCGGCGACCTCGACGAGTGCAATGGCCGCTTCGGGGTGACACCGGAATTTCCGCGGGGCACGTATTACTATTGCCTCACAGAGGAGTTTCCTCACATCGGACGCTTCTGGCACGGAACGCCGGATGGCAGCTTTATGAAGCGTCCATCGTTCGGCGGCCCGCGCGGTGGCCGCCCGGGGCCGCGGGGGCTGCGGGACGATTCGTCACGGCCACCGCCCCGTTAATCCCGCGCAACTGAGGTCCTATCCCTAACCGGACGCCGAATCCAATCTCGCTGCTAAAGTGGCGGCAGATGGCCGAACGCCCAGCGGGGTTGAGTGAGGCCGAGCCAGACAACAAACAAAAACCAAAACGATGAATACAAAACTGAGAATCCTCATGGTCGGAGCGCTCGGCCTGCTGGCCGGCGTGCCGACATTCGCACAACCCGTATCCGCGGATCCCCGGCCCCCGGCTAGTTCGGATCAAAGCAGGGATCGCCAACCGGCAGGTGGTAGCGGGTTTCAACAACCCGAGCAGCGCCGGAAGATGTTGCTGGAAAAATATGACGCGGATAAGGACGGCAAACTGAGCGAGGCCGAACATGCCGCCATTGGCCGCGACGTCGAGTCCGGCAAGTTTGGGCCGCCTCCGATGCAACTTAGGCGGGGAGCCCCGGCGCCGATGGCCGGTTCGGAATCTCCGGGCACTGGTCTCGACCATCGAAGTGAGCCGCTTGGTCCTGAGGGATTCGGACGGCCCTTCAATCCTGGCTTCGGCCCCCAGACACGTTCTGGCCCGCAAGGCCACGGGTTGGCCGACGGGCGACGCGAGCCATTCGGTCCCGGCTTGGAACCTGGTCAGGGCGGGCCACTTCATCCGCAATTCGCCGACCGGAGGAAGAGATTGATTCGGAGGTACGATGGGAATAACAGCGGCAGGCTTGAGGAAACAGAGCGCCGCGCAATTCGCGGGGACTTCGAGGGCGGCAACCTCCGTAGTCCACCGCCCGGCCAAGGCCGTCCTGGATTCGACGGGAACCGGCCTGAACCAGGCCGCCGGTTCGCGCCTCCATTCCGCAACGAGGAAGGTGATCCCGCACAACCGCCGCCGCCGCGGCCCCTTGGTGACGGTGCTCCCGGCCCTCGGCCACCTCACGCCCCGGACGCACCGGCCGCCCCAAGCGAGCCGAATGCGAACCCATAGGCTTGATTAGACTATCCGAGAGGCGCTCGCTGGTTATCCAGAGGCGCCTCTTGCCTTTCCGACCTTTGATTTGCTTCGCGGCGTGCCCCGCTCAGGTTTAGCGACCTGACATTGCAGCGATAGGAATTGGAGGCGAATCACGATGCTCCCGGCTCGGACCAAGGTCGGCATCCGGCGAACCCTGCGAACTTGGCCGCCGTTCAGGATCCCATCACCGCCAGTTCCTGGCCTGCCGTTTTGAACTGCAATTGGCTGTGGATTAAAACCTTAGGCAGCACCTGCGGCCGGCAAGAATCACGATCCACCAACAGGGGAAGCTGAGCGCGACGACCGAGATTTTCTCTCCAAACCCGCAATTATTCATTGAGTTCCCAAAAGTAGCCGCTAAAATGTGGTCCGTCAGGCTTCTGGTGTTGGCGGTTTCCTGAAGGTTCAAAGCGGACGCGACATGCCGGCGCGAAAAGGAATTTGAGTAGTTCGAGCCTCATCCGCGTCCAATGTATGCATTGAACCAGAATGCACTGGCCCCAGTCAGACCATTTATGCTGAATCGAAAAGACATCAAAGCGGCCCCGCCCCAAGGCGGCGCACGCCGGGGAGACAAACGCACGGCAACCACCAAAGCGCTCGTAGCCCGCCGCCGTTTCGTCCTGCCAAGCGCCAAGGCGCGCGGCAATTACCAACCCAAACCGGAGGCCCCGGCAGGCACGAATGGTCACGGCAAGACACAGACCGTTTCAGACTCCAAGACGAGTGCGCGCTCGGCCCAAGTACCCGCGACCGGGAACACCACCCAATCCGGGATTGATCTGACCGAGACCATCCGCACGTTGCTACTCCTCGCGCAGGAGCATGGCTACGTCACCTATGACGACATCAACGACGTGTTGCCGGATGGTTTGAATCCCGACGACCTGGACGAACTGTTCACCAAGTTGCGCAACCTCGATGTCGAAATCGTGGATCAGGCCGAGGCGGAGCGCGCCAAGCCGCAGGAGCCGGAAGAGGACGAGGACGCGCGACTAGAAATCCTCGACGACCCGGTCCGGATGTACATGAATCAGATGGGCAAGGTGCCGCTGCTAACTCGCGAACAGGAGGTCGAGATTTGCAAGCGCATCGAGGAAGCCGAAATGGAGATGAAGCGGATTGTTTACGGCTTGGGGTTCACGGCCAAGGAGCACATCGCCATCGCGGAAAAGCTCCTCTCGGAGCCGCCCAAGGAACGATTCGACCGCGTCGTGGTGGACAAGAAGATTTCCAACCGCGAAGGCCACCTGCGCGATCTGCGCAAGTTCATCAAGAAGGTCCGCGCCATGGACCAGAAAGTGGACCTCAAGTATTTCAACTGGCAGAAGGCCGCGCAGAAAGGCCGCAAGGAAAAACTCGGGCGTGAGTTGCCCAAACTCGGAGACAGACTTCAAGAGTTATTTCCGAGATTTGCCTACAAGCAGAAGGTCATCGAGGAGATGATCGTTGTGGCCGGGAACGTCCACGAAAAATTCAAGGCGAGCTGGCGCATCGTTCAGGAACTCGAAGCCCAGCGGCCATCCGGTGAGCGACGGGCGACGATGGAGGCGGAGCGCGCCAAAATCCGGACGCTGGAGCAGTTCGTGCGGATGGTGCGCGAGGATTTCTTCTCCGAATTCGACGCGCTCAAGGCTGCTGCGGATCGCGCCCACCGTGCCAAGACCCACATGGCCGAGGCCAATCTGCGTCTCGTGGTTTCGGTGGCCAAGAAGTACACGAACCGCGGCCAGTCGTTCCTGGACCTGATTCAGGAGGGCAACATCGGTTTGATGAAGGGCGTCGAGAAATTCGAGTATCGCCGCGGCTACAAGTTTTCCACCTATGCGATCTGGTGGATCCGGCAGGCCATCACCCGCTCCATCGCCGATCAGGCCCGGACGATCCGTATTCCGGTCCACATGATCGAGATCATGAACAAGCTCTGGCGCGCCCAAAAGCAACTCACCCAGGAACTGGGCCGCGAGCCGTCGCCGGAGGAACTGGCCGACGAGATGCACATGCCGGTCAGCCGCATCAACGCCTTGCTCAAGATGGCGCAACAGCCCGTTTCACTCCACGCGCCCGTGGGTGACGACGGGGACGTCAGCGTTGGCGATTTCATCGAAGACAAGTCGGCGGAGAATCCCTCCGAAGTGACCAGCTACAGTTTGCTCAAGGAAAAACTGGGCGACGTGCTGACCACGCTGACGGAACGCGAACGCAAAATCCTCGAGATGCGGTTCGGTCTGGCCGACGGTTATGAGCGGACGCTGGAGGAGATCGGCAAGATGTACAACGTCACTCGCGAGCGCATCCGGCAGATCGAAGCCAAGGCGCTGCGGAAACTCCGCCACCCAACGCGGGTGCGCCACCTGCAAGGCTTCCTCGAAACTGAGGAAACGGCTGCGCCTGCCTGAACGTCGCCAATCCCGTTGGAGATTCGACACGCGAAGCCGCCGGGCACGACATCCGGCGGCTTCAGTGTTTTGTCGCGGGAGATTTCCCGATTCCAAACCACGCCGTTCATGTTAGGGTGCCGGCATGAAAACTTGCTCGCTTCTCAGTGGTATCCGCCGCGCTTGCCTCGCAGCGGCCCTGGCAATCATGTTCACCATCGGTTGTGCCACGACCCAATCGGTGGATTGGAACAGCCGGGTTGGCAGTTACACTTTCGACCAGGCCGTAACGGATCTCGGTCCACCCAACAAACAGGCGAAACTCAGCGATGGGAAGACCGTTGCCGAATGGGTGACACACCGATCCGGCGGCGGAAGTTTTAGCATCAGGACGGGCATTTATGGCAGCCATTCTTCCGTCGGCGTAGGCCAGACCATTGGCAGCAGCTACAATGATCGCGTGCTGCGTCTCACATTTGGCTCCGATGGCAAACTTGCGACGTGGTGGAAGAACCGCTGAAGCTTCTGCTTTTGCATTATGAAGCGTTTTGAGTTCAAGATCAACGGGCTGTGGGTTGGATCATGCGAGAGCGGTGCCTGCGGCGAATCCTTGAATTGACGCCGCCGCGTTCTCCGCGGAGTATTTCGCGGCGGATGCCAGAGTAGCTCAGGGGTAGAGCAGAGGACTCATAAGCCTTTGGTCGGGGGTTCAAATCCCTCCTCTGGCACCAACCCGCCTCGAACTGTCCCTGCCCAGCGGATTGCCGTTCATGGCGTCAGCAATGTCCACAGCTTTTTGCCGCCAAAAACCCAGACGGCCGCCGCCAGCGCGATATACGGACCGTATGGAAGCCGCGAGGACCATTCGCGTTTGCCCATCACAATCAGCACCACGCCGACACACGAGCCGATGATCGAGCTGACCATCAGCGAGAAAACCACCGCCTGCCAGCCGAGAAACGCACCGATGGCCGCCATGAATTTCACGTCGCCCAGACCCATTGCTTCCCGCGGCAGCACCACTTCTGAAGTCACCACTTCCATGTGCTGGCAGGTTTCCGGATCAATCTTTTCGTCGCCAATCTCCAGGCTGCGCGCCAGGAGGGCGACCCGCACCCGCACGTCGCGGTAACCGCGGTCCACCAATTCCACCGTGCGCGCCTGCATCACAATGGCGTCCGACGGGCGGTAGAAAAGATCCTCATACGGAATGTCCTTGTCCGGCAGATGCACCGCCGATTCCGAGAAGACGATCCTCGTGTCCGCCGGCAATTCCACCCGTTGCCGGCCAAACATCAACTTCCCCATGCGCACGATGAAGTAGATCAGGCCGGCCCCGGTGGCCAAGCCCATGAGACTCCGTTGCATGCCGCCCGTGAACGTGGTCTCGTTGTGCAAGACCGGCAGGAGGAATGAGCACAGAAAACCCGCCCCCATCCCGCCCAGCGTGACCTCATCCGGAATGATGAAATGCTCGAAGTCAATGAACGTGGCCGCGATCAGCCCGGCGAGAAATACCGCGTACACGACGGCCAGCGCCGGTGACTGCCGACCGAAGGCAAGCCAGCACGCGAGAAACGCCAGGCCGGTCAGCAACTCCACCATAAAATAGCGCGGCGAGATTCCAGCCCCGCAGTTCTTGCAGCGCCCCCGCAACCAGAGCCAGGTCGCCAGCGGGATGTTGAGAAACCACGGGATCGAATACTTGCAATGCGGACAGTGCGAGGGAGGCGACACGATGCTCAGTCCGAGTGGCAGGCGATGGATGCAAACGTTGAGGAAGCTGCCAACCATGGTGCCAAACACGAAAAACACCAGCGACCAGAAGTGAAACGGGACCGGCGCCCAGTTGTCGGCCTTGAAGATGGCGTCAATGCCCATAAACCTCCCGTTCGAGCGCGCGCCGCATCACCTCAATCGGAGCCGGCTTGCCGCTCCAGATCTCCAACGCTGCCGCACCTTGGTAGAGCAACATGCCCAGCCCGTTCACGACCTTGCTGCCGGCCTTCTTGGCTGCTTGCAAAAGGCGCGTTTCCGCCGGCCGATAGATCATTTCATAGACCGTGCGGGCCTGGCGCAGCGAAAACTGTCTCTCGTCCACCGGGAGCGGATCCTTCGCTCCCAAACCCAGCGACGTGGCATTGATAGCCAGGTCCACTTCGCCGCGTGGGTATTCAAGCTGCACCTTCACTTTGGGATGGCGCCGGCGGATTTCGGCGGCGACCGACGCCGCTTTCGACCGCGTGCGGTTCACCATGAATAATTCCGCCACACCCTCCGCCGCGAGCTTGAGCGCGGCGACGCGTCCCGCCCCGCCGACACCCAGCAGCAATATCCTCGAGCCGTGCAGTTCAACGTCCAGCTCCTCGCGCACCGATTTGGCGATGGCGTCCGCGTCCGTGTTGAAGCCGTGGGCACGGATCTTTTCCGGCGGCGTGTCCGTGAACTGATGCAGCGGCGACCAATGGCCCGACCTCTCGCGGCCCTCGAACCGGATCGTGTTCACGGCGCCCCAGGTCCTGGCAGATTCATCCAATGCGTCCACCATATCCACCGCGAGCAACTTGTGCGGCACCGTCAGGTTGAGGCCGAGAAACTGCATCGTTTTGGCGCCGACGATCGCCGCGCGCAATTCCTCCGGCCGCACTTCGAAGGCGAGATAGCGCCAGTTCAGCCCCGACGCCGCGATGCCGGCGTTCTGCATGGCCGGCGAGGCGGAGTGTTTGACGGGATGACCGAACACTGCGCAGTAGCGTGTGCTGGCGTCAATCGGTTCGTCGAACGGCTCTGACACGCGGTGTTTATAGGAGGCACGCCCGCCAGTTCAAAGTTCAAAGTGCGGCGACGGGCTGGTTTCCGCTCCGTGCGCACCAGCCGACCGCAATGCATCGAGCGCCCGCACCCAACCGAACGCGGGCTTCGGGAAGTTGTTCAACGCTTGGGCCCGTAACCGCTCTGGATGTGGCCGTGCTCGTCCAGTTTTCCACAGGCCCAAAGCACGCCGCGCATGACCAGGTCGAGATAGCGCGGATCGGCCACCGTCCCGTTGTTATGGCCCAGCGTGGTGCTGAACACCCGCGCGCCACGGTATTCGTTCACCCACACCACAACGAAATCGTTCTCCTTTGCCGGGCCTTCCTTGTTTGTGACGGTTTGCCGTCCCCGCGCCAGCGGCGTGGCTTTCGCCAGAACCTGGATGTTGTTGTAAAGCTCCTCGTTGCCGGTGGTCCAATCGCCGAGACCCTGCGTGGCCGGATGCGGCCCTTTCTGAGACGCGAACTGGATGGCAATTGGCAACTGCGGGCCATGGCCGCTGGATTGCAATCCGAGATACTCGAACCACAGCGCGCGTTCCGATCCAACAGTGGCGGCTTCCTTCGGGTCGCCAATCCGGTAGCTGTGCATGGCGCAATGCAGATTCACTCCGGGAATGCCAGTGCGATGTGGCGCGAGCACGTCCTGAATGATTGACGGGTCGCTAACGTCCGCGGCGCATTCGTCGTGAATGACCACGTCGTAACCCTTGGCGTAATCGGCGTTGCGATAAATCGGCAGCGGTGGTTTGGTGGCGGAGGCGCCCGCCGGAATCTCGGTGTGGATTTGATCCACGATGATGTTGGCGCGTTCCTCGAGGCCCTTCTTGAGGATGTCCTTCTGTCTCGCGTAATCGTGACAACACCCTCCCGTGATCAACAACGCGCGGAGTGATTTGATCTCACCGGCTGATATTTCCGCCGCAGCGCCAGCGATGACAATTGCGATGACGGCAAACAATCTGTTGAAGCTTTGCATGGCCGTATTCTTAACGAGTTCGACCCGCTTGGGAAAGCTCGGATTGCCACCGCCGCCGCTGTATTGTCTGCAACCTTGGCAAAGCCCCATGCGAGGTGAATGCCTGTTGCGTCGCGCGACTCAGCGATCTCGCGTCCTTGAGCACCGGACGAAGGACGAGGTTGCGGTACTCCACGCTCGTATGATCGCCCTGGAGGTAGATCGGCCCCGGCTTCCGGACATCCGACCAAAGGGCGCCCCCGGTGCAACCCAGCAACGGCTGGTTCGCTACCACCGTCCGGCCATTGAGCACGACGTTGGCGTGCCGGTCCACCAGGGTGATTTCATAGCGCTGCCATTCACCGGCAGGTTTGCTCGCATTCTCCGACGGCGTAATGCGGCTGTAGATCGCCCCCATGATGTGCGATTCGGGCGGTTTGCCGAATGCATCCGAAACCTGGACCTCGTAGATGCCGCGCAAATAGATGCCGCTGTTCCCACCCTTCGGCACGCGGACACCGCAAGTCAGTTTGAAGTCCTCGAATTCGCGGGCCGTCCGGATGTTGGCGTAGGATTTGTGCTTCCCCGGCTCTTGTGGCGCGTCGTTGAGGAGCATGCCGTTTTCCGCCCGCCATCCACTGGGACCTCCGCCGAAGGTTTGCCAACCCTCCAGGCTCCTGCCATCAAACAACTCCACGGGTTCACCGAACCTCACCTTTGACAAGTCCGGCGCCGGTGGCAGCGGCGGAATGCGTTTGCCGGAAAACTCCTCGCGCTCGACGCCTTCGCCGTTGCTCCGTGGTGAAAGCCGCGTCAGGCGCAGGTCGTCGCCCTCGACGCGCGCCATCAGCAGATCGGCGATGCGCTGCGTCCGCGCCACTTTTCCGCCGGCGTCCTTGCGCTGCTCCTCGCGCAGGCGCGTCACGAACAGCGTGTTGTCGGTGAAGAACACCGAGTCCGCCGGCACGACGCTGCCGGCGACCCAGAGCAATTCCGCGTCGTAGTAGCCCGCTTGACGCGTGACACTCAACCAACCGGCCCCGCCGCCGGGCAGGGTCAGCGCCCATTTGTCGAGGAAGGGTTCGATGCCTTCCACCGCGCGCGACGGGACGGTGCCGGCCAGCCAAAGGAATCCAATCACCAAGTGAAGTGAACGCGTCAGAAAATGTTGCATGGCGAGCAGGTTATCCCGCGTGCCACGCTGCAACGCAAGATGAAACGAAAGTCGAGCAACATGCGGCTCCTGGTTCTGACACCTCGCTGGCCAAAGCCCGCGACGCGACGGCAGTTTGACGAACCGTTGAACGCGACGACGTGCGTGATCAAGCCAATCCCGCTTTCGTGAGAGGTGTCTTCATCATGCCATTCTTCGCCATGAGGTTGACTCAATAAGCGACTTCCGTCGTTTCGACCGTTGCGCTCCATCGGATGTCACTGAGGCCATCGCCGCTCACCTGCACGCGCAACTTTCCACCGCTGGCAGAAACGACAGGGTCAGCCGTTGGGATGAACTGATTGAGATACTTTTCCGGCGTGGCGGTCAGCGCGACCCAGTCGTCCTCGCTGCCCAGACCAGCGCCGTTGGCCCCGCCGCGAAGGTGATAAACAAAGCACTTGAAGCCCGAAGTCAGCCCAACGATCCGCAAGGTGAAGGCGCACGCGCGGCTGGCTGGCAGGGCGATCTCAGCGGCGGCGCCGTCCAAATAAAGGAAGTTCGTGTTACTGGCGACCGACGTCTGGCCGCGCAGGACGTAGAGCGAGTATTGTGCATCGCCTGGATCCGCGAAGGTGCCGGCGGAATAGGCGAGCTGCGCATGATTTGTCGCCAACGCCCGATAGCCGCCGGGGATGGTGGCAAACGGCGCATTGGACGAGATGACATTGCCCTGGCCTCCGCCGACCGTGCCGTAGGGGCTGAACGTCTGAACCAGGTTGCTGTAACCGCCACCGATGGCTGAGTAGGAAGCGCCGGTTAGTATGAAGTTCACGCTGCCCCCGCCGATGGCGGCGCCAAATGCGCTTTCTTGAACACCGTTGCCAAGGCCGCCGGCGATGGTGGCGCCGGCATTGAAAGACTGAATGATGTGCCGGCCGCCGCCGGCGATCGTGGCATTCACGGAATTGCTGCGGATGATGTTGAACTCGCCACCCCCAACGGTGGCGCCGAGGCTCTCTCGCTCGATGCGGTTGTTCGAGCCTCCCGCAATGGCCGCGTTGGTGGCGCCAAACTCGATGGTGTTTTCCCGGCCGCCGCCGATGACCGTGTTTCTCGCCCCCGCTCCAATGGTGTTGGTGATGCCGCCGCCGATGACCGAGCCGTAGGCATTGGTGGAGATGACATTGAACCCGCCTCCGCCCAGAGTTGCAAAAACGCTGTTGCTGTGAATGACGTTGCCCCACCCGCCGCCGATGATGGCATTGGTGGAGTTCTGGTTGATGACGTTGTTCACACCGCCGCCGATGATCGAGTACCATGCATTCCCTTCCACGAAATTGCCCAAGCCACCTCCGATGCTCGAATACCTGGCATTCGTCCTGATGCCATTCGCCACGCCGCCGCTGATAAGCGACCATGAGGCATTCGTCTGGATCGTGTTGAAAAAGCCGCCGCCGATGAACGAATCAGTTGCGTTGGAATGAATCAGGTTTTGCCGCCCGCCGCCGATTCCCGAAAAATTTGCAAATACCTTGTTGTACCAGCCGCCCGCGATCCAAGCGTTCCAAGGCCCGGCGTTCGTGAGCGTGCCAAGCAGCCCGCCAATTTGGTTGCCCGTTCCACCACCGATGAACGACGGATCGCCGGAGACACTGTTGGAGATGCCACCCACGACGACGTCGTAGTCGCTCAGAGCCGCATTGAAGGCGCCGCCGCCGACAAAGGCGCGGGTGCCGGCGGCCACGTTCCCCTCGCCTCCCGCGACGGTTGCATGGTCGCCGCTGGCCACGTTGAACGACCCGCCCCCGACCGACGCCGAGTTGCTGCTCGCGCTGTTTCCGAAACCACCGGCAATGGCAGCGTAACCTCCGCTGGCCGTGTTCGAACTGCCGCCGGCGATGGTGGAATACGGGCCGCTCAAGCTGTTGCTGAGGCCGATGTTGAGGCCCTGACCCTCGACGATGGAGGCGGCCGCGACGCCGTTGGCGACGCCCGCCGTGCCCGCGTGAACCGCGTAGGGCGTGGGAGTCAACGCCTGGCGCGGGGCGAGGATGATGAACGCACCGGCTCCGTTGCTGCGCACCCCGATCTCCAGCCATCGCGCAGCGCCGGTGAATTCACTGCCAAAGTCCAGCGCCACGGTGAACAAACCGTTGGACACGGGCGTGGCGAGATTGGTGAGCGTGCCGCCGACCTGCCCCACACCGTTGCTGGCGTTGAAGAGCGCAAACGTCAGATCGAAGCTACCATTGGCGGCGTCCGCGCCGGAAGCCAGGCGGCCCTGATAAGTGAAGGCAGTGCCTTGAGCGAAGATTAATGGCTGGCTGAGGAAAGTTAGCAGCACTAGCAGAGCGGAGCCGCGCGTAAGATGAGGTCTGGTTGTCATAATGTTTTATCCGAGATTGCAGTTGTGTGTTTCTGCCGGCTGTGATTCCCTCCCCGCCGTCCCGGCGTAACGGAGCGGGCTGGTTGAACACATCTCCTCCTACGCGCCTTGAGTTGACTGCATGTGCTGCGAACTGAAGTCGGAAGACGAAGAAGCGGACCAAACGCAGTCGCCCGTGATCTTCCGCACAGTCGATTTCGGGACCGCCCGCAGTGAAGCAGCTTGGCGAACGGGCGACAAGGACATTCTCTGCATCCGAATCGAAGAGTGGCGCGCGGCTTGATTCGCGGGCAAAAAGTAAACGGCGCGGACCAAACCATCGCGCCGTTTTGTGTCTGCCCAGAGGAGCGTTGCGGGAAATTACACGTCGTAGTAGAGGTAGAACTCGTAGGGATGGGGCCGGAGGCGCAGCGCGTCGTGCTCCTTGCGCTTGGTGCTGATCCACATGTCGAGAAAATCTTCCGTGAACACGTCGCCCTTGAGCAGGAACGCGTGGTCTTTTTCCAGCGCCTTGATGGCTTCCTCCAAGCTTCCGAGAATCTGGGGAATCTTGTCGTGTTCCTCCGGCGGCAATTCGTACATGTTTTTGTCAATCGGTTCGCCGGGATCAATCTTGTTCTGAATGCCATCCAAACCGGCCATGAGCATCACGGCAAAGCACAGATACGGATTGGCCGAAGGGTCGGGCGGGCGGTACTCGATGCGCTTGGCCTTGGGATTCTCGCTGTAAGTGGGGATGCGAATGGCGGCAGAACGGTTGCGACTGCTGTAGGCGAGATTCACGGGCGCTTCGAAGCCCGGCACCAGCCGCTTGTAGCTGTTGGTGGTGGGACTGCAAAAGGCACACAGCGCATGGGCGTGTTTGAGCAAGCCGCCGATGTAGTACAGTGCCGTCTTGCTCAGGCCGGCGTATTCGTTGCCGGCGAACAGCGGCTTGCCTTTCTTCCACAGCGATTGATGCGTGTGCATGCCGCTGCCGTTGTCGCCGAAAAGAGGCTTGGGCATGAAGGTCACGGTCTTGCCGTGCTTCTTCGCCACGTTTTTCAAGACATACTTATACACCATCATGATGTCGGCCGAACGCACGAGCGTGTCGAAGCGGTAATCTATTTCTGCCTGACCCGCCGTGGCGACTTCGTGATGCTGCCGTTCGACGCGGATGCCGAGCCCTTCCATGACCAGCACCATTTCGGTGCGGATGTCCTGCTGCGTGTCCGCCGGCGCGACCGGGAAATAGCCTTCCTTGTGGCGGATCTTGTAGCCGGTGTTGGGCATCTCGTCGCGGCCCGTGTTCCAGATTGCCTCCTCGCTGTCCACGGAATAGAATGTCCCGTTGCTCTTGCTGTCGAATTGCACGTTGTCGAAGATGAAAAACTCCGCTTCCGGTCCAAACACCGCGGTGTCGGCGATCCCGGTGGAGGCGAGAAACCTTTCGGCCTTCTGGGCGATGCCGCGCGGATCGCGGGTGTAGGTTTCCTTCGTTCCGGTCTCGGCGATGGTGCAGGTCAGGCTCAACGTCGGCACGCCGCAGAAGGGATCAATGAACGCTGTGACCGGATCGGGCATCGCCAGCATGTCGGAGGCCTCGATGCTTTTCCAGCCGCGGATGCTCGAGCCGTCGAAGCCCAGGCCGTCGCTGAAAACCTCCTCGGTCAATTCACGAATCGGACAACTAAAATGCTGCCAGGTGCCGAAGGTGTCCACGAACTTGATGTCCACCATCTTTGCTCCGGCCTTCTTGGCCATCTCAATCACGCTCTTGGGTGTGCTCATGTTTTCTGTCGGTTTGGTTTCGGTTTCTGCAAATCGCAAGGCCACGCCGGCTGCGTTTCCGCTCCGCCGGCGTGACCTTGGCGAAAGGCCGTCTAGTTAAAGGTTTTCGCGATGGGCGTCAACTACCTTGCGTTGTGATAACCTTCCTCGCCGTGTTCGGCCAGATCAAGGCCCGAGACTTCCACCTCGTCGCTCGGACGCAGGCCGAGAACGGCCTTGACAAGCAGGCCGATGATCAACGTGCCGATGACCGCGAGCGCCAGCGTCAGGGCGATTGCCTTTAATTGCTCCCAAATCAACGGCTGGAAGAACGAGTTCGTCACGTAAGCCTTCATGTTGTCGCCGCCCAGATTCGGGTTGGCGCCGGTGCGCGCCAACATGCCGGTCAGCAGGGCGCCGAGCGTGCCGCCAACGGCATGAACGCCAAACGTGTCCAGCGCGTCGTCGTAACCGAACCACGATTTGACCTTGTAACAAAAGAACCACGGGATGACCCCGGCGGCGACACCGATGAGCAACGCCCCGCGCGGCGTCACGAACCCGCACGCCGGCGTGATGACCACCAGTCCCGCGACCGCGCCCGAGCAAAAACCGAGCACACTGGGTTTGCCCCGGATCATCCACTCGATCATCGGCCAGACAAACGACGCAACCGCCGTAGCGATCGTCGTGGTCGTGAACGCGTTGGCCGCGATGCCGTCCGCCGCCACCGCGCTGCCCGCGTTGAACCCGTACCAACCCACCCAGAGCATGCCGGTCCCGATCATGCACATCACCATGCTGTGCGGCGGCATCGCTTCCCTGCCGAAACCGATCCGCTTGCCCAACAGAATGCAGAGGATCAACGCGGACCAACCCGATGACATGTGAACGACCGTCCCGCCGGCGAAGTCAATGGCGTGAATCGGCGCCTTGGCGTTCCACACGCCGTTCATCAGGCCATCAATGCCCCAGACCATGTGCGCCAGCGGGAAATAGACGATGAACATCCACAACGTCATGAACGCCACGATGGCCGCGAACTTCATCCGCTCGGCAATCGCGCCGATGATCAGCGCGGGCGTGATGATGGCGAACATGAGTTGATACATGGAGAAAACGTTGTGGGACACCCACGCGGCGTAATCCGTGTTCGGGTTGGAATCCACACCGTAGAGGAACGCCCAGCCCAGCTTGCCGAAGCACGACCAGCCCTTCTCCGTCTCGGCGCTGTGGAAGGTGAGGCTGTAACCGCAAACGAACCACAGGATGCTCACCAACCCGGCGATGCCGAGACATTGCGCGAGCACCGACAGCACGTTCTTGCGGCGCACCAGACCGCCGTAAAACAACGCCAGGCCGGGCAGCGTCATGAACAACACCAGCGCCGCCGAGGCCATCTGCCAGGCGTTGTGGCCGGGGCCCGCGCCGCTGATCTTGGTGGGCGCGTTAGTACTGGCGTTTCGTGCGCCGTTGTTGACGTAAGCCTCGAGGTCGTCCAGCCGTTCCTGGATCGAGCGCTCCGCCGCCGGCGCGGCGGTTTGCGCCAGACCGACCGACGGGCTGGTAAGCGAAAAGATTCCAATGATTGCGAGCAGGTTCAGAAGTTTTCTCATGGGCAATGTGTCCTCGTGTTCGGGTTGAACGCTTGGTCAGACGGCGGCTTCGCCTTTCTCCTCAGTCCGGATTCGCACTGCCTGTTCGATGCCGGACACAAAGACCTTGCCGTCGCCGATTTTTCCGGTCTTGGCGGACTTGACGATGGCAGCCACGGCCCGGTCGGCCTGCACGTCCGCCACCACCAGTTCCACTTTGATCTTGGGCAGGAAGTCCACCGTGTATTCGCTGCCGCGGTAGATTTCGGTGTGACCTTTCTGCCGGCCGAATCCCTTGACTTCGCTGACGGTCATCCCCTCGATGCCGATTTCCCCCAAGGCGTCTTTAACCTCGTCGAGTTTGAACGGCTTGATGATGGCTTCGATCTTCTTCATAAGTTCACGGGCGGCGCCGCCAACTCGCCGCGCGGATGCGCCACGGCGGCTGACGGCAAACGGATCAACTGTGTTGTTTGGTGGGCACTGGATTCGCCCGTGGCCTCCAAAGCAACGCTGGTGCCACGAGCCGCGAGGCCGCGATGCTTGGACGGAAACGCCAGTTTTTGCGGGGATGCTTTCGTCGCCTAGGGCGACTGCTCGCCAAACAGCCTGTGCGCATTTGCCCACACTAGGAAAAAAGCGCCAGCGAACCTCCCGACTGCGTCGCGAGTGAGAAGCGCGGGCACTCCTGATTTGAGCGCGCAGAGGTTTTCCAGTAGTGGTACAGTTTGAAAGTGTACGCGCAAACTCCGGAGCGAACTCTTCCGGCAATTCCGTTTACTCGCAATGCCGCCTGCTTAAAGACGCCATCCTCCAGTTAGGAACAGCGCACTTATTTTCCAACTGGCGAACGGAGAAGGAACAGGCCAGCGAGTGCCATTGCGATGCCGAGCAGTCGCAAAGTGGTCGCTGGTTCTTTGAAGAAGGCAATGCCTGCCACCGCCATCAGTGCCGCGCCGCCGGCCAGAATCATCGGCACGGCGGAGAGCGGCCCGCCTTTCTGGAAAAGCACGAAAAAGAAAATCGTGCCCACACCCACGCAGATACCAGTCAGCACCGACCAGAACACGCCCGGCCCGGACGAGGTTTGATTCCACGTCCCGCCGAATCGCAGCCACGCCAAGTAGAGCAAGATGGTCAGCGCAGCCGTCGCTTCCACGACGAAACCGCCAAGGCCGTCGCTGATCCTGTCGGCGGCGAGTTTGGTGAAGATTTGATGAGCGCCGTAGAGCACGGCTGCGCCCACGGCATACCAAAACCAGTTTGTCATATTTCGTTCTCCTTTCATATTTCGGGTGCTTCGACTGGCTTGCGGGCTTTGCTTTCGGCCCACTCGTAAAGCACCGGCAGCAATACCAGCGTCAGGAAGGTGGAACTGAGCACGCCGCCGATGACGACCGTGGCGAGCGGGCGTTGCACTTCCGCGCCCGCGCCGGTCGCAATCGCCATTGGCACGAAGCCAAGGCTGGCAACGAATGCAGTAACGATGACGGGACGGAGGCGCGTCAACGAACCTTCGATGACCGAATCGCGGACGGACTTTCCTTCTTCGCGAAGCTGGTTGATGTAGGCAATCATCACCAAGCCGTTCAGCACCGCTACGCCGCTCAACGCGATGAAGCCGACTGCCGCCGTGATGCTGAAGGGCATTCCGCGCAGCCACAGCGCAAACACGCCGCCGGTCACGGCGAGCGGGATTCCGGAATAAACGAGCGCGGCCTGCCGCAGTGAACCGAACGCGAGAAAGATGAGCACGAAGATGAGCGCGAGCGCCGTCGGCACAACGATGGCGAGTCGGGCGCGGGCTTGCTGCAAGTTCTCAAATTGTCCGCCGAATTGGACGATGTAGTTCTCTGGCAGTTTGACTTGCTCCTTGATCCGGTGTTCCGCTTCGCGGACGTAGCCTTCAATGTTTCGCGTCTTCAAGTTCACCATCAACGCGGCGCGGCGCAGGCCGTCGTCGTGTTGGATCGGCTCGACCGTTTTCAGCGTCTCGAATTCAACCAGCTTTCCGAGCGGGACAAGTCCGGTTTCACCAACGCGCACGGGCAGCTTCTTGATTTGTTCATCGTCGGCGCGAAGTTCCTCCGGCATCCGCACGACGATGTCGTTTCGCTTGCTGCCGCTCACGATTGTGCCCACGACTTCGCCCGCGAGCGCGGCATTGACAGCTTTGTTCACTTCGCCGGCCTGCAATCCGTAACGCTGGAGCACTTCGCGCTTCGCATTGATTTGCAATTGCGGCGTGCGGCCTTCCGTCTCGAATTCCACCTGCGCCGCACCGGGCGTTTTCTCAAGAACGTCCTTGATCCGTTCCGCCAGTTTTTCCAGCACGTCGTAGTCGTTGCCGAAAATCTTCACCGACAATTCCGCTTTCGTGCCTTCGAGCATTTCGTTGAAACCTCAAAAATGCGTGAGTGACGTGATGGTTTATTGGATTCATCTTTTGTTTGCAGGGGTCGGAGCGGTTTGGAGGGCTCCGGCACAAAGTTCACTTTTAGTGAAGGTT
>Ga0247727_10008684_pt1 | contig 18755 bp, 19 predicted proteins | sample WisWelCaveWW1625_FD_202498 | JGI IMG/M metagenome (GOLD analysis project Ga0247727, IMG submission 202498) | Biofilm microbial communities from Wishing Well Cave, Virginia, United States - WW16-25 | ecosystem: Environmental > Aquatic > Deep subsurface > Groundwater > Cave microbial mat | place... | reverse complement strand
CCCTGCTTGTACTTGTCTTAAAAGCTGTGGAGAGTCCGATGCTCGGAGTTAAAGCAAAAAAGTATTTTCCCCCATCTGATCCAGTAACATCGATGCTGTCATAACCAATCGGGTGAATCGCAAGACCTGGAGAAATTTCGATTCCCTTTATAGTCTTTTCTTCTGGTGCCACTGGAGCAGGAACAACTTTGGGTTCAGCGATGGGTATCGGGGTCGGAGGATAGACCTGTACTTCAAGTGGCTGGGATTCTTCCAGAGGAGGAGCATCTTCTGGTGGCTGAGCTAATCCCAATAGGGGGATAAGAGTTGAAACCAGAAAGAGCGATGTTGTTTCTTTTATCATTTTCTCACCTCAAAAAAGGGTGTTTGGCAACCTACATAACTCATCGCGTTATCAAGAGTCAAGTCTCTTTTTATAACCGAGAGTCATGATTGGCTTTTGCCATTACCTCAATAAGCGAGCAAGTTATATACCACAACGCGTTGAAGAAAAACGTGTATAACTATTTAATATGAGAGGTATATTTTAGAGGGACACGTACGCATATTCCTAAATTGGGGTGCGCGTCGCCGCGGCAAAGAAATCCCTTTTATTTTATTTTTTTTGAATAAAAAGGATGCAGTCGAAGATAAGTTTCATCCAGAGACTCAGGGATCACTTTTGTGTCTGCCAAAATCGGCATGTAGTTCGTGTCGCCGTTCCAGCGAGGCACAATATGATAATGGAAGTGTTCTGCAATACCCGCTCCCGCCGCTCTTCCAAGGTTCATTCCGATATTATATCCCATAGGCTTCATCGTCCGATCTAAGATTTCAATGGAATCGCGAATCAAACAATGAAGCTCTAGAAAAGCTTCATTTGAAAGGCTCGTCAAACTTGCGGTGTGCATGTGCGGAACGACCATGAGGTGGCCGCTGTTATAAGGAAACTTATTCAAGACTACGAACGAATGGCGAGATTGATGGAGGATTAAATTTTTTTGATCGTCTTTTTCCTTGGGCAACTTGCAAAAAATACATTCAGAACTGACTTGGTTATTTTCCAAAATGAAACGAATTCTCCACGGAGCCCAAAGGAGTTTCACGGGACGCTACGATATTCGATTCTTAACCCTGGAAATTGTAGCTTTCCTTCAGCAATTCTTTTGAGCCATTTAAAAGGCTCTTCTTCAGGATAAATTACCTTGGGTTCCTCACGCACATTTGTCAGTTTTGCTGCGACTTCAATCGCTTGCTCTAAGCCCCCCAGTTCATCTACAAGCCCCAATTCTTTGGCCTGTCGCCCACTAAAAATTTGCCCTTCTGCAAGCTGCTTTACTTTTTCAGGAGGCATCTTTCTTCCTCGGGCGACAGCCTCTATGAACTGAGCATGCATGTCATTGGTCAATTGTTGCAAGATCTTGCGTTCATCCTCTTTGAGAGCTCGCAAGGGAGAGCCTATATCTTTCATCTTTCCAGCTTGAATCACTTCCCATCGCAGATGAAATTTTTTTAAAAGATCTTCCAGCACAAAATATTCAGAAATCACTCCAATGGAACCTGTAATAGTCCCAGGATTTGCCAAAATTCTATCAGCTCCAACAGCAACATAGTAACCGCCGGAGGCTGCCACATCTCCCATGGAAACAACAATTTTCTTCTTCTGACTGATTTTCAATACTTCATCATAAATCTCTTGAGAAGCTCCAACGGTCCCACCCGGAGAGTCCACTCTTAAGACAATCGCTTTGACTTTGTCTTTCTTGGCATATTCTTTAAGAGAAGCAATCGTAGACCGTGCTTCTTCAATGGGGCCCTTGATTTCAACGACGGCGATGTTTCCATTCACTTGTTTTCCATCGGAAAGGATTCCAATGACGAGCGCAAGCTCAAAAAAGATACCCATCAAAAGCAGGATGACAAAGATCCGAAAGCCCTTACGAGGGCGAGGTTCCATTACGAACCTTCTCCGGCGCTTTCAGGTTCTTTTTTCTTTGCTTTTCTTCCTTTTTTCTTAAGTCCCTCATCCATAATATCGCCCAAAGTTGGCCTTAACGATTTGGCTTCTTTTTTCAAAGTTGTTTGAGTTTTCGCTTGGTCTCTTAACGAAAGGCTCATCTTCCTTTCAGCTGGATCTAAAGACAAGACGACTGCACGAACTGTATCGCCAACCTTGAATTTTGATGACAAATTTTCAACCTTACCCTCTGCAATCTCGGAGACATGGATCAATCCTTCAATGGTATCGTTCTCAAGTCGAACAAAAAGTCCAAAATCAGTAAGTTTTACAATTTCTCCCACAATCTCTGAGCCTAATGGATATTTATCGATTGCCAGCTGCCAGGGATCCTCAGTCAACTGTTTGAGACCAAGAGAAAATCGTTCTGCCGTAGGATCTACGTTGAGAACCACAGCTTCTGCCACGTCTCCCTTTTTGTATACATCGTGAGGGTTTTTAATCTTATTTGACCACGATAGGTCTGAGACGTGAACAAGTCCGTCGATTCCATCTTCAACCTCTACAAACAGACCAAAATCTGTAACATTGCGAATCTCCCCTTTGATTCGAGTGCCAGGAGGATATTTTTTTACCAGTTCATCCCATGGATTAGGTTGAGTTTGTTTAAGACCTAAGGACATTCTCCTATTTTCTTTATCCATTTCGAGTACCATGGCTTCCACAGTTTCTTTTAAATTCAATAGAGCTGATGGGTGCTTAATCCTTTTGGTCCAAGACATCTCCGAGACATGAATAAGTCCTTCCACTCCCTCTTCAACTTCAATGAAGGCGCCGTAATCTGTAAGGTTTACGACTTTTCCCTTCACTTTAGCATTCTTGGGATACTTCAAGTCCGCATTTTCCCAAGGGTCTTCATTTAACTGTTTTAGTCCAAGGGAAACCCTTTCCTTTTCATGGTCGAACTTGAGGACTTTGACATTAATGGTTTCTCCTACTTTTAAAATCTCACCTGGATGATTGATCCTTTTCCAGGAAACATCGGTAATGTGAAGGAGGCCATCGATTCCTCCCAAATCAATAAATGCACCATAGTCTGTAATATTTTTAACCACGCCTTTTAAAACAGAACCCTCTTGAAGCACATGGAGCGTTTTCTCTCGTTGGACTTCACGTTCCTTTTCAAGAAGTACTCGACGAGATAGCACGATATTCCCGCGAATTTTGTTGAATTTAATGATTTTAAATTGAAATGTTTTTCCTAGAAGTCCATCCAGATCTCGAACCGGGGTTAGATCGATTTGTGATCCAGGCAGAAAAGCTTTGACACCGATATCTACAGAAACACCACCTTTCACTCTTTCGATGATCTTGCCTTCCACCACTTCGCTCTTTTCACAGGCTTCGGCAATTTCATCCCAAATTTTTAACTTATCCGCCTTTTCTTTTGAAATTGTGACTAGGCCATCGTCATTTTCTGTGCTTTCTAAAAAGACATCGATCTTATCTCCCACTTTAATGGTGAGCTCCCCTTCTCGCGTCATAAACTCGCTAACGGGGAGTTGGCCTTCGGACTTGTAGCCGATGTCTACGGTAACGATGTCCTTTCCAATTTTGATGACAGTGCCTCCGACAATCCGGCCTTCTCGAACTTCTCTGGCAGCTGTCAGCGATTGAGTATAGAGTTTTTCGAAAGTTTCTTCATCCTTTCCACCCCTCCCACTCGTAGGTGTCGTTTGGTTTGTTTCCATGTACATTGATTTCCTTTCTTTTTCCTGATTCCTTCCTAAATTTGAAACCAGGACGTTGGCGCGCTTAATTACTGAATGTATGGGGAGTTTGTCAAAGCCTTTCTCCTTGACATGTCTTATTAAGATCGGTTAATTCCGCATGCACTTATGGCAAATCATCCCTCAGCGATAAAAAGACATAGAGAATCGCTCAAGCGACAGACCCGCAATCGATGGTGGAAAAGCCGAGTTCATCATGCTTCTAAACAAGTTGTAGATGCAGCGAGCAAAAAAGACAAGAAATTGGCCTCTAAGGTGCTGGTTTTAGCGGCAAAAGAGATCGGTAAGGCAAAGAGCAAAGGTGTGATCCATCGAAACAATGCTTCGCGGAAAATTGCTCGACTTTCTAAAATAGTTGCTGCTATTTGAATGAAGAGACCGGCGCTTATTTTAATTCATCGTTGAAATAACTCGAATGGAACGCTCGAAAAGGAATTTTGCAGGGAGTCCGCTAGATTTTAAATCATGATCCAGGTGCCTTAATTCGGACATTGCAAGACGGGCGTTAGAAGACGAGAACTCCCTTGCTTGCTCTGTATACCGTTGGACCAAAAAAGGGGGAACTCCCAAAAGAGCAGCTAAATCTGAGCGGTTGGCTTTTTCTTTTAAATGATCATAAGTTTTCAAAAGAATCCTCAAATGTCTGGCGAGCATACTCAATAAGACTAGTGCCGGCGTTCCTGTACTCATAAGGTGATCCAATGTTTCAAATGCCTCTTTTGCGCGACCTTCAATGACTTGATCTGTAAAAGCAAAAATATTGTCCCCCGCTGTTCTCAATATCAGATCTTCAATTGCGTTTTCCGAAAGGATCTTTTCAGGGTGGATATAAAGAGAGAGTTTTTCGAGTTCGCGATCAAGAACATCTAAATTCTTTCCTAAAGCTTCAACCAACATTTTCTTTGCATTTGTCGAAACTTTTATTTCATAACGGGCAGATAATTTATCGATCCAAGAAGAAACTTCGTTAGGTTTAGGCGCTTCAAAGGTGATGATAGCGCCTGCTTTTTCGCAAAGTTTAAATAGTCTCTTTCTTTTATCTAACTTTTCCCACATGGCGATTAAAACAGTATGGGGTGAAGGGTTTTCAAAGTAGTTTAACCACTGAGATTCATCTGATTCCTTTGGTTCAGCCCCATTTCGAACAACAATTAAGCGCTTATTGGCTAATATGGGAAAGGTATTGGCTAGATCAAAGATTTCAGCCAACGGGGTTTCTTTTAAATCAAAGGAGTCATCGTTGAGTCCTCCAGAGCCATTGGGGAACAATTCTTTGCGAACGCCTTCCATAAATAATTTTTGCTGAAGAGGCTCTTTGCCAACCAAAAACAAGACTGGCGATAGTTTCATCCAACCACCAAGTTTATTAATTTGTCAGGAACCAAAATGGTTTTTTTCATTGGTTTTCCGTTGACAAAGCGACGCACATTTTCGTTTTCTTGGGCGAGCAATATAACTTGGGCCTCCTCCGTTCCTCGAGCGGCTTCAATTTTACCTCTCACTTTTCCATTCACTTGAACTACAATCGTTACACGTTCATCTATTGTCCAATCAGAATCGAAAACGGGCCATGAAAATCGAACCAATAGTTTGCTATTTCCACATTTTCTCCAAAGCTCTTCGGAAAGATGAGGAGCATAAGGAGAGATCAACCGAACAGCAATTTCGGCAGCGTTCTTTAGCGTCCAAAGATGGGCATTGCTCATTTCTTTGGCTTTTTGGGGGAATTCCGCAAAACTCCAGAAATCTGGATACTCTGCGGAGACTTTGTTCACAAACTCCATGATTGCACTAATTCCAGTGTTGAAATGAAAACGGTCCACGCTCTCTGTTACGGATTGAACCGTTTTATGGGTGAGACGGAAAATGGCTTGTGCCTTAGGATCATCTTTGATCTCTTGGTCAGAAACTTTCTTGGCTTTTCCGGCCAGAATATAGATGTTTAAAACAAATCTCCATAAGCGATCTAAGAAGCGGTTGGCTCCTTCCACTCCTTGGTCACTCCAATCCAGATCTTTTTCAGGAGGTGCCGCAAACAGTGAGAAAACTCGAACCGTATCTGCTCCATATTTGTTGATGAGGTAATCTGGATCAACCACGTTTCCTTTGGATTTTGACATCTTCTCTCCATCTTTGATCACCATCCCTTGAGTAAGCAACCGAGAAAAGGGTTCAGAAAACTTTACCATTTTAAGATCTCGAAGTACGCGTGTGAGAAAACGTGAATAGAGTAAATGTAAAATAGCATGCTCAATGCCACCCACATATTGGTCTACAGGTGCCCAATATTCTACAGCCTTTGGGTCAAACATTCCTTTGCCAAATTTAGGAGAGCAGTAGCGAAGGAAATACCACGAAGACTCCATAAACGTATCCATTGTATCTGTGTCTCTGCGAGCAGGGCGTTTGCACTTTGGACACTTGGTATTCATAAACGAGGGAACCTGTGCAAGCGGAGATCCTCCTCTTCCCGTCAAAGGTGGGTTTTTGGGCAAAGTCACTGGCAGGTCCTTCAATGGAACTGAAACAATCCCACATTTTTCACAATGGATCATTGGGATGGGTGTTCCCCAATACCGCTGCCTGGAGATTCCCCAATCACGAAGGCGATAGGTCAGCGCGGGTTCTCCCATTCCTTTTTCTTGTAAAGATCGAACAATGGAGCTTTTGGCTTCGCCGCTGTCGAGCCCTTCAAAGGTTTCGGAACGGATTAGTGTGCCAGGTTCGGTATAAGCTTTTTCCAACTCCTCTGTGGTTAACACTTGGTCTCTGGGCTGGATGACGAGGCGCATAGGAAGACCATATTTTTTGGCGAACTCAAAATCGCGTTGATCGTGGCATGGAACTCCCATCACTGCGCCAGTGCCATAGGACATCACCACAAAATTTGCGAGGTAGATTGGAATTCGTTTTTGTGTAAAGGGATGTAAACAATAGAGATCTGTTGCTATCCCCTCTTTCTCCAAAGCATCTTCCGTTCTTTTTGAAAGATCTGTCTTTTGAACTTTTTCTATAAATCGAGAAATTGCCTCGCCTTTTTCCAAAGAAACATGGCGCAAAATTTGGGTTACAAGCGGATGTTCAGGAGCAATGGTTAAAAAGGTGACTCCGAATAGAGTGTCGGATCTGGTCGTAAAAACGCGAACTTTTTCTTTTTGAAAACCCTCTAACTCAAAATCAATGTAAGCCCCTTCACTTTTTCCAATCCAATTTTTTTGCATCGTGAGCACACGTTCGGGCCAGCCATGCTCAAGTTCATGTAGTCCGTTTAAAAGTTCATCTGCATAAGCAGTAATGCAAAAAAACCATTGTTCAAGATCCTTGGCTTGAACAATTGAATCACATCTCCAGCATTTGTTATCTTCAACTTGTTCGTTGGCAAGCACTGTTTCACAGCGTGGGCACCAGTGAACCAATGAACGTTTTCGATAGGCAAGCCCTTTCTCAAACATGGCAATGAAGAGCATTTGCTCCCACTTATAATAAGATGGCTCACATGTGATCACTTTTCGTGACCAGTCGATCGCCAAACCTAGGCGGGAAAGCTGTTTTTCCATGAAGCGCATGTTGTCGTAAGTCCACTTTCGGGGATGAACTTTGTTTTGAATAGCCGCGTTTTCTGCAGGTAGCCCAAAAGCATCGAAACCCATAGGATGTAGGACATTGTCTCCTCTATGGAGGTGATATCGAGCAATCAAATCTCCTATGACATAGCACCGAACATGGCCCATATGGATTCTGCCAGAAGGGTATGGAAACATAGACAGAATATATTTTTTTCTCCCTTTCCCAGTACGAGCATGAAAGGACTTAGAACGCTCCCACTTTTTTCCCCATTTAGGTTCGATTTTTTGAGGTTCATAGCGATCTACAGTTCTACGTGTCATATTGACCAACATCTTAGCTTGCCTTCCAATCCCTGCAAAAGATTCTGCTGGATTTAAGATAAAGACAGAAGTTAAAAGGAAAGGCAGAATAAAAAATTGTATGGGCAAGTTCTACATTACGACCGCAATTGACTATGCGAATTCTACTCCTCATTTAGGGACAGCTTACGAGAAAATCGGTGCCGACGTGATTGCGCGATATCGTCGATTGGTCGGAGATGATGTTCACTTTTTGATGGGAAATGACGAACATTCTCAAAATGTTCGAAAAAAAGCAGAGGAACTCAACCTTTCTCCGCAAGGATATTGCGACAAAATGGCGCAAGAATTTAAAGCGACATGGAAAATACTGCATATTTCAAACGATGATTTTATTCAAACGTCTGAAAAAAGACATCATGAGGTCGTAAGAGATATTGCAAAGAGGATTTATGACAATCAATATATTTACAAAGCCCCTTACGAGGGACCCTATTGCGTTTCTTGTGAAGTATTCTACCAAGAAGAGGACTTACTAGATGGTGTTTGCCCTCATCACAAGGTCAAACCCGAGCGGATTCGAGAAGAGAATTATTTTTTTCGTTTAAGTGACTTTACCGCAAAACTTAAAAGCCATTTCAAGGAAACTCCAAACTTTATTCGCCCTGTCTCGCGTCGGAATGAATTGGAAGCATTCTTGGGAAGAGGACTAGAAGATATTTCGATTTCTCGAGCAGGGAAATCTTGGGGAGTAAAACTTCCGTTTGACGAATTAGCCGTGGCCTATGTTTGGTTTGATGCGCTCATCAATTATGTTTCGGCCGTAGGCCCCATTGGAAGCGAAAAGTATAACCATTATTGGCCAGCGGACCTTCACGTGATAGGCAAAGACATCACCCGTTTCCATGGCCTGATTTGGCCAGCTATCCTGATGGCGGCCAATTTGCCAGTGCCAAAATCTGTCTGGGGACATGGATTTCTTTCCATTCGTGGAGAGAAAATGTCCAAAACCCGCGGTAACGTGGCAGATCCGAAAAATCTAGCCAAGGTTCATGGGGCAGACCCTCTTCGATATCATTTGATGCGGGAAGTTTCTTGGGATCGGGACGGAGATTTTTCTGAGGAGCGTTTGGTTGCCCGTTATAATGCAGATTTGGCGAACGATTTAGGAAATCTTTTGAGTCGGACAGTTTCGATGACCGAGAAATATGTGGGCAAAGAACTCAAGCGACCCACAAATTTGACGATGACCCCAGAGTTAGATCGAATCAAGAAAACGATATCCACATATAAAGCCAAAATGGAGAATTTTGAGATTGCACAAGCTCTGGAAGAAGTGTGGAGTCTAGTCACCCAAGCCAATCTTTTGATCGACAAAATGCAGCCGTGGGGGATGGCTAAAGACCAAGCTAAGAAAGAGAAATTACATGAACTGCTATATATTTTGCTTGAAAGCCTGCGTTGGACTGGAGTTTTGTTGACGCCTGTGATGCCCATGAAGATGGGAGAACTCTTACATGCGATTGGAGCCCATGAACAAGAAAGTATGTTAATTGAGAAACAGAGGATCAAACCTGGAGAAAAAGCTTTGTTTAAGATCCATTTGGTAAGTCCTTTGTTTCCAAGACTGCAAAGCTGATCCCTTAGATTCTTTTATATTGACATATATTTTAAATCTAAATAACATATAAAAATGCTTCGAACGCAAGTTTATTTAACTGAGGAAATTGTTCGTCAAATAGCGTCAATAGCGAAGCAACAGAGAAAAAAAGTTGCCCAAACAATTCGAGAGCTTCTTGTACGCGGTCTAAGGGAATTTTCGGTGGAGGATGACATTGAATCTTTTGCAGGTAAGTACAGTTCCGAAAGTGGTGATGATTCTCAAAAGGTAGATGAAATCCTTTATGGCCCGAAAAAGTAAAATATGGATTGATACTTCATTTATCTACGCATTTCTGAAAAAAAACGATGTGAACAATCAGAGAGCAGTCCTCTCCGTTCGCCACCTAAGAACTCAACCGTTAGAACTTTTCACGAGCGATCTCGTTGTCGCGGAAACATATACTTTATCCAGAATTCGATTGGGGTGGGAGGCGGCTCAGGACACTTTACATTTATTTGATAAACTTCACGCAAAGCTTCTTTTCGGAAATCGACAAATTATGGACGCAGCAAAGGAATGGGCCTCATGGAAAGATCAAGATTTCTCTTTTGTGGATTGCATTAGTTTTGCCTGGATGAAACAGCTCCGAATTCCATCTTACCTTTCCTTCGATCACCATTTTCAGACCGCTGGATTTACTTTTTATTCAGAAGGATAGTGAAGCTTTTTCTCCTCACTTAAGAGGAAAATATGTGGCGTATCTCCTAAGCAAGAATGTCTTCTGTTTTTCGATTTTGAAATCTAGTAAATAGAATCGAGATTTATAATCAGCGGATATGGAAAAGCAGGAAGCAAACTTTATTCAACTTATTTGCGCATTTGAACCTGAATACGACCATGGAGACCGGATCTGGGAATTCTATCCGCGTATAAACAGAAAATGGTGGTATCTACGTGTGCAAGAATATCAAAACACTTATTATTTTTCAGGGAATAACTTCGAATCTTTCTCTACTTCTTCATTAATGAATTCATCGATGAAGAAGCCCACCTCGCCTGATTTACTGCGGAAGCTCATATCGGGCGTTCAAGAAATTCATCGGAAGGTGAGGAAAGATCCCGTTTCCTACCATTGTATCGTCAATAGGTCATTGTCACCGAATCTGCGGAAAGGGCTGATTGTAAGGAAGTTTGTGAGAAAATTAATCCCGAATTTCATGCGCTTTGATCGTGAGTTATCAAATAGGGAGAAGCAACAAATTGTCGCGCTTCTAAAAAATCATCGAAGCGAAACAACTTCTAAAATGACCGCCGGAATCTACTTCAAATATTGTAAACTTGCGTATCTGGCCAATCCCAAGACCTTTGGTGGACAACTCAACAAAAATTCCTCTGGTAAAGAGTTGTACGCTCGATGGGCGGATGGCCGAGACGGAGGTCTGAAAGAACTTCCTCTCGATTCAGAAGTGGCATCTCGCCGTTGGTACGAAAGTAAGAGCGGAGCAGGAGGACATCCATGGGAGATTTACCGCGGAGGTAACTCAACGCATATCGATCTTTCAGTTTCACGCGGTGAGGCTGAGTCTCGATGGAAAGTGCGGATCCACGCTTTTTCGTCCACACGCTTGGCCGAAGCATGTAGAATTGCTCTGGCACTGAGCAAAGCGAACCTTCCTTTTGAAATTGCAGATCGCGAATCGTATCTTCTCCGAATTTTAGGGGACGACTGGGTAGGCGTTGTTCCCGAATTTTGGGGGTTGAGCTATGCCTGGCAGGAATTCCCAAAAGAATTCAATGTCTCCGATTGTATCCACTACTCTTGGTTCAAACCTGATCAGCAGAAACCAGTTAAGCCTCTTCACCAAATCAAGAAGCTGATCACTTGGTTTCCGATTCGGCCACTTTTTTTAGCTCCCTGAAATAAAAATCGCAGTCTACTGCTTCGATAACATGATCTAAATCATTGACCCGAGAGTACCTTGACTGATATTCGGCCTGTTAACCCCTAAGGAGGCCTTATCATGCAGCAAGCCCAGAAGAAACCCATTGCAGCCCCTGCTCTCGAGCATTTTAAACCGTTTGTCTCGGCTTCTGAATCCATCCCAGAACTTACCGTCAAATCCATTCTCTTAGGAATCACCTTTGGAATGGTCTTTGGTGCGGTAACGGTTTATTTGGGACTCAAGCTCGGCCTTACCGTCAATGCATCGATCCCCATTGCAGTTCTTTCCATCATGATTTTGAAAACTTTGGGGCGTTCGACCATTTTGGAAAATAACATTGTTCAGACCATTGGAAGCGCGGGCGAGGCTGTGGCTGGTGGAGTGATCTTTACCATGCCTGCTGTGATCTTCATGGGCTACAACATGGAGTACTGGCGTATCACCATGTTCGCGCTGTTGGGTGGATGGCTAGGTCTTCTTTTCATGATTCCTCTTCGCAGAGCTCTTATTGTCAAAGAGCACGGAGTTCTACCCTATCCTGAAGGCACAGCTTGTGCTGACATTCTGATTGCCGGCGAAAAGCGTGGGGAAATGGCCAAACGCGTGTTTCAGGGAGTTGGCTTTGCTTTTGTCTACAAGATCCTTTACGGAGTGTTAGGGATTTGGAAAGAAATTGTATTGTGGACCTCGAAAAAAGTCTTTCCTGGGATGACCGCAACGGTCGAGGTATCTCCTGAATTGATTGGAATTGGATATATTATCGGCCCTCGGTCGGCTTCTGTCATGGTTGCAGGTGGGGTGTTGGGGGCCATGTGTCTTGTCCCCCTTATTAAGTTCTTTGGAGGACAATCGATTGAAGCCATTGCACCGGCCCTTGTTGCCATCAAAGATATGGCACCTTCCCAAATTCGATCCAGCTATGTCCGGTATATTGGAGCAGGAGCAGTCGTTGTTGGGGGTTTCTATAACCTCATCAAAGCTATGCCCATGATTATTGGATCCTTCAAAGAAGGGATCAAGAGTGTCGGAGCGGCCAATCAAGCGCAGGAGAAGATCGCAGTTGATCAAGCACGTCCCAGAACGGAACGAGATCTGCCAAATTCCTTGGTTTTTGGCGGTTCGTTTCTGATTGTTGCGGCTCTTTGGGCGCTCTTGAATTTCGCTGTTCATCCAGGCCAAGCTTTTTCAAATTTGGTGGCAGCAGTTTTGATGGTTGTTTTTGGATTTTTCTTTGTGACCGTATCGTGTCGAGTAGTGGGCATGATCGGTACCACATCCAATCCTATTTCTGGAGATACAATTGCCACTTTGATGTTTACTTGCCTTTTATTTTTGGCCGCGGGCTGGACGGGAGGATTTTATACGGTCGCCGCATTGGCTGTTGGAGGAGTAATTTGTATTGCCGCCGCGAATGCAGGAACAACGGCACAAGACCTGAAAACTGGATTTCTTGTAGGAGGAACTCCAAAAGCACAGCAAATTGGAATTATGTTGGGGGTGACTTTCAGCGCTTTTGTGATCGGCGGAACTCTCCTGTTTATGAATAAGACATATAGAACGTACAATGAACTTGAAAAGCCGGTTGCGGTTCCAACAAATTATGTGACGGATCAGAAAGCAGCTTATAAGGGCAGCGAATTTAGTATTGCCATCTTGAAAGACGAGATCGAAGGAATTCCCGCTGGACGATATCTGGTGGCCCAGGACGGAACGAGTTCAGTGAGGTTCCAAGAAGGGATCGGAGGAGAAAAAATGCCTGCACCTCAGGCCCGCCTTATGTCAGTGGTTATCGAAGGAATTTTAACGCAGAAATTGCCTTGGATATTTATCCTAGCAGGTGCATTTATTTCCCTTACAATGATTTTATGCGGGGTTAGTTCAGTGTTAGCTTTTGCTGTGGGACTGTACTTACCTCCCTCTACCACCATGCCTGTTTTTGTTGGGGGAATGGTTCACGCGCTCGTCAACCACTTCCATTCGAAAAAAGCCAAAGGCCAAGGAGGAGAATTTGAGGAAGAGGGAGAAGCTGGATCCGGCTCTCTTTTCTCCTCAGGACTTGTTGCAGGTGGTGCCTTAGCGGGAATTGTCGTAGCCGTTGTAGCCAATTCTCCTCATTGGCAGGAGAGACTGATAAAATTTGGACCTTCTATTTTAGGAGGATTTGCAGATTCAGATCTTTTTGCCTTAGCCATCTTTGGGGTCATGGGCTATCTCATGTTCTCTCTTGGCAAGAAGCGTATGACTACAGGACAGAACTAAGACTTGCCATGAGGATAGTTACTGGCCTGTATTAGCGAAGTATCTCTTCAAGATAGAAAAACTCATGTGGTAACCTTTTGGACGGGAACTGGTTACCTTTTGCGCATTTTATGCTCAAGTCGATACAAGGGGTAAAATAAATAATTTAAATATAATTAAATAGTTATGCGGAATCTGGAGGGTATTCTAGTTTGGCATAGGGATTGCCATATCTATAACCAAGAAAGCAACAAGCTTTCAGAAAAGGAAAGGAGGCACTAGATGTTCTACATCATCAAAAAAGATCATCAAAATCAAAATAGTCCTCATGATCATGTCCAGCCTCTTCAGCTTCCACTACCTGAACCGTTGCCATTGGCTCCACGTCCAATTGATCCAGAAGAAGAGAAATCAGAACGAGGCATTTGGACAATTGATATTTAACGACTTCTTTGCATTGGAATAACGGTCAGCTATGCTGACCATTCAATGTCGAGATTTAAAACCCTATTAGTACTCTCTCTATCAATCTTCTCGTTTAGTTTGTCCTACGCTTCCCCTGGAGATTACAGCTTGCGTTTTAAAGGAGGTCCCTCCTTTGAACTTCAAGATTGGCATGATCAAATGCGGATTGGAGCTGAGTTTGATTATGACCTTGGTTATTCAATGGGGATCGGGTTGATGGCTCTTTTTGGCGTGAGTCGAGATTTTAGATTTCAATTGTTACCCAGTTTTCGCTACGATCTCGTTTACCTAGGGCCGGCCTCTCTATATGGTGTATTAGGCGCAGGTTATGGACGTTTCAATAAAAACGAAGAATCTTTTGACCTCCGCTTTGGTTCAGGGATCACCCTTCCGCTTGGAGACTCATTTGAAGTGAATAGTGACGTCAATGTTTTTATGTCCCCGTTGGGCACGCCAGGAACACCGATCACGTTGGATTGGCTTTTGTCTTTTGGGATGAAGTTTTATTAACCTTTGTTTTTTCTTTCTTGAAGGCGCGCTTTTCGTCGACCTTCTCCTTCCTTGTAGCGTCTGCGTTCTTCCGTTGTCTCCGGAGTCACAGAAGGAGCCTCCACTGGATGCCCAGCTTGGTTGACCGCCACATAAGTGACGAGCGCATCGGTGGTTAATACTCTTTGACCCGTCATTGGGTTTTCTGCGTGTACTTCAACGCCAACCTCAATAGACGTTCTCCCTGTGAAGTTGACTTGAGCTTTGAGCACCATCACATGACCCACTCTGGCAGGAGCGTGAAAATCCACACGATCAAAGGAGGCTGTTACGACCGGCCCTTGAACATGCCTCATGGCCGCAACAGCTCCAGCAATGTCAATCCACTGCATGACTTTGCCTCCAAATACGGTACCATGAGGATTCGTATCTCCTGGCAACACTTGTTGCACCATCTCAACGTAAGACAGCCTAGGAGGCTTTCCGCTTTTTTGTTCCTTGCTTGCATCCATACATTTCCGGAGTTAAAACCTACACACTAACGAATGGATCTGTTTTCAACAACTTCTTCTACAAGTTCGCCAGTTAACGCCACAAGTCCTCTTGCAGAACGTGTCCGACCCACGAAATTGGAAGATGTTGAAGGCCAAGAGCATCTAGTAGGCCCTGGAGGAATTTTAGTCGAGGCACTCAAGGTACAAAAAATTCATTCCTTTATTTTATGGGGACCGCCAGGGTCAGGAAAAACAACAATCGCGCGTATCGTAGCAGGTAAGAGTGGTTATACATTTGTACCTTTTTCTGCAGTTTTGTCAGGCATCAAGGAAGTGAAAGAAGTGATGTCACAAGCAGAGAAAAATAGAAGGTACACGGGACAAAGAACGGTCGTCTTTGTTGATGAAATTCATCGGTTTAATAAAGCTCAGCAGGATGCATTCTTGCCATTTGTCGAACGCGGAGACATCATTTTAATCGGTGCCACCACTGAAAATCCATCATTTGAGATCATTGGCGCATTGCTGTCCCGCCTTCGAGTGTATGTCCTCAATCCCTTAAGGTTTGAGGATCAAGTGAAAGTACTCAAGCGTGCTTTGGAGGCTGATAGAGAACTAAGTTCAAAAGGCATTTCTATTTCTGATGATGTTCTTGAATATTTGTGTTCCCGTGTTCCTGGTGACGCTCGATCTGCTCTGAATCTTTTGGAGACAACATCGGCCTTGGTAAAATCAGGACAAACAATCGGTCGCAATTTAATTGATCAGGCCAGCCAGAGAGTGGCTCTTCTTTACGATAAGGTAGGAGAGGAGCATTACAATGTAATCTCAGCTTTGCATAAGAGTATGCGAAATGGAGATCCAGACGCCTCTTTATATTGGTTGGGCCGCATGTTGGAGTCAGGAGAAGATCCGCTGTATATCGCTCGCAGAATGATTAGATTTGCGAGTGAAGATGTGGGAAACGCAGACCCACAAGCTCTTATCTTGGCGGTAGCTGCCAGGGACGCTGTTCATTTCTTGGGATTACCCGAAGGGAAATTGGCACTTGCGGAGCTAGCTGCATATCTAGCGTTGGCCCCAAAATCGAATGCAGTGTATTTGGCCTATGGTCGAGTTGAGAACGATTTGCGAGCCGGTCACGTCTATCCGGTACCTTTAGCTATCCGAAACGCTCCCACTAAACTGATGAAAAATCTTGGATTTGGGAAAGATTATGAATACGCCCACGATGCGCAAGGAAAGACAACTGCTATGGAATGTCTACCGCAAGAATTAATAGGTAGGAGGTATTATGAGCCCTCAGACTGTGGTTGTGAAAAAGAATTAGGCAAGAGAAAGAAGACGTTTGAAGAAATTCGCCGGAGCCTTAAAGAGGGACATTCAAAAGTGAAAGAGTGAATTTTATCGAAAAATCAGAGCTGTTGCTAAAGCCAAAAGGCCTTCCTTTCGTCCCAATGCTCCTAATTTTTCTGGCCTTGTGGCTTTAATGCTAACCTGATCTTTTTCAAGCCTCATGGTTGCAGCAAGCTTTTCTCTCATCATTTCTATATAAGGACGAAGGATAGGCTCTTGTGTCAGAATAGTGCTATCAACATTGGAAATCTGCCAGCCTTTTTCCTTTAGCAAACGAACCACATGATCCACAAAGCAAAGGCTTGATTTTCCTTTCCATTGGGGGTCTGTATCAGGAAAATGTTGACCCATGTCCCCGAGACTTAAAGCTCCCAAGAGAGCGTCGCAAATGGCGTGAGACAAGGCATCAGCATCTGAATGCCCATCAAGCCCTTTAGGATAGTCAATCTGAACACCTCCTAACACCAATGGACGATCCATGGCAAATGGGTGGATATCCATCCCCTGGCCTATACGAAAGGAAGTCAATGTCTCTCCTTTGAAAGGAGGAGTTTTGCTAGATGAAGATCTTCCTCAAAAGTGACTTTAACATTGGCTGTTGAGCCTTCAACCACGCACATTCGACCTCCGATATATTCAGCAACTTGAGCATCATCAGTGGCCACAAATCCATCTTTCATTGCTTTTCGATAAGCATCCCGAATAAAAGGAAATCGAAATACTTGAGGCGTTTGCATGGCCCATAGATCTTCCCTTGGCTCTGTTTTAAGAATGGCTTTTTGATCCACGCGTTTTAACGTATCTCTTACAGGTAATCCTACAATTGCGCCATCCCAACCTTTACAGGCTTCAACAGCACGTTGAATCAATAAAGGTGTGACAAGACATCGGGCTGCATCGTGAATCGCGACATACGATGGATTTTCCTGGATTGCTTCTAGTCCATTGGCTACAGAGGCTTGCCGAGTTGGACCTCCTGAGACCACTGTTTTGACTTTGCGCAATTCAAAATGCACAAGTTCGTTTTGCCCAAGCTTAGACCGATCTCTTTCAGGGAGAACAAGGATCACATGATCAATGATTGGTGATCTTTCAAATGCGCGCAACGTGTGAACAATAAGAGGAATCTCTAAAATAGGAATGAACTGCTTTGGAACAGGGCTCTTTAAGCGAGAGCCTGTCCCACCTGCTGTAACCACAGCCACGGATGTCATTTTTCAAAATACTTAAGAATGTTTTTTTCGATTTCATCTTCTGAAACCAATTTTGCCAAAGCAAGTTCCTTCACCAATAGATTTCTAGCGGTGTCGAGCATTTTCCGTTCACCAAAGGAGAGTGTTTTGGTTTTTTTGAGAATGTAAAGGTCTCGCATGACTTCTGCGATCTCAAAAACTGATCCTGTTTTAATCTTTTCCATGTATTCTCGATACCGTCGATTCCATGTGGTGCTATCGATGACGACGTCCTTTTTTTCAAAGATTCTATAAACTTGGTTGACCTTTTCTGGAGGAATTAATTCCCTCAACCCCACATTTTGTACATTGGTGATGGGAATCATGACTGTGACATCACTATCTAAGATTCGAATGACGTAAAATGACAAAATGGCGCCAGAGATCTCCTTGGTTTCAATGCGTTCAACGACCCCAACACCATGGGCAGGATAAACAGCTTTATCGCCAATCTTAAATTTTAAAGTTTGAGTCCTCGCCGTAGCAGGCATAAAGGGCGTACTTTATATCAGAAAACCGCATGATACACAACAGATTGAAATTATTGACACTTTTTCGTCAAAGCATCGATCTCATAAAGAATAGCGCTGGCGTCCCTAGAGTTCAATTCTTTAAATTGTACACCGATTCCAGATGGATGACTGGGAAAAGAGGAAGAAGATTTGAGGGTCTTCTTGCGAGCCCAGACGACAATACCTTGCGCGCAAATAGTACGTTTAGACATAGGTAACGCAAACTCAAAATCTACTTCACTTCCTGGAGGTGGACCAAGATCCGTCCGAATAAATACACCTCCCTTTGAAATATTCATGATTTTACTATCTAGAAAAATTTCCAAAGTTGAATGATCAATTTGAATTCGAACAGGGATACGACGGCTACGAGGTTTTAAAAGATTCATTTTTAAGAATCCAAAGGATGAAAAGTGGAAAGCGTTCGGATCACTTTTTTGACACAAGCAACTCCATGATTTTGAAGATACTGCGCCATTTCTTTGATAATGCGTAAGGTAGCGTCTGATCGAACAAAATTTTGAGTACCCACTTGTACAGCACAAGCCCCAACCACCATAAATTCGAGAGCATCTTTCCCTGTTACAATCCCGCCAACGCCGACAATAGGAATTGAAAAATCTTTAGCGACTTCATAGACCTTAGCCAAAGCCACAGGTTTAATTGCAGGTCCAGATAAGCCCCCAGTCACGGATGACAGATGGGGAGTTCTGCGATCAAGATCAATTGCCATTCCTCTAATCGTATTGATCAGAGACAAAGCATCTGCTCCGCCATCGATGGAAGCTTTCGCTAATGTTCTGATATCTGTTACATTCGGTGTTAATTTAG
>Ga0247727_10008683_pt1 | contig 18756 bp, 16 predicted proteins | sample WisWelCaveWW1625_FD_202498 | JGI IMG/M metagenome (GOLD analysis project Ga0247727, IMG submission 202498) | Biofilm microbial communities from Wishing Well Cave, Virginia, United States - WW16-25 | ecosystem: Environmental > Aquatic > Deep subsurface > Groundwater > Cave microbial mat | place... | reverse complement strand
CTTCGAGAATGCCGAGCGCTCGCAGCACTGGGACACCAAGTTCGCCGTAGGGCGCACCCTCCATGACGCGGTGAAGCGGGCTGGCCTGCCCTGTAATGTAGCCGTCGATGGGCCGAGCGTCCGCTTCGCCAACGACACGCTCGTGGAGCCCGATGTGCTCGTCTATTGCGGCGCAAAGGTACCGCGGGACGTCCTGGAGGTGCCGAACCCGCTGATCGTCGTCGAGGTCCTCTCGCCCAGCACGCAGACCATGGACCTCGGCGTCAAGCTGCAGGGCTATTTCGCCCTGCCCAGCCTGCACCACTACCTCGTCATCGACCCCGACCGCTTCCTGCTGATCCACCACAAGCGCGACACCGGCGATGCCATCGAGACGCGCATCGTCAGCGGCCCGAACCTCCGGCTCGACCCGCCCGGATTGGATCTTAGCCTCGCCGAGGTGCTGGGCAGCTGAGCTTCCGGCCGAGTGCGGGGTCAGACCCTGCGGGTCTGACCCCATCCGAGGCCCAGGCCGGCATGGCCGACCCCGCCCGCGAAGCGGGCATGCGCGAAATGAGCCGCAAGTTCCGTGATATGGGCGGGCTGGTGTACGCGGATGCGGAGCGCGTGAAGAAAAGCAATGAGGCGCTGAAGCAATTCAATCGCTCCTTAGACCTATCGCGGCGAAGCATCCGCATTCCGTCTGGATGGTGCGTATTGCGGTAATGACATTGCCGGCGCGCGTCGTCTCTTAATCGGTGGGCGGCCCTGACACGTGATTAGTAGCTTGAATCCAAAATCAAAGCTCTGCAGAAAGGGCGTTTTGAGGCGTTGCAGCATCCCATGTGCCGCACACGTTTGCCATATATCATTGGCACAGATTGGCAACCGGCGGCGCCACGACATGAATATCGGCGGAAAGAGCTCGTCTTGTTGCCAGCGCCAACTACCATCGCGAAAAAGGGCTCCACACAGCCGCACTACGAATTCATCCACGAAAGCGAGGTCATCGGTTGCAAGAGGGGCCAACCACCGCGGTGGGTCGCTCAATGAGCCGGTTACAAATTGATGGTGTCGAAGAAGAACTCGCTGAAGCGCCCGTGGAGGGTCGTGATCGAAGTGCACGCAAAACTCATCTCCTCCCAACCATGTATCCTTCGCCGCCACAGTCCCGACCCAGCCCGTCCTGAAACCTGCTAGCATCAGTACTCTGCTCCCAGGTGGAGGGAGATCGGATGTGCGCCCTCGGCAAAACGGGCATCCGCTCGCTATGCCCGCTGAGATGGCGTGCCGAACATTGGGCGTATACTGCGGTCTCGCCACTTCTGCGTATTGCATGAGATGCAGCTATCGGGATTCTACATCGTGGGCAATTCGACGCTCCCCGATCTCCTCGCCCCCAACCTCCGCGTCGTCTTCGTCGGAACGGCGGAATCTGTGGATGGCTGGATAATCGGGGAAGTACGGTAAGGCCGGGCCTGACAGATGTCGGGGTAAACTGTAAATTGACGCGGAAGGAACGAGGCCGCCTTCCCAGCCTTTTTGGGCTGACCATCGGACAGAAGCATTCTGTGTCAGGACGCTTTCTCACAAAGCACGAGGAGCGCGATTTTTTCAGCTACGGCTTCGAATCCCGTAATGTGAATTACATGTTCCAAGGCGTCGAGGTCTCTAAGATTTCTGGAACGGTCGTAGGCATCACAGGAACGGCTTTTCATAAATCACGCGCGGCTTGTGAAAGCCAGTTAGCGGAGATTTTGGCTCAATTAAGAGAGCAATATCCTGGCCTTCAGCACAAGCCCACCCACCAGAGCGACGCGGTCTTTCATCTCCTCTCGAGAGACAGGCCAGCATGTTTTGTGCGAACCGACGCCGGAGGCCAGCCCCTCACCTACCCCTGTTCGATTAGCTTTTTGGTATATTGCGCGGCAAGCGGAAGCGCCTACAGCCTGCACGTTAGAGCATCTGACACGGAATACTCCGAGAAGGCACGAATCGAGGCTCGGACCTTGGCGTCCCGATCTCGCCGTAAACACCTCGATTGACTCGCGGGCTCACGCCGGGAGGTCCTGCAGGACATCCTGAATGAGCGTGCGATTGCCCGTCACAGTCGAGCATGGCCACCGCGCCGGCCTCCTAGCAGCGCGGCTTCCGGAAGCTTCCCGAGCCTGTGCTTGGTCGCAAGCTCCCACGTCGTCGCCGCGCTCACATGGACGAGTGTGTCTGGGGCCCTGACGACATCCCGCAGGCGCTCCGGTACGCGCAGATCGCCCGCGAACCACCAGACGAGGACGTGCGTATCGAACAGCAGCCTCACTTGTCTTCGCCGTACCAGCGCTTGAGCTCGTCTTCCGGTAAGGGTCCGAACAGGTCTTCGTCGGAGACCCGGATCTTGCCTTTGAGAATGCCGAAGCCTCGCAACGAGGTCTTAGGCTCGACCGGTTGCAATTTCACGCGCGGCTCTTCGCCGTCGGAGATGATAATCTCCTCGCCGGCAACGGCGCGCCTGACGAGAGCCGCAAGCTCCTTTTCAGCCTTTTCGGCCGTGATCGTGGTCATCGCGCAAGTATAGGTTTCCGGCGGTGATGCTTCAACCGTGGATCACCTAGCCGCGAATATCTCCGCCACGCCCAGCTCGATTCCCGGCGGAGCGAGGTTCAGCGTGCCCTCATTGACAATGCGGGTCAGGATCGTCCCATCCGCCTGCCGGCGGTGGTGTTCGGTACGCTGCTTCAGCCGTGAGACGATCGCCCGGCCGGCGTTGTACATGGCGCCTTTCGGGAGGCTGCGAAGCCATGGCTATCTCCCTTTTCGGGCAAATCGCCGCTATGCCGTCTGGCGTGGCCAGGGAACGCTGCAAATTCCTTGGCCACCTACCTACCAGCCGGGCGGCGAAGGTCCGAAAAAGCCCTGCCCCGCGTTACGGGAAACGGCATTCTGGTGGCCACCGCCGGTGTCAGCCGTGGGACGGCAAACCAACGCGGCGATTGCTGGCCTGGAGGATCCAATTAACCAGATTCGGCACCACATGCTTAACATCGACCTCGACTCCGCCGCCGGTGCGGCGCTTCTCGCCGCGCTGGCAGAGCGTCACGGAGACGCGCTCGCCCGTGCTGCCAGGCTGCCGAGCCGGCTCTTCCTGCTGCGTTCACCCCATGCTCCCGGACTGCGATTTGTCGGCGGCGAAGTCGATCCGGCGCGCGTCCTGAAACTTGCGACGCATCACGGCGCCTTCAGCCTGGCCGGAAGCGGTGAGAAGCTCGAGGATGCGTTCGCCGCTTGCCTTGGAGAAGGCGTGGAGCGGCTGTCGCAAGTGGAGCGGCCGGGCGATGCGGTCCGCGAGTGCTCCTACGAGGAGGCGGCACGGCAGATCATGCCTGCAGCGCGGAGCATGATCCAGACCCTGCTTCGCGGCTCGCACTGTAGCGAAAAAAGCCCTGTTGCATGGATGAGCGGGAAGGCATCCGCAGCGGACGTTCTCATCCCGGCTGACTGGTGCATGCGCCGGCACGCCAAGGGTCCGCTCGCGATTCCGGGCGCGGCGCTCAGCACCGGCTGCGCCGCCGGAGCCAACTTCGAGGCTGCCGCGTCTCGGGCACTCCTCGAGGTCGTGGAACGCGACGCGGTGTCCCTCTGGTGGGTCGGCGGACAGCGGGCGAAACCTCTGGCGGGCGAGAGCGCGGCGATGGCCGAGGCGGTACGCCTGCTCGGCGTTCTCCGGCAGGGAAGCGAAGAGCGCGCGAGCTGGCTTCTCGACCTCACGACCGACCTCGGCATCCCCTGCGTCGCGGCGATTTCGCTGGACGGTAACGGGAAGGGTCTGGCCTGCGGGTTTGCCGCACGGCTTGCCTTGGAGGCGGCCGCGCGAGCCGCCGTGTTCGAGATGTGCCAGATGGAGCTGGCGCTGCCCCTCGTATTGGCAAAGCGGCAGCAGGGCGGCGAGGCTGCGCTCAACGACGTGGATCGCCGTCATCTCGACCGCGCCGCCAGGATCGCAGCCGACCGCTGTGCCCTGATCCACCCTCTGGGTTCACCCGGCCGCTACTCCGCCCCGGCTTGCGATGGCCCACGGGAGGAGCTTGCGGCCCTGCTGGCAGCGCTGGCGCACCGCGATGTCGAGGTCGGCCTCGTCGACCTGACACGACCCGACTTCGGCATACCGGTCGTGGGCGCAATTGCGCCTCAACTGCAGCTTTTGCCCTGCAGCTTGCACACCGAGAGGTTGCAGAGCGTGATCGCCAATACAGGCGGTGGCGAGCGCTGGACGGAGGGCGTGCCACTCCTTTGACCGGACCTAGTGTCCTGGTTTAGACTTGGCAGTAATATTTCGATCATCCAACCCGAAACAGCTTGGAAGGGACTGCACTGAACGTTGGCCGCGGCAGGCTGACGGTGCGGGCACTTGAGCAAAGTGGCGAGGGAAGCGTGAGCGAGCCGCCGCCGACTGGCGCTCTTGAGACGCGTGATGACGGCGCACAAGCTGCGGCTGTCGTGTCGTTGCGTCTCACAATCTCCCTGTTCGGAGGCATTTCGCTGCGGCTGGGCGGCCGGGAGATTGCCATCCCGAACCGCAAGGCGAAGGCGCTGCTGGGGTACCTGGCGTTTACACCAACCATGAGTGCGACGCGCGAGCAGCTCGTCGGGCTGCTCTGGAGCGAGTCCGACGAGGGCAGAGCTCGCGCCAACCTGCGCCAAGTGCTGCGCGCGCTGCGCGCTGCGCTCGCCCGAAACGGCTTTGCAGGCTTCCTGACCGACTGGACCGACGTGGCCCTGGAGCCGGGCTCCATAAAGCTCGATGTAGCGGGCGTCCTCGACAGCGTCGCCGCCGGCAGGCCGCACGACCTGCTGCTCGACCACCAGGGCCTGACCGATACGCTCATGGCCGGGTATGAGGATATCGATCCGGAGTTCTGCAACTGGCTCCGCGTCAAGCGGGGATCCCTGCACAAGCGGGTTGCCCTGGACCTTGAGAGCGCGCTGCGCGACGGCGGGGCGGCCCAGTCGGGAATGCATGAGCGAACGGCCCGCGCCCTCCTCAATCTCGACCCGACGCACGAGGTGGCGGCTCGGGCCCTTATCCGCGCCCGCGCCGACGCCGGCGACATCGGCGGTGCGCTCCGGATCTATAACTCGCTTTGGGAAGTCCTGGTTAACGAGCACGACACCGAACCGTCGAAGCCGACGCAGGAATTGATCGCCAAGGTCAAACTGGAGCAGCCGCTTGATAGCGTAGAGACGGCTGCCTTGCCTGGCGCGCGTTCTCTGGTAGCCAAATCTCTGCCGGCGGTGCCGGCAAGCCTCACCGCCGAGCCTAAACTCGTCGTGTCAGTGACGGAGTTTGATGCTTCGTCCGTAGCGCAAGAGCAGCGCTATCTCGTGCAGGGGTTCCGCAGCGAGCTGATTGCCTGCCTGGTGCGCTTCCGCGAGTGGCTCGTTTGTGACCAGGCGACCGGGTTCATGACGCCGGTGATCCCGGGTCGGCCTGTCGGGGAATTCGTGATCGAGGCGAGCGCCTTCCAGGTGGCCGACGGAGTTCGCCTCGTGCTGATGCTCCGGGAGGTGGCGACCAACGCCTACCTTTGGAGCGAACGGTTCCAGATCTCGATAGCCAACTGGTTCGACGCTCAACAGTCAGTCGTGCGCCGTCTGGCGATAGCACTCAATGTCTATCTTTCCGCAGAACGCATGGCAACGATTGCCAGCCGTCCGGCCACCAACCTTAGAGCGAACGATCTTTGGCTTCTCGGCCAAGCGGCCGTCCTCAACGTTGATCCAAGGAATTGGGAACGTGCCAGAGACTTCTTCCGCCAAGTCATAGCGCAGATGCCCGACTTCGCGCCCGCCTACTCCAGCCTGGCGCAACTCAACAACGCCTATCACCTCGCCATGCCCGGCGTATTCCGTGACCCGAGCCGCATGATCCGATTGATTCCCGCAGCCAGCTCTGTCTCGGCTGGTCGCACGCGATGGCCATGCAATACGAGCAGGCTTTGATTTTCATCTCACTCGCCTACGAGCTGAACGAGAACGACCCCTGGACACTCGTGTCGTCTGCGGGCTGCTTCGCCGTATGTGGGCAGCAGGAGCGAGCCAGGGAAATCGCCCATCACGCGCTCCAGCTACCGCTGGCGCCCAGCCCGCTGCAATGGGCATATCACGTGTCGATCCGTTTCATGGCAGGCGATTACGAGGGAGTTGTCAAGGCTGCGGTCGCGGCGGGAGATGTCAGTTACGTGCCAGGCTACAAAGCATCGGCGCTGTTCCACCTCGGCGACCGCGCCGGCGCGGTCGCCGAGCTCCAGCGCTACATAAGCCTCGTTCGGTCACGGTGGGTCGGAGAACAGCCGCCTACCGATGCCAACATAATGCGCTGGCTCCTGACTATGATCCCAATCAAGCGGCCCGAGGATTGGCAGCGCGTTCGGGACGGTCTGGCGGGAGCCGGCGCTCTCGTCGAGGGGCTCGCTCACGACCAGTGGTAACGGGCAAACTCCCGCTCAAGCACACATACTGATCGAGTAATCCCCGATCCGGCACGTCTGCAGCTTCACCCTCTCGTCCGGGTTCGGCACATTCAGGACAATGCCGTAGGCGTCGTCGTAGTACTGCGGGATGGGATACTTGCCGCCCGAGGCCTTGAGGTTGCGCTCAACCTCCTCCACCAGCTCCTTTGCAGGCAGGCGGAGCATCAGCGCGTCCTTGGGCATTCTGACAAGCTGCAGGCCCTTGATGAAGCTTGGGATCGATATGCCGATCCCGGCCTTGCGGCACTGCTCCTTGAGCTGGTCGAGCGTTTCCGGCGGGTTCGGTGCTGTTTGTCCGGGCACGACGTGGTTGACGCCCGTCGCCCACGACCTGACAAGCTTGCCCCAAAGGACGTCGTTGTCGACCTTGATCAGTTCCACCATTTTGTCTTTCTCCCTTCGTGCAAAACTGTTTTGCAATGCCGCCGCCGGCTCAGCGCGGCGCTGATTTCGGAAATGCGTCGCTGCCGTGCAGGAACATGATCAGGTCGGCCATGGATTCGATGTCGCGGGACGGCGATCCGCCTGCCTTCACTCGAGCGAGCGCATCCGGGTCGCCGAGGAGCGACGCGCAGCAGGCCCTGATGCGATCTTCAAGAACCGGGTTCCCCTCCTCAAAGCCGAGGGGATGGTGCCGGATTGCCCCGAAGATCGTCTCGCCGACGATCAGCGAGCCGAGGTGGCCAAGATGGCGCCCGCCACCCTGTCTGACCGGCTTGCCGGTGCGGTCGATGGCGTGGGCTGCCTCGAACTGCACGAAGAACGGCAGCGGGGGATCGTTGACGAGCCGCTCGACATCCCCGGGTTCAAAGCGCTCAGAGTGCTCGGAGCCTGGAATCTCCTCCAGCCATTGGCGCAGAGGCTCCTTCCAGATGTCGAACGGCGGCAGCGGCTTCGAGAACTCCTTCCAGAACTCGGGAACCTTGCGCAGATCGGCAAAGCAGCTGCTCAGATAATCCCGGAACGCAATTCCGCCGCCATCGCCCTCGGCAAACGGCGGGAACATGCCCTCGTTCTGAAGGGTGGCAGCGTAGTCCGGCCCGATCCTGCGGCTGAGATTGGGCGTTGAGCCCGCGTGCTCGAAGAACCTCGACCAGTCCACGAGCCATTCCTGTCTGACCGGCACCGAGCCCGGCGAGCGGGTCGTGCTCTGGCTCAGCGCGCGGGTCATCGGCTGCGGCTCGGCACCATTGACGCGGTATTCGTCGCGAACCATGGCGTGCGCGAAGCGGAACGCGCCGTGCGAGAACTCCTTCGGGATGCCTGGCTGGGGATCAAGAGGAAAGGCCGGATTCGTGAGATAGCGATCATAGATCTGGGGGTGGAGAATGCGCTGCAGCACATCCTTTTCGATGATGTTGCGATAGATCATCGTCACCACGAGGCGCGCGCACAGGAAGCGCCGGTAGGCGACCTCCGTCTCCTGCCACGATTTCTCCGCCTCGCGCGCCTCCAGCAGAGTCATGAGCCGGTTGTGCAGGACGTGGAACAGCACGGTGAGCTGGGACAGCAGAGCATGCGAATCGTTGCGCGCATCGGCGACGAGGGCCTCGGTGCGCCAGGCCTGGCGCGCCTCGGTGTCCCGCCCGCTGTCCACCGCATCCGTCGCCGTTGCCCTGCCGATGTCGCGGAACGGGCAGTGGGCCGCCCCGTCGACCGGCAGCCGCGGCGGCCCGACCCGCAGGCGCGTGCGCGGGACGAGGCCGCGCTTGTCGCGATGGGCTTCGCTGTACTCGTAGGGGTGCGGGCAAACGTCCGGTCCGCCGCCGTAGACGGTGTCGAGGGCCAGCGGTCTGGACCGCGTGTTTTCCACGACGGCGACGCCGCGATCCAGAGACAGCGAGACGGAGCTTGCAACAAGATCGTGCGCGATCAGCTGGAGCAGATACGTGTACCCGGACGGGATGTGGGGATTCTCCCACACCTCGCGGGCCGCCAGCCCTGTCGAGGTTGGACCAAGCCTGTCGGGCCAGATGCGGTCATGGCCGCGAACGATGCGTGCCGTCAGCCGGCGCATCAGGCCCTGAACCTGCGCTTCGGGGCTGGCCGCTTGCATGAGCCCGTCGGCGTTGAACAGTTGGGAGAACACCGGCGTGCCGAAAAGGTGGCGAAAGCCCTTGCTGACGACCCCCTCCTGCTTGCTCTCCGGTGGCAGGACCCGAAACGGATTGAGACCGTGCATCGCTTCTCCCTGGGACTGCAGACTACGTGCGTGAGATGTCGCACATTCTGAATCCACCAGACGTGATTCCTCCGTGAATCCGCCCTTCACGCCGCGATGACGGCAAGCTGTCATTCTCGCAACGCTTGGATGACGCCAACTGGCCATCCTCAGAAGCGCTCTGGGGCAGTGAGGTGCAATTGTGGTGCCGCAATCCCAGAACGGCTGCCGTGGCGGGCAGAACGGCTGCTGTGGCGGGACTCGCGTGTAGGGCATACTGCGCCCGCACAGCGGGGTTGATCGCTGCAGCAGCCCCTTGGGCGCAGTGCTACCCATTCCGCACTGCCGCCCGGGGCTATTGTTGGTGCGGGGCTTGGGGTGCGATGCCGGAACAGCGTCGCACCCTCGGTTCAACTAGCTTAGCGGCCCGTAAAGTTCGGGGCGCGCTTCTCTAGATAGTGCGCCACGCCTTCGCGGAAGTCCTCGGTGTCGCGGCAAATCTCCTGTTCCCGGTTGGCAATTGCCGTCGCCTCGGCGAGAGACTGCAACAGCGCCTCGTAGACCTGGCGCTTGATAATGCGGGTGGAGCGCGGCGAGGACAGGTTGGCGATCTCAGCGGCGCGTGCCTGCACAGCCCCAGCAAAGCCCTCCGCCGCCAACACGCGCACCAGGCCCAAAGCGCCGGCGTCCTCAGCCGTGATCGTGCGAGCCGACAGCAGCAGGTCCATGGCGTTCATGGGGCCGATCAGCCGCGGCAATATCCAGGAGATGCCATGCTCCGCGATCAAGCCTCGCCGCGCGAATGCCGTCGTCAGCTTGGCGCCGGCCGCCATGTAGCGGATGTCGCAGTAGAGCGTGAGCACGAGGCCGATGCCGGCGACGGGACCGTTGATGCCGGCGATCACCGGCTTCCTGACGGCCAGGATATAGCTGCAGCGCTGGGCGAAGTTGGCGGCGAGGCCCTCGGTCGGCCATTCGCCGTCGTTCCTGAGATTGGACTTGCCCGCGGCGGCCGATGACAGGCGCTCCATGTCGGCGCCGGCGCAGAAGCCGCGGCCGGCGCCCGTCAGAACGATCGCCCGCACGCTCTCGTCCGCATCGGCCCGGTCGAAGGCCTCGCGCAGCTCGGCCGACATCACCTGCGTGTAGGCGTTGAGCCGGTCCGGCCGGTTGAGCGTGATGGTCGCGACCCTGTCCTCCACCTTGTAGAGCAGCTGCTGCCAGCTCATGCCTTGTCTCCCCTCGTCTTCTCGCGCACGGCCGCCCACTGCGCGTCGCTCCAGTCCAGCATGGCGGCACTGGCCGTGCCGGCTCCGCCAAGGTAGCGCTTGCCGCCGTCGATGACGACGCATTCCCCGGTGATGTAGCCGGCCTGATCGGACACAAGATAGCTTGCCAGGTTGGCCAGCTCGATGTGCTCGCCGTAGCGCCGCAGTGGGATTTGCGTCTCGGCCTCGGCGCGGCGCTCGTCGGGCATCAGCCGGCCCCACGCGCCCGGCGTCGGGAACGGCCCAGGTGCGATGGCGACGAGGCGGATATTCTTCGGCCCCCACTCGACGGCCAGGCTCTTGGTCATGGCGAGCACGCCGGCCTTGGCCATGGCTGACGGCACCGTGAAGGGGGAGCCCTGCAGGGCAGAGAGGGTGACGATCGACAGCACGGTGCCGGGGCGCCCCATCTCGATCCAGCGCCGCCCGCAGGCAATGGTGCAGTATGCGGTCCCATGCAGACCGATGTTGAGCACCGCATCGACGGCACGGGGCGACAGCTTGTGCGTCTGGGCGATGAAATTGCCGGCGGCATTGTTGACCAGAATGTCCAGCGGGCGCGCGGCAAAGACGCTCTCCATCATGGCCTCGACCGCGTCGGCGCTGCGCACATCGCATACGTGCGTCTCGATGCGGGCGCCCAATTCGCTTGCGATTTCCTTGGCGGTCGCCGCCAGCACCGTGTCGCGCCGACCGCAGATGACGAGATCGGCGCCGAGCTCCACGTAGCGCCGGCCGATGCTCCTGCCGAGCCCCGTGCCGCCGCCCGTGATCAGCACGCGTTTGCCGGCGAGCAGCGCCTTCTCGAACACTTTCCTCCTCCTCGCATTTCGGTCAACGAGCCGGTATGGTGCGGTCCGAACTACGGGGAGCATAGGGTAACGGGTGATGATCCGCACGCGATTCACGGAGATGTTCGGGGTGCAGCACCCCATTGTGCAGGGGGGCATGCAGTGGGTGGGGCGCGCGGAGCTGACCTCGGCCGTGGCCAACGCCGGCGCGCTCGGCTTTCTCACCGCGCTCACGCAGCCGACGCCCGAGGACCTGGTGAAGGAGATCGCCCGCTGCCGCGACATGACCGACAAGCCCTTCGGGGTGAACCTCACGATCCTGCCGACGCTCGTGCCACGGCCCTACGATGAGTACATCGACGCCACCATTTCGTCCGGCATCAAGATCGTGGAGACGGCAGGCAACAACCCCAAGTCGTTCCTGCCCAAGTTCAAGGCCGCCGGCGTCAAGGTCATCCACAAATGCACCTCCGTGCGCCACGGCGTGACGGCGGAGCGGCTGGGCGTCGATGCCATCAGCATGGACGGCTTCGAATGCGCCGGGCATCCCGGCGAGGACGATATCCCGAACCTGGTGCTGCTGCCGGCCGCCGCCAACGTCATCAGGATCCCGATGATCGCCTCGGGTGGCTTTGCCGACGCGCGCGGGCTGGTGGCGGCGCTGGCGCTCGGCTGCGAGGGTATGAACATGGGCACGCGCTTCATGGCCACCAGAGAGGCGCCGATCCACCAGAAGGTGAAGGAGGCCATCGTCGCCGCAGACGAGCGCTCCACCGCGCTCATCCTGCGCTCTCTCCGGAACACGAGCCGCGTGTTCGGCAACTCGGTCGCCAAGAAGGCGATCGAGATGGAGCGCGAAGGCAAGACCATCAAGGAGATCGGCCCCTTCGTGGCCGGCGCCAAGGGTCGCGTCGTCTACGAGACCGGCGACATGGAGCACGGCATCTGGTCGGCCGGCACCAGCATGGGCCTCATCAAGGACATCCCGACCTGCAAGGAGCTGGTGGAGCGAATCGTCGGCGAGGCGGAAGCCATCATCAAGGCGCGGCTGGTGGGGATGGCGGCGTGACACCCACGTGCGGTCACCAACGGCGGTGGCAACGAACATTCAAAGGACCATATCGGCGTGAGCCTTTAGCTCCCTCCTGACGCCATGTCCCATATGATCCAAGTACACGCGAACGCCTTCGCGTCTCGCAAATTTGAAGGCAGGCACCATGTCGCTGTCGCCCGTCACAACCACGATGATATCAACGAGTTGTCTGAGAGACAGCCGGGCTATGTCCAATCCGATTCTAAGATCGACGCCCTTCTGCTCAATGTCGGGAACCAGATCCTTAGCGACGAGTGGGCGCGGTGATTGCGTCAACGACTTGAGCGCCGCGCTGCCTAGACTCCACCCGTGAACGGCCGTCTCGCCCGAGCGCAACGCAAAATCAGGCTGCATCTCTAGTGTCTGTTGGAGACTGGTATTGTTTGCGTGATTTGGCGTACCAGAGAGATCGATTTGTTTGCCGTCCAGCGGATTCTTGATAACCCCTGAGGCTGGCGGTGCATCATAAAAGTAGACCCGGAGCAAGGTGAGGGCTCTTAGTTAGCAGGTCATGAGCCTTAATCCGATCAACCTCCGTCTGAATTTCGGCCACTGTAGGAAAATGCTTGTGCCGCTGTTGGAGCTTCTTCTTGATGAAGCCGCCGTCTACAAGCACGGCATATTTGCCTGCCATTGACGTGCCCTGAGAATAGTTTGACCCCGCTCACTCGTAGCGCCGTGAGGCGCTTTCCATCAAGGACGAATGAACGGGGCCGTTTTCTATCAGGGCCCGGAATCTACGCCGCCCTTGTCGGGAGCGTCAATGACACCGCGCCTCTCTTCGACACATAACTTGGTGACGGAGGTGCATTTTGCAATGTCGAGTCTTGTCCGCGACACCTCATTTATCGGCTAAGTTCAAGCCCTTGGCGAGCCAGCACCCAAAGCATGCATCGCCCCGGCCATACAGCGCCTTCTCCCTTTAGGCTTCGCAGGCGCAACGCCGACCCGCCACGCCTTAGTCCTCACATGCTTACACGATCAACCTTTCAATTTTGGGCTAGGCTTATCAAAACACCAGAGCGGTCACAGATGGCGGAGCCGATCGCAGGCCCGGCCGGAAAAGCGGTCGCAACCCTGCAACCAGGTCTTCAGAGCGACTGAGAATCGCGCCATGTAGCGACGCTCCAAGCAGCCGAAGTTCGAATCGTGAGAGGCCAAGAATGGACAAGATCAACCAGCGCATTGCGACGGAGCTTGGCGTCGGCGTCGCCCAGGTGGCGGCCACCGTGGAACTGCTCGGCGAGGGCGCCACCGTGCCGTTCATCGCCCGCTACCGCAAGGAGAGGACGGGCGGCCTGGACGACACCCAGCTCAGGAAACTGGAGCAGCGGCTCTCCTACCTGCGCGAGCTCGAGGAGCGGCGCGCCACAGTGCTCAAAAGCGTCGAGGAGCAAGGCAAGCTGACGCCGGAGCTGGCCCGGTCAATCAACGAGGCCGAGACCAAGGTGGCGCTGGAGGACCTGTACGCGCCCTACAAGCCCAAGCGCCGCACCAAGGCGCAGATCGCGCGCGAGGCGGGCCTGGAGTCGCTCGCCGACGCGCTGCTGGCCAACCCGGCGCTGATGCCCGATGCCGAGGCGGCCAAGTTCGTAAGCGCCGATAAGGGCATCGCCGATGCCAAAGTGGCGCTGGAGGGCGCGCGCCACATCCTGATCGAGCGCATGGCCGAGGAGCCGAAGTTGGTCGGCAGCTTGCGCGAATGGCAGTGGGGGGAGGGTGTGTTGGCATCCAGTGCGATCAAAGGCAAGCGCACGGACGGCGCCAAATTCTCCGACTATTTCGACTTCGGCCAGCGCATCAAGGACATGCCCTCGCACCGGGCGCTCGCCATGCTGCGCGGCCGCAACGAGGGCATCCTCGATCTCGACCTCGACGTGCCGCATGAAGCTGACAAGCCGCATCCGGCCGAGGGGAAGATCAAGGTGGCGTTCGACATCGCCGAGCGCGGCCGGCCGGCCGACGCCTGGCTCGCAGAGACGGCCAGCCAGGCGTGGAAGACGAAACTCGCCGCATCGCTCGAAAGCGACCTGCTGGCGCGGCTCAAGGAGCGCGCCGACGCCGAGGCGATCTCGGTGTTCTCGACGAACCTGAAGGACCTGCTGCTGGCCGCGCCCGCGGGCCCGCGCGCCACCATGGGCCTCGATCCCGGGTTCCGTACCGGCGTCAAGATCGCTGTGGTCGACCAGACCGGCAAGCTGATCGACACGGACACCATCTACCCGCACGAGCCCAAGAACGACTGGCGCGGCGCGCTCGCCACGCTGGCCAGCCTGTGCATGAAGCACAAGGTGGACCTCGTCAGTGTCGGCAACGGCACGGCCAGCCGTGAGACCGACAAGCTGGTGGCCGAGCTGATCGCCAAGATGCCCAACCTCGAGCTCACCAAGGTGATGGTGTCGGAGGCTGGCGCCTCGGTCTATTCCGCCTCCGAGCTGGCGGCCGGCGAGTTCCCCAATCTCGACGTGACCCTGCGCGGTGCCGTATCGATCGCGCGGCGCCTGCAGGACCCGCTGGCGGAGCTGGTCAAGATCGAGCCCAAGGCCATCGGCGTCGGCCAGTACCAGCACGACGTGGACCAGTCTGGCCTCGCGAAATCGCTGGATGCCGCGGTCGAGGACTGCGTCAACTCCGTCGGCGTCGACGTGAACACGGCCTCAGCGCCGCTGCTGACCCGCGTGTCGGGGCTCAACAAGACGCTGGCCACCAACATCGTCGCCTACCGCGACGAAAATGGCGCGTTCAAGTCGCGCAGTGCGCTCAAGAAGGTGCCGCGTCTCGGCCCCAAGGCGTTCGAGCAGGCAGCGGGCTTCCTGCGCATCATGAACGGCAAGAACCCGCTCGATGCCTCAGCGGTCCATCCCGAGGCCTATCCTGTGGTCGAGCGGATCGCCGAGGCGACCGGGCGCCCCGTGAAGTCGATGATCGGGGACAAGGCCTTTCTCAAGTCGCTCAAGCCCGCGACCTTCGCAGACGCCAGCTTCGGCATCCCGACCGTTACCGACATCATCGCCGAGCTGGAGAAACCAGGCCGTGATCCGCGCCCCGAGTTCAAGACCGCCACCTTCAAGGAGGGCGTCGAGAAGATCACCGACCTCGAGCCCGGCATGCAGCTGCAGGGGGTCGTCACCAATGTTGCGGCCTTCGGCGCCTTCGTCGACGTCGGCGTGCATCAGGACGGCCTGGTGCACGTCTCCGAGCTGGCCGATCGCTTCGTCAAGGACCCGCACGAGGTGGTGAAGGCTGGCGACGTGGTGAACGTGCGGGTCAAGGAGGTCGACGTGGCGCGCAGGCGCATCGGCCTCACCATGCGCTCCGGCGCCATCGACCGGACGCTTGCCGGCGACACCCGCCCGGCGGCGGCGGCGCCAGGCCCGCGCAGCAGCGCCCCGCCGCCGCCGAAGCCGTCCGGCCCGCCGGCCGAGAGCGCACTCGCCGCTGCCCTGCGCCGCGCCCAGGAGCGCAAGTAGCTTCCCGACCCGTCATCCCGGAAGCCGAGACACAGTCGAGGCTGTCCGGGACCTGCGGCAAACGATCCCGCCTGGGGCAGATCCCGGCTCGCCACGGTCGCGCTTCAAGCGCGACCGCTTGGCCGGGATGACGAGGTGTGTGTGCATTGGCTGGTGGTATCGCTGCCTGCCAGTTCCCATATTCGGGCGATTGCGCCGCCAATCCCGAACGGTGCTATAGAGCGCCCGCCGCAGCGATGAGAGATTGCATGGACGACAGTACGTTGGCAGGAGTGCCGACAGCCCAGACTGACGCGCCCAAGGTGCCGAAGGCCGCAGCCAATGGGCTCGCCCGGGAGATCGCGCGGCGGCGCACGTTCGCCATCATCTCCCACCCCGACGCCGGCAAGACCACGCTGACCGAGAAGCTGCTGCTGTTCGGCGGCGCCATCCAGCTCGCCGGGCAGGTCAAGGCCAAGCGAGACGGCCGCAATACGCGCTCGGACTGGATGGCGATCGAGCGGGCGCGCGGCATTTCTGTGGTCACCTCGGTGATGACCTTCGAGTACGGCGGGGCGGTGTTCAACCTGCTCGATACCCCGGGCCACGAGGACTTCTCCGACCACACCTACCGCACGCTCACGGCGGTCGATTCGGCCATCATGGTGATCGACGCTGCCAGGGGCATCGAGGCGCGCACGCTCAAGCTGTTCGAGATCTGCCGGCTGCGCGACATCCCCATCATAACCTTCATCAACAAGATGGACCGCGAGAGCCGCGATCCGTTCGAGCTGCTGGACGAGATCGAGCGCACGCTCGCGCTCCACACCGCGCCGATGGTGTGGCCGATCGGCAGGGGCCGCGACTTCAAGGGCACCTACGACCTGCAGCAGCCGCGCATCCGCCGCGTCGAGCAGGAGCCGGAAGGCCAGCCCGTTTCGGGGCCCGACGATCCGGTCATCGAGGCGCTGCTGGAACCGGAAGCTGCTGCGGCGTGGCGCGACGAGATTGCTCTGGCAGAAAGCGTGTGTGGCAAGTTCGACCCGGCCAAGTTCCGCGACGGCACCTTCACGCCCGTGTTCTTCGGCAGCGCGCTCAAGAACTTCGGCGTGCGCGATATTCTGGAGGCGTTGATCGCCCACGCACCGCCACCCCGCAGCCAGAAGGCCGCGACGCGTGTGGTGGAAGCCACCGAACACGCCATGACCGGCGTAGTCTTCAAGATTCAAGCCAACATGGACCCCAACCACCGCGATCGCATCGCCTTCATGCGGGTGTGCTCGGGTCGCCTGACGCGCGGCATGAAGGTGAAGGTGGTGCGCACCGGGAAGACCATGGCCCTTACGGCGCCGCAGTTCTTCTTCGCCCAGGATCGCTCGCTGGCGGAGGAGGCCTATGCCGGCGACGTGGTCGGCATCCCCAACCGCGGCACGCTCAGGATCGGGGATGCCATCACCGAGGGCGAGGACATCACCTTCCTCGGCATCCCGAGCTTTGCGCCCGAGCTCCTGCGGCGCATCAGGCTGGAAGATGCCATCCGCGCCAAGAAGCTGCGCGAGGCGCTGCGCGAGATGGCCGAGGAAGGTGTGGTCCAGGTCTTCAGCCCGCTCGACGGCACGCCGCCCATCGTCGGCGTCATCGGCACGCTGCAGCTCGACGTGCTGGCCGATCGGCTCAAGCACGAGTACGGGCTGCAGACCGGGTTCGATGCGGCACCGTGCGATACGGTGCGCTGGATCACGTCGGATGATGCCGCGGCGCTGGCGCGCTTCGTGGAAAAGAACCACTCGGCCATCGCCACCGACCTCGACGGCGCCCAGGTGTTCCTGGCCGCCTCCGCCTTCAACCTGGCGTGGACGGCCGAGCGCAACCCCGACATCAAGTTCGTCGATATCAAGACCACGACGGTGTGATCATTCCCGTCATCCCGGAAGCCGAGACGCAGTCGAGGCTATCCGGGATCTCCATCAACGAGTCGAACCTGCCGCAGATCCCGGCTCGGGGCGCTGCTCGCCGATGGCTCGCATCGCTCCGGCCGGGATGACGGGTGGGATGCTTCACCCCCGCAACGCCAGCGTGCCGAAGCGCGAGCCTTCCTCGACGAATACCTCGGTGATGCCGTAATCGGCTTCGGCGGGAATCTGCAGCCAGCGGCCCTCGGACGTGCGCTTGACCTTGGGCATCACGGTGACGACCGGTTTCGAGCGGGTGGCGGCCACGGCTTCCGCCACCGTGCGATAGCGTGTGAGCCTGGTGAGGTTCATGCGGGTGGCGAACACCAGCGTGCGGGCGCCGGCCTCCGCATCACTAAGCGCCTGCTGCGGCGTGATCCAGAGGCCTTCGACCGACTCGCCGCCGTCGTGGGAGCCGAGCTGGGCGATCGGGGCCGCGACCAGGAAGAAGTGCGTGTCGAAACGCTTGGGCACGCGCTCCGGCGTGATCCAGTGCGCGAACGGCACCATGAGATCGGCGGCAAGCACGAGGTCCTCGCCGCGGACGATATCCACGAAAGTCGTCTCGCCCTTCAACAGGCGCACGCGCTGCGCCTCGACGAGACGGTCCGCGGCGGCGGCGTCGATGATCTCCTCGCTGCCGCGGCGCCGCGCCAGCACCAGTCCGGCTTCCTCGAAGGTCTCGCGCCCGGCCGCCACGAACAGAGAACGGTCGGGGGCGGCCGGCGCCGGTGCGGCCAGCTCTCCCCATGCCGGATCGGCGTCTTGCGCGTCCACCTTGCCACCGGGGAAGACAAGGGCGCCGGAGGCAAAATCGATCTCGCGGTGGCGCTCCACCATGAACACCTCGATGCCGTCCGCAGCATCGCGCAGGATCACCACGGTGGCGGCCGGTCGGGCGGGAACCGGAGTCTTGGGGGTGTCGCTCACTCGAGGCTCATGTTCTGGTCTCCGGCAGGCGGCGGAAGCCGTACACACACCTTGTAATCGCCCTCGTTGCCCGACTGCAACGCCGCCGGCATGAGGCAAACGGCGGGCTTGCCAAACGTTGGCGCGTCAATGGTAGTCGGCGCGCCGGCATCGGAATTGCAAGCCGGCTCATGCCCGAGGGACCCTATCCGATAGCGCAATGCTGCTGCCACCTGAAGCCTTCCTGCACGTGCCGGCGCTCGCCGGCAAGATCATCGAGCCCGAGAAGTCCCTGTATCGCCTCTCCCGCGACACGCTGGCCGAGCTCGACCGGATCGCACAGGAGAACGGCTATCCGGAGCAATGGCGCCTCACGGACGAGCAGCGCGAGACGACGCGGGCTGCCGTGCTGGCGCGGCGCGGTGCAGATTTGTGGGTGTTCGCCTACGGCTCGCTGATGTGGGACCCGGGCGTCCATATCGTCGAGATCAGGACGGCGACGCTCTTGGGCTTCCACCGCAGCTTCTGCCTGAAGAGCAAGATCGGCCGCGGCTCCGCCCACAAGCCGGCGCTGATGGCGGCGCTGGACCGCGGCGGCGCCTGCCACGGGCTGGCGCTGCGCATTCCCGC
>Ga0247727_10008682_pt1 | contig 18758 bp, 15 predicted proteins | sample WisWelCaveWW1625_FD_202498 | JGI IMG/M metagenome (GOLD analysis project Ga0247727, IMG submission 202498) | Biofilm microbial communities from Wishing Well Cave, Virginia, United States - WW16-25 | ecosystem: Environmental > Aquatic > Deep subsurface > Groundwater > Cave microbial mat | place... | reverse complement strand
TCCCGGCCACCGTTTGGTGATCCGGGCGTGTGCCCGACGATTGCAGTGTTTTCATTGACCACCAATCAATCGCCAATCGGTGGCATCTTTTCAACTACATGGATTCGGCTAACGCTCTATGCCACACCCTCGACCCGACTGGTCACATGGGATTTCAACAGCGATCCCGATGACGCGGATCCGCTCACCGGCACCGATCTTCCCTCGTTCGGCGCCGGCACGGCCACATTCCTCGGGACTACGCCCGGCTACGACGACGGTTCTTTTTCGGACCCAACCTCGCTGTTCACGACCAATAACTCGGGATGGAACATCAGCACCTTCCCGCCGCAGGCAACGGAGAATAAATCGCGGGGAGTTCAGTTCGCGGTGAGCACAGTTGATCACAAGAACGTCCTGCTCGTTTGGGAGCAAGAGAACACCGGGCGGGCAAGCCGCTATTGGCGCGTGCAATACACGACCAATGGCGCTGATTATATTGATTACGACGTCGTCGACCTCGGCGGCCGGCAAAATGAATACACGTTTCTGGCCAGCCGTCTCGAGGGCATTCCCACCGTCAACAGCAATGCCAGTTTTGCCGTCCGCATCGTCAGCGAATGGCAGAGCACGGCCACCGGCAGCGGAGCCGACCAGTTCCTCCCTACCGATCCGAATCTTTCCTACGGCCAAAATAATGCCATCCGCTTCGATATGGTTCGCGTCTTCGCGACCCCGGGTTCTGAGAAAGCGACGATCAACATTATCGCGATTCAAATTGTTGGCGGAAACGTGCGCATAGACTTCACTGCTGATCCTGGCGAGACCCCGGCCAGCTTCACCTTGCGCAGCTCCGGGACTGTGAACGGACCGTACGACGACGCGAGCTCCACGATCACTCAACTCGGCACAGGCACTTTTCGCGCTGAACGCGCTTTAAGCGGAGACATGCAATTCTATCAGATTCGCCGCTGATTGCGCGGGACAGCCTGGCGACCGGTTGGTGTTCGGTTCGTGCAGTTAACGAACCCACGAGCGCGCAATCTTATCCGCATCCAAATCTTCGTTGCCTGAGCCTCGGCCCGCATCCGAATCGCTCGCGGGCATTTGTAAATTTTCCGTCACAAAATCTACCGGAATGCACTGTTACGACGTGACGCGCGGGAACGTCCCCCTGTATCCTTTCAACGCTGTAAATGACGTAACGATTTACTGAATGAGCAAAGGAATTTTGTTGGTCAACCTCGGTTCGCCTGATTCGCCGTCTGTGCCGGACGTGCGGCGTTACCTGAACGAGTTCCTGATGGACGGTCGCGTCATTGAGACGCCGTGGCTGCTTCGGCGCTGCGTCGTCGGAATGATTCTCATCAAACGCCCCGCGGAATCGGGTCACGCTTACGAGAAAATCTGGACGAAGGACGGTTCGCCGCTGGTCGTCATCAGCAAGCGCGTCCGAGCCGCACTGCAAAAACGCGTGAGCGTGCCGGTCGAACTGGCGATGCGTTACCAGAATCCTTCCGTCGAGTCGGCGGTGAAAAGTCTGGCGAGCAAGGGTGTGGACGATCTACTGCTCATCCCGCTGTTCCCGCACTACGCGATGTCGAGCTACGAAACCGCCGTCGTGCGCGTGCAGGAAGTCGCGGCGAGGCTCGTGCCGCGAATGAAGATCACCGTGCAGCCGCCGTATTACGACCACCCGGATTTCATCGCGGCGCTGGTGGCGAGCGCAGCGGATTTCTTGAAGCGGAATTACGATCACTTGCTGTTCAGCTATCACGGAATTCCCGAGCGCCACTTGCGCAAGTCCGACCCGACCGGCTGCCATTGCCTGACCGTCGAGAACTGCTGCGAAGTCGCCAGCCCGGCGCATGCGGTTTGCTATCGGGCGCAATGTTTCGCGACAACGCGGGAGTTCGTGAAACTGGCTGGCGTGCCGAAGGAAAAGTATTCCGTCTCGTTCCAGTCGCGCCTCGGCAAGGATCCATGGCTGAAGCCGTACACCGATTACGAGTTGCCGCGGCTCGCGCAGGAGGGGAAGAAAAGAATGCTCGTCATCTGTCCGGCGTTCGTTTCCGATTGCCTGGAGACAATCGAAGAAATCGGCATGAGAGGCTGCGAGCAATTCAAAGCGGGCACGGGACAGGAGTTCACCCGGATTCCCTGTATGAACGAGCATCCGCGCTGGATCGAAGCGTTGACGCGAATGGCGGACACATTCATCGTCGGCGGGAAATGAGCCGCCTCCCATCCCATGAACCATGATCCCACCCGCACCGGCCAAACTCGCGGTGTTTGGCGGGAGGCGAACCATTCCGCCCGACGTTGAGGCAAATCAAGTCTCGGTTCATCACTCCCCAGCCCGCCTGCGCGCTTTGAATTCGGCGGCCGGTTTGCCATGCTCCCCGCGCCCGACATGAAATTGAGCCCCGACCGGCCGCTTGCCGGCATCCTCGAGCCTGTTTTCGCGATCCGCACCGGGAACGATCTCGGCGTCGGCGACACGGACGGCGTGCGCCAGATGATTGACTGGTGCCATCGCCACGGCCTGAGCCTTTTCCAGACGCTGCCGATCAATGAAACCAGCGACGACAACTCGCCCTACAACGCCATCAGCTCGCTGGCGATCGAGCCAACGACAATCGCTCTCTCCTCCAGGCGCGTTCCGGAATTGTCCGCGACCATGTTCAAATCCATCGCGAATCCGAAGTTGCTGGCCGGGGTTCGGCGCGGATCGGTGAATTATCCGGCGGTGAAGGTGCTCAAGCGGAAGTTGCTGGAAGCTGCGTTTGCTGTCTTCCTCAAACGCGAGTTCAACCGGGAAAGCCGGCGCGCGTTACGTTTCCGGGCGTTCCTGATGGAGAACGCGGAATGGCTTTGCGACTACGCCCTGTTCCGCGTGTTGATGGAGGAGAACGGCGGCGTGCCCACCTGGGATCGCTGGCGGCCGGAGCATCGCGGGCCGCGCCGCGCCCGCACCTGGCTGCTTTCTTTGCCCGAAGCGCGTCGCGATGAGTTGAGCCGCAAACAATTGTTCTTCGCCTACGTGCAGTGGCTGGCGTTCGATCAGTGGCAGGCGGTCAAGGCCCATGGCGACTCAAGGCAGGTCTTTCTCATGGGCGACATTCCATTCGGCGTTGGACGCTACAGCGCCGATGTCTGGGCCAACCGCGGCCTGTTCGATCTGGATTGGAGCGGCGGCGCGCCGCCCGAGAAGGTGTTCAAGGTGGACCCCTTCACCGAAAAGTGGGGCCAGAACTGGGGCATCCCGAATTATCGCTGGGACGAACTGCGGCGGCACGGTTACGAGTGGTGGCGCACGCGCGTCGGCAATCTCCGGAAAGTTTTTCACCTTTACCGCATTGACCACGCGCTCGGTTTTTTTCGCATCTACTCGTTTCCCTGGACGCCGGAGCGCAACGCCGAGTTTCTTTCGTGCAGCGAGACCGAGGCGGCGGACCGCACGGGCGGACGCCTGCCCGGCTTCAAACCGTTCCCTGACGACACGCCCGAGCACCGGGCTTCGAATCAGGCGCAGGGCGAGGAGTGCCTGCGCATGATCCTCGAGGCCTCGGGCGACACCCGGGTGGTTGCCGAAGACCTCGGGGTGGTGCCGGACTACGTGCCGGCGACGCTGCACAAGCTGGGCATCCCGGGCTTCCGCATCCCGATGCTGTTCCGCGAACATGACGGCAGTTATTCCGATCCGGCGAAATACCCGCCGCTCTCGCTGGCGCAACCGGCCACGCACGATCACGCGCCGCTGGCCGCCATGTGGGCCGGGTGCTGGGCGCACATTGGCGCGGGCCAGGACGTGGAGCACAACCGCCGCGAGTTGCGGCACATGATGGACTTTGCCGGATTGCACGGGCAGGAACCGCCGCGCGAGTTTGCCGGCCGCGTGCATGAAGGTCTGGTTCGCGCGGTCATGAATTCCCATTCCTGGCTGGCGGTGTTCCAGTTGCAGGATATCTTTGGTCAAGCGGCGCGGTTCAATGTCCCCGGTTCTTCCGCCAGCTCGAACTGGTCGGCGCGTCTGCCGCAAACGGTGAAGGAGCTGGACGCCGATCCCGGGTTGTTCGACAAGGCGCAAATGGTCTCACGCCTCGCCAGGGCGGCGGGCCGGCACCACTGATTCCCGGCCTGCGAACGAACCCGGGACGGCTCGCGCTCCAGTCGTGATGGCCGGGATTCGCCCCGGCTTCGGACGCGGCCAGGGAAAAGCCTTGCACGTCGAAAGCGGCTGAACTAATTTGCGCCCCGCTTCGGCCCAGTCCTTCGCGCGCCGCCTTGAATCCCCGGAAGGAAGCTGACAACTGGTGGCCGGGACGCGTGGAGTGGCTGGTCTTTGGGCTGAAGCTCTGGCAACGGGGCGGCATCGAGAGGATTCCGTGTTGGTCACGGGTTGGTAGCTCAGTCGGTAGAGCAGCGGCCTTTTAAGCCGTTGGTCCCGGGTTCGAGTCCCGGCCAACCCACCATTCCGCCAGTTGGACTGGTTTCAAGGAATGCCGCCCCAAAAGCCTCCAACAGGGCCTCAGCCTGCCGGGCGAACACTTCCGACGGTTGCGAACCATGCCCGGCGCGCCGGTGGCGAAGGCACACAGGGCTGAGTGAGGGCGAGCGAGCGAGTTCACGTGGCCCGTCAGCGCTGCACGCTGCCCAACCGCGCCGAACCCATCGTCGCGCGCTGCCGAAACTCCTTGAATGCGAGTTTGACCGGCATCTGGGCCGCACCTAAACTGACATTGTGAACAAAGAGAAGCTCAACCTCATCTCACCTCGGCTGACTTTGGGTGAATAATACTGTTGGCTCCAGTTCGCTATGACCCTTACAGATAGCGAGACCAAATTGATCGCCAGAATCGACAAGGCGGAACGAGCGTGGCAGTGGGGTCGCTGGCCCGTACTCATTACGAGTCTCGCGTGCGCTGCAACGTTTTGCTACGCTCTCCTTCGACTCTACGGCCGGTTTCAGAGTGGGAGTGACGACGAACTCGCAATCGCCGAGCTCGCTGGCTTCTCGGGGATTTACTTCGGAATTTGCATGATGAGTTTCTGTGCGGCGGTATGGACCCTTTGCCGATGGAACGGCAATCCAGCGACCAGATTACTTTTGCGTTTGCTTGAAGAGCATCAAGAAGCCAAGAGCTAACAAGATTACTGGATCGAACGCGGGCGGGCCACGTTAGTTGCCAATTCGGACGCGCTGGGCCGGCCTCGTCGCTCAACTTTGGCGTTAGACATCATGCAACCCGACGAGCCTTTGCCAAAGCGACAGAGGAGGGCGCGTCCCTACTGGATTACTCTACCTTTCCTCGTCTTAACCTGTCTGGCGGTTTTGCCACCGGGCACTTTGAGGCGTCGCGCCGCAACTCGTACTGCCAACATTCTGACGCCATGGATTTCCTCGGACCCCAAGTTCTCGAAGGTTGTGGTTTCTTGGTCCACGGCAGGGAATGCTATTGTCGAAGGTTCTGTTAGTTCGCAAGCAACCATCACAGCACTTCTGCATTTGGTTGCGCACACAGATGCACCCCAGAAACCGCTGTTTGTCCTCTGTGTTGGCACACCCGAATAACCATGCCGAGGATGTCTTTCCTGATTATGAGAGAAGGCAGGGGCCTGTCGCAGGCCGACGGGTTTGACCCTGCCTCGGAAAAACAACGCTAGTCTCACCGTCGTTTCCAGCTTCCTCGCGTCTGCCTCCGTTGTCTCGCGCAGGTCGCCCCTGAACTCCTTCGTCCCATCCAGCACGTCCCGTTCGCTGGCCCGGACCGCCAACCAGTTCCATGTCACGGCGCAGGACGAAATTCTGACTTGGCGCGCGGCATCAATTCTTTGAGCCGGCGGATGCGCGCTTCATCGGTGGGGTGTGTGCGAAGAAACGCCGGAGTGCCACCGCCTTGCTGCTGGTTGTACGCGGCGAACCGTTGCCAGAACTGCACGGCTGCGTCAGGATCGTAGCCGGCCCGCGCCATGTAAACCAGCCCGATCTCGTCCGCCTCGGATTCCTGCTTGCGGCTATGCGGTAATGCCAATCCCAGTTTCGTGGTCACACCGAAGGCCGTTGCCGCGACCGCCTGCCAGCGCGGGTCCGCGGCGGCCACGCCCGATCCCAAAGCCTGGCCGCCGAGGTTCAGCAACATTGATTCACTCATCCGTTCGCCACCGTGTCGCGCGACGGCATGGGCAATCTCGTGACCCAGCACCGTCGCCAGCCCGGCTTCGTCCTGCGAGATTTGCAGGATGCCGGTATAGACGCCCACCTTCCCGCCCGGCAGGCAGAACGCATTGGCCTCCTTGCTCTCGAACACCACGAATTCCCACTGCGCCCCGGGCATGTCCGGCCCGGCGACCGCGGCGATACGTTTGCCGACCTTTTGCACCAAAGCGTTGGCCGCCGCGTTCGGGCTGGCGGGGGTTTGTTTTTTCATTTCCGTGAAGCTGGTCAGCCCGAGTTCCATTTCCTGTCCGGGCGAAAGCAGATTGAGTTGTGAGCGCCCGGTGACGGGCACAGTGGTGCATCCGGCAAGCAGCAGGCCGAGCGTGACGGCAAGGCAGCAAGGAAGTATCCGGCGAAGCAACATCGTTTTCATGGTGGTCGGCTTTTGCCACAAGCCAACCACATTCGCCCCGCTTTTCAATCCAGAAGATTTGCCCGCGACGCCGTTCTCTTGCAGAATCGGTCGCGCCCGCAGCCCATGAAGATCCAACTCGCCTACGGACAAGGCCACCTGACCGTGGAACTGTCCGGCGACCGCACCACGGTCATCAAGCCATCACACACGCCCGGCTTGCCCGACGAGCGTGCGGCGGTCTTCGCCGCGCTGGACAGTCCGATTGGCGCCCGCCCGCTTCGGGAATGGATCAAGCCGGGCGCCAGCATCTGCATCCTTTTCACGGACATCACGCGAGCCACGCCCAATGAGCGGCTCATTCCCTGGCTGCTCGATTATCTGAAGGACGTGCCTCGCGAGCAGATCACGCTGCTCAATCAGCTTGGCACGCACCGGCCCAACACGACTGCCGAACTGGAGCGGATGCTCACGCCGGCGGTCGTGCGGAATTACCGCGTGGTGAATCACGAGGCCGGGAACCCGGAAGCACTCGTCCAACTCGGCACGACGCGTGACGGCACACCGGCTTTGGTCAACCGCCATGCGGTCGAGGCGGACGTGCGGATCGTCACCGGCTTTATCGAGCCGCACTTTTTTGCCGGATTCAGTGGCGGCGTCAAAGGCCTCGTTCCCGGCGTGGCTGGCCAGAAGACGGTGATGAGCAATCACGGCGCAAGGAACATCGGCCACCCGCGAGCAACCTTTGGCGTGACTGATGGGAACCCGCTGTGGGAGGAATTGCGCGACATCGCCCTGCGCGCCGGCCCGAGCTTTCTGCTCAACGTGGCGTTGAACGAAGAGCGCCGCATCACCGGCGTTTTTGCGGGCGACATCCTGGCTGCGCACAAGACGGGCTGCGAGTTTGTCCGCCGTTCAGCCATGCAGAAGTTCAGCGCGCCATTTGATGTCGTGGTGACGACGAACAGCGGTTACCCGCTGGACATGAATCTGTATCAAGGCGTCAAGGGCCTCAGCGCCGGAGCACGGGTGGTGAAACCGGGCGGCACGTTGATTCTCGCCGCGGAATGCCGGGAGGGCGTGCCGCCCGGCAGTCCGATGGATCAACTCCTGCGCAGCGCCTCCGGCCCCGAGGAAATCCTCGCGATGTTGAGCACGCCGGGTTTTGTCCGTCCCGAACAGTGGCAGGCGCAGATTCTGGCACTGGTGCAACGCAAGGCCAGAGTGCTCATCCACAGTTCGCTGCCCGACGCCATCATCCGTGCCGCTCATCTCGCCTCGTGCCGCGACATCAGTGCCACGGTCGGTGAATTGCTGCGCGCGAATGGCGGCGGCGCGCGAGTCGCCGTGCTGCCGCAAGGGCCGCTGACGATTCCGTATCTGGCGGAGTGAACCCGCCTCGCCGTGGGGGCGAATCATTTGCTTGTGCCGCGGCTTCGTTGGTCTATAACGCGCGCGAACCTGACAACGATCATGCGCCATCCGGTTTTCCGCCACTTGTACACCTGGGTGCTGCTCGCGATTGTTGCCGGCGGGTTGTTGGGCTATTTCTACCCGGCGCCGCCCGCGTTGCATCTGTCCGCCGATGGCCGTCAGGTCGAAGCGCCGCCCGGCGCCGTGCCCGAGGACATCAAGCTTGGCGACCTGCCTTCGGCGGTGGCCACTGCCATCAAGTTCCATCGGCCGGATCATCAGATGAACCAGGTCCGCCTGCATCGCCCGGCCGGCGTTTACGAGATCACTTTCCAAAAGGCGATTGGGCCGCTGGTCAAACCGCTCGGTGACGGTTTCATCAAACTCATTCGCATGGTCGTCGCCCCGATCATCTTCACCACGGTCGTCATCGGCATCGCCGGCATGGGAAGTTTCAAGCGCGTCGGGCGAATCGGGCTGAAGGCCATCGTTTATTTCGAGATCGTCACCACGCTCGCGCTCGTCATCGGCTGGGTCGTCGTGAAGTGGATTCAACCGGGCGTGGGAGTGAACGCCGACCCGGCGACGCTCGACACCCAATCCATCCGGCGTTACGTGGCGCAAAACGAATCGCACGGGCTGGCGGACTTTTTCCTGAACGTCATCCCGGCCAGCATCGTGGACGCCTTTGCGCGCGGAGACATCGTGCAGGTGTTGTTCTTCTCGGTGTTGTTCGGTTTTGCGCTTTCGGCCATGGGCGAGCGCGGACGGCCGCTGGTGAATTTGCTGGAGCACCTGGCTGATGCCCTGATGAAACTCATCGGCTTCATCGTCAGGCTCGCGCCCATTGCCGCGTTTGGCGCGATTGCCTACACCACGGCCAGCCTCGGGGTCGAGGCGCTTACGGCCCAGTTGCGGCTGATGCTCTGCGTTTACATCACGTGCCTCGTGTTTGTCGTCGCCTTGCTGGGAACGCTGATGGCCCTCAACGGTGTCAGTCTGTGGCGGTTTCTGAAATTCATCCGCGAGGAGTTGTTCATCGTGCTCGGCACCGCGTCGTCCGAGTCGGTGCTGCCGCGCATGATGACCCGGCTGGAGCAGCTCGGCTGTTCACAGCCGGTTGTGCGTCTCGTGTTGCCGGCGGGTTACTCGTTCAACATGGATGGGTCCTGCATCTACCTCACCATGGCCGCGATCTTCATCGCGCAGGCGACCAATTGTCACCTGACAATGTGGCAGGAATTGAGCGTGATCTTCATCTGCCTCGTCACCTCGAAAGGCGCCGCGGGCGTGGTCGGCAGCGCGTTCATCGTTCTGGCCGCGACGCTCGCTTCGCTCAAGACAATCCCCGTCGAGGGCATGGTGTTGGTTCTCGGCGTGGACCGGTTGATGGCTGAGGCGCGCTCGATCACCAACCTCATCGGCAACGGCGTGGCCACGATCCTTCTGTCCAAATGGGAAGGCGAGTTCGATTCGAAGAAGGCGGAGGAGATGTTACGCGCCGGCCCGCCCGCCGCAGCCGACGCTGCCCTGGTCCACCCGCCGGGCGAACTCGCCGCGACTGCTGCTGCGGAACTCCGGGAGCGCGGGAAATGACGGAGCGCGGACTTCAGTCCGCTTCAAGTTCTGAATGTTGAAGGTTTTCCGGATGGATGAAGTCGCTTGAGAATACGCGCGTTGAAGCGGGAAAAATCCGGCTCGCCTGTTACTCGGCGTGGAAATAGACCCACCAGACGAGCCACGCAAAAACGCCCACGGCGGCGATGAGGCTGCGCCAGAACCAGCGGTCCTCCTTGATCACGCCGACATCAATCAGAATTACCCGCAGGCCGTAGAACGCGTGGATGAGGAAGAAGAACAGCAGCGCGATGTCTATGGCCGCGTTGGTGTGAACCTTCCCTGGTGATCCGAGCAGAGTTTCAGGGAAGGGGAGGTCAACCTTCCGCGCCCAGCCGCTGTAAATCTTCAACGGGATGAGCAGGAACAGGCAAATGGCGCTGATGCGTTGCGCCAGCCACGCCCACGTGCCGCGATAATTCTGAAAATGTTTTTCCATTGATCGCTAGCCACGAATGGACACGAATGGACACGAATTCCAAAACAGGTCCGAAGCGCCAAAAAACTGCCGCCGATTCTCCCTCTCCCGTCGGACGGGAGAGGGCCGGGGTGAGGGCAATGCGTGTTGATTCGTGTCCATTCGTGGTTCAAGTCACTCCCATCTTACGCAACAGTTCCGCCGTCTTCACCTGCGCCTGCGCCTGAATTTCTGCCTGCAAATTCCGTCCCTTCGCGTCAATTCCCACCGTCCACGGCCCGAAATCTTTCACGCGAAATTGAAAAATGCTCTCCGGCATCAGGTCCTCCCAAAACACCGCCTCGATCGCCTGGATCTGCAACGTCTCCATCGCCGCCGCGCCGCCGGTCACGCTCAGGTAACACGCCCCGTATTGCCGCATCAACTCCGCGCTCCGCGGCGACAGCCCGCCCTTGCCGAGGATCGCCCGCACGCCGTGATCGCGCAGCAACGCCTCGGTGAACCGGTCCATCCTCATGCTCGTCGTCGTGCCCACGCACAGCGCCTCGTATTGGCCTGGGCCGGTTTTCTTCACATTCGGCGCCGTGTGGAGCAGGGCCGCGCCGCGCCAATCCACCGGCGGCGGCACGTGGCGGTCGAATGCGCGGATCATGTTCGCATCCCGCACGCCGAACACGATGCCGTCGAGATAAACCGAATCGCCGACGGACACCTGCCGCACGTCGGTTTCGGTGAGCGGGGTTTTGAAATGGAATTCGGGCATCGGGCAAAGCGTTAGCAGCGCGGGCCAATTCCGACAACCATGAAATGCTCGCCACCGCTGGCAACTGTCTCTCGCTGTTCAGTCGAGAAACGCGATGTTGCTCGGCGACACATCCACCATGTAAATGTCCATTTCCCTCAACGCAGCCAGAATCTTCTCGACCATCGGCCAGCGATCCTCGAACAACTCTTGCTTCCCGGCTTCCCATTCCGACCACATTTCGTCCGGGAAATCCGGCGGAGCGTCGAGATAGGCCCCGGCGAAATCCAGCGCGAACGGACGCGTAACGATGGTCATCGCAATCACCCGCAAATCGTCTTCCGCCCGGATGAATTGCGGGACGTTGAAGCCCAACACCTCGGTCACGCTGGCCGCCTTCAACCGCTCGTAGACCGCGCGCTCGCGCAGATATGGCTCGGACTCACGATGCGCCTTGACCGCGATCCTGCCGCCTTTGGACTTGTCTTCCGCCACAAAGATCATACCGTGGACGCCGAAGCCGAGGCGCTCCGCGAGTTGCAATTGATGCCGCGCGGCGTAAGCCAGGGCGTTTTGAATGAGAACTGCTTCCATGTCTCCGTCCGCGACTCACGGCGGACACTCCGCGCAGGTGAAGATGCGCCTGCTGGTGAACGACCTTTCCCTCCCGGTCGCGCAGATGGGTCCGGATTTTCTCCTGCTGGGCGCCACGGCAGACCATCCGCCCGCCGCTGCCCGCCTGGTTCTGCAGGTGGACCAAAGCGAGCGAATCTGGAACGTGCGTCTGCCCAACGGCCTCTCGGCCGGCACGAAGCGCGTGACGATCGCGGCGGGCGCGTAATCGCTGCGCTTTCGTTTCATGCCCGGAAACTAAGCGGGAGATTGAAGGAAGCCAACGACACATATGTTGACGCGGAACGGCGACTAACATTTCAACGCAAAGCCGCCTCGCTCCGCAACGGCAGTTCTGGCGAGTATCTGGCCAATGAACCGAGACTCGAAGGCCCGCACGCAGGACCAAAACCTTCGCCGACTCGTCCCGCCGTTGCTCGACTGGTTCGCGAAGCACGCGCGGGATCTGCCCTGGCGGCGCACGCGCGATGCTTACGCGGTCTGGGTTTCCGAAGTCATGCTCCAGCAGACTCAGGTCGCGACGGTGATCCCTTACTGGTCGCGGTGGATGCGCGATCTCCCAACGATTGAATCCGTGGCCCGGGCGGCGCCGGGCAGGCTGCACAAACTCTGGGAAGGCCTCGGTTACTACACCCGCGTCCGCAACCTGCAGGAGGCGGCGCAGCGGATATGTTCCGACCACGGTGGCCAGTTTCCGCGGCGCTTCGAGGACATTCTCGCGCTGCCCGGCATTGGCCGTTACACCGCCGGCGCCATCGCGAGCATCGCCTTCGACCAACCCGCACCCATCCTGGACGGCAACGTGATTCGTGTCTTCACCCGTCTCTTCGGCATCCGCCAGAATCCGCGCGACCGGAAAACCAGCGAACGCCTTTGGCGGCTCGCGGACCAACTGGTCCATCAGGCGTCACGCGTCGCGAATCACCCGTCTCCGTCTTCCCACTTCAACCAATCGCTGATGGAACTCGGCGCGCTCGTCTGCACCCCACGTTCGCCGAAGTGTGGCGATTGCCCGGTGGCCGCGCACTGCGTGGCGCTTCGGCTCGGCTGTGTTGGGAAACTGCCACGGGTGGCGAAGCGGCAACATCCAACCGCCCGCCAGTTTGTCGCGTTCGTTGCCCACCGGAATGGCCGCTGGTTGGTCCGCCAGCGACCCGCTGGTGTCGTGAACGCACACTTGTGGGAATTCCCAAACGTCGAAATCACTTCCCGCCGGTCGGGCATTAAGACTCTCGCGCGTCATGCCCTGGGTTGCGCTCCCGGTTCACTCGAACTTCTCTGCGTTATCCGTCACGTCATCACGCGCCATCGCATCACGCTCCAGACTTGCCGCGTGACGTTGCGTGCAAGGCCGTCCCCAAACGCAGGCGTCTGGCTGGCGTCAGCCCAACTCCGGCCCCTGGCGTTCACCAGCGCGCACAAAAAAGTCCTGAATCTCGTCAACGGCCAAGACTCCCAGCCGTCGCACGGCAAAACCGGATGAGAAAGGATCCGCGCGCGCCGACGATTCCGCATTTCAAACGTCGAACGTCACTCCCTCGCGGGCCAGCAACGTCCGCTTCCACTCCAACCCGCAGGAAAATCCGCCGATCTTGCCGTGGGCCGCTGACACCCGATGGCACGGAACAAAAACGGGAATTGGATTCGCGCCACACGCTCCACCGACCGCGCGCACGGCTTTGGGCTGGCCGATGTCGCAGGCGATTTCGCCGTAACTGCGGGTCTGGCCCGGTTTGATCTTTCGCATGGCGCTCCAGACGCGCCGTTGAAACGCCGTGCCCAGCGAATCATCCAGCGGCGGCAGCTTCCCGGGTTCGCGTCCGGCCAGCGCGCGCTCCAGCGCAGCGGTGGTCTCGCGATGCCAGCGAAGGATTTGTGGCGTCGCCGTCGTTGTTGCCGCTGAACGAACTGGCCGTGCTGTTGGAAAGCTCAGGCTGGCAAGTCCGCCGTCGGTGTAACGCGCGACGAAATCTCCGTCGCGCGTTGGGATGAGGAATTCGGCGACCGGTGGTTGTGCGGCTGATGTTGCGGCGGGCATGGTTCGGGAAGGGAGTTTTCAGCTCAACGATGGCGAACGAAAAGCCAGAGCGTGCCGAGCAGGATCAGGAACAGGATGATGACGAAGGCGATGAAGCGGTTCCGCGCCACGCGCTTCTCCTTGCGCAACGGTTGCAGACCCTGGATGCCACCCGCGGCGAGATAGCTGACCAGTCGCGGGTTCATCGTCGTAGGCCCGCGGAACAGGTCGCGCACCCGGCGGATCAGCGCCGTAAAGTCGTATTTGCGCACGCCAAGTTCATTGAAGTGTTCGGGTGTGGTCGCGGCTTCGGCGTCCGCTTTGAGCGGCTGCGAACCCACTTCCTCGAAGATCGGTTCATGGACCGTGATCGTCGGCGCAGGCGCCGATGGATGCGCGGGCGATGGTGGATCGGCGGCGGGATCGCGGATAATGGTGCCGCCATGCGGCAGTGCCGTGGAGCGGAGGCGCGGATGCGGCGCGCCTTGATGCAACTGCGCGTCGAGCCGCTTGATCTGCGATTCGAGCGCGGCGATTTCCGAGTTTAGCGCGCGCGCGCGCTCAGAAATCGGGTCGGACTTTTTCTTCAACCAGGTCATGACCGGACTCAATGAGAATTCTGCCGCCGGCTCAACGCGAGCCTTGCGGCTTTGTGGCCGTGTGGCGCAGGAACCAGCCGGCTACGGTCAGCACGAAGCCGCCCAGCGCCTCCGCGGCGGGAAAGAACGGGCTGCGCGGGCGCGACGCTGGCATGCCACTGTCCAGCAACATCGCCATCCCGGCCAGCATCAGCAGCCATCCGAGGCCAAGGCGGGCGATGGACCTCAACGCGCTCATGCCGCCGCGTCAACGGCGGAGCAAGACCGCCAGCAAAACTCCCAGCGCGAGCGTCGCCACCACTGCCAGCGGCCAGGTCAGCGCCAGACCCAGTTTGCACAACTCCCCAAAACTGCGTGTGGCCAAAAGGGGCGACGATGTTGATGCATCCGCCCCGGCCTCGCCGGGCCTGCCCTGCACGGCCCCTTCGAGCACGGGGAATTTCAACCGCGCCGAATTCCATTCCATGCGCGCGTTCTCGATGGCGGTCAACGCCCGGGTCAGTTCGATGGCGAAGTTGTCCTTGGTCCAGGTTTCCTCGTGGACGGCCTGAACCTTGGTGAGGGCCTCGCGCAAATCGGCGAGCGCCTTGGCCATCTGTTCGGCGTCGCGGCGCGCGTTGAATTCCGACTCCTCGAGCAAGCCGAGGCCGCGGGTCAGATGCTGGATCATCTCCTGCCGGCCATTCTGAAACTCGGCCTGGCGGCGGCGCAACTCCTCGAGGGCGGACCGTTCGCGTTCGAGTTCATCCTGCGCCCGCTTGAGGTCGGCGAGTTTCTGCTGCGCCTCGGCGACCTTGAGGTCCACCTCCTCGCGCGTCGGGGCGCGCTGCATCGCGCCGGCCAGCGCGCTGGCGGTCTTTTGCGGCGACTGATGCGCCTGGAAATCGGTGTCCACAAACTCGGTCGCGTCGTATTCGGCAGCCATGCGGCGACTCTAGTCCCGGCGCTGAAAATGTAAAGCGGCCTGTGAACTCGGCTAGAACTCGTTTGGGAATATATCCGCGAGCCGAACTTTGAGTTTGTCGAGAAGCGTCTCCAATTTGTTCAAAGTAAGATGATGTTCCCCACGCTCGATGCGGTGCAATGTGGTATGCGATAGGCCAACCCGTCGCGAGAAGGCGGAATACGAGAGAGAGCCTCTGGCCTTCCTCAGATAGCTCGCGAGTTGACGATCCAGATTTCTCCGCACCTGCCGAAGTTGGCGTAAAGGGCATAACGCATGTGTGATGATTTGGCTTTACAGCATCGCCGGCGGCTGCTTGACTGTCCGAAGCCGTCAGAAGATTGACCCGGACAAATCCAGATCGCCCTATGAAAACGCCCCTTCGGTGCTTCGTTGGCATCGCATTGTGCTCCACCGCACTCGCCCAACCTGCCGTGCCTGAGCGGGCTGCGGCGCCGGACTCGGCGTCGAGTTACGTCGTCAGCGCGCGTGGGCCACATCATGCCGTTACCCAGCGGATCATCATCCGCGCAGACGCTGCTGGAAGGCTCCGCTACGAGACAAACACGTTCACGACTCTGGCGACAGGTTTGAACTATTTCGACGAGGCGACGCAACGATGGCTGCCGAGCCGGCCAGAGTGGCTGGTTTTTCCCGATGCGATCGTGGCCCAGTCCGGACGCGCCAAGGTCGTGCTCGCAACCAACTTGAACTTGAGCGGCAGCGTGGACGTGCTCGCGCCCAACGGCGTGCGGCTCATTTCAAATCCGGTGGGACTGGGGCTGTGGGACCCGGTGGACGGCAAACATCTCTTGATCGCCGAGATCAAGGATTGCCTGGCGCAACGGGGTGCGGACACGAATGAGATCGTGTTCCGTGATTGCTTCCAGGGCATACGCGGTTCGATTCGTTACTTGGTGACCCGGGCGGGATTCCATCAACACGTGTTGCTAGAGCAATCGTTGTCGTTGCCGCAGGGGTTTTCTGACAAGACGCGGCTGGAGTGTTACACGGAGTTCGCTCCCGAGACGGCGCTGCCTCGCGCCAAACGGCGGGTGTTGCGGGCGGAGCAGGACGCGCTGGTCCGCGCGGGGATGGTCGAGCCGGATTTCACGGATGCTGAATTGGGCTTCGGCGAACTCAGCATGAAAGCCGGGACGGTGTTCGAGTTGGGATCGGCCAGCGGCTCCAGGGCCGTGCGCGTGGGGAAGAAGTTCGAAGTGGTGGATGGCCGGCCGGTGCTGACGGAGTCGGTGGAATTCAGATTGCTCGAACCGATGCTGGCCCGTCTGGCAGGTGGCCCGGCTTCCACATCCGGCGGGCTGGCGGTGAATGGCTCGCGCCACATCCCGCACGCGGCGCGGGAGGCGGGCCTGCCGCGCGAACATTTTCGGGCCTACGGCAAAGCGAAGGAGATTCAACTCGCCGCGTCGCGGCTGGACTCATCCAGCGTGGTCGTTGATTACGAGCTATTGGGCAGTGAAGATTTCTTCACGTTTGAGAAAGGGACGACCTACCTCGTGGATGATGTCGTCAATATCCTGCTGCCTACGATCCAAGGCGGTGTGATCAAGTTTTCGACCAACGGACAGGGGAGAGTGAACTTTTTCGAGGACATCATTTGTGAGACCGATCCGGCTGAACCGGCGGTGTTCACGACGCAGTCGGATGATGCCGTCGGCGAGGTGTTGCCAGGCAGCACGGGCGTGCCGACCCGGATTGCGGGCGCCGTGACGCTCGACTTGTCGGACGAGGGTGGGACGTTCGTGTTGGAACACGTGCGTTTTGCGCACCTCCAGATGGGGTTTGCAGCGTATCCGGGATCAAGCTCGCAGCCGTACATGATCCGCAACGCACAGTTTGTTGACTGTGGAGCTGCAATTCAGGGCTACACCTTCAACTATGGCAACCTGGTCCTGCAAAATGTGCTGGCCAGTGACTGCGGCATCTTTCTGGCGGGCTTCATCGGCGAATCGGATCCAGGCGAAATCGAAACCCATGTGCGCGCGGAACAGGTGACAGTGGATCGGTGCGGCACGCTGCTTTATCAGGACTTCGGCTACACCGGGTTCAATCTCACAAACTGCCTGCTGGCTGCGGTGACCAATTGGGCGAACGCATGGGCTTGGTGCGATTTCATCACCAACCACGTCGAGAAACCGGCAAGTGATGCCGGTGTCTTCCAAGCCGGACCCGCGGGCTCTGGATATCTTGCGGCGGGCAGCCCACACCGCAACGCGGGTACGACGAACATTGACGCTCAACTGCTGGCCGCCATCCAGCAGATGACCACGTATCCGCCGCCGCCGTCCATCACCGACACCAACCCGCCTGACCTTGGATTTCATTATCCCGTGCAAACGGATTGGGACCTCGATGGAATGGAGGACAGTTGGGAGTTCCAAAACGGCTTGAATCCACTGTTGAACGATGCGGCGGATGATCCGGACGGTGATTGGCTGACCAATTTGCAGGAATACAACGGCGGCACGAACTCCACCAATCCGCGCGACGTGATGGTGATCGCGTGGGGGTTGAATACCAGCGGCCAGTGCAATGTGCCGTCGGGGCTGCGCGAAATCGTGGCAGTGGCGGGCGGGCTGGATTTCAGTCTGGCGCTGCGCAACAGCGGCAGCCTCGCCACTTGGGGAGCCAATGCACACGGGCAGACGAATGTCCCCGCCGGTTTGAGCAACGTGACGGCGATTGCCACCGGGCCATACCACAGTCTCGCTCTGCGTGCCGACGGCTCGGTGCTCAGTTGGGGCACATGGTGGAGTGATTCCACCAACTACCCCGCTGCGACCGTGCCTTCCGGATTGAGCAATGTGGTTGGAATTGCCGCAGGGGCCGACCATGACCTTGCGCTCAAGGCGGACGGCACCCTTCTCGCGTGGGGGGACAGCACCAACGAGATTCACGCCACGGTGCCGGCGGGATTAAGTGGTGTCCAAGCTGTCGCGGCAGGCTGGTTTCACAATGCGGCGCTGCGGACTAACGGGATGGTAGTGGCCTGGGGCAGCAACAACACCTGGAATCAGACGAATGTTCCTGCCAGCTTGAGCAACGTGACGGCGCTTGCCGCCGGGGCGCTGCACACACTGGCGTTGAAGAGCAACGGGACCGTGATCGCATGGGGTGCGGGAGATTCAACAGACCCGTTCCCGTTCGCTTACGGCCAATCCATGGTGCCCAACGGGCTGTCGAACGTCATCGCCATCGCCGCTGGCGGCTATCACAGCATGGCCCTGCGAAGCGACGGCTCGATTGTCACGTGGGGCGACCTCGCGCCGCCGCCGGTCGGGCCGGCGGGTGCTTCAGCTATCGGACCTGCTGGCACTCACGGTTTGGCGATTCGGAGCGGACGATTGACACCGCTGATTCTGCAGCAGCCCACCAACCAGATCGCCGCACCCGGAGAAAACGTGACGTTCTCAGCCCAAGGGCTTGGCCTTGCTGGCGTGCGCTATCAGTGGCAGTTTCAAGGCGTGAACCTCTCCGGCGCCACGAACGCCACGCTGACGTTGACCAACGTGCAGTACGCCAACGAAACCAACTATGCCGTCGTGATCTCGACGGGCGCGGGTTCGATTACCAGTTCAGTTGCCACGCTCACGCTGGTGCGCGCGCCGCAGATTGTCTCCACCACGCCGACGGCGCCGAGCACGAACTGGTTCACCAACACGTTCCAGCTTTCCGTCGGGGCCACGGCTTTGGCGACCAACCTTTATCCCCTCGGCTACCAATGGCTCAAGGATGGTGTGGCCATCGCGGGAGCGACCAACTCCAGTCTCTCGATCACTTCCCAATGGACTCCGCTCTGGC
>Ga0247727_10008681_pt1 | contig 18758 bp, 13 predicted proteins | sample WisWelCaveWW1625_FD_202498 | JGI IMG/M metagenome (GOLD analysis project Ga0247727, IMG submission 202498) | Biofilm microbial communities from Wishing Well Cave, Virginia, United States - WW16-25 | ecosystem: Environmental > Aquatic > Deep subsurface > Groundwater > Cave microbial mat | place... | reverse complement strand
GACCAAGCCGCTTTAGTCCAGCAGGAGAAATCCTGATCCGATCCATTGATTGGATCAGCCAGAACCCCTTGGCCAATGAGTATTTCTAATTGTCGCCATGGGTATTTCTAGTTGTCGTTGACAGATTATCATTTCGCTTTTGCTCTTGGTTGCCTAACTATGTGATAATCCGTATGCACATCAAGACCCTAAGGTTCGGAACAGCCCGCGCTTTTTTTGAACGATGACCTAAAGCAACAACTGCCGCTCAGATCGGCTTTATTCCCTATGGCTCGGTTTGATCCATTTGTATGTCTATTGCTCCTCCGCGATTGGATTCTGGATTGTCCCAGCCGTATTCACTTTACACGATTTTCTAGAAAATGGCAAGCGGTTAGGTGCCTTCTGCTGAAAGCGCCTGCTGGTTTTGGGCAGCTTTGCGCTTGAAAAATATCTTCTTACGAAAGTTGGGTAAAAACTTCAGGCTTTTGCTCAGCGATACGCAATAGCGCTACCGCAGGCCCGCTGGGTTTGCGCCGCCCTTGTTCCCAATCTTGCACGGTACGTAAACTGACACCCATCAGCGCGGCAAAAGCTGATTGAGATAATTTCAACTGTGCACGGATAACCTGCGGTGGCGCTGGCTCTTTCAGGGTATGGGTGCGCAAAGCCTGCCCACCAGCCTTGTGGGCCTTTACTTCACGAATCCCTTCCAGAATTTCCTGACCAATATCACGGTTAGACATTTTCGATTTCCTTTGCGATCTGACGCAGAATATGTGCGGGGATATTTTCCACTTCATTCTTGCTGTATATCGTCAGTAACCAGATTTCATCATCCTGCCGTTTGAAGTAGTAGATCACGCGCACTCCACCGCTTTTACCTTTTCCTGCCATAGCCCCAGCGAATTTTTCTAACACCACCCGAGCCTGGAACAACTTTGCCCGATTCCGGATGCTGGAGCAGAAAACTCTGCAAACCCAAATACTCATCATCAGACAGGTAGTCGTAAAGGTGTTTTGTGAAGGCGGTGGCTTCAATGAAGACTATTAGTCAATTATACGGCTTAGCCGTACGTTCTGCAATCCGGGTTCTGGACTTTTTTGAACTTGCATTTTCTGTCTCCCCTCACGCCCCACTTCCTCCCACGCATAATACTCCGGGCAGCACGGCGGCGTTTAAAACACAGAAGCCGCCGAGAGGCGGCTTCGCACCGGGTTCGCCGAAGCTACTACCGGGGGATATGTTGGTATTATCCGCCGCTCGAAGTGACTTGTCAACGAGGTGTCATTTTTGCGCCCCTCCCTCCTCATAATACTCCGGACTGAGCACGGCGGCGCTGGCATTCAGCGCCAGGCACTCGCGGAAGAGGCGTTCAGCTTTTTCGTGCGCGCCGGATTGCCAGGCTAGTTCTTCCTCTAAATAAATACGGCTGATGAGACGTGAAAGCGTTCCGCAAGGAAACGAATTTGCCGGACGTTCAATTGGCGTTTGCCACTCAAAATTTCGGATACCACACCTTGTGATCCAACTTCCGGCAGGTCGGATTGGGTGATGTCGTGTTCCTCAAGTAGAAACTGAAGCATCTCCGCTCCGCTGGATGCAGGTATCAGGTGATGCTGGTCTTCGTACACTTGAATAAGCGTTCCCAATGTGTCCAGCAACCCATACAAGGGATGCCCATCATCATCGCCAATTTCGTCGAGCAGACTATTCAGGCGTTCAATCGCCAGGTCATACTCGCCCTCATTGCGAATGGTCAGATATGGGTGGATGTTCATCCAATGAGTTTGCAAGTCAGGCGTCAGGGTGGTCATAGCTTCCAGTTTCCTTTGTCATACTCTTTGTGGGTCAGAATGTGACGGATATAGACCTTGCCTCGGTTGAAATGGATCGAAGTGATTAGCCGGTACTTGTTGCCGCCGATATTAAACACAATCCACTTGCCAACTTTATCGGCGGAAGGAAAAGTTTCGCGGAGATCGCTGAAATCCCGAAACCCGGTTTGGTGCACAATCTTATACCAGCGTGCCAGCGCCAATTTGCTATCGGGGTATAGTTCCCAAAACTGGCGCAGGGCTTTTCGGGAAATGATGTGCATGGCGGCAGTTTATCTCAAAATGAGATTTCTGGCAAGGAGTTGCAGAGCCGGGTGATACCCCCTGAGATCATGCCGTGCGAAATTGTGCTTTACCCCCCCTCCTCCTCATAATACTCCGCGCTAAGTACGGCGGCATTCGCATTCAGCGCCAGGCACTCCCGGAAGAGCCGCTCCGCTTTCTCATGTTCACCAGCCTGCCGGGCGAGTTCGGCGGCGCGTTCGAGGTAGTGGACGGCGCGGCTGAACTCCTCGGCCATTTTCCAGTGGGTCCCCAACGTTTCCAGGTATGGCTCAATATCCTGTGCATGTTGCTGTTCGTGCCATTCCGCGGCCTGCCGGTGAAGCTGGCGGCGCTGGGCAAACAGCATGGAATCATAGGCCGCCTCGTGGGTCACATCATTATAGAACTCGAAAATGATTGCATCCATAGAGCGCTGTAAAAATTCAAATTGCGTGAGCGCTTCCAGGTTGTTGGCGAGGGCTTCGTCCGTGATGCCGCCGGGGTGGATGGCGGCCAGCGCGCCGAATTCAAAGTTGAGGCCGAGGATGCTGGCGATTTTGAGGGTCAGTTGTTCAGCGGGGGAGAGGACGTCCATGAGGGTCTTGACCGCGTTGGGGGAGGATTTGCCCGAGGGGGTGGCCGCGCTCTGGGGCCGGTACACTTTCACGGGGTCATCGCTCCCCTTGAGCCGGATGGTTGGCAGTTCTTCAAAAGAAAATCGCGTCCCCGCCAATTGGAAGATGGCTTCGTCGCAGAGGATGCCGTCCGCCGCGGCCTGCATCAGCCGCGCGGCCATGTTGACGCTTTCGCCCAGCACGCCATAGGTGCGGCGCTCGGAACTGCCATAGGCTCCAGCGCGCATCTGCCCCTGGCTGACGCCGATCTGAATCCCCGTGATGAAATCCAGATGGGCGGGCGGGCGCTGGAGTTCGAGGGCGGCTTCGACGGCGCGAGCGGCGTCGTTGCGGTGGGCGGTGGGCGCGCCAAAGGCGGCGTACAGGTAACTGCCCTTGTCCCCGAAAGTCAACTGGAGGAGGGCGGCATCATATTTCGCCATGACGCCTTGCACCCAGCGGGTGAAGGCGTCCAGCCGCGCGCCGGCATCCGGTTCGTTGTCGTAGTCCAGCCCGCGGAATTGCAGGAAGAGGGCGGCGGCGGGGCGCAGCTCGGAGAGGAATTGTTTCGTGCTGGTGCGCACGAGTTTGTAGACGGCGGGGAGCAGCCAGGGGCGGGCCATCTCTTCGGTGATGGCGCCTTCGGTGAGATCGGGCCAGGGGGCGGGGGGGACGCTGGTGGTGAGTTTGGCGATGACGGCGAAGCGCGCGCCCGTCCCGGTATACGTGCGCCAGTCGGCGACTTCGAGTTCGTTGGCAAAGCGGCGGGCGAGCGCTTCGGGGATGATGACCTCGCCGGGTGCGGATAGCTTCTCCGCGGCGGCGAGGGTTTCCAGCGTGCGGCCTGCCAGCGCTTCGAGGTATTGGATTTCCGGGTCGCCGACGAGGAACCGGCGCGCCGGCCCGGCGGAAACAGCCACCTTGATTGCGGGCTTGACCTCCAGGCTGGACGCGCCGATGACGGTGGTGAGTTGGGAGAGGGAGACTTGCATGAATACGCCGCAAGCGATGGCGCGCAGGCCGTCATCGCCGTCGAACCAGCAGGTGATGGCGTCGCCGCTAAAGCCGATCACGCTCCCGCCGTAGAAGTGGACGTCTTCGATCAGGGCGGCGTAAATCTGGTTGATCAGGCGGGTGATCTCCTCGGCGCCGCGGGCGCGGCCCAGTTCGTGGGAGAGGGCGGCGGTCAGTGGGGTAAAGCCGGAAATGTCGGCAAAGAGGGCAGCCCCGTGGGTGCGGTCGGGGAGGGTCTCGCCGCGCACCAGCGCCTGCCGCCGGTCCATCGGGATGTAGACGTGCAAGGGTTCGGTGAGCGCCTTTTGCATCTCCTCGATGTCGAGTTTAAGCTGCGCCAGTTGTTGTTTGAGCCGCTGCTCGCGCAGGTGGACTTCTCGCGCCATGCGCTGGAAGACGCGCGCCAGGTTGCCGAGGGCGTCCGTGCGGGCCGCGACCTGTTCAAGGCTGGCGGGCGCATAGGTTGATGATTCAACCGACTCAGCGGCAGAGACGACGTGGCCGACCTGTTCGAGGTATTCGAGTTCCAGGTCGCGCAGGCGTTTCTCGGCCAGCGAGGCGTTGAGCCGCGCCTGGAGCAGGGCGGGCTGGATCGGTTTCGTCAGGTAGTCGGTGGCCCCCACTTCGATACAGCGCACGACGCTGTCGAGTTCGTCGAGGGCGGAGGTCATCAGGACGGGGATGTGGCGGAGTTTCGGGTTGGCTTTGATGCGTTCGAGCAGCTGGTAGCCGTCCAGTTCAGGCATCATGATGTCGAGCAGGATGACGTCAATCGCCGCGCCTTCCGGGCTTTCGAGCGTGTAGAGGGCTTTGAGTCCGTCTTCCGCTTCGGAGACGCTGTGCCCGCGGTTGGTGAGCATGCGCTGGAGCAACATGCGGTTGAGTTTGTTGTCGTCAACGACGAGGATGTGGCCGGTGGTGGGGGTCATGGGATTTTCTTGTAGTCAGACCTGACAGGTTTCAGCGGGGGATGATGATGGGAATGCCTCTGGCGAAACCTGTCAGGTCTCCATATTTCCAAAGAAACGTTGTCATGCTGAGTGGAACGAAGCATCCCTGCCCGGATCGTTTCGACGGATCACCGCGGGGATTCTTCGCTTCGCTCAGAATGACAGAATCTCCAGCGCGGCGCGCACGGAGGCAAATTCCGCCTCCACGCGCGCCAGCAATTCCGGCGCGGCGGCGAGGTCACCTGACCGGCCCACATCTTCCAGCTCCTTGCACAACGCGGCGAGCGCCAGCGCGCCAAACGATGCGGCGTTGGATTTGAGGGAATGGGCGGCTCGGCGGCAGGTCTCGGCGTCGCCGCGGGCGAGTGCGGCGTGGAGGGCTTCCAGTTGCACCGGACCGTCGGTAAGGAACGTGGCGACCAGTTCAGCCAGGAAAGCGCGGTCGCCGCCGATGGAGTCCAGCAGGGTGTTGAAGGTGGAGGGGTCAATGGGAGTTGTCATGGGGTTAATCGTCGGGGCTGATGGGGATTTGTTGGAACTCAGGGGAACTCATGGGAACTTATGGAAATCCCACGAGTTTCGACCAGTCCCTACGAGTTCCTATGAGTATCGCGCAGCGCGTCGCGCAGTTCCTCCACGCGCACCGGCTTGCTGATGTAATGGTCCATCCCGGCGGCAATACACATCTGCCGGTCTTCCTCGGTGGCGTTGGCCGTCATCGCCACAATGCGCGGGCGCGCCCCGCGCGGCCAGCGGGCGCAAATCTGCCGCGTGGCCTGCAGGCCGTCCATCTCCGGCATCTGCACATCCATCAGCACCAGGTCATACGTCTGGCGCTCGATGGCCTGGATGGCTTCCAGCCCGTTCCCGGCCAGGTCGGCGCGGTAGCCCATGCGTTGCAGGAGCCGGGTGGCGACTTTCTGGTTGACCACGTTGTCTTCGGCCAGCAGGATGCGGAGGGGATGGAGGGCGGCCATTTGGGCGTCAATTTCCTGGCGGGTTTCATGGGGGCGCGCGCTCCCGGTGGGGGTGCGCGGCTCGTGGATTTCCCGTTGCCCAAAAATCGTCATCAGCGTATCAAACAGCGTGGACTGTTTGAGCGGCTTTTGCAGGAAGGCGCTGAACGGATTGGACGCGCCGCTGGTCTCGGATAAATTGAGGGATGAGAATAAAACCAGCGGGAGCGCGCCGGCTCCGGGAAGGGCGCGGATTTTCTCTGCGAGGGTGATCCCGTCCAGTTCGGGCATGTGCATATCGAGGATGGCGAGGTCAAAGGGATCGCCCCGTTCCAGCCAGGTGAGCGCTTCGAGGGGGCTGTCCGTCTCGCGGGGGATCATCCCCCAGGCACGCGTCTGGAGGGAGAGAATCCGGCGGTTGGTGGCGTTGTCATCCACGATGAGCAGGCGTTTTTCCGCGAGGGTGCTTTGCTCGCCGCGATACTGTGGGCGCGGGTCGAGCTCGGGGGCGGCGGGGGCCTGGATGGTGAAGTGGAAGGTGGTGCCAACGCCTACGGTGCTTTCCACCCACATCTCGCCGCCCATCAACTCGGACAGCCGGCGGCTGATGGCGAGGCCCAGCCCGGTGCCGCCATACTTGCGCGCCGTGGACGAATCCACCTGGCTGAAGGCCTGGAAGAGCCGGTCGAGCCGGTCAGGCGGGATGCCGATGCCGGTGTCTCGGATGGAGAAGTGGAGATGAGAAGAGGGGAAAAGGGGATGAGGTGAAGAGGGGAGAGTTTGAACTGGTGTTGTCTCCTTTTCTCCTTCACTCCTTCTCTCCTTTTCCGATGTCTCAAGAGTGACCGTCAACACAATCTCCCCGCTCTCCGTAAACTTCACCGCGTTGTTAAGCAGGTTGATCATGATCTGGCGCAGTTTGGAGGGGTCGCCGAGGATGGCGGGCGGCACGTCCTCCGCCATCTCGTAGGCGAGTTCGATGCCTTTGTTGTTGGCGGGCAGTTTGATGAGATCAAGCGCCGTTTCCATCAGTTCGCGCAGGTCAAAGGGCTGCTTTTCGAGTTCCATACGCCCGGCCTCGATCTTGGAGAAATCGAGGATGTCGTTGATGACGCCGAGCAGGGCGTCGCCGGAATTGCGGATGACCTCGGCGAACTCGTGCTGGTCACCGTTGAGGGGGGTATCCATGAGCAGCCCGGACATGCCGATGATGGCGTTCATCGGGGTGCGGATTTCGTGGCTCATGGTGGCGAGGAAGGCGCTCTTCGCTTGCGTGGCTTCTTCGGCGACCTGGCGGGCTTCTTGGGCCTCGTTGAATAAACGGGCGTTTTCAAGCGCGACAGACATGCTGCTGGCAAGGGTGGTAATCAGCCGAACCTCTGCCTCTCCGAAGGCATTTTCGCGTTCTGAGTTAGCCAGATTAATGTGTCCCACAACATGTTCCCCAACAATCAGGGGGACATAAATCATGGATAAAATACGTTCTGTTCTTCCAGGAATAGGAACCAAACTATTCTCTTCATTAAACAACTGAATGTTTTCATTGACAATGAGCACCTCCTTGGAATTTGCCATTCGATCATGGAAAGCCTCATAGGATTTTCCAGCATAGTAATCGACTGAATCGAAAAATTCAAAAGAATTCTCACCTCTTACGGCCCCATAATGCCCTCTAAGTATTTTTTGTATCGGATCCAGGCTAAAAATCAAAACACCTTGAGCCCCAGGAAGAACATCAAGAATTTTATTCCCGACAAGCCTGTAGATACTTTGAATATCTATCTGTTCGACTAGACCACGTTGTACACTGTTAATAATTTGCAATTCCGAAGCGCGTTGCTCTGTCTCTTTGAGTAGGCGCTGGGTTTCATCGAATAGCTGGGCGTTTTGGAGGGCGAGGCTGGTTGCGTTCGTGATAGTTTTGAACAGACGGCTTGTGTGTTCGTCAAATGGATTGTCCTTGGTTGTTAAGAGAGCAATGATGGTCACCTCATCTTTGGTGCTGAGCACCGGCAGCGCGACAACAGCTTCAAGGGATTCCATGCCTTTGATCACTTGATATCCTATCGAGTGAGCCAGCTCTACAATGTTTTCTCGAAGTACGAAGGGTTCATCCAAAGCCGTTGTGATGGCTTCGATAAGGTGTGTAGCTTCCGGGGTGAGGTGAATACGCGAATTGATGTCGGTAATTTTTTCCCCATCCATTACCACGCTGAGATAATCATAATATTTTCCAGGGCGATTATATTGAAGAATTTCGACCACCGGCGCTTCCAGGCTTTTGGCCAATTGCATCGCGACCAGATCATATATTGCCTGAATATTCATTTGCGCCACAAGGCCCTGCTGAATACTGTTAATGACAGCAAGTTCAGCATTCCGTTCCTCGGTCTCGTTGAGCAGGCGTTGGGTCTCATTGAAGAGGCGGGCGTTTTCGATGGCAATGGCAGCCTGCCGCGCCAGCCCGTCGAGGAAGCGCAGGTCGGCTTCCTCAAAGATGCGCCCGGTGCGCCAGACCGCCATCATCCCGGTCACGCGCTCACCAGCCAGGAGCGGCGCTGCCATCATCTGCTCATCCGAGGCGTCCACCGTCCCGGCAATGGTGACGGCGCGCGGGTCGTTGCTGGCGTTGTTGATGATCTCGGAAACTTTGCGCCGCCACAGGTCGCCCAGGATGCCCTGCCCGCGGGAGATGGTCGTCGCCTTCACCTGTTCGGCAATCGGACCGAGCGCCACGTAGCCGCGCATCTCATCCGCATCCGCTTCGGGCAGGAAAACGGCGCTGTCGCTCACTTCCAGCAGTTCGCGGGCGTAGCGGGCGATGTTCTCCAGCAGGAGTTCCAGGTCAAGCGTGGCGGAGATGTTGCGCCCCACTTCGGCGAGTGCGGACATCTCACGCGCCCGCTGCTGGGTCTCATCAAACAGGCGGGCGTTTTCGAGCGCCACACCCATATTGTTCGCCAGCGTGGAGAGCAGGCGCACGCTGTCCTGATCGTAGGCGTTTTTGGTATACGTATGGACGGAGATGACACCGATGACCGTCTCCCCGACGATGATCGGCACCCCGAGGTAGGATTCCGTGACCCGGGGATTGACCTCCGCGGCCTCCGGGGGGTAGTAGGCCCCGAGGGTCGCGGCCTCCCCTGAGGTCCCGATCACCAAAGGCTGGCGGGACTGGATCACCTTCGAGGTCAGCCCGGTCCCGAGGGGGAAGCTCTCAACGTTTTCGAGATATTGGCCCTCATCCCATTCAAACACGGGCTGGATCAGCCCTGCTTTGGCATCCAGCATGAGGATGGCCGTGGCATCCGCCCGGAAGATTTCGGTGACTTTGTCGCCGACTGTGCGTGTAATCGTTTGGGCATCCAACTGGCTGGACATGGCTTCGCCCACATCGTTGATGATGGCGAGTTCGGCGGCGCGTTGCTCCGTCTCCTGGAGCAGGCGCTGGGTTTCGTCAAACAGGCGGGCGTTTTCGAGGGCCACGCTCATGGATGAGGCGAGGGTTTCAAGCAGGCGCACATCCGATCCAGTGAAGGCGTATTCCCTTTCCGCATTCTGTAGCGAGATTGCGCCGTTGACGCGCGTGCCGGAGTTCAGCGGCAGAAAGAGCATGGACATTGACGCTTCGGTTCCAGGCAAAATGACCATCCCCAGTTCAGCCCCCCGCTCGGCGGCGTGTTCATTGATCAAAACAGTTTTGCCCGCGCTAATCAGGTGACGATGCAGGCCGGTGAACGGAAACGGTTCGGTGTGGAAGCGGTTTCCTTTTTCGAGGTTGTAGGGAACGTGGGTCAACCCGGTTAACGGATCGAAATCGAGAATCAAGACGGACTGTGCATCGAAAATCTCGCGGATTTTATCGCCCACCAGATCGTAAATCGCTTGCATGTCCAACTTGGATGCCAGCCCTTGCTGCACGCTGTTGATGATGGCCAGCTCGGCAGCGCGGTCTTCCGTGATCTTGAGCAGGCGTTGGGTCTCATCAAAGAGGCGGGCGTTTTCGAGGGCGACGCTCATGGAGTTGGCAAGCGTTTGCAGGAGGCGCACGTCCGAGTCGCTGAATGCGTGTTCGCGTTGGATATCAACCAACTCAATCAACCCGCGCACCTGGTCGCCCGCAATCAACGGTACGTAGACCGCTGATTTCTCCATATTTGTACCAGGATGGAGATAACTGCCATACTTCCCGACCTCTTTCGCCATGTTCTCGTTAATCACCAGCGTCTTGCGAGTTCGAAAGACATGGGCGGTAAAGCCTTCATTGGGTAGCGGTACGGACTCAATGATGATTGCTTTTCCGTTTTCGTAGGCGTATGGGAAGTGGACCAAATTTGTATGCGGGTCATAGATACGGATGCCCAAATCCTTGTTTTGGAAGATCTCGCGAACTTTATCGCCGACTGCATCGTAGATGCCCTGGATATTGAGTTCGGCGGCGAGGGCGGCTTGCACAGTGTTGATGATGGCAAGTTCGGCGTTGCGCTCCTCGGTAATTTTGAGCAGGCGTTGGGTTTCGTCAAAGAGGCGGGCATTTTCGAGCGCGACGCTCATACTGTTGGCGAGCGTTTGCAGGAGGCGCACATCTGATTCGCTGAAGGCGTGCTCCTTCATACTGGTTAAGTTGATCAGCCCGCGCGCCTGCTCGCCGGCCACCAATGGGACGAAAACCAGCGCTTTTTCCGACTCCGTGCCTGGTATCGTGTAACTCCCGTATTTTTTCTCCTCTTCCAATAAGTTCTCGTTGATGACCACCGTCTCACGCGTACGCAGGACGTAATCGCTAAATCCCTGCCCGATGGGGCGGGACTCCAGGCTTAGCCGCTCCCCATTTTCAAAGATGTACGGCGTGTGGATCAGGTCTGTTTGCGGGTCATAGATGCGGATGTTCATATCCGTGTTATGGAAAATCTCGCGGATTTTATCTCCCACCGCATCGTAGATGCCCTGGATGTTTAGCTCCGCGGCGAGGGCGGCTTGCACGCTGTTGATGATGGCCAGTTCGGCGTTGCGCTCTTCGGTAATCTTGAGCAGGCGCTGGGTTTCGTCGAAGAGGCGGGCGTTTTCGAGCGCAACGCTCATGCTGTTGGCGAGCGTTTGCAAGAGACGAACGTCCGATTCGCTGAAGGCGTGTTCGCGCTCCGAGTCAGTCAGGTTTATGAGCCCGCGTACCTGGTCGCTCGCGACGAGCGGCACATACAGGGCCGATTTCGAACTCACTGTGCCGGGAAAGACGTAGCTCCCATATTGTTCCACCGCTTGTGCCATATTCTCATTAATGACCAGGGTTTCGCGGGTACGGTAGACGTAGGGGCCAAATCCCTTTTCGTCCACCGATTCAGAATCAATGGAAATGCGTTGGCCGCCTTCGTAGGTATAGGGAAAATGTTCCCAGTTTGTCTTAACGTCATAAATCCGAATGCCGACGTCTGCATTGTGGAAGATTGCGCTAATCTCATCGCCGACCGCATCGTAGATGCCCTGAATGTTGAGTTCGGCGGCGAGGGCGGCTTGCACGCTGTTGATGATGGCGAGTTCCGCGTTGCGCTCTTCGGTAATCTTGAGCAGGCGCTGGGTCTCATCGAAGAGACGGGCGTTTTCGAGTGCAACGCTCATGGCATTGGCGAGGGTAGTCAGCAAACGCACATCTGAATCGCTGAAGGCATGCTCTCGATCCATGTCGAATAACTCGACCAGACCGCGCGCTTCATCGCACACTATTATGGGTATGTGCAGGGATGAACGCGCAGGCTCCATGCCGGGGGGAGTTACACTTTCTAATTTATCAGCCTCTGCGCCCCAATTCTCATTGATCATCAGGGGTTTGCGCGTGCTGAACACATGCTGAACAATGCCTTTTTCAAGTGGGTACGCATCGCCATGCACCCGGTTCTTGTATTCGGTCTGGTACGTAAAGTGCACCAGCTTTGTCTTGGGGTCAAAGATGCGGATGCCAACATCAGCTTGCGGGAAAATGTCGGCGAGCTTGTCGCCCACGGCATCATAGATGGCTTGCATATCCAATTTGGAAGCCAGCCCTTCCTGCACGCTGTTAATGATGGCAAGCTCCGCGGCGCGTTCCTGCTCGGCTTTGAAGAGGCGCTGAGTCTCATCGAAGAGGCGGGCGTTTTCGAGGGCAACGCCCAGGCTGCCTGCCAGGGTTTGCAAGAGGCGCACACTTGAATCGCTAAAGGCATTTTCACGTTCATAGTTCTGAAGGCTGAATGCACCCACCACTTCATCATTGATCATGATCGGCACAGCCAACCATGATTTCGGGTTTGGCTCTCCGCTTACATCTATCATGCCAAGTTCGTTAGCGCGCTGGTCAAAATTCGTATTGATGACCAAGGGTTGGCGGATTTTTATCATGTGCGCAGTCAGCCCAATCCCTCCGATTGGAAACTCAAAATTCTCAACTCTCTTTCGGTTCTCAATAAGATACGGTACTTTGAAAATACCGCTGGTTTTATCCAAAAACCCTATGCCAACATTTTCCAAAGAAAAGATTTCAGCGAGTTTATCCCCCACAGAATCAACGATGCCTTGAAAATCCAATTTGGAAGCCAGCGCGGCTTGCACATTGTTGATGATGGCAAGTTCAGCGGCGCGCTGGCGTTCCGCTTCAATGGCGCGGGCGAGGGCGGTTTCAAGTTCGGCAAGGGATTGGGATTTGGTCATGGCGAAGCCGTTATAAAAATATGGAGTGGGTGGAAAATCCTGCGGGGAGTATACCGTGAAGGTTTCCGACGTGATGTGGATTGGATCGCAAATGCGTGTGAAATGGATTATGCAGCCAGGATGATGCAGGCGGCAAATTTTCGTTGCTATAATTTCCCGCCATGAAAAAATCCCTCCGGCGGCTCACTCCCTTTGTCCTCACCCTGCTCGTCATCGAATTCCTGGATGAGCTGGTTTACGGGACGCGCGAAGCCGCCTGGCCGCTGATCCGCGATGACCTGGGGTTGACCTATTGGCAGGTGGGTCTGCTGCTGGGGATGCCCAACGTGATCGCCAGTTTGATCGAGCCGGTCATCGGGATATTGGGGGATGTCTGGAAACGGCGCGCGCTCGTCCTCGGCGGGGGGATTTTCTTTGCGCTGGCCGCCCTGCTCACCGCGGTCAGCGGCAACTTCTGGGTCTTCATGCTGGCCTCCATTATCTTCGCCCCGGCCTCGGGGGCGCTCGTCACCCTCTCGCAGGCCGCCCTGATGGACGACGAACCGGAGCGCCACGAGCAGAATATGGCGCGCTGGACGTTTGCCGGTTCCATCGGGGTGGTAGCCGGGCCTTTGGCGCTGGGCGCGGCGGTGTGGATCGGGATCGGCTGGCGGGGGATGTATACCCTCTTTGGGATGCTGACTTTCCTCGTGGTCGCGTCGGCGTGGCGGTTCCGGTTTCCCGCGGGGGCGCGGGACCCTGAGGGGAGCGCGCCCCCTGAAGGGGAGACCTCCCCCCTCTGGTTCCGCGCCGGGCTTCGTTCCGCCCTGGCCGCGCTGCGGAGGCGGGAAGTCCTGCGCTGGCTGACCCTGCTGGAATTTTCCGACCTCATGTTGGACGTGCTGCTCGGCTTCCTGGCGCTGTATATGGTGGACGTGGTGCACGTTTCCCCGGCGCAGGCCGGGATCGCCGTGGCGGTGTGGACGGGGTTTGGCCTGCTGGGTGATTTCCTCCTGATCCCGCTGTTGGAGCGCGTGCGCGGGCTGGCCTACCTGCGGGTCAGCGTGTTGGTGGAATTGCTCCTTTACCCGCTGTTCCTGATCGTCCCCTCGTTATGGGCCAAGCTGGCGGTGCTGGCGCTGCTCGGCCTGTTCAACTCCGGCTGGTATGCCATCCTGCAAGGGAAGTTGTATTCGTCGATGCCCGGCCAAAGCGGGACGGTGATGACGGTGGGGAATATCTTCGGGCTGTGGGCCAGCCTGATCCCGGTGGGGCTGGGTGCGCTCGGTGAGCGCTGGGGATTGGGCACGGCGATGTGGGCGCTGCTGCTTGGGCCGATTGTCCTGTTCATTGGCCTGCCGCGCGGTGGTAGAATGAAAAACGGAGGAGAAACGGTTGAAGCTGGCGGCGAACATACTCCTGATTGATGACGACCCGGCCATCCTGCGCCTGCTCGAACTTTCCCTGACCAGGGCGGGGCACAAAGTGGCGACAGCCGCCACCTGGCAGCAGGTGATCGAGAATATCAACCTGACCTCCCAGAACCGTAAAACCTTTGACCTGATCTTCCTGGATTTGATGATGCCAGAGCGCTCGGGGTACGACATGCTCCGCTCACTCAAAGTGATCCTGCACCCGACGCCGCCCGTCATCGTCCTCACAGCATTGAGCGGGATCGATAGCGCGGTCAAGGCGCTGGAATTGGGGGCGACCAAATACCTGACCAAGCCGATTTCGCAGGACAAATTGCTCAATACCGTGGTTGAAGTCCTCAAAGGGGAATCGTCCAGCAGGTTTTAGAGATGTCTCTGCTCGAATATGATCTGACTTTCCTGCGCGCCGCGGCGGATGAGTTGCCAGCGTACCTGCTTTCCCGCGAGGTGTACTGGCCCCTGGGTGCGCGCCCGCCCAGCGGAGGCCGGCCGTATCCGCGTTTCTCGCTCGGCTGGCTCCTGCTTTTTCGCCAGCGCGTCTCCCCGCAGGCGGCATTGCCGGAAGTGGCCGCCGCGCTCCAACCACTGGACGCCCTGCACGAAAAATGGCGCACCGCCTGGGGCAAGAAGGCCGCCCAGGAATTTGGCGCCCGCCTCAAAATATGGCAATCGTTCTGGAATGAGTATACCGAGCGGCCAGCCAGCCACGCCTCGCGCTACGCGTACGAAGTCCAGCGCCGTACCCTGCTCGAACTTTTGGCCGGTGACGCCAGCGCCCTCCCCGCCGCCGAAGTGGACCTGCTCGCCGCGCTCGATGCTTCCCTGCGGGCCAGCCTGGTCGCGGGCGGTTTTGTGGATGACCCCGCGCACGCCGCTGCCTTCCCCCGCGATAAATTCTGGTTCCTCTACGGCACGCTGAAAAGCTGAGCGCCCCGCGCTTCGACTGCGTTCGGACGGTGAACCTGTCCGAACTCCGCTCAGCGAGACAGGCTTCATATTGAAGCGTATTCATCCTGAGCGGAGGCCGACCTGTTTTGGTCGGACGAAGTTGAAGGACGGTTTGAGCTACTCCCGCCCCGTAACCCCAGCCCCTTGCAAACACCCCACAAACACACGCAGCACCCCCTGCGGCTCGCCATCCGTCAGCGCCAGCACGGGCAGGTCGGCCAGCGGGCCGACGGCTTTGACTGCGGGGGTCAGCCAACCCTCGGGGATCAGGGCGATGGCTCCTTCGTTCGCTGCCACGGCCTCCACCGCCGCAGCGGGTGACGGGGACAGGTAAGCCTCGGGGGATACCGGGAGGCTCAGGAAAACCTGGTCAAAGATCTGGCGGGCCGCCGACCCCTCCAGGGGGAGCCAGACCTCAACGGGAGTGCCATCCCCCCAGGTCCCCTGTTCCCCCGAAAAAATCTTCCGGGCTTCACCGGGGGTGAGGCTTTCAAGCGGGTTCTGTGCGTTCACGATAAAACTGATCCGTTCCAATCCCAGCCCGGCGGCGAACACGCCCTCGGGAGGCTGCCCCAGCCAGAGGGTGAGCGTGTGTGCGCCTTCGGGCAGCGGTGGGATATGCGCCTCAAAAAAAAGCAGGCCGGTATCCGCTGGGGCGCAGGCGGCGAGTGGTTCGGTTAGGAAGAGCAGGTCGGTGGGGAGGTGGATGGAGAGGAGGGTGGGCGTGGGGCGCGGCGTGATGGTGGGTTCGGCGGTGGGGGGTGCGGTGCACGCGGCCAGACTGATGAATAGACAAACCCAATTAAACGCAGAGACGCAAAGACGCAAAGGCGCAGGGAAAAATCTTTGCGGCTCTGCCGCTTGGCGGCTCGGCGTTGAGTCAAGCAGTGTCATATCATTACCAATACGAGGATGCCCAAAGCGGTCACATACACGGCAAAAATATAGAGGGGGTGGTGGGAGAGGAATTTTAACAGCCAGCGGATGGCCAGCCAGCCGGTGAGGGTGGAGGCGGCCAGCCCCATAGCGAGGTTGGGGAGGAAGGACGCCGTTTGGGGAAGCTGGCGCAGGTCGAACAGGGAGAGCAGCCCGGCGGCGATCATCACCGGGATGGACATGAGGAAGGAGAAGCGGGCTGCGGCGGGGCGGTCGAGATGGCGCGTCATCCCCCCGGCTATCGTGCTCCCGGAGCGGGAGACGCCGGGCAGGAGGGCGATAACCTGGAAGAGGCCGATGATGAGTGCATCGAGGCGGGTGAGTTCGGCGAGGGGGCGGGTGCGCTGCCCGGCGCGTTCGGCGAGTACGAGCAGGGCAGCGGTGATGAAGAGAAAACCTGCGGTGGCCCGCGGGCTGTCAAAGGCGGCCTCGATCTGCGGTTTGAGCAACAGGCCAGCCAGCCCGGCAGGGATCGTGGCGAGGATGATGTACCAGCCGAGGCGGGCGTGCTCGTCATCAAATGGCGTTTTGGCGATCAGCCCGTCGAGCATGGCTTTCCCGATCAGCAGCAAATCCCCCCAAAAAACAATGATGACGGCGACGAGCGTCCCCATCTGGACGAGCACGTTAAACACGAAGGCCTCATCGGCCGGGAGGTCCCAGCCGAGCAGGGCGGGCACCAGCACGAGATGCCCCGAACTGGAAACCGGCAGGAATTCGGTGAGGCCCTGGACGATGCCGAGGAGGAGGGCGTGGAGGAGCGTCATTGAAAGGAGTAATTGGTAATTGGTAATTGAAGGTCGGGGAGTGGGGATGACGAATTACGAATTACCAATTACTTGCTGTGCCAGTTCCGCAAACTTTCCCTGCCCAATGGCCGCGCGCATATCCTTTGCCAACTGGATCAGCGTGTGCAGGTTGTGGATGGAGAGCAGGGTGGCGGAGAGCATTTCTGCCGCGTTGATCAGGTGGCGCAGGTAGGCACGGGTAAAGTGGCGGCAGGTATAGCAGGTGCAGGCTTCGTCAATGGGGAGCGGGTCGCGGGCGAAAGGGGCGTTCTTGAGATTGAGGCGTTGCCCGTTGCGCAGCATGGCGGTGTGGTTGCGTGCCATGCGCGTCGGCAGGACGCAGTCAAAAATATCCACGCCCCGCAGCACCCCGTTGACCAGGTCTTCCGGCGTGCCGACGCCCATCAGGTAGCGCGGCTTGTGTTCGGGGAGCAGGCTGTCCATCAGGTCGAGCGTGGCGTGCATTTCGGATTTGCTCTCGCCCACCGCCAGCCCGCCAATGGCATAACCCGGCAAGTCCAGCGCGGCCACAAACGCCGCCGACTGCGCCCGCAAATCAGCATGCACCCCGCCCTGCGCAATCCCAAAGAGCGCCTGGTCGGGGCGGGTTTTGGCGGCGGCGCAGCGTTCCAGCCAGGCATGTGTGCGGGCGACGGCCTTTTCCACGCCGCCGCGCTCATAGGGTTCGGGACACTCATCAAAGGCCATGATGATGTCCGCCCCCAGGTTTTCCTGGATGGCGATGGATTTCTCCGGGGTAAAGCGATGGAGGGAACCGTCAATATGGCTTTTGAACGTGACCCCTTCATCGTCAATTTTATTCGTCCCGCCGAGCGAAAATACCTGGAATCCCCCGGAATCCGTGAGCATGGGTTGGTCCCAGCCCATAAATTTATGCAGACCCCCCATCTCTGCCACGAGGTCATCGCCGGGGCGCAGGTACAGGTGATAGGTATTGGCAAGGACGAGCGTGGCATCGAGTTCGTGGAGTTGCTGGGGCGTGATCGCCTTGACGGAAGCCGCGGTGCCCACCGGGGCAAAGACGGGCGTCTCGATGGGCCCGTGGGGCGTGTGGAAAACCCCCGAGCGGGCGCGCCCCTCGCGGGCGGTCAGGTTGAAGGTAAAGGGTGGCGGGGAACCCCCGGTTTGGTATAACCCTTTCACCTCGGAATCATTCAGGGTTGGTGGCACGGGCGGGGATTATACCGTGCGGGGCGGGGAGGGGTTTTGGAGAACGGATTTTTTCGCCGAAGTGACTAAAAGTTATAGTAGTGCTCTCTGCATGTGATGGCCATTTTTGTGATTTTTCAACCCAATTTCGAGTTCATGCAGGCTTTCAATGTTTACCACCGCCCCGAATTTAATAAAAATGTCAAAGAACGTTTGGTAATTTCTGCCCCAATAAATCATAGCGCACGACATTGGTGCACCCTTTCCTCCATTCCTTCCGTTTTCCAGAAATTTTAGCCGGGTATCATACAAAAAACAAATTGCAGTTGCTTTTCCATAAATGTATTTTTTCCAATGACCAGTATTCGTTGCAACCGGAATGAGCGCTATGACTTCAGAATTATATATACGATTTGCTTCCTCACAATTACGTAGCCAATCCTTGATGGTAGTGCCACGCTCTTGATCCGCTCCATATGGCGGATTGACGTAGATACTCTCATAATTCCATAACTCCAATAATCCATCATGATCCGGCAGACAATATTCCACGCGAGCGTTCACAATTGAGTAGTGATTTGAGCATGGATCAAGATGTATCGTTCCTCCAAAAAACAATCTAACAGCAACAACATACTTCTGAGGAGTTCCCCAGTCTTTCTTGTCAGTAACAGATTTTCTTCCTGCCGTCATAACAAATGTATCTCCTTCCAATCTTTATCTCTAAGGTTGGAGATTTGCGACTTTAGCGCACCAATTGTACTGTGGGATGGGGTAATGATATTAAACCAATGTTCTATTCGATCTGAGTTGTTCCTAAAGTAAGTTTGTAAAGCTTGGTCAGCATTGTAATCTATTTGAACTTTTGTAAACCGATTTTTCTTTTTATTAGCGGTATAGCTTGCGAGAAATGCATTCATTACGGGAACAAGAGGCGGCTCCGGGGAAAACAGTAGCTCAGAAATAAATTCGGCCAATCCTTCATCAGTCAAAAACAACAGCCAGTCATATGACTGCGCCAACACTTTCAACTCCTTATTATGATGATCGGATGTGAACCAATTACCATGATTACTGACGACTGTCGAGTCTCATAAAGTCGTATACCTGAACCTTACCAAAAGTCTCAAAAAGTCGTATCACCTGCCTGCCAAGACAACGAGGAGGCAGGATGGATACGATGAGTCGCCCAGGACAAATTACCACA
>Ga0247727_10008680_pt1 | contig 18759 bp, 14 predicted proteins | sample WisWelCaveWW1625_FD_202498 | JGI IMG/M metagenome (GOLD analysis project Ga0247727, IMG submission 202498) | Biofilm microbial communities from Wishing Well Cave, Virginia, United States - WW16-25 | ecosystem: Environmental > Aquatic > Deep subsurface > Groundwater > Cave microbial mat | place... | reverse complement strand
GATCGGCGACCTGGTGCAGGAGGGCAGCCTGGGGCTCTGCAAGGCCATCGACCGCTTCGATCCCGAGCGAGGCCACCGCTTCAGCACCTACGCGGTGTGGTGGGTCCGAGCCTACCTGAACCGCGGGCTGCAGCGCGCCGCCGGCGCCGTCCACCGCCAGGAGCCGCGTTCCGCCCACGACGTCTCGCTCGACGAGACCGTGGCCCTCGGGTCGGAGACCACGCACCTCGACTTGCTCGCCGACGGCGGGCCGGCCGCGGACGAGGCGCTGGGCAGCGCCGAGCTGCAGCGCCAGGTGCGCCGCGCGCTCGACCAGGTGCGCGGCTCGCTCGGCAGGGTGGCCTGGGACATCGTCTGGGAGCGGTTGGCGGACGACGACCCGCGCACGCTCGAGGAGCTGGGCCATCGCTTCGGGGTCTCGCGCGAGCGCGTACGGCAGATCGAGCAGCGGGCGCGATCGGTCCTCGGCCGTCACCTGGCCCCGTTCGCCGAGGCGGCCTGACGCATCACCGCCTTGCGTCCCTCCTCGAGGATCAGGAGCCCGGCGGCGAAGGGCAGCGGCAAGAGCCAGGCCGAGGCCGGCGGCGGCGCGCAGCCGAAGAGCGAGGCCGCGGGCGGCCAGTAGACCACCGCCAGAAGAAGCACCAGCTCGGCGGCGATGCCGGCGGCGAGCAGCGGGTTCTCCCCCAGGCCGCGCGCCGCCATGGGCCGGGCCTCGCTCCGGCAGGCGAGCACGTTCGCCACCTGCATGATGACGATGGCGACGAGGCAGGCTGTGGTGGCCTGCAGGTACAGCGGATCGCTCGCGGCCAGCGGCGCGCCCCAGCGCCATCCGCCGCCGTGGAGCACGGCGAAGAAGGCGGCCATCGCTGCCGCCGCCTCCATCGGCCCCAACCACAGATAGGCGCGGACCAGGATGCGCCGGTCGATGAGCCGCTGGTCGCGCCGGCGCGGCGGCCTCCGCATCACGCCCTCGCCGGCGGGCTCGGCGCCCAGCGCCAGCGCCGGCAAGAGGTCGGTGCCCAGGTCGACGGCCAGGATCTGCAGCACGGTGAGCGCCAGCGGTGCCCGCAAGAGGACCAGCGCCAGGTACGGCACCAGCTCCGGCACGTTGGAGGTGAGGATGTACGTCATGAACTTGCGGATGTTGGCGAAGACGGTGCGTCCCTCCTCGACCGCGTCGACGATGGTGGCGAAGTTGTCGTCGAGCAGCACCAGGTCGGCGGCCTCGCGGGCCACGTCGGTGCCGGAGCGGCCCATGGCGATGCCGATGTCGGCGGCGCGCAGCGCGGGCGCGTCGTTGGCGCCGTCGCCGGTGACCGCCACCACCTCGCCCTTGCGGCGCAGCACCTCGACGATGCGCCGCTTGTCGGCGGCGTCGGCGCGGGCGACGAGGATCTCGCGTTCGCCCAGCGCGAGTTGCAACTCGGCGTCGGTGAGCCGGCGCAGCTCGGCCCCGGTGAGCGCGCGGCCGTCGCTGAAGAGGCCGATCTGCCGCGCCACGGCCAGCGCGGTGCGCGGATGATCGCCGGTCACCATGATCACGCGGATGCCCGCCTCGCGGCAGCGCGCGATGGCGGCCGGCACCTCGGGACGGGGCGGGTCCTCCAGCGCCACGAGGCCCGCGAACGTCAGCTCGCGCTCCAGGCTCGCCAGCTCCGCCCTGGCCGCCGGAGCCGAGTGCGCGAAGGCCAGCACCCGCAGGCCCCGATCGGCGAGCGCGCCGGCCTCGCGCGCGATGGCCTCGCGATCCGCCGCGCTCATCGGCCGGGCGCCTCCCTCGGCGTCGGCGAAAGCGCAGAGCGGCAGCACCGCCTCCGGCGCTCCCTTGACGTGCAGGGCGAGCCGGCCGTCGAGCGTGTGCAGCGTGGTCAGCCGCCGGCGGTCGGTGTCGAAGGGAAGCTCCGCCTCGCGGCGCGCCGGGAGCGGGCCGAGCGCACCCTCGGCGGCCGCGCGGAGCGACAGCTCCATCGGATCGCCGCGGCCCTCGAGCAGGTCATGGCAGAGCGCGGCCCCGTGGAGCAACGGCGCGCGCGCCGCCGCCAGCTCGCACAGCGCCTCGGGCGTGGCCGCCAGCGTGCGCGATCGCCAGACCAGCGCCTTCACCTCCATCCGGTTCAGCGTCAGGGTCCCCGTCTTGTCGGTGCAGACGACCGTGGCCGCGCCCAGCGCCTCCACCGCCGGCAACCTGCGGACCAGCGCATTGCGTTTCGCCATCCGCTGCGCCGCCATCGCCAGCGACACCGTCACCGTCGGGAGCAGCCCCTCGGGGACGTTGGCGACGATGGTGCCGACGGCGAAGAGCAGGCTTTCGCGCAGCGGCAGGTGCAGCGCGTACCCGACGCCGAGGAAGAGGGCGCCGAGCGCGCCCGCCAGCACCGCGACGATGGCGGCCAGCCGCGAGATCTCCCGCTGCAGCGGCGAGAGCGGTGGCCGCTCCGCCTGCGTGAGCCGGAGGATACCGCCGAAGTGCGTCTGCATCCCGGTGGCGATGACCACCGCGCGGGCGCGGCCGGAGACGAGGAACGTCCCCGCCAGCACCAGATTCTGCGAGCGGAGCGCGTCCTCCTCGGCGCTGGGCCGCGCGTCCCGCGCCTCGGGCACCGGCTCGCCGGTGAGCGCCGAGGTGTTCACCTTGACGCCCAGCGCCTCGAGGAGGCGGCAGTCGGCGGGCACCTGATCGCCCGCCTCCAGCAGCAGCACGTCGCCCGGCACCAGTTCGCGCGCCTCGAGCCTTTGCGGAGCGCCGTCGCGCAGCGCCTGGGCCCGCAGGGGGAGCAGTCGCTGCAGCGCCGCCACCGCCTTCTCGGCCCGGTACTCCTGCACGAAGGAGAAGACGCCGTTGACGGCGATGACGGCGACGATCGCGGCGCCCAGCGCCAGGAGCCCCCCGCCCGGATCGCGCCAGGCGCTGAGGAAGCAGAGCCCCGCCCCGACCCAGAGGATGAGGGCGAAGCGGTGCGTGAGCTGATCGAAGAGCTGGAGCACCGCAGGCCGCGCCGGCCTCGGCTCCAGCTCGTTGGGTCCGAACTCCGCGCGCCGCCGGGCGGCCTCCGCCGACGACAGGCCCGACCCGGAGCTGCCCAGCCGGCGCAGCGTCTCCGCCGCCGTCAGCGACTGCAGCCTCAACGGCGCTCCGGCGCGTCCTTCGCGGGGCGCACGATCAGCACCGAGCAGGGCGCGATGCGCACGATCTTCTCCGCCACCGAACCGAGCAGGAGCCGGCGCATGCCCTGGCGGCCGTGCGTGCCGACGACGATCAGCTCGCAGCCCTCCCGGGCGGCGAACGAGGCGATGGCCTCGGGCACGTGCCGGGCGCGCACGACCGCCTTGTCCACCACCTGGCCCCGGATCACCGACGCCTGCCGTCCCCAGTCGGCGGCCATCGCCTCGCGCCGGTCCAGCTCCGACTGGTGGACCTCGGGATGTGGCCAGAGGGCGTCGGCGTCGTCGTCGACCTGGACGTGGAGGAGGACGAGCTGCGCTTCGAGACGCCGCGCCAGCTCCGCGGCCCTCGCCAGCGCTTCCTCCGAGCAGGTCGAGAAGTCGACCGCGCAGCAGACCTTGCGCCAAGCGGCCATGGTGTCCTCCCATCAGCAAGCAAGGCGAGGGCCGGGCCATGCGCCGGGACGGTCGTGACCCGCACCTCTTGCGGGGAAGGGGCCGGCCGCGCATGAATTGCGCACGCCCGGGCCGCCGCTCCAGCGGGCACGCCGGGCACGGAACTCGCTAAGCTTGCCCCCATGACCCGGCTCGACCTCGCGCTCGCCGCCGTCCTCGTCGTCGTCTCCGGCTGCCGGCGCGAGGAAGTCACGCACTTCCAGGTGCCCAAGTCGCAGGGCGAACCCGCGCCGGCCGCGGTCGCCCCGCGCGCGCTGGGGACGGCGGCCGAGGCTCCCGAGGCGCCGCCGCTCGAGTGGGAGTTGCCGGCCGGCTGGACCGAGTCGCGCCCCGGCGGGATGCGGTTCGCGACGCTCAAGCCCAAGGCCGCGGGCAACGTCGACGTCTCGGTCATCGTCCTTCCCGGACCCGCCGGCGGCGAGCTGGCCAACGTGAACCGCTGGCGCGGCCAGATCGGCCTTCACCCCATCGACGAGCCCGCGCTGGCCGCGGCGCGAAAGACCATCAAGGCCAAGGCGGGCGCCGTCTCGGTCTTCGACTTCACCAGCGAGGGGGCGCAGAAGAGCCGCCTCGTCGCGGCGCTGGCGACCGCCGGCGACTACACCTGGTTCGTCAAGATGACCGGCGACGCCGCGGCCGTCGGCGCCGCCCGCGCGGACTTCACCCTCCTCCTCCAGAGCCTCCATTTCCATGCCAAGAAGAACTAGAACGCTCGCCTGGGACGCGCTCACGTCCTTGAAGCTCACCATCGCCTGCCTGGCGGTGTTGATGGTGCTGGTGGTGGCCTGCACGCTGGCCCAGGTCCGCCTGGGTCTGCTCGGCGCCGTCAACGCCTACATCCGCAGCGCCTTCGTCTGGTGGGATCTCCCCGGCACCTCCCTTTCCATCCCCGTCTTCCCCGGCGGGCTCCTGGTCGGCGCGGTGCTGGTGGTGAACCTCGTGGCCGCGCAGGTCCGGCGGATGGAGATGAGCTGGAAGAAGATCGGCCTCTGGATCGTCCACGCCGGCCTGGTCCTCCTCTTCGTCGGCGAGTTCGTGACCGGCGCGGTGCAGGTGGAGATGCGGCTGGCCATCGAGGAGGGGCAGACGCTGGCCTACGTGGAGAGCCCGCGCGAGCTGGACCTGGCCATCACCGACGCCACCGATCCCACGCGCGACGACGTCTACGGCGTCCCCGAATCGCTGCTCTTGCGCGCGAGGACCATCGACGTGCCGGGCACGCCCATTTCACTGCGCGTGAAGGCGTTCCACCAGAACGCCGAGCTGCGGAACCGGGGGCCGTCCGATCCTCCCTCCCTGGCCACCGCGGGGATCGGCTCCGGCGTGGCGGTGTTCGAGCAGCCGCCGGTGCGCAACGACGACCAGGTCGACACGCGCGCCCTCTTCGTCGAGGCCATCGCCTCCGGCGTGAGCTACGGCACCTGGCTCGTCTCCAACGCGCTGGGCGGGCCGCAGTCGTTCGTCCACGAGGGGCGCACCTACAAGCTGGCGCTCCGGCCGCGCCGCGAATACCTGCCGTATTCGCTGACCCTCAAGAAGTTCAGCCACGACATCTATCCCGGCACCGACATCCCCAAGAACTTCTCCAGCCTGGTGCACCTCTCGCACCCCGCGCGGGGCGAGGAACGCGACGTGCTCATTTCCATGAACCAGCCGCTGCGTTACGAGGGCAAGGCGTTCTACCAGGCCAGCTTCGGCAAGAACGACACGCTCTCGATCCTGCAGGTGGTGGAGAACCCGGGCTGGGTCTTGCCCTACGTCTCCTGCGTGCTGGTCGCGCTGGGGCTGGTGCTGCACTTCGCGCTCTCGCTCGCGCGATCCCTCAGGCGGCGGCAGGCCGTGCCGGCGGAGGCATGACCATGAACGTCGCCAAGATGCTCCCCTGGGCCGCCGGAACCGCCGCCCTCCTCGGCGCGGGCGCGGCCTTGCTCCCGCCCTCCACAATGCGCGGCTTCGACCTCGACGGCTTCGATCGGCTGCCGGTCCTCGAAGGCGGCCGCGTCAAGCCCCTCGATTCGATCGCGCGCAACTCGCTCCTGCTCATCCGCAGCCAGCAGTCCTTCCGCCACGAAGGGCGGGCGGTCAAGGCCGACGAGTGGCTCCTCGACGCGCTCTTCCGCCCCGAGGTCTCCGAGGGGCAGCCGGCCTTCTTCATCAACGACCCGGAGGTGCTGGGGCTCATCGGCCTGGCGCAGACCGCCGATCGCTACTTCTCCTTGCGCACCATCTGGCCGCACATCGAGGAGATCGAGCGGCAGGCGCAGGCCGCGCAGCGCGTCGACTCCAAGCTGCGCACGCGCTTCCAGGGGGCGGTCGCCAACCTCTACGAGCGCATCCTGCTCTACCACCGGCTCAGGAACACCATCCAGATCGCGGGCGGCGCCTCGCTGGCGGACGAGATCAAGGCGCGCTCGGACCCGGCGGCGCAGGAGCGGCAGCGGCCCTTGGCCTCGCTGGCGTATTTCCGGCCCCTCCCGCTGGGCAAGAGCGGCGACTGGCGGAGCGTGGGCGAAGCCCTGCGCGCGCCCGGCGAGATCGACCCGGGCCTCGAGCCGCTCTCGCGCGTGGCCGCGAGTTGGAAGGCGCAGGATGCCGCCGGCTTCAACCGCGCGGTGGCCGACCTGCGCGCGATCGTCGCGCTGCCCGAGGCCGCCGCGCAGGCCGATCACGAGGAGCTTTTCAACCGCGCCCAGCCCTTCTACGCCGGCATGGTGATCTACTTGCTCGCGCTCCTCGCGCTCTTCGTCTCCTGGCTGTGGAAGCCGGCGCTGTTCCGCGAGACGGCCTTCGCGCTCCTGGCGGCGGGCGCGATCGTGCACACCGCCGGCCTGATCTCGCGCGTGGTCCTCCAGGGCCGCCCGCCGGTGACCAACCTCTACTCCTCGGCGGTGTTCGTCGGCTGGGGCGCGGTGATCATCGGCGTCATCCTCGAGCGCATGTACCGCCGCGGCTTCGGCACCGCGGTGGCCGCCGCCTCCGGCTTCGCCTCGCTGATCATCGCCCACCACCTGGCCCGCGACGGCGACACGATGGAGATGATGCGCGCGGTGCTCGACTCGAACTTCTGGCTGGCCACCCACGTCGTCACCATCACCATCGGGTACAGCGGGACGTACCTGGCCGGGGCGCTGGGCATCGGCTACGCGCTGCGCCGCCACTTCGGATCGGGCCTCGACCCGGAGACTGGCAAGACGCTGACCTCGATGGCCTACGGGGTCATCTGCTTCTCGCTCTTCTTCAGCTTCGTCGGAACGGTGCTGGGCGGCATCTGGGCCGACCAGTCCTGGGGACGTTTCTGGGGCTGGGATCCGAAAGAGAACGGCGCGCTGCTCATCGTCCTCTGGAACGCGATCATCCTCCACGCCCGCTGGGGCGGGTACGCGCGCGAGAAGGGCGTGATGGCGATGGCCGTCTTCGGCAACGTCATCACCAGCCTCTCCTGGTTCGGCGTCAACATGCTGGGCGTCGGCCTGCACTCGTACGGGTTCATGAACGGCGCCTTCTGGGCGCTCTCGGGCGTCATCGCCGCGCACCTCGTCTTCGGCGCGCTCTGCCTCTTGCCGGCGAAGTTCTGGAGTGGCGGGCCGGTCCCGGCCGACGCCGCGCGATGAGCGTCGTCTGCGGCACCGACTTCTCCGAGCGCTCGCGGCCCGCGCTGTCCGCGGCCGCCGCCCTCGCCTCGCGCCTGCGCCAGCCGCTGGTCCTGGCCCACGCGGTCGACCCGGCGTCGCGCGCGCTCGACTCCGGGGCGCTGGCCGAGGCGGCCAAGGCGCACCTCGCCGCGGAGGCCACCCGGCTGCGCGAGGGATTCCCGATCGAGGTCGAGAGCGCGGTGCTGGCCGGCCCGGCGGCGGAGACGCTGACCGCGTTCGCCCAGGAGCGCAAGGCGTTCGCGCTGGTGCTGGCGTCGCGCGGGCACGGGACCTCGCCGCTCATCCGCCTGGGCGGCACCTCGGAGCGGTCGGCGCAGTGCGCGAACGTTCCGGCGCTGGTCATCCGCGACGCGGCCCCGTTCGAGTCCTGGGCCCGGGGTGAGGCCGCGCTCCGCGTCGTGCTCGGCGTCGACTGGACCTCGAGCTGCGAGGCCGCCATCCGCTGGGTGAAGGCGCTCCGCCAGGCGGGCCCCTGCGACGTGGTGGTGACCCACGTCTACTGGCCGACCTGGCCGGCGGCGTGGCCCGGCGCTACGGCCTGCCGCGCCGCGGGCCCATCGCCCCCGACCCGGAGGTGGAGCGGCTCTTGGTCCGCGATCTCGCCGCCCGCGCCGGCGATCTGGGCGGGAGCGGCGAGGTCTCCTTCCGCGTCCGCCTCGGGCTCGGACGCGTCGGCGATCACATCCTCGAGATCGCCGAGGAGGAGCGCGCCCACCTCGTCGCCGTCGGGACGCACCACCGACACGGCCTGGGCAGGCTGGCCTCGGTGGCCAGCGTGGCGCTCCACTTCAGCCACGCCTCCGTCGCCGCCATCCCGGTGGCCGACGGGCCGCTGGCGCCGGCGGAGACCCCGCGCATCCGCAGCGTGCTGGTGGCCACCGACCTCTCGCCCCTGGCGAACTACGCGGTGCCCTGGGGCTACGCCCTGCTCGGGGAGAGCGGCGGCCAGGTCTTCCTCCTCCACGTCGCGACCAGCGGCGAGGACGCTGAGCTGCTGGCGCAGCTGCGCGCCCTGGTTCCCGCCGCCGCCGCCGCCGACGGCATCGTCACGCGCACCGAGCTGGTGCGCCACGAGGACGCGGCGCGCGCCATCTGCGAGGCCGCCGAACGCCTCGGCGCCGACGCCGTCTGCCTGACCTCGCACGGCCGCTCCGGCTGGCGGCGCGCGGTGCTCGGGTCGGTGGCGGAGGTGGTGGCCCGCGAGAGCCACCGGCCCGTGCTCATCGTCAGGCCGCCGCCGGCATAGGGGGGCGCAAGCGGGCGTCGCTTCGGTGATCGGTATTGATCGGGATTCGATCTTTGCCGCGCGGCGTGACGCCGCCGGCGGGGGTGGGGGGCTTCCTCGAGGGTCGGGCCTCCGTGACACGTGCTGACCGGCGGCAGATCAAAAGCGGCGGCCCTCTCAACTCGTCAGCCCCCCACCCCCGCCCGCGGCTATCATCCACGCGTCGGCAGCGGCGCTCTCGATGCGCTCGTGCGCCGTGTGCCCCGCAAGTCCGTTTCGCGGGTCGCGATCACCGGCCGTCGCAGCCGAGCGCATCGGCTAACGCAGCGGACGCGCACGTACTCGAGCGGCCGCGCCTGCCGGTGCGCCTTCGATGCTGCCTGACGGGCCACTGCGCGATCGGCACATCAAGCGCTTGCACGGCCGCCGCGAGCGGCCGGTCGCCTCTCACCGCGGGACGCCAGCTCCGATGAGACGCTGCACGCGCCGCCCTGCCCGCGCCGCGGGGCCGTGGAGGCGGCAGACTCGACGACCGCATCGAGAGCGCCGCGGCCGACGAGGGGATTGATAGCCGCGGGCGGGGGTGGGGGGCTGACGAGTTGAGAGGGCCGCCGCTTTTGATCTGCCCCCGGTCAGCACGTGTCACGGCGGCCCGACCATCGAGGAGGCCCCCCACCCCCGCCCACGGCGTCACGCCTCGCGCCAACGAGCGAATCCCGATCAGCGAACCGGCCGCCGGCGCGCCAGCAGCTTGCGCAGCTCTTCGATCCAGAGGATCGCGCTTCCCGCCACCACCATGGCGGCAACCACGTCAAGCCCGATGGGGACGGTGTGGAAGGCGCGCCCGAGCGGCGCCCAGAAGACGACCGCCGCCTGCAGCGCGCCGCCGAGGACGAGCCCGCCCAGCAGCCAGGGATTGCGCGACAGGCCCATGGTCAGCGCCGATCGGCGTTCCGAGCGGCAGTTGAGGACGTTGAACCAATCGCAGACGGCCAGCAGCGTGAAGGTCTCGGCCCGCACCTGCGCCTCGGGCAAGCCCGCCGCGGTGCGCACCGCGAACCACCCGAGCGTGACTGCGACGATGGCCGGCACCAGGATGGCCATGCGCCGGAGCATCGCCCGCGACAGCAGCGGCTCCTTGGGCGGGACCGGCGGCCGCCGCATCTCGTCGCCCTCGGCCGGCTCCATCACCACGTTGGCGGTGATGAACCCCTCGGTCACCAGGTTGATCCAGAGGATCTGCACCGCGACCAACGGCGGCGGGTAGCAGAGCACCAGGGCGAGGAGCAGGAGCAACGCCTCGGCGGCCGAGTTGGAGAGCAGGAGCAGCACCGCCTTCTTGATGTTGCGGTAGACGACGCGCCCCTCCTCGACGGCGGCGACGATGGTGGCGAAATCGTCGTCGGTGATGACGATCCGCGCCGCCTCCTTGGCCACGTCGGTGCCGGCCAGCCCCATCGCCACCCCCACGTCGGCGCGGGCCAGGGCGGGGGCGTCGTTCACGCCGTCGCCGGTCATGGCCACGATCTCGCCGCGGCGCTGGTACGCCTCGACGATGCGCAGCTTCTGGGCGGGGTACACGCGGACGAAGACGGAGGTGGAGTCGAGTCGACGATCCAGCTCGTCGGCGGAGAGCCGCTCCAGCTCGCCGCCCTCGATGGCGGAGCCGCCCGGCGCGGCGATGCCGACGCCCGCGGCCACGGCCAGCCCGGTGGCCCCGTGATCGCCGGTGACCAGCACCGGTCGGATGCCCGCCTCGCGGCACCGGCGCACCGCTTCGGCCGCCTCGGGCCGCGGCGGATCGGCCTGGCCCACCAGCCCCAGCGCCCGCGCCCGCCCGGCGAGCGGGGCGAATCCCGGGGCCGCGCCGATGCGCCCTCCAGGCACGGCGGCGATGGCCAGGACGCGCAGCGCCCGCGCACTCAGACGGCCGGCGGCGTCGAGGAGCACCCGCTGATCGCCGGGGCACAGATCGAGCACCTGCTCGGGCGCGCCCTTGACGATCACGAACGGCCCTCCCTCCCCAACGTGCTCGGTGGCCATCATCCTGGCCCGGGCATCGAAGGGCACCTCGGCCCGGCGGGCGTGGCGGGCGCGGACGTCGGCCGGCTGGACGCCGCCCTTGAGCGCGGCGGTGAGGAGCGCGACCTCGGTGGGATCGCCCAGCGGCCGCCACTGCGCGTGGGCCGCGTCGGGCGCGAGCAGCGCCGAGTCGTTGCAGAGCACGCCGGCCTCGAGCAGCTCGCGCAGCGCCGCGCCGCCGCCCGCGATGCGCCCTTCCGGCGCGTAGCCGGCGCCGCCCACCTCGATCTCGATCCCGTCGGGGAGCACGATCGACGTCACCGTCATCTCGTTGCAGGTCAAGGTGCCGGTCTTGTCCGCGCAGATGACGGTGGTGCAGCCGAGCGACTCCACCGACGAGAGGCGGCGCACGATCGCCCGCCGCCGCGCCATCCGGTGCACGCCCACCGCCAGCCCGATGGCGATGGCCACCGGCAGCCCCTCGGGGATGACGCCCACCATCAGCGAGATCGCGATCATGAAGATGGGGCCGAACGCCATGCCGCGCAGAAGCCCGATGGCGATCACCGCCACCACCAGGACGGCGGCGGCCACGATCACCTGCCGGCCGAAGCGCGCCACGCGCCGCTCCAGCGGGGTGCGCGGCTCTTCGGCTCCGCGGGCAAGCGCGTCGATGCGGCCGATCTCCGTCGCCGCTCCGGTGGCGATGGCGAGCGCGCGGGCGCGGCCGGCGGTCACGTGCGTGCCCGCGTAGACCATGTCCAGCCGCTCGTGGAGCGGCGCATCGGCGGCGACCGGGTCGGCGTGTTTCCCCGCCGGCACCGACTCGCCGGTGAGCGGCGCCTCGGAGGCCTGCAGCGCGGCGCCGTCGAGCAGGCGCGCGTCGGCGGCCACAGCGTCGCCCGCGGCCAGGAGCAGGATGTCGCCGGGGACGACTTCGCGCGCCACCATCACGCGCTCGCGGCCGTCGCGCACGACCCGCGCCGGCCGGCCGACCAGGCGCCGCAACGCCTCCAGCGAGCGCTGCGCGCGGCTCTCTTGCAGGCCGCCGACCACGGCGTTGATCACCACCGCGCCCAGGATCACCAGCGCGTCGGTGGTTTCGCCCAGCGCCAGCGCCACCGCCGCCGCCGCCAGGAGCAGGTAGATGAGCGGACTCTTGACCTGGCGGACCAGGACCGCGGCCAGCGTCCGGCGCGCCGGCTCGGGGAGCGCATTGGGTCCGAAAACGGCGAGGCGCTGGGCGGCCTCATCGGACGAAAGCCCGCGCAGCGCGTCGGACCGCATCGCCGCGACGGCTTCCGCGGCGTCGAGGGCGTGCCAGCGCTCCTCCGGCCGACGCACCGGACCGCTCAGCGCTCTTCGTGTTGCCTGACGATGAGCACCGGGCAGGACGCGAGCCGCGCCACCCGCTCCGCGACCGAGCCGAGCAACGCCCGGCGCATTCCCCGCCTCCCGTGGCTGCCGACGACGAGCGCGTCATAGCGGTGCCCGGCGACGTGCTCGCAGATGCGCTCGGCGACGCCGCCGCCGAAGACCACCGCGGTCCCCACCTCGCCTTCGCGGATCTTCACCGCCACGTCCTGGCGGCGGGCCATCGCCGCCTCGTGCTCGGCCAGTTCGGCCTGGAGCACGTCGGGCGGCGCGCGCAACAGATCGAGCGGCCCCTCGTCCATCGCGTTGGCGACGTGCAGCAGGACCAGCCCGGCGCCGAGCTGGCGCGACAGCCACGCGGCCGTCCGCAGCGCCTGGTCGGACGCGGGCGAGAAGTCGATGGCGCAGCAGATCTGCTTCCAGGGTTCCATGGCAACGCCCTCCTCCTAGGCGCTGGCGCCCGCCCCGGCCGCGGCCGGTCTCTCGCGGCGGCCCAGCGCGTACTCCAGCGCCTCGTCGAGGTCGCGGACGAAATGGAACCGGATCCCGGCACGCAGCTCCTCCGCGACCTCGTCGACGAGCTGCGGCTCGTTCTCGGCCGGCAGGACGATCTCCTTCACGCCGCTCCGGCGCGCCGCCAGCACTTTTTCCTTGAGGCCGCCCACCGGCAGGAGCAGCCCCTTGAGCGTGATCTCGCCGGTCAGCGCCAGGAGCGGCCGCACCGGCACGCCGGTGAAGAGCGAGGCGAGCGCCGCGGCGATGGCCGCCCCCGCCGACGGGCCGTCCTTGCGCACGGCGCCCGCGGGGACGTGCAGGTGGACGTCGTTGCGCTTGAACTCGAGGGGATCGATGCCGAGTGAGAGCGCGTGGGCGCGCAGCCAGCTCAGCGCCGCGCGCATCGACTCCTGCATCACCTCGCCGATCTGCCCGGTGACCAGGAACTCGCCCCGGCCCCGCGGCAGCAGCGTCCCCTCGACGAAGATGACGTCGCCGCCCTGCGGGGTCCACGCCAGCCCCAGCGCCACCCCGGGCGTGCTTGTGCGCCCGGCCACCTCGGTTTCGGTGCGGAACGGCTCGGGCCCGAGCAGCCGGCGCACGACCTCGGGCGTGACCAGCAGCAGCGGCGCATCGCCGGCCGCCACCGTGCAAGCGTGCTTGCGGCAGATCCGGCCCAGCGCGCGCTCAAGGTTGCGCACGCCCGCCTCGCGCGTGTAGCTGCGGACCAGCTCCAGCAACGCCTCGTCGCTGAAGCGGATGCGCCCGTCGTCGAGCCCGTTCTCCAGCACCTGCCGCGGCAGGAGGTGCCTGCGCGCGATCTGCAGCTTCTCCTCCTCCGAATAGCCGGGCAGCTCGAGCACCTCCATGCGGTCGAGCAGCGTGGGCGGGACGGTGTCCAGCGTGTTGGCGGTGGTGATGAAGAGTACCCGCGAGAGGTCGAAGGGCACGTCGAGGTAGTGGTCGCGGAAGGCCGCGTTCTGCTCGGGATCGAGCGCCTCGAGCAGCGCCGCGGAGGGATCGCCGTGGAAGGTGTCGCGCCCGAGCTTGTCGATCTCGTCCAGCATGAAGACCGGATCGATCGAGCCGGCGCGGCGCATGCCCAGGATGATCTGGCCCGGCAGCGCGCCCACGTAGGTGCGCCGGTGGCCGCGGATCTCGGCCTCGTCGTGCGTGCCGCCCAGCGAGACGCGCACGAAGGTGCGTCCGGTGGCGCGCGCGATCGATCGCCCGAGCGACGTCTTGCCCACGCCCGGCGGGCCGAGGAAGCAGAGGATGGGCGACCTGCCCGCCGGGCGGAGCTTCTGCACCGCGAGGAACTCCACGATGCGCTCCTTCACGCGCCGCAGGTCCTCGTGATCCTCGTCGAGGATCTCCCGCGCGCGCGCGACGTCGATCGGGTGCTGCGTCGGCTTGCCCCAGGGGAGCGAGGCGAACAGGTCCAGCCAGGTGCGGAGCACGCCCCACTCCGCCGAGGCGGTGTGCAGCCCCTGCAACCTCCGCAGCTCGCGCTCGACCTCGGCCCGCGCCTCGTCGGGGAGCGGGAGCTTCTCCAGGCGATCCCTCAGCTCGTCCAGCGCGCGCGCCTCGGGGTCGCGCTCGCCCAGCTCGCGCTGGATCTGCTTCATCTGCTCGCGCAGGAAGACCTCGCGCTGCTCGGCGGCGAAGCGCTGGCGGATGGCGGTGTGGATCTTCCCCTCCAGCTTGAGCCCCTCGGCCTCCTTCCCCAGGATCCGGGTGAGGTGCTCCAAGCGCGCGCGGACGTCGACCGCCTCCAAGAGCTCCTGCCGGGTGGCCACCGGCAGCCAGCGCAGGCGCGCCGCGACGAAGTCGGCGAGCGCGGAAGGGTCGGAGATGCCCGACACCATCTCGACCACCTCCGCGGGCAGGTGCGGCGAGCGCATCACGATGTCCGAGAAGATGTCGCGCACGCTCCGGGTCAGGGCGGCCAGCTCCGCGTCGTCGGGCGAGGGCACGTCCGCGAGCGGCTCGACGCGGGCGCGCAGGTAGGGTTTCTCCGAGCCGGCCGAGACCAGCCGCACGCGCTGCAGCCCCTCGGCCACGACCAGGAGGCTGGTCCCCGAGGGCGGCCGGCCCAGGCGGAGGATCACCGAGAGCGTCCCCACCGGGTGCAGGTCGGCCAGCCCGGGCTCGGCGGTGCCGGGATCGCGCTGCGCCACCAGCACGGCGCGGTGATCGGCGTCGGTGAGCGAGGCCAACATCTGGGTGGTGCTGGTCCGGCCCACCGCGAGCTGGACGATCTCTCCCGGGAAGGTCACCGCGTCCCGCACCGGGAGCAGGGGGAGATCCTCCGCCTCGCGCAGCGGCTGTGGGATCTCGCTCATGCCTTCGTTTCATGCGCCGGGCATGCCAGCCGCGGACCGCAGGATCTGCGCGCGGTCAGGCCAGGAGCGCCAGTATCCGCTCCAGCGCCACCGCGTCCTCGCCGCCGCTCGCCGTGACCTCGGGCGCCTCGGGCGGCTCGTACTCGGCGCCGGCGCCGGGGAGATCGCGCGCGCCGCCCAGCGCGGCCTTCGCGTACAGCCCCTTGGCATCGCGCCGGCGGCACTCCTCCGCGTTCACGTCGACATGGACCTCGACGAAGCGGGGCGCCAGGTCGCGCGCGCGCCGCCGCCAGGCGCGACGGTGGGCGGTGGCCGGCACCACCGCGACCAACCCCTGCCGCGCCAGAAGCGCCGCCAGCCCGGCCAGCGTGGCGTAGAAGGCGTCGCGCTCCGGGGCCGTGTAGCCGGGCCGGGGCACGAGCGCGGCGCGCACCTCGTCGCCGTCGAGGATGGCCGACGCGCGCCCCGCCGCTCGCAGCCGTGAGACGAGGCGCGCCGCCAGCGTCGACTTGCCCGAAGACGGCAGCCCGGTCAGCCACACCACCGCGCCGCTCATCGGAAGAGCGCCTCGGCCCAGGCCGGATCGAATCTCGGCGACGCCAGCCCGCGTTCGGCCAGGCCCAGGATGCGGTCGCGCTCCTCGGCCTTGAGGTTGGGGTAGAAGCGGGGGCTGGCTAGCACCAGGCACCTCCAGGCCAGCCAGGGGGCCGCCACCTCGAGCAGGTCGCGGTCGCCGCTCTCGCGCAGGTAGACGTCCCAGAACCTGCGCCAGAGAAGGCCCAGGCCCCGCGGCCAGGCGCCGGGCTTGTCGATGGCGAAGAAGACGAAGTTCACCGCCATGGCGGTGACGTCGTCGGCCGGATCGCCGCGCCCGCCGCGGCTCGCGTCCAAGAGCGTGAAGCGCGGCGCGGCGCCATCGGCGAACACGACGTTGAAGGGATGGAAATCGCCGTGGGCGCGGGCCAGCCGCCCCTCGCGCCCGCGCAGCCGCCAGCGGAAGGCGAGGCAACCCTCCTCGATGCCGCGGAGCCGTTCGGGCGAGGCGGCCGGCACGTCGGGGCCGTAGGCGTCGACCATGCCGAAGATGCCCTCGCCGTGGCCGACCAGGTCGCGCACCGCGCGCCGGTACGCGTCGGGCTCGTCGATGCGCTCCGAGTGCAGCCGCGCCAGCCAGCGGGCCAGCGCCTCGCAGCGGGCGAGGTCGGCGCTTGTGGCCAGGCCCTCGCCGGCGATGCGCCGCAGGTGCTCCGAATACATCCGGCCCTCGGCGAAGGTGGTGAGCAGGTAGAACTCGCCTCCGTGGCGCAGCGAGAGCAGGCGGCCTCCCGGCAGGACGGTGCCGACGTCGAGCGCGCGCACGTGGTCGGGCACGGCGTCGAACGTGTCGAAGGCGAGCAGCAGGCCGGCGGCGCGATCGCTCCTGCGATCGTGGCCGAAGACGTCGCTACCGGCGGTGCGGAACACGAGCGCGCGGCGTTCGCCCTGCGGGCCGCGCACCGTCAGGCGCAGCGGCCGGCCGTAGCCCAGTTCCTTGTGCGTGTCGCCCCCGCCCGCGTCGGGGGCGAGCGGCCGCGCCTCCTCGACCGACGTGCCGGGGAAGAGGGCGCCGATCAGATCGTCGAGGTGTTCCGGGATCCGCGGCACGATCACCGGAAGGATGCACACCGCGAGCCGACCCCATCCCCGCGCGAGCCCGCCGGGCGGAGGGATGCGCAACGATTGCGGTCGGCCCCGGGAGTTTGCGCCAGGCTCAGGGCAGCGGCACGGGAGGCCGCCACAGCTCGGCGATCTGGTGCGGCAGGGAATGGCGGACGTTCTGGATCTGTCCGCTGGTCACGTGTTTCTCCATCACGTGGAACAGCGCGCGCGCCACCTTCTCCGGCCCCAGCCTGCCGCGCGGCATCTCGTGCTCGATGGCCTCGAGGAAGCTCTCGCGGCTGCGCAGCGCACCGCGCTTCCCGCCCGGGTGCCAGCCCTCGTAGAACACGCCGCGGATGATCAGCGGGAGCTGCGCCGCGAGGTGCGCCGCCTCCTGCACCGTCAGCCGATCGCGCAACGCGTGCAGGCCGGCGCGGAGCGCGAGGTATGCCGGCTCCTCGCCCTCGGTGCCCAGCTCGGCCCGCATGTCGTTGATCCAGATCTCCGCCTTCCCCACGTCGAAGACGCTCATCGCAGCCTCCGTCGACCGGAGGACCTGCAATCGGCGAGCCTCGGGCATCGCGGCCAGGCCGAGCGGGAGCGGCGTTGCGCCATGCCTCGAAGCGAGGGGCCTCCACCGCCTCGGGAAACGAGAGCGCCAGGGCGCGAAGCCCCGGGCGGAGATCACTTCCTCTGCGCCTTCTTCTTCGCCGGCGGCTTCTTCTTCGCGGGCGCCTTCTTCTTCGCCGGCGTCCACACGCCCAGCCCCGCGCCGGTGGGATCGATGAAGATGCCGATGCTCCCGTTCTCCCCGATGGGCATGAACGGCACCACGATCATCGCCCCGCCCTTCTCCGCCTTGGCGATGGCCTTCTTCACGTCGGCCACCTCGACGTAGGGCAGCCACTGCGTCGGCGCGCTCGGCATCGGCTTGGCCATCATGCCGCCGCCTGTGCCCTTGCCCACGTCGAGCATCGTGTACGTCTGGCCGGGGCCCATCGGCATGTCCTTCAGTTTCCAGTCGAACAGCGCCTTGTAGAACGCCTTGGCGCGGTCGACGTCGCCGGTGTTCAGCTCGATGTGCACGAACGGGTTTCCCATGGCGCCTCCCTGGCATCGGCCTGCACGCGGCGGTGTACCACGCAGGGCGCGAGCCCGTTATGCTCGCCGGATCGCATTTTCGGCGGCCGGCGGGCATCCAAGATCGAGACCCGGGACCACGACATGAAAAAGAGCAACTGGAAGCTGTGGGTGGCCGTCATCGTCGCCCTGGTGGCGGCCACCGGTACGCTGGCCGGCGTCAAGGCGCTGCAGATCGGCGCCATGATCGACTCGGGCAAGGGGTTTACCCCGCCCCCCGAATCGGTGACCACGACCAAGGTCTCGGCCGCCGAGTGGCAGCCGACGCGGCCGGCCATCGGCACGCTGGTGGCGCTGCGCGGCGTCGTGCTGGCCTCCGAGCTGCCGGGCACGGTGCGTGAGATCGGCTTCGACTCGGGCGGCTCGGTGCGCACCGGCGACTGGCTGGTCAAGCTCGACGCCTCGGTGGAAGAGGCGCAGCTCCAGGCCGCGCTCGCCGACGCCACGCTCGCGAGACAGAGCCTGGAGCGTGCCCGTGCGCTGCGCCAGGGCGGCAACAACACGGCCGCCGATCTGGACGCCGCCGAAGCGCGGGCCAAGCAGTCCGACGCCAGCGTGGCCACCCTGCGGGCCACCATCGCCAAGAAGACCATCCACGCCCCGTTCGCCGGCCGCCTCGGCATCCGCCAGATCGAGCTGGGCCAGGTGCTCTCGCCCGGCACGCCCATCGTCGCGCTCCATTCGGTGCACCCCATCCTCGCCGAGTTCCTCCTGCCGCAGCAGACGCTCTCCGAGCTGCACCTGGGCATGGAGGCGCGGCTCAAGACCGACAGCTACTCCGACGCGTCGTGGGACGGCCGCATCACCACCATCAACTCCGAGGTCGAAGTCGCCACCCGGAACGTGCGCGTGAGAGCCACCTTCCCCAACGCCGACGGCCGGCTGCGCGCCGGGATGTTCGCCAACGTCGAGGTGCTCTCGCCCGGGCGGAACCGCGTGTTGCCCGTCCCCGCCACCGCCGTCATCTACGCGCCCTTCGGCGACTCGGTCTTCGTGGTCGAGGAGCAGAAGGGCGCCTCGGTGGCCCGGCAGAAGTTCGTGCGCCTGGGCGAGCGGCGCGGCGATCTCGTCTCGGTCGCCTCCGGACTTCAAGAAGGCGAGACAGTGGTGTCGAGCGGCGCCTTCAAGCTGCGCAACGGCCAGGCGGTGGTGGCGAAGAACGCGCTCGCGCCCACCGTCGAAGCCGCGCCCCGGCCGGTGGAGCGATGAAGTTCACCGATCTCTTCATCCGCCGGCCGGTGCTCGC
>Ga0247727_10008679_pt1 | contig 18759 bp, 24 predicted proteins | sample WisWelCaveWW1625_FD_202498 | JGI IMG/M metagenome (GOLD analysis project Ga0247727, IMG submission 202498) | Biofilm microbial communities from Wishing Well Cave, Virginia, United States - WW16-25 | ecosystem: Environmental > Aquatic > Deep subsurface > Groundwater > Cave microbial mat | place... | reverse complement strand
GGGGTCTGGGGGTGTCCCCCAGAATTCAAACAGACCTTCGCCGGGCGGGTGGGTGGGAAGAGAGACACTGGTTCCTGAGAGTTTTTCAGCAGCCTGCCGGCCCGGGGCGCTATCTTAGCTTTCGAGCGCGAAGCTGGTGTCGAGCAGGGCGGCGCAGAACAGGATGGCCAGCGACAGCAGCAGGACGACGCCGGAGACCATCATCGAGACGCGACGCAGCGATGCGAGCTGGGTCTCGCCGGCCGCCGACTCCTGCATTCGCAGCATGCGCGGCCCGATGAGGAAGCTGTGGACCGCCGTCAGCAGGACCGTCGCGATCAGCAGCGACATCTTCACCTCGAAGATCGTCCCCCAGTTCAGGTCGAACAAGATGTCGGTGTCCAGATCGTGCTCGTACATGTTGCCGATGCCGGTGACGACGAGCACGATCAGCGCCCCCCAGCCCAGATACCCGAATCGAGTGGTGATGATGCGCATCACCTCGGCGCGCTGGCGGGCGTCGTCGATGGTGCGGACGGCGGGGACGGCGGCGATGAACAGGAAGAACTGCGGCCCGATCCAGACGGTCGCCGCCAGGATGTGCAACCAGGGGTTTACCGCGTCACCCATCGATGAGGCTCCCTCCCGTCCGAGCACGCTCGGCTGGCCACAGATTGCCACAGATGGGCGGGAAGGGCCAGCGCTGTTAGGCCTCCGGGGAAGAAGCGAGGCGCAGACGGGCAAGGCCTGCTAGGCGGGCGGGTTGCGCTCTAGTTCGAAGAACAGGTAGTCGAGCTGCCGCGGAGGCCGGCCCAGCGTGGTCAGCATCAGCGCCGTCTCGGCGCGGTGGTGCGTCCCGTGGTTGGCCACCTGGAGCATCAGTTGCCAAAGCGGCCGCTCGCGCAGCTGGCCCTCGCCGTCCCGGTAGGGGCGATCGCCCTCTAGATCGGCCTCAGATATCGAGTCGATGAACCGCCGCAGGTCATCGTGCGAAATCTGGAACGCCTGCCGGATCGTGTCGAGGCCAGGCTGTTCGGCGACTAACGCATACGCCTCCGATTTCTCTCCTGCCCAGCGGGTGAGCCAGACGATCTGCGCTCCCACCTGGTGCACCAGGTTCCCCCGCGCGCTGCCGAAGCTGGCCCCCAGATCGCGGCCTAACTCCGCGTCGTTCAGCCCTGCGGCGGCATCGAGGACGTGGGTGTTCGCCCACTCGTTGTACTCGTACAGGGCGCGCAGCGTATCGAGAGAAAACATGCTCCGTACCTACCCCGGCGTCTCGCTGGCGCGGCGCAGCAGCCAGTACTCCAGCGAGTCGTTCAGCGAGAGCCACGACGCCTCGATGATGTCCGTCGACGCGCCCATGGTGCGCCAGAGCTGCTCGCCGTCGGTCGATTCGATGAGCACGCGGACGGAGGCGCCGGTGCCGGCGCCGGTGTCGATGATGCGCACCTTGTAGTCGACAAGCTTCACGGCGGCGACGCTGGGGTAGAAGGTGATCAGCGCTTTGCGGACAGCGGCGTCCAGCGCGTTCACCGGGCCGTTGCCTTCGGCCGCCGTCTGGATCATCTCGCCGCCCACCCGCACCTTCACCATCGCCTCGGCCTGCATCTCCAAGCGGTGGTCCTCGGCGCGGGTCGCCCGGCGTTCCACGATCCAGAAGTCGTCCAGCTCGAACGGCGGCTGGTAGCCGGGCAGCGAGCGGCGCACCAGCAGCTCGAACGAGGCCTCGGCGCCCTCATACTGGTAGCCGCGGTTCTCCTGCTCTTTGATCACCTCCAGGACGCGGCGGGCCTCGTCGCGGCTGAGATCGATGTCGATGCCGGCCTCGCGTACCTTCTCGACCAGGCCGCGGCTGCCGCCCAGCTCCGAGATGAGCAGGCCACGCTGATTGCCGACGGCCTCCGGCGGCACGTGCTGGTAGGAAGACTCCATCTTCAGGACGCCGTCGGCGTGAAGGCCGGCCTTGTGGGCGAAGGCGCTGGCGCCGACGTAGGGCTGGTAGGGGTTAGGGACGAAGTTGACGATCTCCGTGACATAATGGGAGACGTCCGTGAGCCGCGCGAGCTGCTCGTCGCTGACCACGTCGACGTCCAGCTTGAGCTTCAGGTTGGCGATCACGCTCAGCAGGTCGGCGTTGCCGCAGCGCTCGCCGTAGCCGTTGACGCAGCCCTGCACCTGCGTGCAGCCTTCCTCGATGGCGGCGAGGGTGTTGGCCACGGCGAGGTTCGCGTCGTTGTGCGTGTGGATGCCCAACGTCACGTCGACCGCGGCGCGGGCGGCGCGCACGGCGGGGACGAGGCGCGACGCGATGGTGCCGCCGTTCGTATCGCAGAGCACGACGCCGTCGACGCCCGCCGAAGTGGCCGCCTTCAGGCACCGGACAGCGTAGGCGGGGTCAGACTCATAGCCGTCGAAGTAGTGCTCGGCGTCGAAGAACACCGTCCGGCCATGGCGCTTGAGGAAGCGCACGGAGTCGGCGATCATCGCCAGGTTCTCCTCCGTCGTCGTCTCCAGGACGTCGCGGACGTGGACATCGTTCGCCTTGCCGACGATGGTGACGACCGGGGTGCGCGCATCGAGGAGCGCCCGTAGGTTCGCGTCGTCTTCGGCCTGGCCGCCGGCCCGTCGCGTGCTGCCGAAGGCGGCGAGCAGCGCATGCTGGAGCTGGAGCGCCTGCGCTCGCACGAAGAACTCGGCGTCCTTGGGGTTGGCGCCGGGATAGCCGCCCTCGATGTAGTGGACGCCCAGCTCGTCCAGCTTGCGGGCGATCTTCAGCTTGTCTTCGACCGAGAGGGAGATGCCCTCCATCTGGGCGCCGTCCCTCAGCGTGGTGTCGTACAGGGTGACCTGCATGGTGGATGCCTCCTGAGTTGGTGAGCCCCGCCCCTGGCGGGGCGGCGATGTTAGACGGTCGGCGCGGAGGCGGCGCCGATCGGCCGCCCCCGACCGGTCGGTCGGGGGCTTGAGTCAACCTCCATCAGGAGCGCCGGCAACGGCGAGAGGTCCATATCGCATCTACCATAACACATCCGGGATGGGCGGGCGATACGGGAAGGCCCCGATGCGCCCTGCCTGGTATAATAGCCGCGCTGGCGCTCGGCAAGCGCAGCGCTGTTGTCACCCTGAGCCCTTCGCCTCCGCTCAGGACAAGCTCCGCGAAGGGTCTGGCCCCCTGGCACGGCGCGAGATGCTTCGCTAGCGCTCAGCATGACGGTGTGCGAGGCCCAATCTGCAGAGCGCCGTGTAGAGGCGCTGGCTCGCTCCCGTTGCCCGACCAGGGCGGCCTAATCGTCGGGGCCCGAACCGGGCCCCGGCAGCTCGCAGACTCAGCAGCCGGGCTGGCCGTAGTGGCCGCAGCAGCTCTGCCGGGTGCGCAGCTTCGTCCAGTTGTTGCGCAGCGTCGCGCCCACCCTGGCCAGCAAAGGCAGCTCCGACTGACGCCAGTTCGTCAGGGAGTTGCGCAGGCTGGGGCGGGTCCGGGGCGGCTCGTCTGTCATGGAGCTAGCCTGCCTTCGCCAGCTTCGCCTTCGTGTACTCGATGAGGCCGCCGGCGTTGATGATCTCCATCATGAACGGCTCGTACGGCTTGGCCATGAAGACCTCCTCGGTCGTCCGGTCGACGATCTTGCCCGTCGCCAGGTCGACGTCGATCTCGTCTCCCGCCTCGATGGCGTCGATCGCCTCCGGGCACTCCAGCACCGGCAGGCCGAGGTTGATGGCGTTCCGGAAGAAGATGCGGGCGAAGCTCTTGGCGATGACGCAGCTCACTTCGGCGCCCCGGATGCTGATCGGCGCGTGCTCGCGCGAGGAGCCGCAGCCGAAGTTCACCCCGGCGACGATCACGTCGCCGGGCTTGACGCGCTTGACGAACTCAGGGTCGGGCGTCTCCATGCAGTGGCTACCCAACTCGCGCTCATCGGTTGTCGTGAGGTACTTCGCCGGGATGATCTGGTCGGTATCGATGTGGTCGCCGAACTTGTGGGCCTTGCCGGTAGCGTTCATGGTCGTCTCGCTTTCACTCGATGCTGTCCTGTCTACAGTCACTCCGGTTGCGGTGTAGACAAAGTCCTACAAGCGTGCCCGAAAATCGGACCGTCAGCAGCAGAAACTCAGTCGGGCGTAGCTCGCCGCGGGCCGGATGTACTTCTAGTCCCATCATCTCCAATGCAGTAACCCCGAGCACAGGCTGGTCACCGGGCTCACCGAAGATCACCGGCACTCTCCCCAGCGAACGTCTGCCCACCACCTCGATGGTGACGTTCGCCACGTCCCTCTCCGCCACGTCCCTCTCAATCGGCCGACCCTCGATGGTTTGGAACCGGCCATGGTCGGTAGGAGTGATACCCAGGGAGTCCAGCCTGTCCCTCGGCATGAGAGAGTAAATTGCGCCGGTGTCGACCAGCGCCTCGATCTCGATCGGCTCATGGCCGTTGACCGGCGAGAAGAGCTTCACCGGCACGCGGATGAAACCCATCACGCCACCTCGTCCGGGTGGACGATGCGGCCGGCGATGGCGGCGGCGGCGGCGACGGGCGGGTTAACGAGGAACGCCTCGCCCTTGGGGTGCCCCATGCGGCCAGGGAAGTTGCGGTTCGAGGTCGAGACGCAGCGTTCGCCCTCGCCCAGCACGCCGTAGTGGCCGCCCAGGCAGGGGCCGCAGGTCGCCCCGCTCACCTGGCAGCCGGACTCGGTGAAGATTTCGATCAGGCCCTCCCGGATCGCCTCCAGGAAGATGTCCTGCGTCGCCGGAATGACGATGCAACGCACCCACGGCGCGACCTTCTTGCCGCGCATGATCTCCGCCGCCTCTCGCAGGTCTTCCATGCGCGCGTTGGTGCACGAGCCGATGAACACCTGATCGATCTGGATGTTGTCCTTCGCGACCTCGGAGACCGTCTTCGTGTTGCCGGGGCTGAAGGGCAGCGCCACCGTCGGCTCGATGGTCGAGGCGTCGAACTCATAGGTGGCGGCGTACCTGGCGTCCGGCTCGGGGTCGTAGACGGTCCAGGGGCGCTTGGCGCGCGGCGTCACGTACTCCAGCGTCACCTCGTCGGCGTACATCAGGCCGGTCTTGGCGCCGGCCTCCGCCGCCATGTTGGTCATGGTGAAGCGCGCGTCCATCGACATGTCCTTGAGCGCCTCGCCCTCGAACTGCATCGCCATGTAGGTCGCGCCGTCGGTACCGATCTGGCCGATGGTGTGCAGGATGAGGTCCTTGCTGCGCGTCCACTTGCCCATGTGGCCGTGGTAGATCAGGCGCAGCGTTTCCGGCACCTTCATCCAGATTTCGCCGGTGGCCATGGCGACGGCGATGTCGGTGCTGCCCATGCCCGTCGCGAAGGCGCCCAGCGCGCCGCAGGTGGGCGTGTGGGAGTCGGCGCCGCAGTAGACGTCGCCGGGGACGATGTGGCCCTTCCAGGGCAGGAGGATGTGCTCGATGCCGGCCTGGCCTTGCTCGTAGTAGACGATGCCCGTCTCCTTGGCGAAGTCCCGCATCACCTTGCACTGCGCGGCGGTGGCGATGTCGCGCGCCGGCGCGAAGTGCGACGGCACGAAGACGACGCGCGACCTATCGAAGACGTCGGCGACGCCCAGCTTGCGGTACTGCTCGATGGCGATGGGCGCCGTGATGTCGTTGGCCATCACCAGGTCGACCTTGACGTTGATCAGCTCGCCCGGCGAGACCTCGGTTTTGCCGCAGTGCGCGGCGAGGATCTTCTCAGCCAGTGTCATGCCCATGGCAGATGTTCCTTTGTAGCTATTCCGCTGTCTGTAGTTCGATTATAGCGGGCCGGCCTCACTCGTTCTCAACGTCTTCCGGGAATGGCGCATTAGGGTCAGGTACCTCTAATGCGGCATCGTCCACTTGGCGGCTGAGCTGGATCACCTCAGCGCCGCTCGTCCGTAGCATGATTCCATCAGCGGCGAGGCAGGTGGCGCTACCGGGGCCTTCGCCCCCAGACTCGTAGCACGATGCCTCTTCTCCCAGGATCTCCTCGGTGAACGTCGGGCTGACGAAGCGAAGCCCACGTTCCTCGTTATTGATCAGGCGAGAGAGCTGGGAATAGAGGACCGCCTCGCCGAAGATGATGTCTCCCTGAAACGGATTCACGTCCTTCTCGAATTTCCGGCACTCCTCGCCGACCGGTTCGCAGACGTAGGCGAAATCATCACCGGGATATCCGGGTCCGCTGAAGAACCGGAGGGTGACCTGCTCGCCGTTGAACTCGCCCGCGAAGTCCACACGCAGCGCTCCGGCTTTTGGTACCACTTGGCGGTTCCTGCAATTTGTAGGTTCCCGTAATCGGCGTCTACGTGGTATGCCGCGGTGAATTCAGCGTCGTAGAAGCTCAAGGGCCTCTCGAAAGTGGTAGGTTGCGCGGTGGAGTCGGAAGCTGCCGTTGGCGAAGGCTGCGGCCCGGTATTCCTGCCATTCCCGGTGCAGGAAAAGAGAGCGAGCCCCGCTATGAGAACCAGCGCCGCAGTTCGTGCAGTCACTACACACGCTCGCTCGCCCGCTTCGCCACAGGCGAGCCCTCCACCTCGCGGCCGACGAGGTCGCGGCGGAAGGCCGGGTCGCGCAGCCGGTCGAAGGCGCGGCGCTGGACGATGAGCGCCATCATCTCGGTGCTGCCGGCGGTGAAACGAGACGCCCGCACGTCGCGCAGGATGCGCTCGATCGGGTACTTCTGGGTGTAGGCGATGCCGCCCATGATCTGGAGGGCGTCGTCGACGGTCTGCCAGGCGGCCTCCACGCCGAACCACTTGTTCATCGCCACCTCCATCTTCGCCTCCTCCCAGAGGCCGGCGTCCAGCAGGCGGGCGGCCCGGGTGTTGAGCAGGGCGGCGGCATCGAGCCGCGTCGACGCTTCGGCGACCTTGAAGGCCGCCCACTGGTGCTCGCGCAGCTTCTTGCCGAACGTCTCGCGCTCCTCCGCGTAGGTCGCGGCGATTTCGAGCGCGCGCAGCGCCTGGCCGAGCTGAGCGCGGGTGGCGGCGACGCGCTCGATGAGCAGCTCCTCCGAGAGGTACTGCCAGCCATTGCCCTCCTCGCCGAGGAGGTTCTCGGCGGGCACCTCCACGTCGGTGAAGCGCACCCACGCCGAGCCGAGGCCGCGGAAGCCGAGCCAGTTGTCGTGCGTCTCCAGCACCTCGTAGCCGGCGCTGGCCGTGTCGATAAGCAGCACGCTGAGCATGCGTCGCGGGTCGCTGCCCTCGGCGGTGCGGACGGCGCACGAGATGAAGCCGGCGGTCTGGGCTCCGTCCAGGAAGCGCTTCTCGCCGTTCACGATGTAGCGGTCCCCGTCGCGACGCGCGGTCGTCTGAATGCCCGCCAGGTCGGAGCCGGCGGCGGGCTCGGTGAGAGCCTGCGCGGTGATCAGCTCGCCGCGCAGCATCGGCCGCAGGTAGCGCTCCTTGAGGTGCGGCGAGCCGTACTTCGCCAGGATCCAGCCCACGTGCGCCGTGAACGTGCGCGCGCAGGCCAGCGCCGCCGAGCCGTGGTAGCCGACGCGCTCGTTGAGCAGCGCGTCCTCCAGGATGGTGCGGCCGCCGCCGCCCTCCTCCGCTGGGACGCAGGCGCCCAGGTAGTGACGCTCGCCCATCATTCGGATGAACTCGCTGGGGTAGAGCACCTCGGTGCGGTCCATGCGCCCGACCAGCTCCGGGTCGAGGTGTTCGGCCAGGAAGGCGTCCGCCTCCTGTTGGTAGGCGCGTTCTTCCGGCGTCAGCGTGTCGTGTCCGATCATGTCGATTGCTCCTTCACCAGGTCATCGAGCAGCACGTACGGCACCTCGCGCACGCGCTGGGCGCAGCGTTCGTCGTTGCCGACGAGGACGTCGCAGCGGGTAACGATGGCGGTCGCGACGATGGCGGCGTCGGCCAGGCCCAGGCGGTGGGTGGCGCGTACTTCGGCAGCCATCCGAGCCACGGCTCGGTCTACCTCAACGACCGTCATCTCCTCGAGCAGGGCCCTGGCCTGTTCGACTTCCCACCAACGCCCATCGCGAATCGGCTGCACGAGCACCTCGATCTCCGACACTGTTGATACGATCCCCTCCTTGCGACCGTTCCATACCTCCTCCAGGAGCCGCAAGACGGCTGGGGCATGAGGCTGTGTCCGATTGAGGTGATAGATGAGGGCGTTGCTGTCGAAGCAGACGCGCTTGCCGGAGGCTACTGGCTCGTTGATCTCTCCTCCTCATCGTCATCGTCCGTTCCCCAGGGGTCACGAAGCTCTCTGAGGTAGGCATCCACGTCTTCTTTCGTCCTACCGTAGACGCCCTCCAGCGCCCCGGCGGTATACGAGACCCAGTCTTTGGGCCGCGGGTGGAGGATGAGCCGGTGCCCATCCAGCTCCACCGCCAGCTTGTCGCCGGGCTGGAGGCCCATCTCCCGCACCAGACGGGCGGGGAGCGTAATCTGGTACTTGCTGCTGATCGTCGTTCTCGGCATCTCGGCCTCCGCAGTAAGGTAGGAAAGCATGGCCTCTCCCACCTTACTGCGAGGCGTTTGCCTTGTCAAATGATAGGTCGCTTGGCGTTCTGGCTTCTTGCTTGGCATGGCTACGGGTTGGTCCGCACCTCCGAGTCCGCCCGGCGCTTAACGAAGAGCAGGCGGTTCAGCGCGTTCATGTAGGCCTTCGCGGAGGCGACGATGATGTCGGTGTCGGCGCCGCGCCCGGCGTACGTCCGGCCGTCGCTCTCGATGCGAATCGTCACTTCGCCCTGGGCGTCGATCCCCGCCGTCACGCTCTTGACCGAGAACTCGGTGAGCACGTTCGGCACGTCGATGATGCGGTTGATCGCCTTGTACACCGCGTCGACCGGCCCGGTGCCCAGCGCGGCGTCCGCCAGCAGCGAGCCGTCGGGGGCGATGAGGCGCACGGTGGCGGTGGGCGAGGCATGGTCGCCGCAGGCCACCTGGACGAAGTCTAGGTGGTAGACCTCGTCGGTCGTGCGGAGCTTGTCGGCCACCAGCGCCTCCAGGTCGCGGTCGTCGACCTCAAGCTTCTTGTCGGCCAGCTCCTTGAAGGCGAGGAAGGCGCGGCTCAGCTCCTCGTCGCTGAGCTCGTAACCGAGCGCCTCCAGGCGAGCTTTAAAGCCGTGGCGACCGGACGTCTTGCCTAAGACGATTTCGCCGCCGGCGGACGGCCAGCCGATGTCGCGGGCGTCCATGATCTCGTACGTCTCGCGCATTTTCAGGATGCCGTCCTGATGGATGCCGGACTGGTGACGGAAGGCGTTCGCGCCGACGATCGCCTTGTTCGGCTGGAGGCTCATGCCGCTCAGATCGGCGACGAGGCGGCTGGCGCGGTAGATGTCGCGCGAGTTGATGTTGGTTTCCAGGCCGAAGAAGTCGGCGCGTGTCTTGATCGCCATCGCCACCTCTTCGAGCGAGGCGTTGCCGGCCCGTTCGCCGATGCCGTTCACGCACACCTCGACCTGGCGAGCGCCCGCTCGCACGGCGGCGAGCGAGTTTGCGACGGCGAGGCCGAGGTCGTTGTGGCAGTGGACGGAGACGACCGCCTTATGGATATTCGGGACGTTCTCGAAGATGGCGCGGATGAACCGCTCGAACTCCTCTGGCACGGTGTAGCCGACGGTGTCCGGGATGTTCACCGTCGTCGCCCCGGCCTCGATGCACTGCTCGAGCATGGTGTAGACGTACTGCCAGTCGGCGCGGGCGGCGTCCATCGGGCTGAACTCCACCTCCTCGCAGTACTGCTTTGCGCGAGTCACCATCGCTCGCGCCATCTCCAGCACCTGGTCGCGGTCCTTGTGGAGCTGGTGCATCAGGTGGATGTCGGAGACGGAGAGGAAGACGTGGATGCGCGCGCGGGCGGCGTCCTTCAGGGCGTCGCGAGCGGCGTCGACGGCCTCCGGGTGGGCGTGCGCCAGCGCGGCGATCACCGGCCGGCGCACCTCGCGCGCGACCTGGGCGACGGCCTCCAGGTCGCCCGACGAGGTCAGGGGGAAGCCGGCCTCGATGATGTCGACGCCCAGCTTGTCGAGCTGGCGGGCGATCTCGAGCTTGTCGCTCGCCGTGAGGGCGACGCCGGGCGACTGCTCGCCGTCGCGCAGCGTCGTGTCGAAGATTAGGACCTTCTCGGCCATGGTGTGCTCAACCTCCTATCGAAATGTCAGGTGCGCCGGCGAGGCCCCCTCGTCCGCCGTCCGGCGAACAGGGGGCCGGCGCAGGTTGAGCATCGGCCTCGGTTCAAACATCGAGCGGTCTCCTACTTCTTCTCCAGGAGGTTCTCCAGCGTGTCGGCGTGCGACTCGGTGTCGCCCAGGATGTCCTCCATCAGGCGGCGCGTCACCGGGTCGCCCTCCTTCTCGGCGAGCGCGACGAGGCGCTGGTACATCTCGATCGCTTCGTACTCCGCCGAGAGGTTGTCCTCCAGCATCTTCCGCAGGTCGCCGCCGAGGCGGATCGGCCCGATCGCCGTCGTCGGCTGGCCTCCGAGGAGGTCGATGCGCTCGGCGAGCTTGTAGGCGTGGTTCATCTCGATCATCGAGAGGCCCTTAAACACCTCGCCGATCGCGGCGCTGTCCATGCCGCGCGCCTGGATGTGGTGGTACAGGTACTGGATGATCGAGGCCAGCTCTTCGGAGAGCGCCTCGTTCATCGCGTCCAGCAGCTCCTTGCTCGCCTTAGGCATTCGTAGTCCTCCTTACCAGACGGTCTCAACCAGAGCAGAGGCGATGATCTTGGCATCGCGAGTGACGACTCTCACCCGAACGCCGAGCAAATCGCGGTAGACGAGAGCGGTGCCGACAATGATAGCATCGTGGATGTCCAGGCTTGTGGGCATTAGAGTCACTACGCTCTCGTCAAAGGGGTAGATTGTGAAGCGAGGATCCGCGCCTATGGTTGCCATCGCTTCATTCAAGGAAGGACCGATTCGCCCCTTTGCTTTCAGGTACTTGATCTCCGCGAGCACAATCGTTGGAACGACCAGACTCGACTCGTGGTTCCGAAGAGCGTCTCGCGCCCTTGCCGTAAGGCTGGTTCCCTGAAGGAACCAGATGATTGCGTGCGTGTCGACAACATAGTGCACTACAACTCATCCCGTAACTTGATCTCCGCTTCCTGAATCTCATCGAAACTCAAGTCGACCTTGCCCTTCCAGATACCATAGAGGTCTGCGAACCGCCGAGTCTTCTTCCCACTCCGAGGCTTTACGTCGAGCTCCGCCTTGAGAACCTTGATCTGCTCTTCAATGGCGTTCAACCGGGCCCTGATGGTCGATTCGTTCAAGACACAGCCTCCTACTTCCCGCCCTGCAGCCAGCTCATCATGCCGCGCAGCTCCTCGCCCACCTGCTCGATGGGGTGCTCGGCGTTGAGGCGGCGGAGCGCTAGGAAGCTAGGCCGGCCGGCCTGGTTCTCCAGGATCCACTCGCGGGCGAAGGTGCCGTCCTGGATCTCGGTGAGGATCCGGCGCATGGTCTCGCGCACGTGGCCGTCGATGACGCGCGGGCCGCGGGTGTAGTCGCCGTACTCCGCCGTGTCGCTGATCGTGTAGCGCATCGAGGCCATGCCGCCCTCGTGGATGAAGTCGACGAGCAGCTTCAGTTCGTGCAGACACTCGAAGTAGGCGAGCTCCGGCTGGTAGCCTGCCTCGACCAGCGTCTCGTAGGCGGTCTTGATCAGCGCCGTGACGCCACCGCAGAGCACCGTCTGTTCGCCGAAGAGGTCGGTCTCGGTCTCCTCCTGGAACGTCGTCGTCAGGACGCCCGCGCGGGCGCAGCCGATGCCCTTCGCGTAGGCGAGGGCGAGCTGCTTCGCGTTCTCCGTCGCGTTCTGGTGGACGGCGACGAGCGCCGGGACGCCGGTGCCATCGGTGTAGAGCTTGCGCACCATGTGGCCGGGGCCCTTCGGCGCGATCATTGTCACGTCGACGTCCGTGGGCGGCTGGATCTGGTGGTAGTGGATGTTGAAGCCGTGGGCGAACATGAGCATGTTGCCGGCCGAGAGCCCCTGCTCGATGTGGCCTTCATACAGCTCCCGTTGTACCTGGTCCGGCGCCAGGATCATCAACACGTCCGCCTCGCGCGCGACGTCGGCGACGGAGCCGACGCGCAGCCCGGCGGCCTCGGCCTGGGGCCAGCTCTTCGAGCCGGGGTAGAGCCCGACGATGACCTTCATCCCGCTGTCCTTCAGGTTCAGCGCGTGAGCGTGCCCCTGACTGCCGAAGCCGATGATGCCGATCGTCTTGTCCTTCAGCAGCGAGAGGTCGGCGTCCTTGTCGTAGTACATCTCAGGCATACCTAGGCGACTCCTTCCCGTAGCGGCGACCTCTAGGTCGCCACGACGTTCCTTCGTTGCACGGCCCCCGTAGCGGCGACCCAATGGTCGCCACGACTTTGCGTCTTACAGCAGGCTCCCCACCTTGGGCTTGCCCTCGCCGGCGGGGCGGTAGCGGTGCTGCTCGCCCTTGGCGCCGTCCAGCGACGTAGGCGCGCCTGTGCCGCGCGTCATCGCCACCCTGCCCGTCCGCACCAGCTCCTTCAGCCCGTAAGGCCGGAGCACCTCGATCAGGGCGTCCACCTTTTCCTCCGTGCCGGTGCATTCGAGGATGAGCGACTCCGGGGCGACGTCGACGATCTTCGCGCGGAAAATCTCGGCGATCTCGATGATCGGGCCGCGCTGCTGGGCGCTGGCGGCCACCTTCACCAGCGCCAGCTCGCGGTGGACGATGTCGTGCTCGCTCAGGTCGGAGACCTTGACCACCTCGATGATCTTGTACATCTGCTTGGCGACCTGGTCGACGTCGGTCGTGGTGCCGTCGACGGTGAAGGTCATTCGCGAGAGGCCGGGCACTTCGCTGTGACCGACGGCGAGGCTCTCGATGTTGAACCCGCGTTGCCGCCACTTGCTGGCGATGCGGTTGAGGACGCCCGGCCGGTTTTCGACCAGCGCAACGATGGTGTGTGTAGTCATGACTGCACCCTCACTGCTTCCGGTTCGACCTCGAACCTCGGTTGGTCGACCGTCTCCGACAAGGCGGCCCCCGGCGGCATGGCCGGGAAGGTATCCTCGTGCTGCTCCACCTCGAAGTCGATGATCACCGGGCCGGGGTGCTGGATCGCGCTCTCGATGGCGGAGGCCACTTGCGCCTTGTCCGTCACCCGTATGCCGGCGACGCCGAACGCCTCGGCCAGCTTCACGTAGTCGGGCTGGAAGAGGCGGACGGACTGGAGGTTGTCTTCGTAATACAGGTGCTGCCACTGGCGCACCATGCCAAGGTGGCCATTGTTGATGATCGCGAACTTGATCGGCAGCTCGTACTCGACGATCGTCGCCAGCTCCTGGAGCGTCATCTGGAAGCCGCCGTCGCCGGCGATCGACCAGACCAGGTTCTTCGGCCGGGCGAACTGGACGCCCATCGCCGCCGGAATCTCGAAACCCATGGTGCCGAGGCCGCCGGAGGTGACGAAGCTGCCCGGGTTGTCGCCCCAGAAGTACTGCGCCGCCCACATCTGGTGCTGGCCGACGCCGGTCACGTAGTAGGCGTTGGGACCGGAGAGGTCGTAAATCGATTTGATGACGTACTGGGGCAGCACCTTGTCCGTCTTCGGGATCACGATCGAGGGGTGCTCCCGGCGGAGGTCCTGGATGCGGGCGTGCCAGGCGTCGTGCCGGGCGGGCTGCACCTGCGGGTTGAGCTCGCGCAGCACTTCTTTCACGTCGCCGACGATCGGCACCGCCGTCTTGACGTTCTTGCCGATCTCCGCCGGGTCGACGTCGATGTGGACGATCTTCGCGTTTGGCGCGAAGTCCTTGAGCCGCCCGGTCACGCGGTCATCGAATCGCATGCCGATGCCCATCACGAGGTCGGCCTCGCCGATCGCGATGTTGTTCCAGTACATGCCGTGCATGCCCGGCATGCCCATGAACAGCTCGTGCGAACCGGGGAAGCCGCCGAGGCCGAGCAGCGTGCAGATCACCGGGATGTGCGCTCGTTCCGCCAGCTCGCGCAGCTCGTCGTAGGCGCGCGAGATGACGACGCCGTGGCCGGCGAGGATGAGCGGCCGCTCCGCCTCCGCGATGAGCTGGGCGGCCTTCCGGATCTGCGCCGGATGGCCCTTCGTCACCGGCTTGTAGCCGCGCACCTCCACCGTCTCCGGGTACTCGAACTCGGCGTGCTGCTGCTGGATGTCGCGCGGGATGTCGACGAGCACCGGGCCGGGCCGCCCCGTGGTGGCGATGTGGAAGGCTTCGCGCATCGTGCCGGCGATGTCGTTCACGTCGAGCACCAGGTAGCTCTGCTTGGTGATCGGGAGGGTAATGCCAGTGATGTCGGCCTCCTGGAAGCCGTCGCGGCCGATCAGCCAGGTGACGACGGCGCCGGTGACGCAGACCAGCGGCACCGAGTCCATCCACGCGTTCGCGATGCCGGTCACCAGGTTCGTGGCGCCCGGCCCGGACGTGGCCCAGACGACGCCGGCCTTGCCCGACACGCGAGCGTAGGCGTCCGCGGCGTGGGCGGCGCACTGCTCGTGGCGTACCAAGATGTGGCGGATCTGGGGGTACTGGGGCAGCGTGTCGTAGAGAGGGAGGTTGGCGCCGCCCGGGTAGCCGAAGATGTAGTCGACTCCCTCGCGGGCCAGACACTCCATCACGATCTGGGCGCCGGTTAGCTTCATGGCTCCAACCCTCCGCATAATACTACGGCCCCGATTACTTCGGGGCCGGTCCTCGCTGCGCGCCTGCGGTCGTTAAGCAGCAGAGGACCTCACGTAAGTACCAGGACGAGCAGCAGCAGTCCAAGGCCCAGCGCGCCGAGGCTCGGCTCGAGAGTGGCGATGCGGCTGTTGGCGATAGCTGTCATCTCGTCTCTTCCAGTGGAATCGACTCCCAGTCTACTGGGCGCGAGTGCGGTTGTCAATAAGAAGAACCGAGAACCGAGGCCCCGTCAGCTCGCTCGGTCCCCGCTCCCGCCGATGGCCGCGGCCTTCGACAGCGCATCGAACGCCACGTACGCCGGGCCAAGGCGGCGGCGCAGGTCGCGGTACGAGACGCTGCCCAGGACGAAGCCGCAGAGCAGCCGCCAGAAGCGGTCGCTCCGGCGCATGACCGCGACGCAGGGCCGGGGGAAGCGGTGGAAGACCGCCTGAAGCTTCAGCGAGACCGCGATGTCGGCCATGATCTCGCGCTCCACCGCCGATTCGTACGCGCTCAGGCCGGACGTCTCGCCCGCCAGGTACGACGCGATCGCCTCGGCGGCGAGGCGGCCGCTGGCGAACGCCGCGTCGATCCCCTCGCCGGAGAGCGGGTCGACGAGGCCAGCGGCGTCGCCCGCAAGGAGCGCCGGCCCGCGGACGATGGGGGCGCCGGGCGCGCGCATCGGCAGGTGGTGGCCGCGCAGCCCCCAGAGCTGCGCCTCGTCCAGGCCCAGGTGGCGGCAGAGGGCGGCCACTCGCTCCCGGAGCGACGGGCCGATCCATCGCCAGCCGCCCACGCCCACGTTCACGTGGTCGCCCTTCGGGAAGAGCCAGCCGTAGCCGCCCGGCGTCCCCCCGAAGTCGAGGGCGATGGCGTGTCCCCAACGTTCCGCGAGGCGGCCGTCCAACGAGACGTTGCCCTCCAGCGCGACCGCGACCTCGCCCGCCGTCGCGAGCCCGAGCGCGCCCGCGACGACGCCGTTCGCGCCGTCGGCGCCGACGAGTGTTCGCCCCTGGTACGTATCGCCGTTGGCGCGCACCGCGACGGCCGTACCGGTGACGTCGATATCGCGCGCGGCGACGCCGTCGCGGAAGTCGACGCCGGCGGCCGCCGCCTGCTCCACCAGGAAGGCATCGAGCCGGCGGCGCTGCGTCATATACGACAGCGGCTCCGGCCACGACCGGGCGAACGGCGGCCCGAGACGGAAGCTGACGCGCACCTCGTTCACGGTGCGCTCGACGACGGGCGAGAGGTCGAGGCCGCTCTGCTGCGCGGCGCGCAAGGTGACGCCGCCGCCGCAGGGCTTGTCGCGCGGGAAGCGGGCGCGGTCGAGGAGAAGGACGCGAGCGCCGTGCTGCGCCAGCAGGCGAGCCGCCGTGCTGCCAGCCGGCCCCGCGCCGGCGACGATGGTGTCGTAGGTGGTCACGAGGCCAGTGTAGCAGCGGGCGCATCGAGCGACAGGAGCGCGACGCTCTCCCACGGCTGCCGACCATCGAGCCGGTTGACGTAGCTACGTTGCGTGGCTACAGCGATTCGGTTCGAAAGGCGACGAGCAATGAAGAAGAAGGCTACTTCTCAGGTATCCCGCACTGATTGGTGACGTGTCGATGCCATGACCGGCGGCGAAATCGATCTGTCCGAATCACCTGAGGTCACGCCCGAGATGTTTGCCCGGGCCATCGTGCGCAAGGGGCTGGAGCCGGTGCGTCGCAAGGCGCAGCTTACGCTCAGACTCGATACGGACGTCCTCTCCTGGGTTCGGTCGCAGGGCAGAGGGTACCAATCGCAGATCAATTCGGTGCTGAAGGCCTATAAGGAAGCCTGCGAGAGGTGGCGCGTCTAATCAGGGCGACGGCCGGCGGCGGCCCCGCGGCCGCGAACCTCGAGGCCCTTACTGGCTGAGCGTAATGATCGCGGCGGCGAGGAGGATGACCTGCGCGCCGATGGCCGCCAGGAAGAGCAGGTAACCCACCGTGCGCTCCCAGGCATGCAGGAAGAAGCCCAGGATCAGGTTCGTCGCCAGGAGCCCGACACCCGTGATCGGCAGCGTGAGCAGCTCGCGCTTGTCGTCGACGCGGGTGACCCCACTGAGCGACGGGAAGGCGAGCGGGATGCTCTCCGGCAGGCCGGGGTAGTTGTGGAAGACATACCCTGTCATCACCGCGAAGGCGACCCCGGCGGCCAGCGCCAGGCCCTGCGCGATCGGGTCCTGCCAGAAGGGCTGCGCCGCTAGCGAGCTGCGCTCCGTCACCTGCGGCAGCGAGACGAGCTGGCCCATCTTCTGATGGCCCTGCAGCTCCTCGGCGAAGCGGACCTCGTCGTCGATGGCAATGGCGTACGACTGAGCCGGCGTGACGACGTAGAGCAAGTCTTCCGGGTCGCCCTGCGTCGCGTAGACGAGCGTCTCGCCCAGGTCCCCGACCGTCGCGCGTCCGACATAATGGCCGGCCCAGCTCACGCCCGTGACCTTGGGCTTGGGCAGCTCGCGACCGGGGATCAGCCGCTCGATGCGGTCCATCGGGATCACCTGGCGAATGTCGCCCCAGCGGATGATCAGACCGTTGCGGTCCAGGTGGTAGGTCAGCGTCAGGCAGCCGTACGTCCAGTAGGCGAACAGGCAGCCCAGGCCGAAGAAGAGCGTTGAGGCGATGTACGGGCCCAGCACGGGCAGGTCGACCGGCGCTCCAAGGCCGCGCCAGAGCAGCAGGCCGGTGATGGCGAAACACCAGAGCGCGAAGGCCGCGCCGATCATGACGCCGACGGCGCGTGGGGGATGCCGGTCGGAGAACACGCTAGTTCCGCTCCACCTGCTTGTTGCGTGAATGAACGGGCGAATGGCGGAGCGGACCGCCCTCACCCCGGCCTGACGGCCACCCCTCTCCCACGTGTGGGAGAGGGGCCGGGGGTGAGGGAGTGCCATACGCACCAGCTCCCTGATGCACCCATCGGTCACCACAAACTTGGGCGGGCACTAGGCGGTTACCCCCTGGCGACCCGCCGGCTCAGACGCCGCCGCCCTTGGCGTCACCGGCGTCACCCAATGGGCGTACTTCGGGTTCTTGCCGCGCATCGCGTCGAAGTAGAGCTGCTGGAGGCGGCGCGTCACCTCGCCGGTGCCGCCTTGGCCGACGGGCCGGCGGTCGACTTCGACCACCGGCGTGACGTGCGCCGCCGTGCCGGTCAGGAAGCACTCGTCCGCGACGTACAGCTCGCTCCGGTCGATGGAGCGCTCGACGGTCTCGATGCCCAACTCGTCGCGGGCGAGCGTCGCGACGCTCTCCGCCGTGATGCCCTCGAGGATGTTGTCGGACGGCGGCGGCGTGATCAGCTTGCCGCGGCGGACGAGGAAGACGTTTTCGCCGCTGCCTTCCGAGACGTGGCCGCGCTCGTCCAGCATGATCGCCTCATGGAAGCCGTTCTCCAGCGCCTCCGTCTTGGCCAGGGCGGAGTTCACGTAGAGACCGTTCACCTTCGCGCGCGCCGGGATGCCCAAGTCGTCCACCCGGCGCCAGGACGAGGTCATGCAGCGGATGCCTTGGTCCATGTCCAGGTACGGGCCGAACGGCGTGACGAAGACCAGGAAGTCGTCCTGCACGTCGTGCATGCGCGGGCCCAGCGTCTCTTCGCTCTTGAAGGCGATGGGTCGAATGTAGACGTCCTCGGTGTGGCCGCTGCGGGCGACGAGGTCGGTCGTGATGTCGCAGAGCTCCTCGTCGCTGTAGGGCAGGCGGATGCGGAGGATGCGACAGCTCATGTGCAGGCGCTGGTAGTGCTCGCGCACGCGGAAGAGGTAGAGGCGTCCGTCGTCGGCGTTCCAGTTGCCGCGGATGCCCTCGAAACACGCCGTGCCGTAGAGGAACGCGTGCGTCATGATGCCGATCTTCGCCTCCGCCAGGGGGACGAACTGCCGCTGGAAGTAGGCCATCGGCTCAGACATGCGCGTTGGCTCCTTTCGCCCGACGCAGCGGGTTGGCGCCAGTATACCAACCTCGATAGACGCCGCCAATCCAGGAACGCGTGACTGGCTCAGGGTTGGTGGGTTGGAGGAGATGACGAAGCGCCCCGCTTCTGATATAGTTAAGGTGTTTAGACGAACGATCAGAAG
>Ga0247727_10008678_pt1 | contig 18759 bp, 15 predicted proteins | sample WisWelCaveWW1625_FD_202498 | JGI IMG/M metagenome (GOLD analysis project Ga0247727, IMG submission 202498) | Biofilm microbial communities from Wishing Well Cave, Virginia, United States - WW16-25 | ecosystem: Environmental > Aquatic > Deep subsurface > Groundwater > Cave microbial mat | place... | reverse complement strand
GCCGTCGAAGCCTTTCGCTTCTTACCTCCGCCGCTGCACCTCACGCTCATCGACCACGATCATCCGCAACACCCGCTGCGGAAACGCGCGCACGAGATCGGTGTCGCGGAGCGCGTTCGCATCAGCGGCCCTCTTTCAGGCGAAGCTCTGGCCCGCGCCTACTGCCGCGCAGCCGCGGTCGTCGTACCTTCACTGTACGAAGGCTTCGGATTACCTGCCGCTGAAGCCATGGCCTGCGGTACACCCGTGGTGGCGACACGTGCCGGCGCGCTGCCAGAAGTCGTTGCAGCCGGCGGCGCGGGAATCTTGGTGGCACCGCGAGATCCCGAAGCTTTGGCCAAGGGCATCTTGCAACTCTTGGAACAACCGGAAAAGCGCAATGAGTTGGCGGCGTGCGGGCCAGTCTGTGCAGCCACCCACTTCAGTTGGCCGCGCATCGCCGAACGCACCGCAGAGGTCTACCGCGAGGTCATCGCCGCGCGAGGCCGGCCGGAGAGCACGACAACATCCGCCAGATGGGGCCGGCGGCGCGCCAGCGCATCGAACGCGCGCAGCACCGCTTTCGCAAGTGGTTCCGGAATTTTCTCCAGCCAGCGTGTAAGCCCCGGCAAACCCCAGCCCAGCGACACACCCTGAATTTCCTCGAGCACAAGCCAGCGCTCTGCCTGCTCGCGCATGAGGGCGAGCTCGTAACGCGTGAAGTGATCACTGGGTACGTCGTAGTGCCGCCGCCCGCGGCCTAGACGGCGACCCCGCACGCGTTCGCGCAGCGCGTCCCAGGCGCGCGCAACGCGGCAGGCCAACGACTCGAAGTTGGCGATCGCGAGCACAACGCGGCCCTCCGGTAACGCAACGCGCGCCATTTCCGCAATCGCATGCTCCGGGCGGTCAAAATGATCGAGCGCACCCTTGCAAAAGACGGCGTCGCAGCAAGCGTCGGCGAAGGGCAAGGCGTCCGACCAGCTCTGTATCCAAGCGAGCGCCGCTCTATGCGGCGACTCCGCCCGGCGCAGGCGAGCGAAAGCCAGCATGCGCGCGGACGGTTCCGCCCCCAGCGCCCGCGCGCCGCGCGCGGCCAACGCCTCGGCGTCCTGACCAAAACCGCTGGCCACATCGAGCACACGCCGACCGCGCAGGGCACCGAGCTGCGCGAAGGTGGCCTCGGTCATGCGCGCAAAGAGAAACGTGCTGTCCCGCGTCATCCCGGTCGGAATCACGTCGCTCATGTCGCGGTCGAGATCAGCAACGCGCATGGTTAGCCCAGATTATTCATGAAGCGCGGCTTTCAAGGCACGCTTCAGCTCCGCGTCGTCCCACGGCTTGGAGATCAGGCCGCGCACACCGGCGGCCTGAAGCTGATGCGTGGGCACTTCCTCGGTCCAGCCAGTGATCAGGAGCAGTGCCGCACGGGGCTGAAGTACACCCGCGCGCTTCAAAAACTCGAGCCCATTTATACCCGGCATTTTGTGATCGGAAAGCACTAAGTCGACGTGCTCCCGTGCCAGCATGCTCAACCCTTCTTCGCCGCTCGCAGCTGTAACGATGCGGTAGCCCTCGCGTCTCAAGCTGCGCCGCAGGGCCGACAGGATGTGTTCCTCATCATCGACGATCAGCAGCCTCGGACCGGCGCCCGCACTCACAAAGCCGACGCCTCGCCGGCCGCGTTCAGCGCGAGCGGCAATACGACCTCAAAGGTCGTGCCCACACCGCGCTCGCTCTGCACACGGATCGTGCCGCCGTGGCGCTGCACGATCGTGTACGACGTGGAAAGGCCGAGTCCCATACCCGCGCCGACCTGCTTGGTGGTGAAAAAAGGATCAAAAATGCGGTCGAGGTGCTCGGCGTCGATGCCCACGCCCGTATCGTGCACGCTGACAACCACGGCGTCACCGCGCCGCTGCGTCTTCAGATGAATGAGCCCGCTCTCACGGCCACCTTGATGTTTTTCTTCGATGGCCTGGGCAGCGTTCACGAGCAGGTTCATGAACACCTGCTTGAGCTGCATCGGGTAACAACAAAGCTCCGGCAGTTCGCCGTATTCTTTCTTGAGTACCACCGAGTGTTTCACGGTGCTCCACACCATGTTGGCGGTGGAATCCAGACATTGGTTGATGTCGGCGGAAACCGGATGCGCCGCGTCGCGGTGCGCGAAGTCGCGCAGATCCTGCACGATGTGGCGGATGCGCTCGGAACCCTCCTGACATTCGCGCACGGCTTTGCCAAAATCTTCGAGCAGAAAACGTGCGTCGACGGCGTCGGATACGCGCGCCAACTCGTGGGCGGCGGCGCGCGCGGCGGAGAGATCGTCGGCCTCCGCCGTGCGCCGCAGTTCTTCGACCTGTTCCCAAACGCGCCGCAGATCACCCAGATACTCCGCCATCTGAAACAGATTGGCATGGATAAAACCCATGGGATTGTTGATCTCATGGGCCACGCCCGCCGCCAATTGGCCGATCGACGCCATCTTCTCCGTCTGGAGCACCTGACTCTGAAGGTCCTTGATTTCCGTCAAATCCTGCAAGATGACCACCGCACCGTGGCGACGCCCCACTGCGCCAAGGAGGGGCGAACAGGAGAGACCGATGGGGACGGAACTCCCGTCGGCCCTCACGATGTGGGATTCTCGACTCCGAAAACGGTGACCTTCTTCGAGCGTGCGCGCGATCAGTTCGCGCTGGGGCGTCCCTTCGGGCAACCACTCCCATAGCGATCGCCCGCGCAAGCCGACCGGATCCGCGCCCAGCATCTGGCCGGCCAAGGGATTCGCCGAGGTGATACGCGCCGCACTGTCCACGACGAGCAAGGCACTGTTCATGTTCTGGATGATGTTGGCGTTGTAGCGCTGAAGATCGCGCAGGCGCCGGTGCAGCCGCTCGCGCTCGGTCACGTCCGAGAGCACGAGCAACACGCGGCCTTCGTCGTCGAGCCGCTGGGTCCGCAGATCAAAGGCGCGGCGCGTCCCGTCAAAAAGCGGCGCGCGCACGATGCGCGGCGCTGGGCTTTTGTCATCGCGGGTTTCGCCCAGGGCGGCCAGGATTTCGCCGCTCTCGAGCAGCGGCGGCGGCAGCACTTCGCGCAGAGGCTGCCCGCGTACAGCATCCGCCGAGAGGAACCACAGACGCGCGAAAGCGGGATTCACGAACACGACGCGCAGATCGGCGTCCAGCACCGCCAAGGCAGCTGGAAATTCGTTCACGATGGCGTCGTTCAAGTGTTCGAGCCAACAAATGCGGCGTTCGGCCAAACCGCGCTCGCGCGCCGCGCGATAGCGCCGGATCTGCTCGAGCGCCACGACTGGCAGTAATTCCTCGAAGTCGGATTCCGCCGCAACGCACTCGGCCGCACCGCGACGGAAGGCTTCAAGGGCTATCTCGTCGTCGCGCACCGGCGTCACCACGACGACCGGCGGCCCACCCTCACGCAGCGCCTCCAAAATTCGACTCAAGTCGACGCCCAAGCGCGCGTCCACAATCAGCAGATCGGCTTGCGGCGCCTGCGCGAGCGCAGCGGCGGCGTCCTGCGCGAGATCGATGTCGACTTCGGAACCCAAACGTTGGAGAGCGGCTAGGATGCCGGGACGATCTGTCGCTACAGCATCTCCGACTCGCGACTGCGCCCGCGGTGGGCGCTCGGCGATCACAATACGAACACGCGGAGAAGCACCCGCTTGCTGCCAGTGCTGCATAAAAACCGCTCCCGCCGTTCCCGGTTCTAGGGCAGCATATCATCGGACGTGGGCTTGATCCCGTGGCTCGCCAGCTTGCGGTAGAAAGTGCTGCGACCGATGCCCAGATTGCGGGCAGCCTGCGCCACGTCGCCGCCCGCTTCATCGAGCGCGCGCGTGAGCGCGCAGCGTTCGTAGGCCGCGAGGGAAAGCGGCAGTGCCAAAGCTGGAAACTGGCCTCGCAGCACTCGGCCGCGGTGGGGAAGTGAGAAATCGCTGCGCGTAAGCCGCCGGCCCTGGGCGAGAGCAAGAGCGGACTCCACGACGTTTTCGAGCTCGCGCACGTTGCCGGGCCAGTCATAAGCGACCAAGTCGGCGAGCGCTGAATCATCGATGCCCGCCACCGCTGAACTCTCCGGGCGGTGCTTGATTAAAAAGTGCTGCACGAGTAGGAGAATATCTTCGCGCCGTTCGCGCAGGGGCGGAATCTCGATGCGGATCACATGCAGGCGGTAAAAGAGATCCGGGCGAAAATGCCCTTCCTCGACCATCCGAGCCAAATCCCGGTGCGTCGCTGAAATCACGCGGATGTCCACGGGCACGGCGCGCGCCGCCCCGACCGGACGCACTTCCTTGTATTGCAGCGAGCGCAAAAGTTTCGCCTGCATGGCCAGCGGCACCTCGCCGATCTCGTCCAGAAACAGCGTCCCCCCTTCGGCGATGCGGAACAGACCGGGCGCTTCGCCGACGGCGCCCGTGAAGGCTCCGCGTTCGTGACCGAAAAGTTCGCTCTCAATGATGCTCTCGGGCAGCGCCCCGCAGTCCACAGGTATGAAGGGACCGACGGCGCGTGGACTGTTGGCGTGCAACGCCCGCGCCACCAACTCCTTGCCAGTCCCGCTCTCCCCGTTGATAAGAACGTGGCTCTCGTTGTGTTGAAGACTCTGAATCTTGCGCACTAGGGCGCGCAGCGGAGCGCTGTTCCCAACCAATTCCGGGATCGCCGAGCGCTCGCGCAGCGCGGCGGAAAGGGCTCGATTTTGGCGCAACAAGCGCCGGCGCTCGATCGCTTTGTGCACCGTAGTGCGCACGCGGTGGACATCATCGAAGGGTTTGCCCAGATAATCAAAAGCGCCACGGCGCATGCAGTTCACAGCGCTCTCGACACTGGCATAGCCCGTCATGACGACGACCTCGACATCGGGCCGCCCCCGTTTGATGCGCTCAAGCCAATCGAGGCCCGACACGGGCCCCATGGTGAGGTCGAGCACTACGACGTCGAGTTCGGGCTCGGCCAGAGCCGCATCGATTTCTTCCGGCGTTCCGGCCGTGCGGATCTGGTGACCATCGGGACGCAGGATGCGCTCGAGAGCGCGCAGGAGCGGAGGCTCGTCGTCGGCCAACAGCACGAGACCGGGCAATTCCTCAGTAGGCACCCCGGCAGGGAGACCCAAAACCGGCGCTTGGACGCGGCGCATACCGTCTCCCATCGGTCTCAAAAGTGGGACGCTTAAATCTCACAGCGAGTCCCGCGGCTTGAACAGACGCGGCGCGGCGATTAGAGTGGAAAGCGAAAACCCGCTTGCCCCCCCGTGAAGGAGACCCTCCTGGGCAAGTCGAATGTCCTGATCGTTGACGACGAAGAGCTCTATCGCCGGGCGCTGGAGCGTATTCTGAGCCGCTCGGGCTACGAAGTCAGTACGGCGCGCGAGGCCCGCGGCGCTCTGGAAGCCGTCGCGAGCGGCGGCCTTGACTTGGTCCTCGCTGACATCCGGATGCCCGGCCTGAACGGCATCGAATTGGTGCGCCAGATCCGTGAGATTCAACCCGACCTACCCTGCATCGTGATCACCGGTTACGGCAGCGCCGAAAACTCCGTCGAGGCCCTGCGCGCCGGAGCTTACTGGTACATGCAGAAACCCTTCGACGAGGGACACCTCGACGTGGTGCGCAGATTGGTGGAGCAGGCCATCGAACACGGCAAGCTCAAGGTGGAAAACCGCATGCTGCACCACCAACTCCGCTCCCGCTACCGCTTCCAGAACATCGTCGGGCAGAGTTCGGCGCTGCACCGTGTGCTCGCGCAGGTAGAAAAAATCGCCGATACGGACAGCACGGTTTTGATCACGGGTGAGAGCGGAACCGGCAAGGAGTTGATCGCCCGCGCCGTCCACTACAACAGCCGCCGTGCCGATCGCCCGCTGGTCACCGTGAACTGCGGGGCCATCCCGGAAGAACTGCTCGAATCCGAGCTCTTCGGTCACGTGCGCGGTGCCTTCACCAACGCCGTCGCGGATCGCGAGGGTCGTTTCGCTCTGGCCGACAGTGGAACCCTTTTCCTCGACGAGATCGGAGATATGAGCCCCAACCTACAAGTCAAACTCCTGCGCGTGCTTCAGGAGCGCAGCTTCGAACCCGTCGGCTCGTCCAAGACCATCCACGTCAATGTGCGCGTCATTGCCGCCACCAACCAAAACCTGGAACAGGCGATCCAACACAAACGCTTCCGCGAAGACCTCTATTACCGTCTGAACGTGATTCCGCTTGAGATTCCACCCCTGCGCGAACGGCGTGAGGACGTTCCGCTGCTGGCCGAAGCCTTCCTCGCACGCATCAACAAGGAAAAAGGCACCCGCATCACCGGCATCAGCGATGAAACCATGAGCTTTCTGTGCGCACATCCCTGGCCAGGCAACGTGCGCGAGCTGGAAAACCTGATCGAGCGGTTGTCGGTGCTGCGCGAGAGCGGCCGCATCGAGGTCTCGGACCTGCCCCGCAATCTGATGCGACCGGAGCCCGGAGCGATGCTCCCAACCTCACCGCTTCCCAGCAGCGGACTTTCCTTCAGCGATATCGTGAACCGCTTCGAAGCCGACCTCATCCTGCAGGCACTGGAACAAACCGGGTGGAACAAGCAACAAGCGGCGCAGCTCTTGGGTATCAATCGCACGACCTTGTTGGAAAAGATCAAGCGCAAGGGCTTGGAAAAAAGCGTGGAGCGCGACCCGGCCGGCGACCACGCCGCTCCGGCCGTACTGCCGCGCTGACCCGCGCCCTTCATTTCTTCCTCTCTCGGCGAATCTCCAGCGACGACTTTCTAACTTTTGGGACATCCTCCGCGTCGGCTTTCTGACATTTCGGACGCACCGAGTAGTCCCGTGCCGCCTCGTGCGGCATCTCCTCTCCGCAAAAACGTGCGCGGTCCTGCCTAGCCCCGTACTGGGGAAACCCCTGAGCTTTCCGGAAGTTAGGGTGCAACACCGCACGTCCGTGGCGAGTTCTTTCAGCGCTCGCGCCTCCGCACATCAGCCGCCCTGCACTCCTTGGCATGTCCCGTGCTTTCTCCGGCAGCACAAACGCAGGTATCGCGCATGGATCAAGCCGAACAAAGTGAGCGCAAACCGAGACTTTTGGAAGGGGAAGAGTGCATGGAAACCGTGCTCCGTGAATTCAAAGAACGTGACCGCGAGATCCCGCCGCAGCTCAAAGAGCAGATCGTGCTCGAGCACACCCCTCTGATCCGCTACATCGTGAACCGCATCGCGGTCCGCCTACCCTCCCACATCGATCTCGAAGATCTCCACAACACCGGCGTGATCGGCCTCATGGACGCCATCGAAAAATACGATCCCGACAAGAACTGCAAGTTCAAAACCTACGCTGAATTTCGCATCAAGGGCGCCATCCTCGACCAACTCCGCTCACTCGATTGGGTCCCGCGCAGCGTGCGTCAGAAGGGCCGGCGCCTCGAACGCGCCTACGGAGAGTTGGAACAGCGCCTGGGTCGCTCGGCGAGTGAAGAGGAAGTCGCCGATTCGTTGGGAGTTCAGATCGATAAGTTTCACGAGTTGCTCAACCAAGTGCGCGGCGTATCACTGGTCAACCTCGAGGAGATCGGGGGGTATTCAGACGGCGATCGCAACGGCGGTTACGGCGACATCATCGAAGACACGACGGCGGAGAACCCCTTCGCTTCGCTGAAGTTACAAGAGATGAAACGCATTGTGAGCGACACGATCGGGCTACTGCCCGAAAAAGAGCGCCTCGTCATTTCCCTTTATTATTTCGAAGACCTGAACATGAAGGAAATCGGCGGGATTTTGGGCATCACCGAATCCCGCGTGTGCCAGATCCACACCAAGTCGGTTCTGCGCCTGCGCTCCAAGCTGAAGGGCATCCTCGAACGCTGAGTGGCAGACGCCCTGTTCTGCGGCCGCAATACACAGTCAAGTGCCACGGTCGGAGATGGGCTTCCCATCTCCGGCCTCGGTTCACTGTACAAGGATGGTCCCCCGAGCTGTGACACAGGCGTCTGCCACTCAGCGCTCTCCGGGAGTCTCGTAGCGCACGAGCACTGCAGTGATGTTGTCCTCGCCGCCGCGGCTGTTAGCGGCTTCGATCATGGATTTGCACACTTCTTCCAGATCGGAGCCGTCGGCGAAAAATTCCGCGATCTCGCCCTCTTGCAAGTAACCCGTCAGCCCATCTGTACAAAGGGCAAAGACATCGCCTGAACACAGGGCCAACTCGAGCAAGTCTGGCTCGACACTGGGACGCACACCGAGCGCGCGGGTCAAAACGTGGCGATGGGGATGCGCGCGCGCGGCCTGCTCGCTGATCTGTTGCCGCCGCAGAAGCTCGCCGACGATCGAATGATCGCGGGTCAACTGGCGGATGCCGCCGTCCCGAATCAGGTACGCCCGGCTGTCGCCTACGTGCGCCAGGGCGGCCCGCCCGCCGTCGATTAGGAGAGCGACAATGGTCGTCCCCATGCCCGCGCACTCGGCGTGTGCGCACGCCGTTTCGAAAATGCGGCGGTTCGCCCAAGCAAGCGCGTACCGCAGCCGCTCACTCAGACTCTGCTTGGCGCTGTGAGACGAGCGCAGGGCATCCAGCACCGCTTCCACGGCGAGCTGGCTGGCCTTTTCACCCCCCTGATGACCGCCCATACCGTCGGCGACCAAGTAACAACCAAGATCGGGCGCTCGAGCAAAACGATCTTGGTTCACGCTGCGGACGCGGCCTACGTCCGAACTTGCAGTGTCGCGCAGGATCACAATCGCTCCTCGACAAAGCCGCGGCACGAGCCCGCTCTTTCTCACCAAGTCACCGGCTACGCGGCCGCGCCCCGGTGAGAAAGGGCGAGTTAAGCGACCCGCCACCAGCACCGCACTCAACAGCACCGGAGCAAGGGCCGCGCGCTCGGCGCTCGAGCCATCTCGCCCCGGTCATCGGAGTGCAAAACGGGGAACTTGATCCGCGCCGCCGTGACGAAATTGGCCACGAGTGGTAAAAAGCGTTTCAATCCAGTGACCCAGGGCCGATAATACGCATGGGTGAAGGCACAAAGGGCATAGCTCGAGCGCAACCATTGTGCCGATGTGGGGGAAAACCATGCCGAAGACTGTTTTGCTCGCAGATGACAGCGTCACCATCCAGAAGGTCGTGGGCTTAAGCTTCGCCAAAGAGGATATCGCGCTGGTCACCACCGGTAGCGGGGACGAAGCTTTGTCCCGTGTCCGCGAGCTGCACCCCGATCTTGTCCTCGCCGACATCGTCATGCCCGGCAAAAACGGTTACGAGGTCTGCGAGGCCATTCGCGCCGAGCCCGATCTGCAGGACATCCCCGTCCTGCTGCTCACGGGTGTGTTCGAACCTTTCGATGAGGAACGGGCCCGGAAGGCCGGCTTCAACGGCTACATCACCAAGCCCTTTGAAGCTCAGGCCCTGGTTGAGCGGGTACGAGAGTTGCTAGCGAACACGAGCGGAGATGTGGAACTCGCCGCCGAGGGAGACGCCCCCACACTGCTTCAAGCACGTCCGCTGGTCGAGGTCGAGAGCGGCGCGCTCGCGGCTCTTCAGCAAAAAATGGTGGCGGAACCTCTCTCCGAGAGGCACCCGCAACCGCTCCCCCGCGTGTCGCCGGCGGACAACGACATGTTCGACGAAGACTCGGCCTTCGACCTGTCCGAAGAGCCGGAGTTAGACGCCGGGCTTGCTGGAAAGCTTTCTCTTCCAGTACTTGACAGCGACGACTTTGAATTTGACGACCTCCGGTTGGAGGAAGAACAGACAGAACTGGAAGCCAGCGAAATTCACGCCAAAGCCGCTTTCACGGCGGGTGTGACAACACCGGTCGCCGGCGAATCGCCTCTGGATCCCGACCCTGAAAACGCCTTCGAAATCATGACCGAGCCCTTCCGAGAACCCACCCCCTCTTTTCCGGCAATCAATACCGCAGAAGAGATGGAGGAGTTGGTGGAAATCGCGCCCTTTGGCAGAGCCGACGTCTCCGATGCGTGCAGCGCCGAATCGACCCGGCAGGAACCTCCGTCCGCCAGCGCGGCAAGCGTCACTCCCGCGCGCGAACGCGTTCACGACACTCTTGAGAAAATCGCGTGGGAGGCTTTCGCCGACCTGCCCGATCGGATCGTTCACCAAATCGTTGAGCGGGTTGAAAGCATCGCCTGGGAAGTCATCCCCCAACTGGCCGAAACGCTGATCCGCGAAGAGATTCGGCGCCTCAAGGGTGATCCCGAGAGCCACTGACTGCCGTGCCCACCCTACCGCCCCACTTCACCTGGGACCCGCTGCTGCGCCTAGCCCTCGTGGAAGATCTGGGTACGGGCGACATCACCAGCGCGCTTGTTATTCCTAAAACGGCGAGCGGTGCGGCTCTGCTGAAAGCGCGCCAGGAACTCCTGGTGTGCGGAACCGCGGTCGCGGAAGCGGTCTTTCAAGCCATCGACCCCGAAGTGGAATTTCGCGTGCAGCGGCGCGACGGCGAACGTGTCAAACCGGATGAAGTGCTGATCGAACTGCGCGGGCGCCTGCGCAGCTTGCTCGCTGGCGAGCGTACGGCTCTGAACTTCCTGGCGCGTCTGTGCGGCGTCGCCACCTTCACGCGGCGCTTCGTCGACGCCGTGGCTGAAACCCCGGCGCGCATCGTGGATACCCGCAAGACCCTGCCAGGCTGGCGCACCCTCGACAAGTACGCCACCGCCGTCGGCGGCGCCGACAACCACCGCAGCAGCCTCTCCGACGGCATCCTCATCAAGGACAACCACTTGGCGGCCGCCGGAGGCGTCACAGCGGCCGCGCGTGCGGCGCTCCAAGATGCCCCGGCCCACCTACGTGTCCAGATGGAAGTAGAAAGCCTGGAGGCCGCCCGCGAGGCGGTGGAGGCCGGCATCGATTTTCTGTTACTCGACAACCTAAATCCGAGCGAGCTGGCGCGCATCGCGCGTGCGCTGGGTGAACGTGCGACGTTGGAAGCTTCGGGCGGCGTGACGCTCTCGAACGTGCGCGCCGTAGCCGAGAGCGGAGTGCACCGCATTTCCATCGGAGCTCTGACCCACTCGGCCCCCAGCGCCGATCTCAGCCTGGAGATTCAGAGCAGAGGTGTGCAGAAATGAACGGCGAGGGCCCGCCGGCGCGCGTCCCACAGCAACTCACTCCGGACGCGCTCCACGCCCACCGCAAGACCCGCTGGCTCGGCCGCGAGATTCACTGCTTCGCATCTACCGACTCCACCAACCGCGCGGCAACGGAACTCGGCCGCTCCGGAGCTCCCCACGGCAGCGCGGTGCTGGCCGAAGAGCAGACAGCCGGCCGCGGGCGCCTGGGGCGAGCTTTTTTTTCACCTCCCGCTGGCAATCTGTATCTCTCCTGCGTGCTGCGCTTTTGCTTCCCCCCGGCCGAGGCACCCTCTCTCGTCCTCTCGGCGGCCGTCGCCGTGGCCGACAGCGTGGCAGAAGTCGTCGCAGATCCTGCAGCGGTATCCATCAAATGGCCGAACGACGTCCTGCTCGGAGACAAGAAGACTTCAGGTATTCTGATGGAGATGGTTTCCCTCGCCGGGCGCGTCGATTTCTTCGTTCTGGGTATCGGCGTCAACCTCAACTCTGCACCGGAAGATTTTCCGAAAGAATTCCGCGCGTGCGCCACGAGCCTCGCGGCTTACACGAAGCACGCGATCGACCGCGCGGCCTTTTGCGGCCATTTGCTCCAAACCCTCGAAACCGCGCTGGACAACCATGCCGCGGGCGGCTTCGAACGCAACCGAGAGCGTTTCCTCGCGCGCTCCGCCCTTGCGGGCCGCACGGTGCGCGTGCGCGAGAGCAACTCCGTCGAAAACGAGGGCACTGCCGTCGGGATCGACTGCGACGGCGCCTTGCTGCTCACCACAGCGGCCGGAAAGCAACTCCGGATCATGGCCGGAGATGTGACGTTGGCCGTGAATGCAGCGGCGTGAAGCGTTTATTCACCCGCGTAGATCTTGGATGCGGACGCTGCGAAAAGAGGTCGTTGTCCAATGAGTGAAACCGTGCTGTTTGCGGTAGACATAGGCAACACCCACGTGAGTCTGGGAATTTTCGACTACCGGGGCCGTGAGCCCCAGTTGGCTCATCATTGGCGCATCGCGACGCACCGCGAGCAGACCTCCGACGAGGTCGGCGTCATTCTGCGCTCTCTGTTCAGCCACGCCGGTCTCGCCAGCGATCAGATCTCGGACGTGATTCTATGCAGCGTGGTACCCCCGCTGCTGCCGATCTGGGAACGCCTCTCGAATAAGCTCTTTGACCGCTCGCCCCTCATCGTGGGACCGGGCATCCGCACCGGCATGCCGGTGCGCTACGACAACCCGCGCGAGGTCGGCGGCGATCGCATCGTCAACTCCGTGGCGGCTTTCGAGCTGTTCGGCGGGCCGGTGATCGCCGTGGACTTCGGAACGGCGACCACCTTCGACTGCGTGTCGCGCCAGGGCGAGTACCTCGGCGGCGCCATCTTTCCCGGCATCCAGATCGCCATGGAGGCGCTTTTCGAACGCGCCTCCATGCTGCACCGCGTGGAACTCGCGCGTCCCAAGCGCGCCATCGGCAAGACAACCACAGAGGCGCTGCAATCGGGTCTGCTCTACGGCTACGCGGGCGTCGTCGACGGCATGATCGAGCGCATCCGCAGCGAGTTGGGCGAAGATGCGCGAGCGATCGCCACCGGCGGCTTGGCCCAACGCGTCGCCGCCGAATCGCGCACGCTGGAGCGCGTGGAACCCTTCCTCACTCTTGAAGGACTGCGCCTCCTATTTGAAAAAAATCAGCCCGAACGCCCAGGCGTCTGACCCGAGATGGAGTAGAGCACCTCATCTGGGATCAGACTCCGAAGGAGGGAAGCTCGATGAAGAACGCCTCGGCTGCAGACACCCGCAATTTTGCCCTGATCGGACACGCCCACGACGGCAAGACTTCGCTCGGCGAAGCCCTGCTCTACCGCGCGGGCACCAATGCGAAACTAGGTAGTGTCGAAGAGGGCAGTGCACTGCTCCACTTCACGCCCGAGGAAAAAGAGCGCAAGAGCACGCTGACTTCCTGTGTTTTCTCTTTCGATGCCGCGGGGCACCCCGTGACCTTGGTCGACACTCCCGGCGATCCGAACTTCGCCGCCGATGGAGAAATTGCCTTGCACGCCCTCGACGCCGCCGTGCTCGTCGTCGACGCCGTCGGCGGCGCCAAGGTCGGCACCCAGCGCGCGTGGGAACACGCGAAATCGCTCGGGCTGCCCGTCATCGCTTTCGTCAACGGTCTGGACCGCGAGCGCGCTGACTTCGCCGCCGCCGTGGAATCGTTGCGCAAGCTCGGAGCCAACGCCGTCGCCGTAAGTTGGCCGCTCACAAGCGGCCAAACGTTGACCGGCGTCGCGGATTTGCTGCAACCGCGGCTGTTCACCGTTGCAGGTGAGCGCGAGCTAACACCCGAACAGGGCCCATTCCTCGCTGGACCGCGTGCCAAGTTGCTGGAAGCCGTCGCGGAGTGCGACGACGCTCTGCTCGAGAAGTACCTCGCAGCCGGCGAACTGGAACAAGCAGAGATCGCAGGCGGCCTGATCGCGGCGCTGCGCGAGGGGCGCCTAGTTCCCGTGCTGTGCGGCTGCGCCAAACAGGCCCTCGGAGTCGAATTGGTATTAAACGCCATTCTCCATTGGTTCCCCTCGCCCGTGGAGCGAACTCCCTGGCGAGGACTCAGCCCAAACGGCGACGGAGAGATTCGCGTGGAACCGAGCGATGCAGGACCCTTTTCCGCCCTCGTGCTCAAAACCCTGATCGACCGCTACACCGGTACGCTATCCATCTTCCGCGTCGTCTCCGGCCATGTGCGAGCGGATACCCCTCTTCTGAACGCGACGCGGGGCGGCAAGGAACGCCTGGGCAAGCTCCTGCTCCTGCGCGGCGCCGAGCACCGCGACGTACCGGAGGCCGGCCCCGGCGACATCGTGGCCGCGGCCAAGTTCAAGAACGTCCACACCGGCGACGCGCTGTGCGGTGAGAAAGACGCCGTTCACCTCGCTGAGATTCCCATCCCCCAAGGCGTAATCGCCTACGCCGTCGAGGCCGCGGAGAAGGGGGAGGAAGACAAGGCCTTCACCGCCCTGACCCGCCTCGTCGAAGAGGACCCGACGCTGCACCTCGCACGCGATGCCAGCACCGGCGAGTTCCTGCTCACTGGCATGGGCGACCTTCACCTGCGCACAACGGCCCAGAAACTGAAGCGCATGTTCGGCGTCGAAGTGCTTCTGAAGACTCCGAAAATCCCGTATCGGGAGACGCTCACCAAGGCGGTCGAAAACGTCGAAGGCAAACTCAAGAAACAGAGCGGCGGCAAGGGCATGTACGCTGTCTGCTACCTCTCCGTCGAGCCCCTGCCGATGGGTGCGGGCTTCGAATTCAGCAATGAGATCGTCGGGGGGGCGATTCCGCGCAACCTGATCCCCGCCGTCGAGAAAGGTGTGCGGGAAGCACTCGCCCACGGCCCGCTGGCGGGCTATCCCCTGGTGGACTTGCGCGTGCGCTGTATCGACGGGAAACACCACTCCGTCGACTCCAACGAAATGGCTTTCAAGTTGGCGGGCTCCTTCGGACTCAAAGCCGCCGTTGAGAAAGCAGCGCCGACACTCCTCGAACCGGTTATGGACGTCGAGGTGCATGCCCCGATCGATGATGTGGGCGATATTATGGGGGACATCGCCAGCCGGCGCGGGCGCGTGCAGTCGAGCGAAGCGCGGGGCGATGCGCACGTGATTAAGGCTCAGGTTCCGATGGCGGAAATGTTGGAGTATGCCAACGCGCTCACGAGTCTGACTCACGGCAAGGGAGTTTTTCACATGCACTTCTCGCACTACGAAGAAGTTCCCGCCCAAATCCGAGACCGCATCGTCGCCGAGGCCGCGGCCCGCCGCGCCGCCCAGGCGTGACCACCAGCGAAAGTACGCGCATGACTGAAACCAAAACAGCAGTCCAACCGCACACCGCGACCTTCGCGCACATCGTCTACTGGGGAGCGCCCGGCTCCGGGAAATCCACCAACCTGCACAAGATCCACGAGAGCTTGCGCGCCGACGAACGGGGCGTGCTGCGCGAGATCCCGACCCGGCTCGATCCAACGACCAGCTACGAAGAACTCGAAATCGAACTCGGCGACGTGGCCGGCGTGCCGACGCGCTTGAGCGCGGTGGCGGTCCCCAGCGCACCCGAACAAGCCCCCACGCGCAAACAACTGCTCGACCGCTGCGACGGAATCGTGCTGGTGCTCGACGGCCGCTCGGAGCAATGCGAGGCCAACCTGGCCAGCTTCGAGGAACTGCGTCGCGCCCTCGCTGACTACGGGCGCGACCTGCAATCCCTGCCGCTCGTGCTCCAGTACAACAGGCGCGATCAGACCGACGCTTTCGCCGTCGAAGAACTCCACCGCAAACTCGCCGTCAGCGGCGCCGCCGTCTTCGAAGCCACCGCGAGCGAAGGGCGCGGCGTGTTGCAGGCACTCACCACCATCTCGAAGCAAGTGATCCGCGCGCTGCGCGACGGCGAGCGACCGCGCAGCCATGTGCAGTCTGCACCCGCGGCGGCGGAACCTCCTATTACAGCCCCGGTGCCCGGCGCCTTTGGCACCGATCACTTCACAGCGGACGCGGATTCCAGTATCACCGATCAAGCGACGGACCGGGATTCAGAACTCGCTATCGCCGACTGGACGAGCAGCGCGAAGATCGATGCGGTGCTCGACAGCGACGATACACAGCCGGATGCCATGCCGGAGGTCTACAGCGACCCCGGCGTACAATCCAGCGTGGAACGCGCGCGCGCCGCCTTCGATGTGCCCTGGGCCGAAATCGAGCGCGAGTTCGCGGAAACGGACGAGGACGCGGTGCGCTTCGGCCGCATCGACTCAGCCGAGGTAGGAACGCTCCGTGTCGAGGCGGGAACGCGCGTGCGCGTCCCGCTCATCCTGCGCAACAGCGCCGGCCGCAGCCTGCGCATCACCCTGCAACTCGAAATCGACGCGGAGGAAGAAGCGCCGTCATGACCCGCGTTGCCATCTACGGCGCCAGCGACGCCGCCCTCGCTTTGATTCCCCTGCTCGAAGCCAATCCAAGCGTAGAGATGGCGTTCCTCTACGATCCGGATCCCGAAGCAGTGCGCCGGCGACTCGACGCCGAGCACCCCGAGTTCACGGCCTACCTCGTGGACTCTGCCGATGCCATCGCTCCGGAGGCGGAGATCGCCGTCGTCGTCGATGGAGGCGTCGAGCCTCCCTTGACCGCCCGCTTTCCCAAACTTGCGCGCAGCGGCATCCGCATTTTGACGCCGCTCGGCGCGCGCCTGCTCTACGGCGAGGCCGTCCCCGAACGCCGCGCCACTCTGCTCTCGGCACTGCGGGAAATCGAAGCCGGTCACGCGCTCACAACGGCGGAGTCCCCGCTACCAACGGACCTGCTCGCCATGGCCATTTCGGCCACCGGTGCGCGCGGCGGTTCACTCATGATGCTCGACTCCGCCGGTCACGAACTCGAATTGCGTACCGCCGTGGGTATCGATCCCGAGATCTGGCCCAAGATCCGCATTCCCCTCGGTGCCGGCGTCGCGGGAGCCGTCGCCGCCAAGGCATCCCCCTTGCACATCCGCGGCCCCGCCGACGACCACGTCTTCCGGCTGCTGCGGACCCGCTATGACGTCGCCACCGCGCTCTGTCTACCCATCAGCCAGCGCGGCCGCTTGGTCGGCGTACTGAACCTCCACCACCACACCGACCCCGAGGCCTTCGATGGAAACGATTTCCGTTTCGCCCAGCAACTCGCGGAGTGTTTTGCGCCGCTGCTAGCCCGTCACGAAGAGCAGCGGGAGCGCGGCGAGTACGCGCGCCAAGCAGAGTTGTTCCAACGCATTCAGCACGCGCTTGCCTCGGAACACCCCTTGGTCGAACGCCTCGAAACACTGTGCGAAAAACTCGCGCAGTGGCTCGGGCGCGGCATTGCCAGCGTGTACCTGCGAGAACGCAGCGAAGACGACCTGCGCCTGTGGGCGACTTCTCTTAGCGGAAGTGGTTTCGGTTGCGAGCTGCGCCTGGGAATTGGCGAGGGGATCGAGGGCGGCGCGGTCGCACGGCGAGAGGCAGTTTTTCTGCACGACGCCCGGGGAGCGCTCGCCTTCGCGGCGCTTCCGCTGCTCTCCGGTGACAAGGCGCTGGGCGTGCTCTCCGTACAGGCGGGCGCCGTCCCGCCGCCGCCCGCCGCCTCGCGCGCACTGCGCGACATCGCCGAGCGCACCGGCTTCGAAGTTACGCGCACCGAGCGCGAGACCGCGCTCCTGGCCCACACCTCCAAGAACGACGCCGTCTTCGAGACCGGCCTGCGTCTGCTCGCCCTCGACGACAAGGCGGAGATCGTGCGGCTCGCCACCGCCGAAGCGCTGCGCAGCTTGGAGGCCGACCACGCTGTCCTGCGCCTGTCTTCCGGTAACGGGCGCTTTCCGATTCGCTCCTACTCGGGCTCCGCGGATCTGGAACTTCAGAAGCAAATCTTCCGCCTCGACCAAGGTCTGGCGGCGCGGGCCATCGAGCAGCGCACGACTCATCTCTACACCAACTTGGAAGCCGAGAGCGAGCTCGGCGCAGCACAGGCTGGCGTGCGTTCAGCCATGGCAGCGCCGCTTGAACACCGCGGCCGCGTGTTGGGCACGCTCTCGGTCTACGACAAACTACCCGCGGATAGCTTCTACCTCGGCAGCTTCGACGCCGGCGATCGCGAGCTGTTCGCGCGCCTGGCGGCGTTGTGTGCGCGCGCCTTGGCTGCTGCCACCGCGCCGGCTGCCGAAGCGTCTACGGCGTTGTCCGACAGCGCGACACAGCTCCCCACGGCGGCCTACTTCCAGCGCCGCCTCGACGAAGAACTCGCGCGCGCCAAACAGAGCGCGGCAACCCTCGTCGTCGCGAGCTGCAGCATCGAATGGCCGAACGGACTCGGCACCAAACAACAACCCCCTTCCATTACGCCCGCTCTGCTGAAGCAAGTCGCCGCGGCGCTGCAGAGCTCGCTGCGGGGATTCGACGTCTTAGCGCGCACGGAAGGAAACGGCTTCCACGCGCTCTTGCCCGACCCGGGCGCTTCTCCCGAAGGTCGCGTCTCCCATCTGGCCCGCCACGCCTCGGAAGTTTTTGACCGCCACTGGGATAAAAACGCCGGCCCGCGCCCGGCCCTCGTCTTCGGCTACGCCGTCTATCCCGAAGACGGCACCGACCGCGAGCATTTACTCCAGGCAGCCGCTATTCCACGCTTGAGAATGGTATAAGGAGAAATCGTGATCATACGAGGTAACAAAAAAATCTTTTCTTTTTCTTTGACGCTTTCTCTGTTGGCAATTCTTTTTATCGCCTGTGATCAAAGCGCTCCAAGTGACGTGCAGTCGGGGCAAGTCCTTTACCGCGCCAACTACCTTCCATTTGGAGGCACGCTACCGCTTGCAGAAACAGCAGCGGACAAAGAGCTCGATTACACCTTCGCCAGTTACGAAAAAGACGACGCACTTTCTTCACTCGACGCCGTGGCGCGAAGCTTCGATCCCATGCTGGATCGCTTCAGCCAAGTCGATCCCGTCGACCCGCGTGGCGTGAGTGCATACACTTACGCGGCCAATAATCCTCTAACAGGCTGCTGACAAAATTGGTGTTTGAGCTGTTGTCCGCGGATGGGCGACCGATTTGAGAGAAATGACCTCTCGCCGGTGTGGTTTGGCGATTCCGTCGTGCCCATCGATCCAATGTTTCGCC